>Ga0247727_10006835_pt1 | contig 22159 bp, 18 predicted proteins | sample WisWelCaveWW1625_FD_202498 | JGI IMG/M metagenome (GOLD analysis project Ga0247727, IMG submission 202498) | Biofilm microbial communities from Wishing Well Cave, Virginia, United States - WW16-25 | ecosystem: Environmental > Aquatic > Deep subsurface > Groundwater > Cave microbial mat | place...
TTACGGCACTGGCGTATCCTTCGGGTCGAGCGGCTGGACGAATTGCACGAGCCATTCACCGTTTCCCTGTTCGCTCACAGCGGAAAACGGCGTGACAAGGTGAATCCACGTTCTGCCGGGGTGGAGGGGGATGGGGTTGTTGTACGAATCCACAAAATAGATCGGTCTCAACAAGCCCGTTGTTTTTTCCCATTCACGATTCAACGTTGACCATTGGATTCGGAATACCTGCCCATCGCGGAAGAGATAGGCGAGTCCTTTTTGTCCCGCGCCGAGCAGGATTTCAAATTGATTGTGCCTGAAGCGCTGGTGTTCTGCGAACAACACGACGACATTTTCAAATGGCATCTGTCTGCCAGTTAATCTATCTGTCGCGGGGAATAATTGTCCCGTTTGGTCGGCTTGGTCCGTCCAACGCAGATAGGTTTGTGAGATCGGGTCGTATTGCCAGCCCGATTGCGTGAATGAATTGTAGAAAACATCCATCACATTCGCAACGCGCCCGCCTTCGGGGATCGAATCGGAAAACGCATTGCCCGAATAGTTTACAGGCTGTCGCGGGTTCAGGGCTTCTTGGGCAAGTTCTCGCAAACGCGTGCGAGTCAATAGTGCGCTGTTGGGTGTGTTGAAGTCCACGCCATAAACAATTTCACACGTGTCGAGTTGTTCGCCAATATCTTCCGCCGCGCTCGCGTACACGAGGCAACTGTTTGGGAACATCCCGCCGATCTGGTTGTATGTGAGTCGCCCCGAACGCACGGGTCCGATATATGGCTCGAATGGGAAATACCAATTCGGAGGCGTGCCAGTTACAGCGGGGCTTGATGTGGCAATGGGAATTTCATTGAGGATCAAGCCCGCATCGAAGTACGGCGCGGTTGAATCTGTTTCTGGAATTTTTATCTCGCCGTTCGCGTCTGCATCCGAGTCGGAATCTTCATCACCAACGTTCTGTTGCGCGATTTGATATGTATCAGGCTTGACAATTTGAATGACAGATTCAACATGCAGATTCTCGAACGCAAAATATCCATTTGAATCTGTCGTCGCTTCATTTAGGACGGTGCGGCTGGTCCCATCCAGCAAGCGGACGCACACGCCCCCGACTCCCGCCTCCCACGCATCTTGTATCCCGTTCTCGTTTTCATCAAGCCAGACGCGGTTGCCGATCCATTCGTCTTGAGGATGGATGAATTCCTCACGCACTTCACATCCGCCAGTGACGTTTGGAATCTCGCGCAGATTATCGCCGTAGAACACGCCCATGAATCTTGTCGAGCCTTCACCGATGTAGAACTCGAATATCCAGGGGGCAAATGCGGGTCCCGCCTGCGGGCGCGCGGTGACCGGCATATTGCTGATCGAAACCAGCACCGCTGGATAACTCAGAAGCGAAGGGTCGTGCACTTCCAGCCCGGTGAGGGGATTAATCCCCGGCGGAAAATCTGTCTGGTTTGGACCAAGTTGAACCGGCGAACGATGCGGTTGCGGAGTCGCGGTTAACGTTGGAGGCGGTGTTGTGGTTGCCGTGGTAATTTGTGTGGGTAATTCCGTCTCTGTTGGTGTGATTTGGTCCGATTGCCCGGCGTTGCAGGATGTCAGGGTGAATGCGAGGAGCGCAATCAGAACGAGGCGCGGCATGATGCGTTTAGGCGAGCATCGCGGAAAGAAATTGCAACGCGCCGAACCCGAGCAGGATGAGGGCAAGCACGGTAAACAAGCCTCGCAGGAAATTTGAGTTGTTCAACAGGGAGGCGTACGCGGAGAACGCCAGACCGACCGATGCGATCAACATCGCAAGCTGGTAACCTGCCTCGCGATCTTTTTCTGCATTGGCGCGGTCAAAACTATCGAACGCCTCGGTAAACGACTGATCAGAGTCCGCATACATTTCTGTGTAATATTGGTCGTCGAACGCGGAACCTCGATCAATGCTGGCTTGCAGGGAATCTGAGAAATTTGCCAGATAGTAATCTGCCGCAAAATCGTCCACATCGCGGTTGATACGTTCGCCGTCGAACAGGGTGTAATCCAAAATGATGTATTGGTTTGCCTGAATGTAATCGGTGTTGGAGATTGCCAGCGACCGGTCACCCTCCGCCTCCAGGTCTGCCGAGGTTTTTTCGGAATGGAACGCCATGTAGTTGGCGGCGGCGGTGAGCACGCTGAGCGCCGAAATCAGGAATCCAAGAATTAAATTCCAAATAAATTCCCAGCGCTGACTGGAGGGTTTGCCGGTTGTGGATTCGGTAGTCATGGTTTCTCCTCGTGTTTTGATTTCTATTATAGTGACATTGCATCCATTGTTCAATATCCAGTTTAAAAAACAACGCCCCGGTGATGGGGCGTTTAGGAACGTGATTTATCTGCAACTTTGCGCGGGTTCGTACCATTCGCCAAGCCCGGTTTGCAATCGGCTGGCGGCTTCCTGAGAGGTGAGGTCGAACGCCATCATCTCGTAGAGACTCTGCCGCACGATTTCTAGGGCGCTCGGCGATTTGTTCGAGATTTCGGTGTACATCCAGCGGATGTCGGCGGGGTAGTCGTTGACGAGTTTCAGGAACTTCGCATCGTTCGGGTCGCTCCCTTTTGTGACCTCGATGTTGCTCAACGGGTAGAAACCGGGCAGTTTTTGCGCGGTCAGGCTGACCGCGTCTTTGGTCATCAGCCATTCGAGGAACAACTTCGCTTCATCGGGGTGAGAGGTGGCGCGGTTTATGCCGATCCCAATATCGGGTTGAAAGATAACGTAAGTTTCCTGAACAAAGGATGCTGGCACGGCGAAGACACCCCAGTTGAAATCTGCTTCGTTGGAAATTTTCTGCAAATCCCACGAGCCGCCAAAGAGCATCGCGGCATTCCCTTGCAGGAATAATTCCTTGCTGGTCTGCGAGTTGATGGTTGCCGCATTTTCGGGGAGGTATGGTTTCAGATCCTCGATTGCCTGAAAGGCGCGGACGACGCGGGTGTCATCGTAGCACAGGCTTGTTCCGTCGGTTTGCATGAGTTGCGCGCGTCCTTCCGGTCCGCCGAGGAAGTTGGCGGCGATGCTCATGAACATCTCGCTGTCTTCGCTTTGGTTCAAGGCGTTGGCGATGGGGATGAGTCCCTCCTCGGCAAATTTCAAGGCGTTCGCGGTGAGCCTGAATTCCTCCCACGTTTTCGGCGCTTCGAGGAAATATTTATCGAAGATATCCTTGTTGTAATATACGCCCTGCACCACGCCCACAAACGGGACGGCGTACGTCAGTTCAAAAGCGGAGTTCGTCCACGGGATTAATTTGGTCTCGTCGAAATTTTCCTTGAGCGGGAGTTCGCCATCGAGCGGCAGTAAATAACGGATGATATTTCCGTTGACCGAGAACGGACGGACGTACATCAGGTCGGGTCCCTCACCGCGGCTGAGTTGCAGGTCGAGGATGGAATCGTAGTTGACGCTCATGACCGGGCGATAATTGACGAAGACTTTTTTACCGGTCTTTTCCAGCGCGTAGGCTTCGAACTCATCGAGCAACGCCTCGATTTCGTCCGTATCTTCCGGTCTCCACGTGCTGAGGGTGAGGACGACATCCTCGCTGAGGGCAGCGGGGGACTGCGTCGCGGTTGCGATCATGGAACTGAGAGTGTCCGTTTCTACGATGAGATCAAGCAGATTGTTGGAAACTGCCTCACGTTCGGGGTCGAGGCGCAGTGTCCCGTTGTAGACGAAGTATCCCACCGCGAGAGTCGTCAACAGGATGGTTGGGTAGAAGATGCGCCCGAACATATCCCAATCGTGCCGCTGATTTTGGAGTATTTTCTTTTCCGATTTTTTCTTTGTCTCTTCGATCTTTTTTTCCAGCCGACTGCTCAACGTTTCGAGCAACACGATCAACGCGGACATGCCGTACGACGCGTAAAAGAGAAATTCCATCGCGACGGTGTAGCCGATCTCGGGCAGTGAGTCGGCGAGGGCGAGATGGAAGAATGCGGTGGTGAGGAGCGCGGTCGAGCCGACCGCGAGGCGTTCCGAATGACCGAGGGGCAGGAAGAACGTGATGTAGGCAAGGATCAGCGTGATCAATAACGGAAGCAGGCTCTTGACGATGTATTGAAGCGAATCGCGCTTGAGTTCGATCTCGAGATTGATCAGCGAATAATTTGTCGCCACGCGGCGGTCAAAATTTTGCGGGCTTCCGAGCGTGGAAGTGGTGGGGTAAACGTCCTGCGACATGCGCGCCGTGTGTTCGTCCCAGCCAAATATAGAATCGAACGCGCCGTTGCCGCGGTAGTTCTCGAGCAGCTCATCTTCGCTCGTGAACCTCATGCCAACGCGGTCCACCACGTATTGAATGAACGAAGTGGTCGCGCTCAAGTTGCGGAATTCCACCGTCAGGGTTTGGCGGTCGAACGGATAGTTGTGAAACTGAAACTGGTCTTTGAACGCGCCGACGGCCCGGTACGTTTTCAGAACGGTGCCATCCGAATTGGTTTCCTCGCGAATGGGCGCGATCTCCACGTCGCCCGCGGCGTTGGTGAATAGGAATTCTTCCGGCTTTAAAGCTTCGTCTTGTTCGTTGGGGCGATAGCGAAACCACAGATAAAAATCAAGTTTGTACGTGGAGGTCTTGATATCAATATCTTCGATACCCAGCAAGTCCATGCCGGCGTACACCACGTTCGATTTGTATACGTAATCGCCGTTCACGGTCAGGATGCGTCCCTTTTCGATTTGCGCCGCAAGGTCGTCAATTTCGCCGGGCGCGGTCACCGGCTCGAACTGAATGTTGGCGGAAACGATCTCGCCATTCTGATAGATTCCAAAACGCGGCGCGCGGCGGATATTTTGCGAGGGTTCAAAGTAGACGAGTCCCTCGATGCCTTGCACGCTGTCTTCGACCGAGTCAATAGCCACCAGCGCGTTGTAGATTTTTTCCCGGTCTACCTGGACGGTTTGGGCTGACCCGCCCACCTTTGCGTTTTGCATCGCCGTCAACAGGGTGAGCGCGGCATCGTAGCCGTTGACCACGTCATCGCCCGGCTGAAGCGACGTTTCTTCGTTGGTTCCGGCGTAAGCGCGTTGATAATCATCCAATAAATGATTTGCGTAGCGGTTGGCGCTGTCAAAGATAATCCCGCGGACGGTAAGGATGCCGTCGGTGTAATAGCCGGGGAATGCAGATTCCTCCTGCTGGCTTTCAATGATAGAAAGAAACGCCGGCGAACTGAGATTGCTCCCGCCCGCAATGGGATACGACACGCCCTTCCGATTCATCAGGATCACAAGTTCGGCGGCGGTGAGATCGTCTGTGGCGATGAAGATGGTGCCCGGGTTGTGCGTCTCTGTATTGGCTGAAATGATATCGGCAATGATTTCATCGGGTGATAGATCGCCGATTTCTCGTTCGATGGTAACGACCCCGCCGAGACCTTCAAACGTGTTCTTGAATTGACGGGCGAGGCTTTGGCTGTAACCATCCGTGGTCGAAAGGATGGTGACGGTCCGCGCCCCGTTTAACTTCCGCAGGTAATTGGCGAGGTATGCCGCTTCCGATTCGGGGGTGTGGGAGGTGTTGAAATGATAATAATAACTTTCAGTAAAATGCCCGCTGATCGGTGTGACGTTCAGCGATGGGATGCCGTCATTCTCATAGGTCTCCGCGCTTGCCGTGAGCGTTTCAATGGAGGAGTGACCGATCACCGCCACTGCACTGCTATCCGTGATCTGTTTGGCGATCTCCAGCGATTTCTGCGGGTCGTTATCATCGTCGTATACTTGAATCTGGATGTCAATTCCGCCGCGCGCTCGAATTTGATCTGCCGCAAGGTTTACCCCCGCGTAAATGGATTGCTGATTGATATCGCCATCCTCATCTAGCGGATTATCTTCCACCACCGCAATCGTGACCGTGCGATCATTGCGCGACGCGGTCAGGCTTGAGCAATTGGTCAGAAAGCCCGAGAGGATGACAATGAGAGGAAGTGCGGTAACGAGATAAATGAGCCGTCGGCGCATGGAAGCCTCGAAGAAAAGATTACGTATAGTCTATCACCATGACCAATGGCTGGGTTTGCATTCCGCTATCAAACAACAAACAGAATTCTTTAGGGCGCAGGCCAGGCAATAATTGTTAGCTCAGAGAACCCATGTTTTTCAACCGTATAAAGTTTGCCGGACGAGGGGAAGTTACACCCCGCTTCATCCTTGACGGTGTAACTTGTGGTGAACTGATCGGGATAAGAATCCGTCCACCAAATGTACGCGCCACCTTGACAGACGAAGAGTTCGAGCAAGTAGCCGCGGTCGTCGTCTTGTGTCATCACGACTTGATCCCATGAAATCGTCACTTTGTTCCCATCGCGCGTTGCAGAAACATTCTGCGGCGGTCCGTACATATTGCTCCCAATGGATTGCAAATTGAGTTCCTTGAAGGCGAGGGTTTTCACATCACCGACCACATCCACAACGGATGGCGCGACCCAGCAGAAGTAATTTAGTTTATCGAATTTGACATACAGCCACGTGCTGTTGACATACCGGTTGCGGACAGTGCCGATATCGCCTGGATATAAATCCGCGGCGTGAAGATATGCAACAGAGGGTCCGTAGCGACAGTGCGCTTGTTTGTTCACAGTTACTGTTGGGAAGGCAAACGTCGGCGTGGAGGTGATCGTCGAGGTCAGTGTGATCGTTGGGGTGAACGTGGCGGTCGGCGTAAAAGTTTCTGTCGGCGTGAAGGTTGATGTGGGCGTCGGCGTATCTGTCCATGAGGCGGCAGTGGCGGTGAGCGACGTTGCGGTCATTACTGCCTGTTCTTCGGGGGACGCCCCACAAGCGGAAAGAAAGATTGCGAAAAGAATTATTCCTCGAATTGATTTCATGTTTTCTCCTGCTATGCTCTTGCAGGGTCTATGGCCCTGCGATTTCCTTGCAATATACGGCGGTCGCAGACCGCCTTCGAGCAAAACTTTGTAAAGTTGGTTATTCAAACTTACCCAAAAATGCAATGATGTTTCTTCCCAACGCGTCGTTGTTGTAGCCGCCTTCCATCACGATAACAGTGGGAAAGTCCAGCGCGGTGATGCGTTTGCCGATCTCGCCGATGCCCGCGGTGGATACTTTTATTTTTCCGAGCGGGTCGTCCGCGTAAATATCCATGCCAGCCGAGACGACGAGATAGCGGGGTTTATACTCGCGGATTAATTCAAGCGCGTTATCCAGCGCGGCGAGGTAGGATGCGTCATCTGTGCCAGCAGGGAGGGGGAAGTTATGATGGAAGCCGAAGCCTTTCCCTTCGCCGCGTTCGTTGGAAAAACCAACATAGTGTGGATATTCAAAGTCGGGGTCGGCGTGCAAGGAGATGGTCAGCACATCGTCACGTGAATAAAAAATATCCTGCGTGCCGTTGCCGCAATGATAATCCACGTCGAGCAGGGCAATCCTGTCTTTCGATGAAAGCCAGTGTGCCGCGACCGCCGCGTTGTTGATGAAACAATATCCGCCGGCGTAATCTGTCCCGGCGTGATGACCGGGCGGGCGGCACAACGCAAACGCAGATCGCTGACCGACGATGACAGACTCAGATGCACTCAACGCGCAATTGGCAGAAGCCAGCGCGGCTTCGTATGTCCCTTCAACAATGCACGCGCTCAGGTCCATGATGTGGTAGCCGGCTTTTCCTAAAAGCGAGGTGGGTCGTTGGGGAGTCCGCCGAAGAGCGAACGTGGCGGGCAAAAGCACGGATGAATCTTTGGGCTTTGAATCCAGCCACTCGGTCCAGCAGGAGGCGAGAAAGTCAATGTAGTCTTTGTCATGCACGGCGAGAATCGGGTCGAGTCCAAAATCCGTCGGTTCGAGAATCTCCGCCCAATCTGTTTCGCGCAGGGCGTTCAAGATGCGATCCATGCGGTCGGGGTTTTCCATGTAAGGTGTACGCAGTCCGCCGTCGAAAATTTCAAACGGGGGATCGTGTTTGCGATGCGCTTCGGAATAAAAAATTTTCATGCGTAAGAACTCATGCGATAATTGTATCAAGAACACGGAGGAACTCATGGACGTATTTGAAGCCATCCACGGCAGGCACATGCAAACCAAAGTAAAACAGGACGCGGTGCCGCGCGCTGTGATTGAAAAAATCTTGTCTGCCGCTGTGCAGGCGCCGAACCATTACAAGATAAGACCATGGCGATTCGTGGTGATGACGGGAAGCGGGCTCGACAAACTCGGCGATGTATTCGCCGCCTCTTTCGCGGAACGTCAGCCTGATGCGCCCGCGGAGGCATTGGAGAAAACCCGCGTGTTGCCTCGCCGCGCGCCGTTGTTGATCGCGGTCGGCGTGGATAAGCCAAGCGAGCCGGAAGTGCTTGCGATCGAAAACATCGTCGCGGTTGCCACCGCGTGTCAGAATCTTTTGCTCGCCGCGCAAGCCGAGGGACTCGCCGTCAAGTGGCGCACGGGCGAATGGGCAGACGATATGAAGGTGAAAGAGTTTTTGGGTTTTTCGGCAGACCAGCACGTGATCGCTTTTCTTTATATCGGTTATCCTGAATCTTCACCCTCGGAATTTCCGACGCGCCCATCGTTTGAGGATCGCACTGTGTGGATGGAGTGATTCGGTAATCAGTAATCAGTGAACAGTGGTCGTAATGAAAAGAGCGATGGTGTTTCCAGCCCATCGCTCTTTTGCTGTATCTACTTTATTAATTCCTCACGGCTCGCTCACCGTCACCGAATCGATATTCACATTGACCGGTAATTGTTCCGGCGACCAGACCGAGATGCCGATACTGCCTTCCGCCAGCCCGAATTTGTCGTCAACGAATTCGAATACCGGCGTACCATTCACAAGCACGGTTATAACGTTTCCTTTGCACGAGATGCCGTACACATTCGTCGAAAGTCCCGATTGGATCTCCCTGGCAAGATTGTTCCTTGCCACTTCGTTATAGCCCTGGCTGACGATCCCGACGTTATCCACAATATAGATGGAAAACGATTGTGAGTTCGAGAATTGAACTTCGTACCAGCCAATGTCGGTGTAACGACAGATCAACCCGACCCCATTGGCGTTGTTACCGCGGTTGGTGACAATCGCTTCCACTTTTACATCGGAGTATGAATTTAAGTCGTTCACAAAATACTGCTTGGGCGGGCTTCCCTCGCGTTTGAACAGTTGCACCGCCAGCACGCCTTTTTCCACACTATCTTCCTCCATGCGCGGGTCGCCGCTGGTCATGAACTCAAGCCAGATGGGGTCCGTGTTGAACTCCTCGGTGTAAAACTTCTCCGAATCGCCTCCGCCGGTGGTTGGCAACTGGGTGGCGGTGGGTGTAGCAAGATCGAAACTGAAGGTGGGCGTTGCTTGCGCCTCGGAAGTCGCCTGCGCGATCTCCGTCGTCGAGTTGGCGACATGAGTCTCTGTAGTGTTTGTTGTTGGAGCAGTTGAACTGCTGAACAGAAGAGGTGGTAACAGCCTCAACGTCCCAAAAAGAACGAGAACCATGATGGCGCCCCAAGCCACGTTTTTGAATAGGATCGGTTCATTGTTTGCCCGCCGACGCCCATACCATGCGATCACAAACGCAAGGAAAAGCAGGATTCCGCTGATAGGATAAATTTGGATGCCGAGCAATCGAATCCAGTTTTCGTATTGTGAATACGCCGCCAGGATATTCGCCGCAAAACCGAGGATGGCAATGCAGATCAACACAATGATCGTGGCGCGCGGTGTGGTTGTCTTTCTTTCAAACTCGATCTCCTTTACCTCGGTTCGGATAAACCAAAGGATCGCAAGCAGCAGGGGCAGGAGGAGAATCTGCAGAGAGGTATTTTCACTGGCATAGAAGTACGCGTCTGCGGTAAAGTAATAGCGGGCAAAATAGGTTGCCCAAATGGCAAGGCAGAGCGGGGAGAAGTAATAGCACTGGACGTAGAAATTTTCTTTTAAATTGTTTTCGCCGATGCTCTCGCCCCGGAACGCCTTCACAGCCAGCGCAAACAGAAGCGGCGGGAGCATCAACGCCATGGCAAGGAAAATGGTGATTTCTTTTTCGATCTGATTGCTCAGCGAGTCAATGCTTCTGGTTTCAGTCGGATTTGACGGCGCGTCGTTGTTCGCAGCGACTGACGAGGTTGTATCAGCTTCAAACAATCTTGTCGTCGAACTGGGGTCGGGGAGCGAAACAGGCTCATCCAATTTCACGGGCACAATGACCTTGATGGATGAAATGTACGTTTCGAGGGCGGGCTTTTCGGCATATGCCGGATCCACACTGCTGACATCCACGTTGACGTAATACACGCCGCCTTCCTGGAAATTGAAACGGAAGTTGTCGCGGATGGTGTTTTTATCCACGATCCCTTTTGAGTCCGACGAACGGTGGTGCTCGCGGTAGATTTCCACGAACCCCTTGCCATCCGGGCTGTTCTTTGCCACCCACCACGAATGTTCGTAATCAATTCCCGCGCGGGTGGATTTCAAGTCGGTTTGCGATTCGAAGAAGAGATAACGGTCCGTCGTCTGGCTAAGTGTGGCGGGGCTGGTGAGGGTTGTGCCGAAGGTGGGGAGCAGATACAATGCCGCCACTGCGGGGATGAGCGAAACCACCAGCAAGAGGATGACCGGCGAAATATATTCATCGAATCGAGATTCGCCCTCGGTAAGTTCGCTTTTCACATACCGCGCCCCGGCGGTGGGTTGCAAAGTGATCCGGATCAAGGTCTTGGGAATCAAGATCACCCACATCAAGACCTTATAAATTAATTTTTCGATATCTTCCAAAATCGTGAAAATACTCTTCATCGTTCCCTCCGGCGATTAACGTCCCAAGATTTCAACGAGCAGATCGGGTCTGTCGGTAATGATACCATCCACGCCCCATGCGATGTATTGCTTCATCAGCTCCGGGTCATTTACGGTCCACGGCTCGACGCGGATGTTCTTGGCATGTGACTCACGCATGAATCGCTCGGTGACAATGGTGATGCCCAACGACTCTTCCGGGTCCCACGGCGGCTGGATGGTCTGATAATCGGGGGCGATGAAGCCCCACAGGAAAACTTTGCCAAGCAACACGTAATCCTGCACTTCGTCGCTTGCGGCGGAAGTTGCCACTTCGGGGCACGCGGCGCGGAAGTTGTTCAGCGCCTCATCGTGGAAAGAGCCGATCAGCGCTTTATCCTGCATGTTGTATTTGCGGATCAAATCACACAACGGCTTGTCAATCGGATTCTTTGTCAATTTGATCTCGATGACATATCGCATTTGCGGAAATTTCTCGAACACTTCGTCCAGCGTCGGCACCTGGATTCCCTGCCCGCGATACGGAAACGTCTTGCCATCGTCGTTCGACCAATCGTACGCGGCGTCGAGTTGCTTCAATTCGGCGAGGGTCATGTCTTCGATGAGACCTGTGCCGTCGGTGGTGCGATCCACCTCCTCGTCGTGCATCAACACGATGCGACCATCCTGCGTGATGTGCGCGTCCATCTCAAGGACGTCTGATCCAATGTGGATGGCGTTTTCAAACGCCAGCATGGTGTCGCCGGGCCACACGCCGTCCCCGCCTTGATGGGCAATGACGAGCGGCTTGGGCGCGCCATCGTAATAACGAGTGGGAGGCGTCTTCGGGTTGACGATCACCGAAGCGACGAACGCGAGAAAGAGTATGGCGAGGACTGCCTTGAAGAATCGTTTCATTTAAAATACAAAATACCGCGCGATAGACATGAAGATGACCGAGAGGATCAACGAATAGGCGGTGACCTTGGTCGCCAGGGCTTGCTTTTTTTGAAGCGACTGCATCGTTGCCAGTTGTTCCGGGGCGGGCATGCCCTGAATTTGACCGCCGAGGTTCACCAAAGCATTCGTCGTCCTGCCGATTAAGATGCCATAGACAAAACCGACCGCGCCGAAGACCGCGCCAATCCCGAACCCTGTGCCCGCGCCGGACGTCATCCAGTTCGACGTGAATCCGTTTGAATCGATCCAATAGAGGGTGAAGCCTGCGAGCACGGTCAAGCCTGCCGCGATGGACATGCGGGTCGTGAATCTTCGATTGCGCACCAGCAATGCCACGAATTTGGGACCCGCTTCGCCCATCTCGCGCACCGTGGGGCCGATAAAAAATGTCATCATGATCACGCCCCCGAACCAAAACGCGCCGGCGCCGATGTGGACGATACGAAGTAACCAGATTAGATAAACATTCATGCTCTCTCCTCGATTTGTAAATTGCTTGCGATAGTCATAACACCGCTGGAGTAAAAATGATGCTTATCCGTCCCTCCACAAATAGCGATTGATGCGGACATCCGTCATGCGAAAGCCGATGCGTTGATAGACGGGTGCGCCCATTTCCGTTGAGAAAAGAACCGCGTATTTGTACCCGCCGCGATCGCGCGCATCGAGCAAGGGCTTGAGCGTGATCGCCGCGCCGATGCCTTTTCCCTGCGCGGAGGGATGCGTCGCCACCGCGTACACGCTCGCAACACCCGCACCGTTGAACAGCATGTTGGTAGCGACGGGTTTGCCATCCAAATAGCCTGCGAAGATTCTCCATTGTGTTTTGCCGATTCCGATTTTCAGCGTGGCATCCACCCAGGCTTGCCCTGCCCATTCAGGGATTTCGTACGTCTCGACGAAAACGGTCTTGAAGTCATACAACTCAGATTCGTTTGTGACCTCTCTGAGTTCAAAACCCTGAGGCGTTTTACCTACGACAGATTCATCCATTTTGCCCAAGTCGGCGACCATGCACGGCGCGCCGAGTTCTGTTTGTTTGATGCCAGCGGCAAGTTCCTTTTGCTGCTCCGCCATATCAATCAAGCCATGCGATTGAAGTCGTTGAGGAAGATCGTCTGGGGTTGTTTCAGGACCCGTCCACCAGAAAAAATACGGCGCGTTTCGTTCCTTGAACCATGCAATTGTTTCTACAATTGCTTGATCGGCGGTCTCGTTGGATAGACGCGCATCCCACACACCTTTGAACATTGGGTTGGTAGGGAACGAAAAATGACGCGAAGGGCTTTTTCCCACTGCAAGTTCGCCGCCCAAACCGTTAGCCATTGCTCGAAACAAGGCATACAAGTTTTGAAAGACAGCCAGCCCCAGCTCGCGATCAGTCGCTTCGGTAAGAATCGAATCGGGTGACATGTTTTCTCCTTTTGAAATTTATCGCAGAACTTGTGCCAGCAAACTTCCAACCAGCCCCAGCCAATAGGCGGACGTGTAATAAATGAGCATCGGTTGCCTGCCGCGCTTCCATAACAGATATGCCGAAACGATGGCGAGCAATGCCACCACGTACAAATCCAATCCAATTTCTTCAAATCCGAGATTTGCCAGCACACCCAACCCTAGAAACACGGAGTTCAGCAAGAGCAGGCCGACATCTCCGCCGGAGAGTTTTTCCTGATGCGGGAAAACATTTTGCAAAAATAATATCGCCGCATTGACCATGACGAAGCCGGTGAAAAACAGCCAATGACTGAACTCATCGTCGTTGAAGATGACAATGCGGCACAAATCGCTTGTTGAATCTTCGAGGCAAAATCGGAAATGCAAATAATTCGTCATTTCGTGGATGCCATAACTCACAGCCGTGAGATACACACCGACGATGAAAACCAAATTCCACGCGGTGTGAGCGCGTCCCTCACGAGCAGGAGAATTGTATTCCAGAGTTTTCTTCAATAAATATCCTGCGACCATACTAACCAACGCGACGAGAATATTGTTCAAGTCCACCCAGCGGAGGAATTCGTTGGGCAATACGTAGCCTGTGAACCAGTCGGTAAGGCGGTTGAATGAAACAAAAATCGCCAGCAGGGATTGAACCCCAAGCAGGATGTGGATCTTGTTCATGAATTTTTCTCCAGCGCACTTTTTGCGATTGCGCCAAGTTCACGGTCGGCGCGGTTGTTCACGATATTTTCGAGCGCAGATAACACAGCCGCCTCTTTCCTACCGCCCAGCGACTCGATCACATGTTTTTTCACTTCGCGTTCAGGGTCGTTCAGCATCTCAAGCAGGATCGGCAGGAATTGCGGATCGTCCATCCTTCCCAACGCGTGGACGGCATGGATGCGAATCCACATTTCGGGATGACTCAACGCTTCGGTCAGCAAGGGGACGGCTGGTGCGCCTAACTCAGCCAGTGCCGCCGCCGCAGTTTTCCCCACCTCGTGATAAAGATCGTACTGCGCCATGGCGAGCGGTTCCATGGCGCGTGCATCTTTGAGGTTGCCCAACAGAATTACCGCAAACTTGCGGACCGCGCCTTCTTTATCTTGCAACGCCTCGATCAATGGGTCAACTGCCGCGGCGCCCATGTTTTCGATGGCGGAAAGTAGATCACTTGCGGCTTGTTCACGTTCATACCACCAAAACGGATCGCGCAACGCCTCCATCAAAAATGGAATGGCTTTGGGATGCTTTGTATTTCCCAACGCCCGCGCCGCGGCTTGCCGTACTTCGATCTTCGTATCGTCGAGCAACACGTTCGTGATGTCGTCGAACGTGGATGGGTCGTTGAATTGCCCTAACGCGAGACACGCAGCAATACGAACTTCGTCTTCGCGGTCTTTGAGCAGGGGAATAATGTGAGGAATTGTTTTCGCGTCGCCGATGTTTCCCAACGCCAGCGCGGCGCGCGAACGGATGGTGAAATATTCGCCGCGCAACGCGTCCAACAGCGCAGGAACGGCGGATTTATCTTTGCTGATTCCTAACACTTCTACCGCGCGTCCGCGCAGGATGGGATGGGCGGTGGAGAGAATTTTGATGAGTGCCGGGGAGGTAGAGGGGATGCGGGCGAGGATCTGCTGAATGGTGGCAAGCAGGTTCAAATCGGGAGTTTGAAGCGTTTCGAGGAGGGGAGGGACGGCTTCGGCGTCGAGTCGAATCAACTCCTGCACAGCGCGGTCGCGTTTGGTCGCGTCCGAAAGTTGGGCAATCAGCTTTTTCGCTTCGCCAGATTTTCCGCCGGTGAACCAATCCATTAGCGTATTTTACTTGGAAACAGAACCGGCTCCGTAAGGAAATATGGAGGTTCTATCTCTGATATAATGCCACCGAGATGAGGAGCGATTCACAACGCCAGAGACTCTCTGGTATTGTTTTTGTGTAAGCCTCACGGCGTGAGATTTTATTCGAGCGGAGCGTTTTCAATGAAGAAGGAACAACAACTGGAACTGTATCACCAAATGGTGCTGATTCGCCGCGTGGAAGAACGCGGGGCAGAACTATACCAGGCGGGCAAGATCGGCGGCTTCATGCACCTGTATATCGGGCAGGAAGCGGTTTCCACGGGATTGATCGCGGCGCGTGAGCCGCGTGACCGCGTCATCACCGCGTATCGCGACCATGGCGTTGCCCTGAATTGCGGACTCTCCGCCAATGAAGTGATGGCGGAACTGCTGGGCAAGGCAACGGGCATGTCAAAAGGCAAGGGCGGCTCGATGCACATGGCAAGCGTGGAGAAAAACTTCTGGGGCGGGCACGCGATTGTGGGCGGGCATTTGCCTGTCGCGGCGGGGCTTGCCGTCGGCGATCAATACGCAAAGAATGATAACGTGACGATTTGCATGTTCGGCGACGGCGCGACGAATATCGGGTACTTCCACGAAGCGTTGAATCTGGCAAAAACGTGGGGATTGCGCGTGTTGTGGGTTTGTGAAAACAACAAGTATGGCATGGGCACGTCAGTGGAGCGCGCCTCGGCAGTGGATGAAATCTGCCAGAAAGCGGACGGCTACGGCATGGGGAGCGAGCGCGTGGACGGCATGGATGTTATGAAAGTGTACGAAGCCGCGAAGAACGCAATTGAACAGGTTCGCAAGGACAGCACACCGTACTTTTTGGAAGTAGTGACCTATCGCTATCGCGGTCATTCGATGGGCGATCCTGAACGCTATCGCACGCAGGATGAAGTGAAGCAGTGGCACGAGAAAGACCCGATTGGAATTTATCGCAAATACCTGGTTGATAAGAAAATCGCAACCGCGAAGGCGCTGGCTGAAATTAATTCACACGTGGACGAGGAAGTGAACAAGGCAGTCGAATTTGCCGAGTCTTCGCCCGAACCCGCGCTGGAAGAACTCTTTACGAATATTTATGCAGATTAAGAGAATAGAGATCAGATGAACAGAGAATAGTCACTTCCGGAACACGATTCTCTACTCTCTATTTATCTATTCTCTCTCGAAGAGGACGCACATGGCAAAAATCACAATGCGCGAGGCAATCTCGCAAGCCCTCATGGAAGAAATGGACCGCGACCCGGCTGTCTTTATCATGGGGGAAGAGGTCGGCGTGTGGGGCGGCACGTATGCCGTGACCAAGGGCTTTTACGACAAATACGGCGCAGACCGAATCAAGGATACGCCGATTGCGGAAAACGCGATCATCGGCGCGGCGATCGGCGCGGCGATGGTCGGCCAGCGCCCCATTGCGGAACTCATGACGATCAACTTCGCGTTCTCCGCGATGGATTATGTGGTCAATCAGGCGCCAAAACTCCGTTACATGTTCGGCGGACAGTTCATGCTCCCGCTGGTGATTCGCGCGGTCGGCGGCGGCGGACGCCAACTCGGCGCGACACATTCACAGACTCCCGACGCCATCTTCGCGCATTTCCCCGGTCTCAAGGTCGTCTCGCCGGGGACGCCGGAAGATGCCAAGGGATTACTCAAATCAGCCATAAGGTCGAATGATCCGATTCTCTTTATCGAACACGCGACGATGTATCAAGTGCGCGGTGATGTCCCCGATGGCGAATATCTCATCCCGATCGGAAAATCCAAAGTGCAACGCGAGGGAAGCGATCTTACGATTGTCACGTATTGCAAAGGTCTTGAACTTTCGATGAAAGCGGCGGAGGAATTATCGAAAGAAGGCATCGAAGCGGAAATCGTTGACCTGCGCACACTGCGCCCGCTGGATATGGAGCCTGTCTTGGGATCATTCAAGAAGACCAATCGCGCCATCGTTGTCGAAGAAGGTTGGAAGTCGTACGGCGTTGGCAGTGAAATCGTCAGCCGCATGTACGAGGAAGCGTTCGATTACATTGACGCGCCCATTCTGCGCGTTGCGCAAAAAGAAGTGCCGCTTCCGTACAACCGCACACTCGAACAAGCCGCGTTGCCGCAAGTTCACGACATCATTGCCGCGGCAAAGGAGGCGTTGCAATAATGGCTGAAACAATCAACATGCCCAAACTTGGCTTCGACATGGCGGAAGGTCTGCTCGTCCGTTGGGTGAAGCAGGTTGGCGAAAATATCAACAAGGGCGATGTGCTCGCCGAAATCGAGACCGACAAAGCCACTGTGGAAGTTGAATCATCCGCAAGCGGCGTTGTTCTCCAACACATTGTCGAGCAGGGGACGATTGTTCCCGTCAACGCGCCGATTGCGGTTGTTGGCGCGGCTGGCGAGAAAATTGACGCGCCTGTTCTAGAAAGTGGAAAGCAGAAAGAGGAAAGCAAAGCGGATGAAAAATCTGCGGCTCCGACTCAGGGGAAATCTGATTCCGTTTCCCAAACAGTTCCCGCATCCCAGGCAGTCTCTACACAAAGCGTCCAATCCCCTGATATCAAAGCATCGCCGCTTGCCAAAAAGATCGCGAGAGATAACAATGTCAATCTCACAACGCTTCAAGGCTCTGGTCCTGGCGGACGCGTGATTCGAAAAGATGTGGAAGCTGCGCTCACTAGCGGTCAGCCGTCAGCGGTCAGTCGCCCATCATCACCCGTGACTTATGCCCAAGTTACTGTCTCTCAAGAAGATCAAGTAGTTCAAACAACAAAACTCCGTCAAGCCATCGCGCGGCGCATGACCGAATCCAAAACGGGCGTACCGCACTTCTACGTTACCCACGAATACAAAATGGACGCGGTTATGGCAATGCGAAAGCAAGCCAACGAAAACCTGCCTGATAACGAAAAACTTTCGGTCAACGATTTCGTCATCAAAGCGGTTGCGTTGACTCTTCGCCAGTTCCCCAACTTGAACGCGACCATCAAAGGCAATGAGGTGATTCAATTCGGTCATGTCAACGTCAGCGTGGCGGTGACCGTCCCCGGCGGCTTGATGGTCGTCGTTGTCAAAGACACAGACCAGAAACCGTTGCGCCGGATCTCCGCCGAAGTCAAAGCGATGGCAGGGCGCGCCCGCGCAGGCAAGGTCAAGCCTGATGATATAGTCGGCTCGACCTTCTCCACCTCCAATCTGGGAATGTATGACGTGGAAGATTTCATTGCCATCATCAACCCGCCCGAAGCCGCGATATTGGCGATCTCTTCCGCGAGAGAAGTCCCTGTTGTAGAAAACGGTGAATTGAAAGTGGGTTGGAGAATGAAAGCGACAATCTCGGTTGACCACCGCGTCAGCGATGGGGCAGAGGCGGCGCAGTTCATGCAGTCGCTGGCAAAGTATTTGGAAACGCCAGTGTTAATGCTGGTGTAAAAAGTAAACTTCCGAAGCCATTTGGCTTCGGAAGTTTTTATTTCGACACTTAACCCCCGATTTGGTGTTTTACAAGCCAATGAGATTGAACCTCAACTCATATCAAAAACAAGGAGACCAGCCATGCAAGAGAGTGTAATTTCCAGCGTAATCCTCCCCGTTGCGATCGCCGTGATCATGGCACACTGGGCATGACGTTGACCGTGGCAGATTTTAGACGCATTTTCACACAGCCGAAGCCCGTGCTCATCGGGTTGTTCTGTCAAATGCTCCTACTGCCATTGCTTGGCTTTGCCGTTGCGGGCCTCTTTGGTTTGACAGCGGTGTATGCCATCAGCTTGATCCTGCTGGCGGTATCGCCCGATGGTGCGACATCGAATCTCATCATCCATGTGGGCGATGGCGAGCGCGCCCTCGGCGTGACGCTGACTGCCATCACCAACATGCTCGCCTGGCTTACCATCCCATTCGGGTTGAGAATTGCCTATGACCTGTACGGCACCGGCGCGTTGGATATTGACTTCCCTGTGGCAGATACGATGATTCAAGTCGCGGTCATCACTGTCATTCCAACACTCATTGGCATGGGCATCCGCAGTTGGAAGCCGGAGTTCGCCGAAAACAGCAAGCGCTGGTCGAAAGTCTTCGCCGCCGCTTTCCTCTTCCTCGTCATCCTCGCGCTCATCATCCAAAACTGGGATGTGATCGTGCGGGACGGTCCGCGGTTTGCCCCGGCATTCATTGCATTGAATATCGCTTCTTTGATCGTGGGTTACTACGTCCCGAAATTGTTGGGGATCAATTACACCCAATCAATGACGATCGCGATCGAGACCGGCTTGCAAAATTCCACTGTGTCCATCACGGTTGCCCTCACATTGTTGAATAACAACGAGATGGCGATCATCCCCGGTTTATATGCCATCTGGATGTTCGTCACTGGGTTTGCTCTTGCCTTCTGGATGGCGCGGCGCGGGTATGGAACCTGCAACAACATAACTAAACTTCCAAAGGTCACGTTTCAGACGTGACCTGCTTTTTTCTATCAACGGATTTCAATCTCCCTCCATGCCACCCAGGAGGGCGATTGTGTTGTCACCACCCGAATAAAGCGGATGTTCTCAACAGGTGCAGATGGGGTGAATTCAAGCACTTGAAATTCTGACGTGTGCCCCCTGAACTCGTGGAGCAGTTGCATGTTGGAATCCGTATCGCCACCCCAGATTTGATGGACGGTCTCGCCTTCGGGGTGTTGCGCGACTGTCAGGCGGATGATCGAGATCATACGGGATTCGCCCAGATCAATTTGAATCCACTGCTCGGGGCCGCCGCCGGAATTCCAGATTGTTGCAGGATCACCATCGAAGGCATTGGGCGCGGGCTTGCCGGGAAGTTCGGCGGAGGCAGTGATCGGTTTGTTGGAGGCAGGCTCGGGCGTCGCGCTGACCGAAGTATCCAGTGGCAGCGATGGGCAAAGAGACTCAAATCCTGCCGCGCAGAATTCCACTTTGCCATCAACCATCGTTATGAGCGCGTTGATATCCTTGAGTCTGTCCGACTCGACCTCCAGGGGGTTTTCTGAAAGGATTACGAGGTCGGCAGATTTGCCCGCAGTAAGACTGCCTCTTGCATCTTCTGCAAAGGCGGCATAAGCCCCGTTGATTGTCAGCATCGGCAAAATCTCATCCACCCCCAGCGACTTCTCCAACATCCACGCCTGGGGTTGTTCACCGCCGACCCCAACCTGTGTGATGCTTCGATACAGCAATCCCATGGGTGAGATATGGGTTGTGGAACGGTGCTCATCCACGCCGGGAAATGGATTAAGCGGACTGGCAATCAAAAAGACTCCCTCTTTTTGATAATCGCTCCAGCGATATGAATTGCCCGCCCCGTTTTCGTCTCGCATTCGAAATGTGTCAGGATCAATGGAGGTCGCGCTCGGAAGGCTGGGGTGAATGCAAACCAGGATCCCAAGGCGCGCCATGCGGGCAACCTGGTCGTCGGATGCGGCGATGGAATGCTCGATGCGGGCGGTGCAGATCGTTCGATTCGCCGTTCAAGGCGTATTCAAAGGCATTCAAAGCCAGTTCGTGCGACTGGATGCTGATTGCCTTCACGGAGATTGTCCAGCCATCCGATTGCAATTGGCGCACGAACTCGTTCAACCCGTCTTGTTGGAAGAGCAATTTCCTGCCCGAGTCGTAGTCAATGAATATTTTCAAACCGGCAATTCTCAGATAGGGTCCAAACTGCTGTTCTGATTTGTAAGCTTTGTACCAATCGCCAAGAGACTCTCCCTCGAAAGTGTTCGCCAATAAATGAACGTTCACGCGTGCGTGCAACTTCCCTTGTTCAGCCGCCTCGCGCAATTCGTTGAATTGACCTTCATCCACCGCCAGCTCGGTCAAACCTGTCCATCCCTGTGAGAGCGCCTCCTGCACGGCTTCCTCGACGGTTGAAAACCCCCATTTGAATCGTTGCGTGATGCGATGCGAGTGACAGTCAATGAAGCCGGGCGTGAGCGTATGCCCTTCGAGGTCAATCACGATTGTGCCATCGCCGCGATGCTTCAATGCCTCGTCGTTCACTCCCACGAACAGGATTTCCTCGCCGCGAATGGCTATGGCCTGCGCGGAAGGGTTGGAATCGTCCATGGTGATGACGCTGCCGTTAGTGAAAATAGTGTCTGCTATGTCTGCGACAATAGGGGGAATAGTCGGCGTGGGTTGCGACGGCGCAGTCGCGGATTCGGTTTCGGGTGGCGGGTTGGAGGTTGGAGATGCCGGACTACACGATGTAATCAAAAAGATCGCCAACAAGACGGAGAGAGTTTGTTTCATTTTTCTCCTAATTGCAATTACTCTATCATAAAGGAGCAAAATTCAAGCAGGACAATTTGATTAATAATTGACCTCTTGCATACGTGACTCTTTGCCTAGCCACAGAGCCCACTGAGACCTTTGAGAAAAACTCATTTTCTCTGCCGTCTCGCACCGACGTGCTCGCGGCACGAACGGTGTGTTCTCCCCTGGCACCGCCCGCCAGGGCAGGTGTGTGGCGAAAAGACTTTCGCAAGAGGTCTAATAAAGAACAGTAATATACGAGACGTGGGTATCGAATTTTCGTTCAATAGAAATTCTTCTGAATGACAACTGGCTGTCCCCTCCCAGGGTCTTACGGTACATAATATTTAACCACTAAATGAGGGCGCTCTGAAATTGAATCATAATTTCCGCTGTAGAATGTCAGGAAATCCTCCCCCAGGTCGTCGTTGTCATCCAATTGGAATGCAAGACGGAATTGTGTCACACCCGTGAGGTTGATAAATTGATTCGCTGTGCTGTTGAGCGTTGCCCAGTACCAACCGCGGTGGTTGCTGTTGGAGATTGTGCCTACGGAATACAGGCTGGCAGGGTTTTGAAAATCTAATCCCTGCAACGCCATCAAACCGAACGGACCAAAATTACCAAAAACACCATAGCGAATATCCACCGCAATGTTTTGGTGTGTTGTAAAAGGATCGGTTCCGATCACTCCCTGGTTTTTGATCATCAGAATAGCTTCTGTTACCACCGCACGATCGGGTAAATAATAGGTGGGAAAGTGTAGAATCGCGCGGTATTGACGATCCTGTGAATTATCGCCGAGCCTAAAAATTATGCCGTTGATGTCCTTGGAACCGCCTTGATTGCTATCCTCGCTTGACTCAAGGAT
>Ga0247727_10006836_pt1 | contig 22158 bp, 14 predicted proteins | sample WisWelCaveWW1625_FD_202498 | JGI IMG/M metagenome (GOLD analysis project Ga0247727, IMG submission 202498) | Biofilm microbial communities from Wishing Well Cave, Virginia, United States - WW16-25 | ecosystem: Environmental > Aquatic > Deep subsurface > Groundwater > Cave microbial mat | place...
GCGTTGTTGCTGCAGGGCAAGATGCTCGCCGGCGTGTTGCTGGCAATTTTCGGTGTCGGCATCGTCGCGGGCAGCTATCCCGCGCTTTTCCTCGCGGCGTATCAACCGGCTAAAGTTTTGAAAGGCGAGATCCGCGACAGCGGCCGTTCGCGCTTGCGCAGCGCGCTGGTGGTGTTTCAGTTTGCGGCGTCCGTAGGTTTGATCATTTGCACCGCCACCGTGCAACAACAAATGCATTACATCAAAAGCAAAAAGCTCGGCTATAACCGCGAGCAGGTGCTGGTGATGCGCATGCGCGATCGCGAGGTACGCCGGCAGTTTGGGCTGATTAAAAACGAGCTGCTGCAAAACCCGGGTTTTCTCAAAGTCACCTGCTCCGGACACTTGCCAACCAATATCGGTTCGAACACCGGATTAGGTTGGACCGAGCGTGAAGGCCAGCCGGCGCTGCAAAGTTACAACACGCCGGTGGATTATGATTTTCTCGAGACGTTTGAAATCGAGCTGGTGGAAGGGCGAAATTTTTCGCGCGAGTTTTCAACCGACTCGACGCAGGCCTATATTATCAATGCAAAGCTGCGCGAGATGCTCGGATGGACCTCCGCGGTGGGGCAGGCGTTTGGCAACGGCGACGAGGCGGACGGCAAAGTGATCGGCGTGATGAAAAATTTTCACATGCATTCCCTGCGGCAGGAAATTCAGCCGTTGTTTATTCGCTTGAACAGCAACTGGGGCACCACCGTCTCCGCGCGCCTTCGCGCCGAAAATATTCCGGCGTCGATTGAACACCTGCGCCACGTCTGGCAAAAATATTCGCCGAATTATCCGTTTGAGTATTTCTTTTTGGATGATGAATTCAATCGCATGTACAAAGCCGAGGAAAAACTCAGCGCGATTTTTGGCTACTTCACGTTTCTCGCGATTTTCATTGCCTGTCTCGGCCTGTTCGGGCTGGCCTCATTTACTGCCGAGCGCAAAACCAAAGAAATCGGCATCCGCAAAGTGCTCGGCGCGTCGCTGGCGCAATTGTTTTTTCTGCTCTCCAAAGATTTTGTCAAGTTGATCCTGCTGGCGAACCTCGTCGCGTGGCCGCTGGCGTGGTACGGCATGAATGAATGGCTGCAAGGCTTTGCCTATCGCGCCGCGTTGACCTGGTTCATTTTCCTCGCCACCGCTGCCATGGCGCTGCTGATCGCGCTCGTGACCGTGAGCTTCCAAACTTTCAAGGCCGCGCTGGCGAATCCGGTGGAGGCGCTTCGCTATGAATGAACAAAGTTGGCAGAAGCAGAAGCAGTTGCAGTCGAAAATTTTACTGCTACTGCTTGTGCCGCTGCTACTTTAATCCATGGAATGACGTAGCGCGGCGTTGGCCGCAACCAAAACTGCACCACAAAGGGCACAAAGGACACAAAGAAAGAACACAAAATTTAACTGTTTTTTCTTTGTGCTCTTTGTGGCCTTTGTGGTGAAAAAATCTTCGCGGTTGTGATAGTTTTTCCAGAGTAATACTATATGTTCAAACAGGGAGCATTACGTGATTTTTAATCCAAGCCATCCGAATCGAAAGCGTAGGCTTGAAAGAGTGAAATTTTGTTTACCAGTGTGCGTGATTTTAAAAAACACGTAATGCACCCGTTCAAACACTATCTTCGCGTTGCAATCAGAAACTTCTTCAAACACAAAAGCTATTCCTTCATCAATGTTGCCGGATTGGCGATCGGGCTGGCGTGTTGTTTCGTCATCGTGCTTTACGTTCGGCATGAGCTGAGCTATGACCGGTTTCACGCAAACGCTGCTCGCATTTACCGTTTGCTGCACGCGCCCGCGCAAGATCCGAATCAGCGCTCGGCAATCAGCGCTTCGGCGTATGCGCCTCATTTGCAGCAGGAATTTCCCGATATCGAAGTGGCGCGGTTCTTCACCAATGCCAGCCGCGTGAATCTCAAATACGGCACCGACGTTCGAACTGTGGATGGATTTTTTTATGCGGCCTCTTCTGTTTTCGACATTTTCAGTTTTCGGCTGCGGCAGGGCGATCCGAAAACAGCGCTGACTGCCCCGAATGCGATGGTGATAACGCCGGCGGCGGCAAAGGCTTGGTTCGGTAACGAAGATCCGGTGGGCAAAACCATGACTTTCTTAGGCGGCACGGCGAATTGGGAGATTCGAGTCACCGGCATTTTGGAAAGTATTCCCAGCAACTCGCATTTGCAATTCGATTATCTCGCGTCTTTCAGCACAGTCAAGGGATTCATGGGCGAGAAGGCGCTTGAAGAGTATATCAATTTCAACTACTATACTTATCTTCTGCTGCCGTCAGCCGTTCAGCCGCAACAGCTCGTCGCCAAATTTCCAGACTTCCTGCGCAAGTATCGGGGAGAAGATACCACAAAGAACACGGCTTTGGCGCTCCAGCCTTTAACCGACATTCATCTCACGACGGACGTTCGTTGGGACGTCGGAACCAATAGCGATAAAAAATATCTTTACACTTTTTCCGTCGTCGCCTTTTTCATTTTGATCATTGCCGGCATAAATTTTATCAATCTCGCTACAGCGCGCGCGACGCTGCGAGCCAGAGAAGTCGTCGTGCGAAAAGTCGTCGGCGCTTACCGGCGGCAATTGATGTTGCAATTATTCGGCGAGTCGATTTTTGCCGGCGCGCTGGCAATGATTTTGGCATTGGCCTCGTTGCAGCTTCTTGCCCCTTTCATCAGCAATTTGCTGGGGCGCGAAATCAGCTTCGATCCGTTTGCCGATGCCGGCATGTTGCTCATGCTGGTTGGCCTCGGGCTTCTCACCGGCGTGCTCGCAGGAATCTACCCCGCGCTGGTCTTGTCCGCTTTCGATCCCGCCAAAGTTTTGAAAGGGCTGGTGACGCGCGGCGTGAAAGGCGCGCGCCTGCGCAAGGGCCTCATCGTCGTGCAGTTTGGCATCGCCGTATTTTTGCTCGCGGCGCTCGTCACGCTTAACAATCAACTGCGTTACATGAAAACGCGGGACTTGGGTTTCAAAAAAGAGCAAGTGGTTTTTCTCGGCCTGAGCGGCGCGGTCAAGCAGCGTTTCGAAACGTTCCGGCAAAACTTGTTGCGCAGCGCCAACATTCTCAATGTGGCGCTTGCCGGCAGCGTTCCGGGCCGCGTGGGCACGAGCCGCGGCTATAATTGGCCCGGACAACAGCAAGATCAGGATAACAAAAGTTTTTATACCATGTTCGGCGATCACCAAACCGTGGAAGCGTTGGGCCTGCAACTGCTTCAAGGACGCAACTTTTCCGGCGAGATCACCACGGATGCCACGAGCGCTTATATCTTAAACGAAACCGCGGTGCGCGAGTTGGGCTGGGATGATCCCGTCGGCAAGCCTTTCAAAGTGTGGGATGAAGAAATGGGGCAAGTCATCGGTGTCGTGAAGGATTTCAATTTCAGATCTTTGCACCAAAAAATCGAGCCGTTGGTGTTGGACATCAAACCGGAATGGTCGTGGAGCGCGGCGATTCGCCTTGCGCCCAACGAGGTCGCGAGCACGTTGAGTTTCATTGAAACGCAATGGCGGGCGTTAGAACCTGATTTGCCTTTGAGCTATCGCTTTCTCGACGAGGATTTCGACCGGCTCTATCGCTCGGAAGAGAAGCTCGGACAGCTCTTCAGCAGCTTCGCGTTTCTGGCTTTGTTCGTCGCCTGTCTCGGCCTGTTTGGGTTGGCCTCTTTTACCGCGGAGCAGAGAACGCGGGAAATTGGCATCCGAAAAGTTTTGGGCGCTTCGGTTGCGGAGATTTTGCTGCTGCTCTCAAAAGAATTCACGGCGCTGGTGGCTCTCGCCTTCGTGATCGCGGCACCGTTTGCTTATCTCGCCATGAGCACGTGGCTGCAAAATTTTGCTTATCACATCGATCTCGGCCTCAGCCCCTTCCTGCTCGGCGGCAGCTTGGCGCTGGCGATCGCGCTGATCACGGTGAGCACACAAGCGCTCAAAGCCGCGCTGGCGAATCCGGTGGAGGCGTTGCGGTACGAATAATAAAACGTAAAACGTGATGCGTAATTCAAGTTTTACGCATTACGTTTTACGTTTCAGTGTAACTCTCCAATACTTCCTTCCTTAGCAATCCCGCGTCATTTCAGCGCGAGAACCGTGTTGCCTCGCCTACAATCGCATTTTCTTCTGTTAAAAATTATATTTGTTTTGCGTATTTTCGTTCGTATTATTGAGATGAAAATTTAGGGCGCTCCAATCGGCTGGAGAGAAAAAAGAATGCGCAATGCGACTGAGTTTAATTTAGCGGGCTGACCATATCGGTGATCTCACCGATATGGTCGTGTGCAAATTTAGTCGGTCAAAATGCCGATCATATCGGTGATCTCACCGATATGATCAAATTATTGATTATACTAACTTAACCTGTTATTTTTTGGAAGAAAAGTGCGCAATGAATGGCAGTGGCAAACGAAAAATCAATAGGTTAACTGCAATTCTAAAATGGGTTCAATGTAAAATCAATGGTTTAGCTGTAATCAAAGCAGGATGAACGGTCATGAAAACTGAAATTCAAAAAACTTCTTCCGGCCATATTTCTCCATTCGAACAAATCCGGCGAACAAACGATGCCGGTGTGGAGTACTGGTCGAGTCGTGATTTTGCTCAAGTCTTGCAATACAATGAATATCGCAATTTTGAGCAAGTCATTCAAAAAGCGCGCGCGGCGTGTTTCAATAGCGGCCAGCGCCTTGAAGACCATTTCGTTGACGTCAACGAAATGGTTGAGATTGGCAGAGGGGCGCAGCGAGCGGTAAAAACGATTTATCTTTCGCGTTATGCCTGTTATCTTGTGATTCAAAACGCGGATCCGGAAAAAGATATTGTGGCGCTCGGGCAAACCTACTTTGCGGTTCAAACTCGGCGGCAGGAGCTGTCCGATCAGACGATAGAGGATGAGCGCCGTCTGTTGTTGCGCGATGAAATGACGAAGCACAATCTCAAGCTCGCCGATGCCGCCAAACGCGCCGGTGTGATCCAGCCGATTGATTATGCGATTTTCCAAAACCACGGTTACATGGGGCTTTACGGCGGTCTGACGGCCCAGAACATTCATCAACGCAAAGGCTTGAAAAAGAGCCAGCACATTCTTGATCACATGGGCAGCACTGAACTGGCCGCCAATTTGTTTCGCGCCACGCAAACCGAAGAAAAGCTGCGCCGCGAAAATATTCAGGGCAAACAAAAGGCCAATCTGGCCCATCGTCAAGTCGGGGCCAAAGTGCGCCAAACCATCAAAGAGCTTGGCGGCACGATGCCGGAGAACCTTCCGACCGCGGAGAGCATCAAAAAGTTGAAAGAGAAAAAAACGCGGCAGTTGAAATAAAAGTATTGGAATGCTTACGAGCTTCAACCTATGCTCGGCTACAGCCAATGGCGGCGTTTTGAAGACGCGATCAAGCGCGCCATGATCTCTTGCGAAAAATCTGGCAACGATCCCAGCCATCACTTTGCCGACGTCGGCAAAATGATTGACTTAGCCAAAGGTGCTATTCGAGAAGTGTCAGATTATCAGCTTTCGCGCTTTGCTTGCTATTTGATTACGCAAAACGGCGACCCACGCAAGCCGGAAATTGCCAACGCGCAAAAACTAATAAGCGATCAGCCGTACGGTATAAGTTGAATTTTTCAATTCTGCCTCAATCGTTCATCAGTCAGTGGGTCATTGAGAGTGACTTTCACAAGGAAGAATCCAAACAACCGACAGGAGTAAATGCATCTTGACTTTTTGATAATATTTTCTAAATTGAAGCGGTAGAATGGTTTCAGCCATTCATTATGTTAACAAACTGTCAGGCAGGTCATCGGCGATAGGCAACACTGATGAAAGAACTGATAGTGTTGTTATGAACCCGGCGATAACTTCATTCAAGATTTCCATTTTACTGATTTCTCTTGAATAAGTCGGTAGCTCGGGCAACCTCCATTGGCTTGTAAAGCAAATCCAATTCTAACTTATGCTAACATCGCATTCAAAATTGAGGCTGCCGCAGATTGAGAAAGTAAGCCTGCGGCGATTTTCACTCTACACTGCCAACCCCAATGCCGAGTTTATCTGTGGTGAAGGCGTTCTCTGCCTCGTAGGCGCGAACGGCATCGGCAAATCCACCCTGTTGTCTGCCATCAATTTTTGCCTGACTGGTATCGTCGCCGACCCGAATCGTCTATTTGAGTCCATGGAAGAATATTACAGATTCTCGCGGGACTTCTCGAGCCGATACTTCCGGGGCCGAATCGCCGGCAGCGACGAAGATGATGCGGAAATTACAGTCTCCTTTCGTCTCGGAACATTTGATTACGAAATCCGGCGCGGAATGTTCGAACCGGACGAACTCCGGGGATTTACTGTTACGAACCGGGAGAACAAAGTTGTGGTTTTGGCGACAGTAGATGTTCCGCGCGGCGAACGCCATCGCAGCTATGCCGCGAGGTTTGTCCAAGACAGCGGGCTGTCTTCATTTGAGGAGTTCGTTTTCCTACAGCATTTCGTCTTCACATTTGACGAGCAACGCAGAACTCTCTTCTGGAACCAACGCGTGCTGGAGCGTGCCCTTTATCGGGCATTCGGGTTAAAGCCCGACATGGCAAAGCGGGCTGACACCTTGCGACGGGAAATCGATTCGGAGGACTCTAAAGTGCGTAACCGCACATACGACGCGACGCGGATTAGCAAGCGTGTGAATGATATTCGTGCCAGAGCCCAAGCAGCCTCTGGAGCACAGCAACGCTTCGACGCGCTTACAGGTGACCACAAATTGCTCACTCGGCAGTTTGAGGAGGAATACAAAGTACTTCGAGAGCTTGAAGATGCGCTCAAGGACGCAAACCTGCGTTTAGCCGAACTGTCAGTGCGTGAAACCGCATTGCGCGACGAATATGCCAAGTATTTCGATCGCCGTTTTGACCTCCGGCCCCCGCTGGCAAAGCATCCGTTGGTCACGCAATCCCTCGAAGAGCGCGCCTGTGGGCTATGCGGCGCTGAAACAGAAGGGACGCGGGCGGTCATTACTGCGAAAGCCAATGCCGCCACATGTCCTCTCTGTGACTCGCCCTTGCGGATAGAACAGGCACCGAACGAGGACGCCAACCGCTTGCAAGAAATTGACCGAGAGTTGGCGCATACTAAGCAAGCTCTTCGCGACATCTTAATGACGTTAGCTGGGTTGCGGAAGGGAGAAACCGCAGCGCGGCAAAAGTTTGATGCGACCAAGGAAAAGCTCGACGAGTTCGACCGGCAAAATTCCTCGACTCTAGCAGGGCTGCGGCAATTGCTGAACCTCAGCGATAGCGATGCCTCGTTGGCAAATTACCGCGCTGAGCTTGCCACCCTCGAAAAGGAGAAAAAGACGGCTTACGACCGCCGCGAAGAATTAAAGCTGCAGCTCTTCGACCTGCAAAAGACGCTGGAACAAGAATATCTGCAAGCGGAACAAGTTTTCGTTCCACGATTTGCCGAGTTAGCAGGACGCTTCCTCGGAATGCCATTAACAGTGCAAATGGACGCTCGGCAAGCTGTCGGCCTGAATCTCGTCGTCACGGTGAGGGGCAATCCACGTCGCCAGCAGCAACAACTTTCCGAAAGTCAGCGATTTTTCCTCGATATTGCCCTAAGAATGGCACTCACGGAGCACATGTCGGACTCGGCTTCGCGTGGTGGCGTGTTCATTGATACTCCCGAGGGTTCGCTCGACATTGCTTATGAAAAGCGGGCCGGGGACATGCTCGCGATGTTTGCTGAAACCGGGCACCGGATTGTGATGACAGCCAATCTCAACAGCTCGCAACTCCTTCTGGAGTTAGCCCACCGTTGCGAGCGGGAAGGGATGCGGCTTTGCCGGATGACCGATTGGGCTGAGTTGTCTGACGTGCAGAAGGAGGAAGAGAAACTTTTTAATAAAGCCTATAACGAAATTGAGAAAGCTATGGAGCCTGAAGCAATATGACGCGCCTAAATCCTGACGCAACCTTTGATTGCCTTTTTCTGGCTAACCGTTTGCATATCCAACGGGCAAGTGTTTCGGCGCAGGAGATCCATCTCTTTGCATATCTTGCCTGCCTGCTTTGGCTATACCGTCAACGGGCTGTGAGTGATTGGGGCTACGCATTTGTGGGCACAGAACTTGGCGCTCCCTTCAGCCGGGACATTGATGTGGCTTTGAAGGAACTGCTTGAACGAGGCTATCTCCGAAAGGTTCATGATCGCGTCAGTCCGACTGAATTTGCCAACCAGCCGTTACGCGACTTGACCGAGCTTGGCATGAACCAAGACCGCACTGAATGCCTACGGGCAGCATGTTCCAGTACGGCTGCATTTTCCGTCGGAATGGTGAGTAATGCTTTGGCGAAGGAACCAGAACTCAGCCGCGCGAAGGCGATTCCTTCGAGCCGACTTTTGCTTGAAGACGCAGCACGATCCCAGCTCTATGTACAATTTGAAGCGTTGCGAACCGCGCTTCACCAGCGAAGCAATGATTTACGTTTGCCTGCCGTAGTTTGGCTTTCGGCACTCTATCGGTTAAACAAAAGCGCCGCTGACGAGACATGAATATTGCAGACATTATCAACCAAGTTTGTGAGGAAACTCACGTCCCAATGGCTCATGAGATCTTTGGCGACGCAGGGTTGAATGTTATTTTCCAAGTTATGGAAACCGTTCAAGCGTTTTATCGGCACGTCGAGCCTGAGCGTATTGGCGGGCAAGTAATTGTATTTCGGGACGTGCGACCTGCAGTTCAAGGAGCTATAATCCCGCCGCGCGGTCCCGCTGCGGATTTTGCGGCGCTGGCTAATCAAGATATTGGTGACTTGTGTTTTGAAATCGCTGTTGATGGGCGTCCTTACACTCGAGTGCTGGGGGAGACGACATATGAAGAATTGGCAGAAACAGCAATTGTTTACCGCTATTACGGCGAACAAGAAGAGTTTCTTGCTGGCTCTCAACGAAAACCAGTGTCCCGTTTTGACCCCTGCGCTCGTAGCCAATTTTCGGTCCCGACTTTTTCAAATCTTCGTGAAGCGTTACAACACTACGCGAGGGAAAATATCCGAGAATCTACCTGTTATATTTTTCGGCAAGTCTGGCGTGATGCGAATCGCCTGTTCTTTAGAGCTGGACCAGAATCCTTGATGCGCGATTCGCTGACTCAGTTTCTTAACAACCGTCTTAGCGGAAATCATGACGTATGGCCGGAACAAAAAGTGAATGAAAAGAATCCTGTGGATATTCGTGTGCAACCGCGATTTCAAAACAATCGCTTGATGATCATTGAAATCAAATGGCTTGGAGACTCTGCCGACGACGACGGACACATAACGGCTAGACACCGAGACGCGCGTGCTCAAGAGGGGGCCGATCAACTTGCAAATTATCTAAATGAGCAAAGGCGATCTGCGCCGGGTCACGTCATTCAGGGCTACTACGTTATCATTGATGCGCGGCGGCGAAACCTCCCTAAAAATGCCGCAGCAGTCGCCACAATTTCGCGAGCGGATGGCCTGCACTATGAATCTCAAGAACTTAGCTTTAACCCCGCCCCCCATTTAACCAGGCCTGATTTTGACGAGCCTTACCGGATGTTTGCACGACCTGTTTGTTGCGATTAGCCTCCATGCTCACGCTTAACGTCAATTTTCCCCTCCGTAACCAAGGCGCGTCCAATGCCCTCGCTCTCGACTCGCTGCCGCGTCATCGCTGGTATTTCGTCAAAGAGGGCTTCTCGCCGAAACTCGTAGAGCAAGCTGCCGCCACTGATGAGGTTGGGAAAGGCGAGGTGCTGCTCGACCCATTCTCCGGCAGCGGCACAGTTCCACTTACTGGTGCGCTCGCCGGGCTCCAAGCACTTGCCTTTGAGGTCAACCCTTTCCTACGCTTTCTCTCTGCCACCAAATTGCGCCAAGCCGCCCCATCAGCCTTCCGAACAGCGAGTAGACATATTCTCCGCGAGGCAGAAAGGCCCGTGCCCTCACCGCTAGAAGGCTACTCTACCTTCACCGAGGGCAACCGCTGGGGTCGTTGGCTTTTTCCCAAGCGAGTTCTCCGCAGTTTTGAAGCTGGCCGACGCACAATCGCCAAAGTCGACGTGGAACATCGAGACCTGCTTCAATTGGCTCTACTCGGTGCGGCCATGGATTGCTGTAACGCGGCACGCGATGGCAAGTGCCTTCGCTACCACAATGACTGGCGCAACCACCAAGCCACCGACTCTCATTTCCGCCAGCGGTTTGAGAAACGCGCCGAAATGATCGCCGCAGACCTCGACACAGCCCCGCTCAACGGCACGCCCGCTTTCGTGATCGAAGGCGACGCCCGCAGGCTTATCACGGCACCGTCGCGAGAGAAGTTCCGCCTTTGTGTCACTTCCCCACCCTACCTCAATTCGTTCGACTACTCAGACGTTTATCGACCGGAGCTTTTTCTCGGTGGTTTTGTTGACTCCAACAAATCGCTGATGAATGTGCGCTTGAAGACAGTCAGATCCCATGTTCAGGTGAGTTGGGAACGTCCCCAAAAGAATAACTTTGGGGCCATATATGGCAACTGCATCGAGAAGATTGAAGAATACGTAGATGACCTTTGGGACACACGAATCCCCATAATGATACAGGCTTATTTTGAGGATATGGAAACGATTCTCCGAGGCCTCCGCCAACGAGCACACCGTAACGCAAGCGTTTGGCTAGTAGTTTCAACGTCCGCCTACGCCGGCGTCGAGGTGCCTGTTGATTTGATTCTTGCAGAAATCGGCCAACGTGCCGGTTGGTTTTTGCGAGAAGTTGGGGTGCTCCGTTACCTACGTAGTTCAAGTCAGCATGTGAAGCATGTTGAGGAGGCCGAAAGGAAATCTGTGCCGTTGCGAGAAAGTGTAGTGATTTTTGATGCGTCAAAGAATAGAGCAAGGTAGTACACTGTTACCTTATTTTTTTAGACCTTCTCTTTTCTGGAGCACATTTGCAACCGTGAATTCATTGGCTGCAAAAGCTATAAAAACTAAGGTAACAGTGTAGTAGCCCTACCGTAGATTTCTAAATGCTTCATGGTTAAGAAGTGTTGTAAATGAATGTGGACGCTCCGTTTCGATCCCAATCCACCATTTTTGCCGACGCCGGCAAAATGGTGGAAGAATGAATTTATTTTTCTACTTTCGGCGCTGCTTGCGGACTCTCACTCCAAATCGTGCGATGCACTTTCTAATCGCCGTTCGGCTACTTGGGGAAAATGGAAATGATTTAGTCACTTGAATTTTCGATATCACCACCAGAAAATCGCCGTATTATTCATTGATTCGGCCCACTTCAGGAGATAATCTCCAACAAAATTTTAAACATTCGCTTTTGTTGTTTCGTCTTATCCATGCGGATCATCCGAGAGTTTATCGCATAAAACATAACATGAATGTTGCGCCACCAAAGAATTTATGCCACAGGTGCAGTTAAATATGGTAGAAAAATATCCGATCGTCACGGCGGAAGAATTTCAAGCGCAATTTCTGCTACTGCAGGCGAACTTGAAATCTTATTTGTTCCGGATCACCGCCAGCCGGCAGGATGCGGAGGATTTGGCGCAGGATACGTATCTCAAAGCCGTAAAAAATTTAGCAAGCTTTGCGGGGAAGTCGGCGCTCAAAACGTGGGTGTTTACCATTGCCACCAATCTGGCGCGGGATAATTTTAAAGCACAACGCCGCTGGCGCGAAGACACGCAGGATCGCTGCCGCGAAGACACGCAGGCGGCGCCGGAGAAAGTGGCAACCATGCACGATATTGTCAAAAACTCGCCGGCGGAAAAATACGAGTTTCACGAGCACATCGATTATTGCTTCACCTGCATCGCCAAAACGCTGGAGATCGAGCAGCAATTGGCGCTGATTCTGAAAGAGATTTATGGTTTCAAGATCACGGAGATTATAGAGATTCTCCAGCTCAGCGAAGGCAAAGTGAAACACGCGCTCGCCGAGGCGCGGAGGCTGCTGAACGATATTTTCGACCGGCGCTGCGCGTTGGTTAACAAAAACGGCGCGTGCTATCAATGCTCGGAGATCAACGGCTTTATCAATCCGAAGCAAAACGAGCGCGAGCAACTCGTGCAAATCAAACTGTATCGCGAAGCGCAAAACGGCGCGACGCGGGATCGCCTGTTTGATCTGCGCGCGGAGCTGGTGCGAAGCCTCGAGCCGCTCAATGCGCCGGGCGCGGAACTGCACGCGTATTTGCTGGAGCGCATGCCGGAAAGTTTGAATTAGCCACAGCGCGAGCAGCAATCCAAATTAGTTTAAAAATTTCCCCAACGGATGGAAGACGACCAACGGCTCAAAGCGCTTTAATGGAAAATTTTCCGGCGGCGGAGCAGCGCGGCATTTTCACGCCTGAATGTGTTTGGATCGAAGATCGCGCCGGCAGAATCATCGCCGAACGGAATGCGCCACGCGCGGCCTTTCGTTCGTTTCGCCACAGCGTGTGGTGGGATGCTTTGGATTTGCTCTATTTTGCCGGATATGCGAGCTGGAATTATTTCACGACGCCGTTTCTGCTGACAACGGAGAATGTCGAGACCAAAGAGATTGAGCCGTGGCCGGAAAACGGCGAAGTCTGGCGGCGCTTGGTGGTGCGATTTCCTGAAACCATTCCGACGCATTGCCGCGAGCAAATTTTTTATTTGGGGGATAAATATAAAATCGCTATTTCGTCCGTTCTCCTCCCTCCAATCGTCTAAATACTGAAACCGCAGCGCTTTTTCATTGCCACAGCTCCATCGGGTGGACGCAGATCAACGCCGGGCCACAAAGAGACCGGCCGTGAAATCTGCGTCCAAACGTCCTTGGCCCCAAAAAATTTATTTTCATGAAAAAGATCAAATCACTGACCGGTCACTGCAGCAAAATCACGATGAGATAAATCGCTGTAGAAGTGACCGGTCAGTTATCCTGATCGGAAGAGAGGTCAATTATGCCGTCATTGAAAACGATTCGTTCATCAATCTTGGCCGGCAGCATTTTGTTGCTGTCGGTTGCAACGCATGGACAAAAATCAAACAAAGAGGCATTTCCATTAACACCGCCGGAAACGCTGGGTTTTTCAGTGGCGAAACTGGAACAAGCGCGACAACACATGCAACGTTACGTGGATGAGCGCAAGTTGCCGGGGTTGGTCACATTGCTGGCCCGTAAAGGCAAAGTCGTGCATGTCGAAAAATACGGCATGCAGGATATCGAGGATAATCGCCCGATGCAATTCAATACGATCTTCCGCCTCGCTTCCATGACGAAGCCGATGACCAGCGTTGCGGTGATGAGGCTTTGCGAGCAGGGCAAGTTGCAATTGGACGATCCGGTGAGCCAGTTCATTCTCGCGTTTGCGCAGACCAAAGTTTATGGCGCAGATGGAAAACTTGTGCCGTTGGAGCGTCCGATCACAATCAAAAATTTGCTGATGCACACGAGCGGCCTGACGATGGCTGGAATGAGCAAATCGCCGATACTGGAAATGTATCATAAAGCCGCTCTCGGCAAAGCCGCTTCGCTCGCGGATTTTGTCTCGCGCCTCGCGGCGTTGCCTTTGGTGCATCAACCGGGCGCGAGCTGGACGTATGGCTTGAGAACGGATGTGCTGGCGCGCGTCGTGGAAGTGATTTCGGGAATGCCCTTTGATCGGTTCCTTGCGGAAAATATTTTCATGCCGCTCAAAATGGCTGACACGGGATTTAGCGTGCCTCCCGATAAGCTAAATCGCTTTGCCGCGCTCTATTCCGCGCCAGATGGAATAGGCCTGAAGTTGATTGACACGCCCGACAGCAGCAGCTATGCGAAGCCGTCCAAATTTCCGTGCGGCAATGGCGGTTTGGTTTCGACCGTTTCCGACTATTTCCGGTTTACGCAAATGCTGTTGAACGGCGGCGAGCTTGAGGGCGCGCGCTTGCTGAAACGCAAAACCGTCGCGTTAATGACGCGCAATCATTTGCCGGAACATTTAATCAGCTTGGGCGGCGGCCCCATTGAATTTATCGACAACGGTTTCGGACTCGGTTTGGGCGTGGCGTTGTCTCCGAAATCCACGGCGCCGGCAACAAACGGCAGCGGCTTTTGGTGGAATCGTGGCGCGCCGCCGGCCGGCTCGTGTTGGTGGATCGGCGCGAGCAACACCTATTTCTGGTTCGATCCGGCGAATGAAATCAGCGGCCTCGTTTTGGCGCAAACAACGGACGTGATGAAATATCCGTTCATGCAGGAATTTCACACGCTGGTTTATGAAGCGTTGAAGCCCGAAGCGCTGACACGTTCAACCCAATGAGAACAGGAGAAAATTCCAATGCAGCTTCGTCATATGGAATAAAAAAGCTTTTGAACACGGATGACGCGGATAACACGGATTCTCACGGATTAGTATTTTTTACCGAAAGGAGAGCAGTATAATGAAAACCACAAAGGGCTTGGTTATCAAAGTACGCTGGATGCTTTGGGGTATAGTCGTTGCCGCTGCAACACAACTCTTCGCGCAGGAGCCGGCGAAAAGCAATCTCCCAAAGTTGATGCCGCGTGAGCAGGAGATTGAATTGGCCCTGAGCGCGGCGCCGGAGCATCTGCGCCAAGACGCGACGGTTTATGTGCTGGAACGCAGCAAAGGGTTTGTGAAAGCGCGTGAAGGAAAGAACGGTTTCTCCTGTTTGGTCGTTCGATTCGGCGCGATTATCGCGCCCTACGCCTATGACGCAGAAGGCGCGCAAACCACGATGCTGGCGGATTTTCGCCGCGCCGTGCTGATGGAACAAGGCAAGCCGTTGAAGGAAGCCGAGAGTATTCTCGCGGAAGAATATAAAGCCGGCAAACTCCTCGCGCCGCGCAAGCCGGGCGTGGCTTACATGCTGTCGCCTGAATTCAAGAAGCACGATGCCAGGACCGGTGAGACGACACGCGTGTTTCCGCCGCACGTGATGTTTTATGCGCCATATGTGAAAAACGCAGACATCGGCGCGCTCCCTGAACATTTCAACAGCGATAAAAATGTTTTTGTTTTGAATGAAGGCCGGCCCGATGCATACTTCATCATCGTGCCGAAGCATGATGAACATGCGCATGACACGCCGTGAGGAAAGAAACGCAAACGTCAGCCAACGCGTTGAAAAGCCGATACAATAATATCACTCCCAAAGACGTTGTAGGAGTAGTAACGCATCCATTTAACTTTGCAGCGGATTCGAACTACATCAACGAAAGGAATTTTATAATGCTCAAGCGCCAAATTTCCATAACGTTTTTTGTGAGTTTGCTGGCAGCATCACTTCTCGCGCAACAACGCACGGTCGGGCTTTTTCAAAACGACGCGGGCAAATCTTTCAACGGTTACACACTGTTTGCGCCGTTGCGATCGATGGCGACTTATCTCATCGATAACGAGGGCAAGCTGGTGCATTCATGGCAAAGCAATTACCTGCCGGGCAATTCCGTTTATCTGTTGGAAAACGGCCATCTGTTGCGCACCGGCAATGTCAACAATCGCGCGTTCACCAGCGGCGGGCAGGGCGGCCGCGTGCAGGAGTATGATTGGGACGGCAATCTGCTGTGGGATTTTGAATATTCCAGCAATCAATATTTGCAACATCACGACATCGAGCGCTTGTCCAACGGCAATGTGTTGCTCATCGCCTGGGAAGCCAAAACTTCCAGCGAGGCGATTGCCGCGGGGCGAAATCCTTCGTTGGTGAGTACGCGCGGATTGTGGCCGGACAAGATTATCGAAGTCAAACCACAGGGCGCGACCGGCGGCGAGATTGTTTGGGAGTGGCACGCCTGGGATCATCTGATTCAAGACTTCGATGCGACCAAACCCAACTACGGCGCCGTCGCCGATCATCCGGAATTGATCGATCTCAATTTCGCCACGAACAATAATCCCGACTGGCACCACATCAATTCGGTGAATTACAATCCGCGACTCGATCAAATCATTCTCAGCGTACACAACAATTTCAATGAGATTTGGATTATCGATCACAGCACGACGAAAGCCGAGGCCGCCGGGCACATCGGCGGCAAATACGGCAAAGGCGGCGATCTGCTGTATCGCTGGGGCAACCCGCAGGCTTACAAAAAAGGCAATGCGAGTCAGCAAAAGCTTTCAGGCCAACACGACGCGCAGTGGATTGAAACCGGTTTGCCGGACGAAGGCCGTCTTCTCATCTTCAACAACGGCACGAATCGGCGCTATTCTTCCGTCGATGAAATTATTCAACCGGTCGATGCAAACGGCAACTACACGCGCACAGCCGGTTCCGCTTTCGGGCCGGAGGCGGCGACGTGGAGTTATACCGCAACGACTCCGACAGATTTTTATGCCACCAACATTTCCGGCGCGCACCGTTTGCCCAACGGCAACACGTTGATTTGCGACGGACCGCATGGCATTTTCTTTGAAGTGACGGCGGCGAAAGAAGTCGTGTGGAAATATATCAATCCGGTGGTGGCAAGCGGGCCACTGACGCAAGGCACGCCGATTCCCGCCGGTCAACAGGGACAGGAGAATAACGTGTTTCGCGCTTATCGCTACGCGCCGAATTATGCCGGTTTAACGGGAAAAGATTTGAGGCCGGGTGATCCGATTGAAAAATATCCGACGACAGCAGTCACGGAATTTACCGGCCAAATGCCGGATGCTTTTCAATTGCAGCAAAATTATCCGAATCCTTTTAATCCATCAACGACGATTCGCTTTTCTCTTCCAGTTAGCGAAAAAGTTACGTTGAAAATTTTTGATTCCACCGGGCGGGAATTGGCAACGCTGGTGAACGCGTCATTGCCGGCAGGCGAGCATCATGCCACTTTCGACGCGGCCAATTTGCCCAGCGGAATTTATCTCTATCAAATTAAGACGGCGTCTTTTTCACAAATTCGCAAAGCGGTGTTGAGCAAATAATCGGCTTTCTTCGGAGTCGGCGAAATTGCAGTTGCATCATTCGTTCCGGACTGTTAAATTGATGCGGTGAGGTAAAATCGTGCGTTTCGCTTCAAAAGTCAATCGAGAAAGCATATGAAAACCGAACAAGCACTTCAGAACGTGCTCAAAGTCTATCGTGAAAACTTTGATTGGGAAGCAAAAATCGAGGAACTCCAAGGCAAAATCGAGCGGAACCACAAACTGATCATTAAGTATTTTTTCCCTTATTTATTGTCTATATACGAAAAATGGCGTCCCAGCTTGGAAGAGAAAGTCATGGCAATAGACTTCGAATCGCAATGTTGTTTTGAATTAACAATCAAGACAATAGAAGGCCACATGATTCGGGCGCAGGAAGGCCAAAAAGACTTCTATCATCGCTTTGAGCTGAATCCGAAATTGAAAGAATACATGGTCCCTCACTTCATTATTCCCAAATCGAGCTATAACGAAATCAAAAAATTGTTTAAGTTTACACTTTTGAAATGAATGCCAAACTCGGTTCAAATTTCATGAGTCCGCTTCAGCCAAGGGCCGCAGGCGGACTTCAGCTATGAGCCATGAATTTGAATTCATGGCGAATCTATTCTTCCCACGCCTCTTGCTCCAACCAGCCGTTGTGTTGCAGCACCGCTTCCAGAACCTCATGTCCAGCCGCATGAGGACGCGCCGCCAAATCCCGCAAAATATTTTCACGCTGCTCCGGTGTGAGCGGAATCAAGCGCTCGCGACGTCGAGCCATATCTTCCGGACCACAACGAAATGCGGCGGGCGGCTCTCCCACTATCGCGGCGATATTTCGCAAAATGCGCACACCGGCGAGATCAGTGTCGCCCCAATGCAGAAATTTTAAACCGGCGAGGTTCTCGCGGCAAAGCTGCAAAAGTCGCCGCACCGCGCGATTGGGAAAGCCCTCGGTGTAGATGAACAAAACGTTTGAAAATGGCGGTTGCTGAATGGTCTCGCCAAAAGGCGTCAAATTTTCAATCGTCAGAATCGTATCGAAAAGCGGCTCGAGGCTTTCGATTCCCGCCAATTGCGCCAGAGAAAGCGTGGACGGTTCGCCCAAGTCAAAATGTTGTTGAATCGCGTTGAAAGCTTTCCCCTGCTTGTGATAAACGAACGGCCCGCCGAGCATCACCGAAATGGCGGCGCTGCTTTGTTCCACGCCGAGAATTTCCCAGATGTGGCCGCGACGCGAGGCGAGATCATCGATTTGCGCCAACATTTCGGCCTCACCTAAAAACGGCGCGACCCAATCGGCGGCCAAACGATATAACTCGCTTCCGACACGAAAACTTTTTGACGAGCCCGTGACGCGGCTGCCCAATTCAGAAAAATTCCACGGACGTTTATTCGAGCCGAGAATCTCCAAAGACTTCAGAACATCTGCAATTTGCGCCAGTGCCGTTGCGCCGCGTTTTTGCAGAACCCCTTCGCGCCAGAGAAAGCCGCTTTGCTGCGCCAGATCATCGGCAAGACATTGATGAACTTTTTGTGCAAGCGAATTTTTTAGCATCGTGGAAAATGCGTGCAATTGCTGCGTCAGCGTCGCATGTGTTTGTTGCCGCTGCAACCGGCGATTTTGCGGCTTGATTGCGAGCACCTCGGCAAGAACGCTCAACAATTGCTGCCGCGCCTCCGGCGAGATTAATCCGGCGGCTTTCAAATCGAGAACGAGCCGATCATCCCGCGCTTTCACCGCTCGCGCGCCGAAGAGCACGCGCAGATCGCTCACGATATTTGGGGAAACATTTTGAAACGAGCAGCGCTGCGGCAGCTCACCATTTTTGAACGAACGCGCGCAAAGCTCTTTCAAAAATGCAGCGAGTTCTTGATTCTTTGGCGCAATGGTTTGCAGCCGTTCTTTGAATGCAATCATGTGAATCAAAATTTTATAGAGCAAAATTGGCCCAACAGATAGAAACAATGCAAAGGATGAAAAACTTGTAATTTTTCGGATAGTAAGGATAGTAAGTCAAAAAAATTTATATCCGTTGCGTTGTTTCTATCCGTTGGGGATTTAAGTTTTAGAATTTTTTCTAACTTTTACGGCACAAAGACTTAACTGTCTTGCTTAAAAAATCATTCCGCTGTCAAAATTTCTTCCGTCGATGCCTCGGGAAAAATATCTTTCTGCTCGACGGCGGAAAAATGCGAGTGCAGCGGCGTCAAGTGCACGTCGCGGTTTTCGTCTTTTTGCACGAACACGGTTGTGGCATTGCGCACGGCGCGCGTGTGGCCGTCCTGATCGGGCGAAGCCACAAAAAGCTGCAGACCCAATTTCGTGGAAAATTCCAAGAGCCGCTCACGCTTCGCCGCATCGATGCCGTAAAAGGCTTCGTCAAACAGCATCGGGCGCAGGCGGCTGCGGCTGTTTTGAAAAACCAGATGCGCCATCGCCAGCACGAGCAGATAATTCGGCACCGCCTGCTCGCCGCCGGAGCCGAGATTGCGCGTCTTTCGCGTCAGCTCCGTCGCCTCGCTTTTCGTGTCGCGAAACGTGAGCTTGTAATCAAACCACGTGCGATAATCCAACAGCGGCGGCACCGTATCCGGCTCGCTCTCGCGCAATTCCGCCAGCCGCGCTTCGATGAACGCGCGAAAATTTTGCCGCCGGCTTTCGTCCAGCAAAGAAAAATTTTCCACAACCGCGACGATCTCGCGGTGCTCCGGCTTCGCATGCACCGCAAATTCGTAGACCGTGCCGGAGAAATCGATCTCGCGCAGCAGCCGATTGATGCCTTTGATCAGCGCTTTCTGCTGCACCACTTGCTCGGTAAGATGGCGCGACAGGCTTTCCATGATCAGCCGGTCGAGCAGTTCCTTATTTTTTTCATTGAGAATTTCCTGCTGCTCGGCGTAATCCTGCTGCAACCGCTGCCGCACGCCGGACAACGGCTGGTGCTGGCGATCGATGATTTTATTTTCTTCCGCGAGATAACCGAAGCCGAAAATGCCCGCGTATTGCCGGAAATGAATGCCGTCTTCGCCCGTGCCCTGCAATTGCGTCAGCGCGCTGCCGATCTCGTCATGCGCCTTTTGTTGGCGCTCTAAAATATTCTCTTCGGTTTTAAAACGATCGCCGCCGCGCGTGCTCAACACGTAATATTCCAAATCCGGCGCGGCCTCCAGCAAAACCAATTGCCGCAACCGCGCGGCTTTGGCCTGCAGAACCTGTTCAAGCTGCGCCAGTTGCTCGCGCCGCGGCGCGATTTCATTTTGCAATCTTTCCGCCTCGTTGCGAAGCCGTCCGCGGTTTTCCGTCACGCGCTGAAATTTTTCTTCCAACGCCCTCTCCTGTTTTTCCATCTCAGCAATCTGCTTGGCAAGCTCGCGCAAACCCGCGGCGGCAATGTGCTGTTCGAGTTGTTGAATCGCTTCATCAATCGCCTGCCGTTCTTCCTCCGCCAAAGCGAAATGGCGCGCCCACTCGTCGTGAGAATTTTGCGCAAATCGCGCGCGCTCGATTGCAGTCTCATGCGCGCGAAAAGCCTGCGGCAATTTTTCCTGCCGCAAACACGTTTCCAGTTCGCGGCCTTGTTGCGTCAAAACCAAATTGTCGTGCAGTTGCCTTTGCAGCTTAGTGATGGCATTTTCCTCAATCGCCAGTTCGGTCTGTCGCTGCGCCAGTTCGTGCGCAAAAGCCGAGCGTCGGGCCTCAACGCCAATGAGTTGAGCCGGTTTGCTCTCAGCTCGCCAATGCAAGCCGCGCAGCGTGAGTTGCTGCAGCCGCTCTTCATATTCCGCCTGTTGCGTCTCGCGCGCCGTCAAAGCGGCAGCGAGAATTGACAACGCCACGCCGTTGGAGCGATCTTCCAAAGCTTCCGTGATCCAGACAGGGCAAGAGCTCTCGATCAACTCCGGCGCGACAACGGCAATACCGGAGAATTCTTCGAGCACAATCGCGCTCAGGCGTTCATCGCCATTGCCGGTCATAATCAGAGTGCCCAGCAATTGTTGTCCGAGCAGTTCTTCAATGGCGGAGCGTACGTTCGCCTCATTGGTTCGCCACTCCAACATTTTATAAACAGGTTGCGGCGTAATGTCTTCGCTTTCTAATCGCTGCAGACATTGATGATAATTCGGCAACAGCGGCAGCCATTCGCGCTGTTGTTGCAACGCTTCGATCTCGGCAAGCAGTTTTGTTTTGCGCAGCTCATGTTGTTCAAGCTCGTGCTGCCAACGCAGGCGCTGCTGCGACAACTCGGCGATCAGCCTCGTTGTCTCTTGCAAGGCCGCCGTTGTTTCAGACCGCGCGCCGCGTTGCGCCAGCATGGCCGGAGCCGTGGCGAGAAAGTCGTCGCTGAATTTCATCAATGCCGGTGACGAAGCCGCGATTTTGAAATTGTCCAGCGCGGATGAAAGCTCGTGTTGCAAAAGCTCGATCTCGGCCATTAATTCGGCGTGTACTGCCGCTAATTCTTTTTGCGCGCGACGCAGTTGATCGGCGTAGCTCTGCAATTGCGCCTGCAAGCGTTGGAGCGTTTGCGCTTGCCGATTTAATTCCGCTTTTTTATCCTGCAATCGCTCGAGCAGATGCGCTTGATCTCTGTGGCGCAAATCGGCCAGAGCTTTTTTGAGCGCCTCACGTGCTTGCAATAATTGCGTCAACTCGGATTCGACGACTTGCGCCTGCGCCTGAATTTGCTCCACGCGCTGCTGCGTTTCGATCATCCGATGTTTGCAGGCTGCGGCGGCGCGATGCGAGAGGAGCCAATCATAGCGCGCTTCTTCTTCGCGCGCCGTCGCGATTTTTTCCTGCAACGCCAGCAGGCGGTCGAGATAGCGAAGCTGCTCGGCCAACTGCGCGAGCTTGCCCGCAAATTCCTGAATGATGCCGAGGCTGCGAATGATCTCGGAAAAAATTTCCGTGTTCGGCGCGGGCAAGAGATTCATGAACAGCGTCTGAAAATCACCGGCGCGGGCGCAAATTTCGCGGTAGGCTTTACCGGTGTTCCACAGGTGCGCCACTTGCTCGTACAGCGATTCCGACGCAAAAAATTCTTCGGCGAGTTTTTTGCGAAACTGGTTGACGCGCGCATAAACATTGGCTTTGCCGATGGCCTCCCCCAATTCGTCGCGTGTCGCCGGTCGCAACCCTTGCAATTCTTCAATCAGCAACGGCAATTCCGCGACGCCGCAATTTCTCACGAAAAATCCCCAGCGTGTCAGCCGCGCTTCCATCGTCGTCGCTTCGAG
>Ga0247727_10006837_pt1 | contig 22156 bp, 17 predicted proteins | sample WisWelCaveWW1625_FD_202498 | JGI IMG/M metagenome (GOLD analysis project Ga0247727, IMG submission 202498) | Biofilm microbial communities from Wishing Well Cave, Virginia, United States - WW16-25 | ecosystem: Environmental > Aquatic > Deep subsurface > Groundwater > Cave microbial mat | place...
TGATGGGAAATGCATCCATCCTGCCAGGTTACTCCGTCTTTCAGCTGGCGCTCCCTTTCGCCTACCCTGATACGACTTTGTGAGACTTTGTTAAAGTTCGCTGGATACGAGTTTACGAGACTCGACACGCCTTATTGTAATTGAGCCAATGCTGGGTGGGTATAACACGTCTCAGCAGGGAAAAATGAACTTGAAAAAACGAGTCCGCAAAGGAGCGCTAACGCGACAGGATACGATTGTAAACGAGTCAGGTAAGAACCGGGCTCCTGCCGGGAATTTTACTTCTTTTCACCCGGCCCCTTCCCTCCCTTGTTATAATCCCCCCGTTCGCTCCAAACTTCACATATAGGTGAATAGGAAGCAGGCGATTAGGGATTAGGCAATCAGGAATTAGGCAATCAGGAATTAGGCAATCGGGAATTAGGCAATCGGGATCACCCAATCGCCCAATCACCCAATCCCCAACCCCCAGGAGTCCCCCATGCCCGAAATGAACGTACCCGGCCCGCTCGCCAAAGCAATTATTGCGCGTGACCGCGCCACCGTCTCGCCCTCCTACCCCCGCGCCGCCGATTTTGTGATGGATCACGGCAAGGGAAGCGAGGTCTGGGACGTGGACGGCAACCGCTATCTCGACTTTGTCGCCGGGATCGCCACCAACTCCACCGGCCACAGCCATCCTAAAGTCGTCAAAGCGATCCAGGAACAGGCCGAAAAATTTATCCACATTTCCTCCGATTATTACCACCCCCTCTGGTCGCAGATGGGCGAACGGCTGAGCGAGATCGCCCCATTCTCCGAGCCAGCCGTCTCCTTTATGACCAATTCCGGGACGGAGAGTATCGAGGCGGCCATCAAACTTGCCCGCCACCATACCGGGCGCAGCAACTTTGTCGGTTTCCTCGGGGCGTTCCACGGGCGCACGATGGGCGCGGTGAGCTTCACCGCCAGCAAAGCCCTGTACCACAAGGGCTTCTATCCCCTCATGGGGGGCGTGACCCATGTGCCTTATCCCGACCCTTACCGCCCGATGCTGCTCTCCAAGCCCGGCGAAGATTACGGGGAAACGGTCGTCCGCTATATCGAGGAGCAGGTCTTCGGGCGTTTGCACGACCCCGAGGAGGTCGCGGGTATTCTCGTCGAGTCCATCCAGGGCGAGGGGGGGTACGTTGTCCCGGCCCCCGGCTTTTTCCCTGCCCTGCGCAAGTTGTGTGACAAGTACGGCATCCTCCTGATCGCCGATGAAGTCCAGTCGGGCGTCGGGCGCACGGGGAAATGGTGGGCGATTGAGCATTTTGGCGTCGAGCCGGATATTGTGGCCGCGGCCAAGGGCATCGCCAGCGGCGTCCCCTTTGGGGCCATGATCGCCCGCAAGAGTGTCGTTACCTGGCCGGAGGGCGCACATGGCAACACCTATGGCGGCAACCCGCTGGCCTGCGCCGCCTCCCTCGCCACGCTGGAACTCATCGAAAATGAATATATGGCAAACGCCGCCGCGGTTGGCGAATATATGATGGACGCCCTCGAAGAAATCCAGGCGCGCCACCCCTCGATTGGCGAAGTGCGCGGGCGCGGCCTCATGATCGGCGTTGAACTTGTCAAGGACCGCGCGAGCAAATACCCGGCCTACGACCTGCGCGACCGCGTGGAGGAGCTCACCTTCAAACACGGCCTGCTGATGATGGGCTGTGGCAAAAGCTCCATGCGCTTTGCCCCGCCCCTCTGCCTCACCCAATCCGAAGCGGATGAGGGACTGATGATTTTTGAAGAAGCGTTGACCAAAGCGGAGAAGGAATAGGAAAAAGGTAATCAGGCGATTGGGCAATCAGGCAATGGATGACCAATCCCCAATTGCCTAATCGCCCAGTCCCCATTCTGCCCCATGCTCCCCGACTTCCGCGTCCGCCAGCGCGACTACCTGCTCGAAATCTCCCGCAGCATGACCCAGGAACTCAACCTGGACAAACTGCTGGAACGCATCCTGCGCCTCTCGGCCAGCCTGGTTTCCGGGCAGGCTGGGATCGTGATCCTGCGCGGGGAGTCGGGGGCCTGGCGGGTCGCGGCCAGCTATGGGATCAATCCCCAGTTCATCCAATACTTTGATCCCCTCCTCGGCCAGGTTCCCAACCATGAGGACCCGGCGCGCTTTGAACTTCCGGAAATCAACCGGCTCCTCCGCGACCTCACCCATTCCGTCGGGCTGGGCCTGCTCTCCGGGGTCTGGCTCCCCCTGACGGTCCAGAGCCGGGTCGTGGGCGTTATCTTCATTTTCCGCACGATGCCCTCGTTATTTGACCCCAATGACCGCCTCCTGCTCCAAAGCTTTGCCGACCAGGCCGCCGTCGCCGTCAACAACGCCCAGGTCTATCGCCAAAGCCAGCGTGAGCGCCAGCGCATCGGCGCCATCCTCGACACCGTCACCGATGGCATCCTCATTCTCGCCCCCGACCACCGCATCGAACGCTGCAACCCGGCCTTTGCCAACATGTTCGGCCTGCCTCAGGAATACATCCACGGGCGCGCCCATGATGATGTGATCGCCTTCCAGAAAATTGACCGCGGCCTTTCACTGGTACAAGCCGAAGCCGGGGGCTGGCCGCTGACCCCCAATGCCACCCTCTATCTCGAGGGGAACCTGGAACGCCCCGGAGGCATACCGCTCCCCGTGGGCGTCACTTACTCGCCGCTCTCCGCCGCCGATGGCACCCTGCTCAACATCATCGCCGTGGTGCGCGACATCACCCGCTTCCGGGAAGCGGACGAACTCAAGGCCACCTTCATCTCCGTCATCAGCCACGAACTCAAGACACCCGTCGCCCTCATCAAAGGCTACACAAGCACGCTGCGCCGCGACGACGCCAACTGGGACAAGGCCATGATCCAGGAGAGCCTGGAGATCATTGAAGAGGAAGCCGACCGCCTGACGACCATGATTGACAATCTCCTCGATGCTTCTCGGCTTGAAGCAGGCGGCCTCCAACTCAACTTTAGCGATGTTTCCCTGCTCAACCTCGTCACCCGCCTCGTCGAGCGTTTCCGCACCCAGAGCGGCAGCCACGAAATCCACATGGACTTCCCCGCAGATTTTCCCATCGTCCTGGCGGACGAGGACCGCATCGGGCAGGTGATCAGCAACCTGATTTCCAATGCCATCAAATACTCACCCGAAGGGGGTGCGATCCGGGTTTCCGGGGGTGCGCGCCCCGATCAGGTCATCATCTGCATCCAGGACGAAGGCCCCGGCATCGCCCCCGGCGACGTACCCTACATCTTCGACCGCTTCTACCGCGCTGACCAGGCCGCCAAAACCACGAAAGGCGCGGGCCTCGGCCTCTATCTCTGCCGCGCCGTCATTGAAGCCCACGGCGGCCGCATCTGGGTCGATCCCCGCCCCGGCGAAGGCGCGCGCATCTGCTTCTCCCTCCCGAGGCCGGAATAAGTCGGTGATCAGTGATTAGGAATTAGGAATCAGGAAATAGTAACCAGTCCCCAATTCCCAATTCCCAATCTCCAATCCCTAATCCCTAATCCCTAAAAAAAACGAGCCTTCATGCCCACCAAAAAAACCCAAATCGCCTGCCCCAATTGCCGCCAGCCCATCCTCGTGGAGGCCCAACAACTCTTTGACATCCGCGCAGAACCCGCATCCAAAGAGCGCCTGCTCTCCGGGGCCGCCAACCTCGCCCAATGCCCCCATTGCCGTTTCCAGGGGCCGATCCAACTTCCCATCGTCTATCACGACCCGGCCAGGGAACTCCTACTCACCCACGTCCCGCAGGAACTGGGCCTCCCCATGCACCAGCAGGAACGCATCATCGGCCCGCTGATCACGCAGGCGGTCAACAGCCTCCCGCAGGCGGAGCGCAAAGCCTACCTGTTCCAGCCAAAAACGATGTTCACCATGCAAACGATGATCGAGACCATCCTAGCCGCCGATGGCATCACCAAAGAGATGATGCAGAGCCAGCAGGAACGCATGAACCTAATCCAGCGCATGGCGAACATCACCTCGGCTGACATCCTGATCGAAGTTGCAAAACAGGAAGACAAAGTCATTGACCGGGATTTCTTCCAGATCATGAGTACGCTGGTGAACAATGCGCTGGCCGGCGGGCAGGAAGCCCTCGCACGGCGTCTCACCGAAGTCCAGCGTACCATCGTTCCCGTCACCACCTACGGCCAGAAAATCCAGCAGCAGTCGCGGGAAATTGAAGAAGTCGCGGCGGCCCTCCGCAATCTTGGCGAAAAAGCTACCCGCGAAGATTTACTCGAACTCGTCACGAAAACATCCTCCGAAACCCAGGTGCAGGCCTTCGTCAGCATGGCGCGCGGCGGCATGGATTATCCCTTCTTCCAGGCCCTCAGTGACCGCATTGAGCGCGCCCGCGGCGATGGCCGCCAGCGCCTCGTTGACCTGCGCCAACAGTTGCTTGAACTAACCCGCCAGTATGACGAGCAAATGGAATTGCAACTGGCCCAGACCCGCAAATTACTCGACGCCCTCCTGGCGGAACCGGATATGCACGCCATCCTGGCCGAAAATCCCGGCATCGTGGATGAATTCTTTGTCCAGGTGCTGCAAACGGAATTGGACGCGGCCCGCAAATCCGGCGACCTCCTCAGGGGTGGCAAACTCCAGCAGATTGTCGAGATCCTCAACGAACTGACGGCCCCGGCCCCCGAAGCCGACCTGATCGACAAGTTGGTCGATGCCCCCGATGAGGCCACGCGCCAGTCCATCCTGGAGAGCCTGCCCGCCAACTCAGTGCAGAACCTCGTTGAAATGCTCATGGGCGTCATGCAGCAAGTGGAGGCCAGCAGCGATACCGAAACGCTCGAAATGGTGAAGGCGGTCTACAAACAGGCCCTGCGGTTCTCCATGCGTGCGAAGATAAAGAAGGCGTAACTCCCTTTATTGGCGATTTTCTATTGTACATTTCGACTCTCGATCTCATTGCGAGCCGCCGCCTTTGCTTTTTGGCGGCGTGTTCTCCTTTTGCGTTGAGATGTCTCTAGAGAGGGAAGATTCCCTCGGCAAAAACCGCCTCGCAAAGACACTTGTACGGTAGGGAAATTGGCGATAAAAAAAGGCGAGGAATGTTCCTCGCCTTTTTGTTAACTGGCTATGGCCGTGGGAGCTTGCATGAGTTCCCATCGGTTCCCACGAGTTCCAGACACCTCACCCGGAAACGTAATTATTCTCCTCACCCCTCACCGGCTGGCATTCTCCAACCGCAGCCCGTGCCCGCGCACCGTCATCACATATTCATGCTGCGGATCCACTTCCGCCAGCCGGTCGCGCAGCCGCCGGATCAGGGCATCCAACGCCTGGTTGGACACGCCGAGCGCCTCATCCTCCCCCCAAACCTCATCAATCAGCTCTTTCCGCGTTACCACGCGCCCATCGCGTTCAAACAAGATTTCCAGCAATTCAAACTGTGCCACCGAAAGGGGCGGCGCAATTTCCTTGTCGCCGATCCAGACGCGCCGGGAGCGCTTTTCGAGCCGCAAATTGCCGGGCCGGGAGGATTTATTTTGATCAGCATCCCCAAGGGGCATGGTTGAATCTGCGCTAATAAAGACAAATTCCTGGGCCAGGGCAATCTGGATGACATCGCCATCGGTGAGGTAAGTTCCTCCGGCCAGCCGCTCCCCGTTGAAATGCGTGCCATTTTTACTCCCGAGGTCTTCCACAAAGATGCCATCCGGGCGCAGGCTGAACCGGGCATGGTGGCGCGAAACCTGCCGATCCGGGATCACGATCCCGCAAGTCAGGTCGCGGCCCACAAGCAGATCCCCGTTAAGCATCCATTGTTCGCCATTGAGCGGCCCGGCCTGCGCCACCAACACGGGGATATCCTCGCTTCGCTGTTCCATCTCATTTCTCCACAGGTATAATACCAAAACTTAAAACCTTTGGATACGGAATAAGTCCACCCAACATGCCGGCACCACTAAAAGCAGAACTCATTCTGCGTGAACGATATAAAATTCGCAGGATCATTGGACAGGGGGGAATGGGCAGCGTCTACCTGGCGGACGATCTCAGGCTGGAAGGCCGCCTGTGCGCCATCAAGGAGGTCGTCCACGACCCGATCCTGACCGAGGAGATGCTCAAACAGGCCCGCAGTCAATTCCTGCGCGAGGCCACCGTACTCGCCCGCCTCGATCACCCGAACCTGCCCAAGGTGTCCGATTTCTTTACGGGGGACGAGCGCGATTTCCTGGTGATGGACTTTATCCCCGGCAAGGACCTGCGCACCCTTTTCCAGGAGGCCCAGCGGGACGGACACCACCTGGCTGAACGCGAAGTCCTCGGCTGGGCCAGCCAACTGGCGGATGCCCTGATTTATATGCACGAGCAGGACCCGCCCATCCTCCACCGCGACATCAAGCCGAGCAATATGAAGGTGACGCCCAACGGTCTGCTCAAACTCGTGGACTTTGGCCTCGTCAAGCTGATGGCCCCCGAAGAAATGACGATCACCATCCTGCAAGGGCGTGGCACCGCTTTCTACACACCTCTCGAACAATACGGGGGCGATAACGGCCACACCGATGACCGCAGCGATATTTACGCCTTTGGCGCGACCCTGTATCACCTGCTGGCCGGGCAACCGCCCACCGAGGCCCGCGACCGCTTCCTCAACCCGGATGGACTGGTCGCCCCGCAGGAGTTGAACCCGAAGATCAGCACCCGCACCCAGCGCGCCATCCTCTGGGCCATGAACCTGCACCCCGCAGACCGGCCCGCGAACATGAAAATCTTTCGCGAGGCCCTACTGGGGGATTGGAACCCTGCCAATTTCCCTGGCCCCAAATTGCCCGCCCCCAAAATGGAAGACATCTTTTCGTCCGCCACCGAGCGTGGGCTGGCGATTGCGGCAGTTGCGCTGGTGCTGGTCAGTTTGCTGGTAACGCTCACCCATTTTTAGCTGTCCCCCACAATCTCACAACAAATTCAATTATCCGCTCCGGGTATCCGCAAAGCCCGGCGGGTCTGTGTTGCGCGGCGGCGGGGCGGCGTTCGTTATGGCGCGCCAGGCTGCGCCCACGCCCCAGCCCAGCCCGGCCCCTCCAAGCGACAACCAGAGCATCGCGCCCCGGCCTGCCAGGACCACCGCTTCGGAACCGGGCAGGCCAAAGGCGAGATAGAGATACGTGACCAGCCCTCCAATACCGGCGGCGAACGCCCAGCGAACACTCCAGCGGGCCTGTCCATACGTCACCCCAGTACGCAGTGCGGCCAACCCAACGGACAGGGAGGCGAGGAACGCAATCACCCAATCCACGAGATCAGTGGTGGTACGGGGCGGCTCGGGGGTGGGGGTGATTTGCGGCGGTGGCAATGTCGGGGTGAGGCTGGGTTCCGGGGTGGGTTCAACCGTCGGGGTTTCCGTCTGGGGTAGGGGCGTGGTGAAATCCTCCGGGATCGGGATGTTGATGATGAGCGGGGTGATGACAGCCTGCGGCTCGGTGCGGAGGGAAATTTCCAGCGAGCCGGGAGTCATGATGTTGTAGGTGGTGCGGGCCACGCCCTGAACCGTGGTAATGAACGCAGAGGCGGTCTCGATGTCCCCGGTTCTAAAGACGAATTGGATCGGTGTACCGTCCGGGACCGGATGCCCATTATGGTCAAGGATGATCCCGGTGACCAGAGAAACCTGATCGCCGAGTTCAAGCGTCGGGGGCAGGGTTGGCTCGGGGGTCCCGTCCGCCCCGGTGCTTTCAATGAATTCCGGTGGATCGAGAAATACCTGGATCGTTTGGGCGGGGTCAGGAGCGGTGGCCGAGATCAGGTCGTAGCCAATACCGCTGACCGAGATGGGCAACGCTCCCTGGGTGGGGGCGAATTCTTTGAAGAGGATGCGGGCGGCAATGTCGATGGATTGCCCGTTTTTGCTGTACAGGGCGTAATAGGCGTTGAGTTTGGCGATTTCCGTGGCGTCGAGGAGGTAGGGGGCGTCAAAGGCGAAGACGATGACGCTTTTGCCGCGCAGGAGGTCATCGCGCTCGGCGAGGAATTGGGAGAGGGCAAGCGAGGCCGGGCGCTCCAGATCGATGTCGGTCATGGCGATGACGATCCAGGAGGCGCTGCGCAGGCTGGCTTCCACGGAATTGGTGCCGCCGTTGAGCATGAGTTGGAGATCGTCGAAAGTGTAGGAGGTCAGGTTGCGACGTTGTACCTGGTTTCCGGCTTCGGGGCCATATAGGCGGAGTACGGCCTCCTGGATGGCTGCGGGCGCAATGCGCTGGATGGGGGCGCAGGTGGCGCATTGGGTATATGTGCTGGAATCTGTCAGGAAGACGATCCGATCATCAAAGGCGGGCGCATCGGGGATGACGGTATCGAGGTCTTCAAAGGCCGGGCTGATGAGGGTGGCGCCCAGGCGGGCGATGTCGAATACGGTCTGGTCGCCAGTACCCAGGGTATCCAGGTTGCTGGAGCGCGGGAGGATGTCGTTGAGGGCGAAGTTGGGATAAATGGTGGCTTTCAGGGTGAGGATGCGCAGCAGGGATTGGTCAACCCGTTGGGCGAAGGCCAGGTCTTCATTATATTTCTGGGTAAAAAATTCGAGGACGCGGACGGCGGTGGCGTGCGTGCTCTGATCGGTGGTGTCAAGAATATCCCCCAGATAGAGGAGATCGTTCCCCGCAAAGAACGCGTCCCGCACGACAAGCCGGGCGTTAAAGGACAGCCCGGTGGGATCGTAGAAACGGCTGACGGCGCGCGTCCCCAAATCGTCCGTCACCATCAGGCCGCCGGTTTCCCGCCAGGAGGCGAATTGCTCCAGGCCGAGGATGGCCGCAAAGGAAGTCTCATCAAAGCTGATCGGGCGGGTGGTGGCGCGGATGTTGCCGAGAAATCCTTGGTAGCGGATGTGGGAGATGAGCAGGCCGTCCACGGTGGCTGTGGCCTCGGGCGCATCCCCGGTGACAAAGAAGAACGGGGCCAGCTCAATTTGCTTGAGTTGTTCGAGCGATTTCCTGACCGTGGAGACCTCATCAGTCAGCGGGCGGTCGGCCCCGCCCACGCCAGGGAAGTGCGTGGCGATGACGGCCATTTGGCCGTTGCTGCCGGTATGGACGCCCTTGATATAGGCGCTGCCCATTTGCGCCACCCAGAACGGGTCACCGCCAAAGGTGAGTGTACCCAAATCGCTGACGCTTTCGGCGCTTGGGTTTTCCAGCACATCCAGCGATGGCCCAAACAGCATGTTGAAACCGAGGGCGGAAAGCTCCTTCCCGGAGAGCGCGCCGGCCTGCTCCGCCAATTGCGGGAGCCACGTCGCGCCAAGACCCATCTGGCTGGGGAGTTCCGTCAGCCCGCTGAGGATCTGGTCGTACGGTGCGCCATCGCCCGGCTGCGAGACAGCCACAAAGAGAGGGATATGCACCGGGGTGAACGGCTCACCTGTCAGCGTATTCGTCATCGTTTGCTGGGTGGCCAGCCAGGCAGTTTCCTGGAGCCGGGTGATCAGGCTCTGCGTGGTGGCAGGCGTATTTTCCGGGCCGGTAATATTCCCGTGGTCGGCGCGCAAAACCACACCGCCGACGTGGTAGTTGACGATCAGATCATAGATTTCGGATTCGTTGCTGGTATCCGTCCCGCTGAAATTGACCAGGAACAACTGGCCCACCCGCTCTTCCGGGGTCAGGGAATCGAGGAGGGCTTGGGCGCGGGCTTCAGGGGTGCTGGCTTGGGCCGCCGGCGCGGCAAATGCGCTGAATGCTGGGGCAATCGACTGAAACAGGATCGCCGCGAGGGCGAGCAATGTGAGAAAGCGAAACCTTACAAACACCTATTATCCCTATTTTTAGATTCACCGGCAGGTTCAGCCGGTGCTTTAGCCGAGCGCCTGCCTCAGATTCAGCGGGTCATTGGTGATGATCCCATCCACGCCCGCGGCGCACAGCCGGCGCGCCTCAACCGGGTCATCCACGGTGTAAGTATATATGCGTTGTCCGGCGGTGTGCGCACGGTTGACCAACTCCGGCGAAACATCTGAGTATTCGGGATGCAGGGCGTCAAAACGCCGGGCCAGCCAGCCCATTTGGGGCGTCGCCCAGCCTCGGAGGGTCAGGAACCCGGTGGGCACGTCAGGGAGATGGCGCTTGAGCCTGCGAAAATTCAACGGGTTGAATGAGGAGAAAAACACCTTTTCTTCCAACCCATGACGCCGGACTGAAAGGGCGACGGTCTCCGCCAGATTATCAAAGGGCGATGAATAATTCTTCAACTCCACGTTGATGAAAATATCCCGGCCAATTTCTGCAAAGACCTCATCCAGGGTGGGGATTTGCTCCCCCGTGAATGAACTGTCGAACCACGAACCAGCGTCCAGCCCCTTCAATGAGCCGAGGCTTTTTTTGGAGACCTTACCCGTCCCGTTGGTAGTCCGTTCCAGGGTGGCATCATGGATGACCACCGCCTCGCTGGTCGCGCAGAGCATCGTGTCAAGTTCGATGGCGTCAGCCCCCTGCCGGATTGCGAGGCGAAAGGCCGCCAGTGTATTTTCGGGCGCACCCCTCGACGAACCCCGATGCGCAATAATCGCCGGGCGTGGCAGGCTGTCCAACACATTCAATGCACCCTGCCGCCAGGTTAAATATCGACGAAATAGGCCTCGGCCGCGCGGTTCAACAATTCCCGCGACATCGTAGGCTCGGAGTCCAGGAAGCGCGAGATGTCCAGGATTTGATCACACAGATCACGGGGATGCGAGGCCCGCAGTTTGCGGTTGGCCTTGATGTACCACTCCTGGAGGAGGAAAGCCAGCCCCTGATCGCTATACGAGACCCCTTTGCCCGCCGAGACGCGGCGGAAAATCTCGCGGAATTCCTGGTAATCCGGGTCGCCAACCTCAATCTTGTGACGCAGGCGGCGCAGGAAAGCTTCATCCACGAGGTCACGCGGGGGCAGGTTGGTGGAAAAGATGATCAGCACGTCAAAGGGCACTTCCAGTTTGCGCCCGGTATGGAGGGTGAGGTAGTCAACCCGGTTTTCCAGGGGGACGATCCAGCGGTTGAGCAGGTCGCGCGGGCGGGCCAGTTGGCGGCCAAAATCGTCAATCAGCAGGATGCCGCCGTTGGCTTTCACCTGGAACGGGGCCTCATAATATTTGTTGGTGTCGTCAAAGACGAGGTCCAGCCCCTCCAGCGTCAACTCGCCGCCGGTGATGATGAAGGGCCGGCGGATGCGCACCCAGCGCGGGTCGCGGCGGGTGCTGGAGCGCAGGGAGCCGGTGCCCATCGAAGTGGCCGTCTCATCAGGGGCCAGTTGGTGGTTAACCGAGTCATACAGTTTGACCACCTGCCCATCGATATAAATAGCGAAGGGAATATAGATATTCCCGCGTGAAGTCATGCTCCCAATCGCACGGGCGATGGAGGTTTTACCGTTGCCCGGAGGCCCATACATAAAAATGGATGTACCCGAGTTAACCGCCGGGCCGACGCGCCGCATAATGGAATCGTTCAGGACGAGCTGCGAAAGCACCTGGCGCAGCGAGCGTTCGTTAACGGTGGGGCGGCCTCGATTTTGTTTCCGAATGGCGTCGTTGTACACATCCAACGGAACGGGGGCCGGCCCTGCATACTGGCTGCGTTCCAGTGCCTCCCGCGCACGGGCAATCCCCGCTTCGGTGATGGCATAGGTATACGCGCCTTCCCCCAGGCCCATCTGCGATGACTTGACTTCAACCGATTTTTCGCGCTTCAGGTTTTCCAGCAGGAGCGAGGTGACCCCGGCAAAAGGCAGGGCGACTTCCTCGGCGATCTTGAACCCACTCAGGTACCCCTGAAAATAGAGTATTTTGAGTAAAAGGTCTTGCAGCCAGAGCTGGTTCAGCCCCGTGTCTTCGATTCGGGTAATCGGTGGAGGCGTAAATCCCTTGTTGGGCCGGTCTCCAACGGTTGGGTTGGGCGTTGTGTCAACTCTTGTGGTCATGATTAAAAAATCCCTTTGATGATTATCCCGGAATGAATGAAGGCTGAAATTATAGCATGCGATGTTTGCTTGCGCATTGGATTTGCCTTCCTTATAATCACCCGCATGACCTTGACCGTAGTGATGCCCGTCTTCAATGAAAAAGATACCGTCCGCGAGATCGTCCGGCGGGTGCTGTTAATGGATGTGGTGCATGAATTGTTGATCGTGGATGATGGCTCCACCGATGGGACGCGCGCGATCCTCGGGGATCTGCCCCCCGATGAGCGCGTCCGAGTCATCCTGAAAGACCGGAACGAGGGCAAGGGGTCAGCTGTGACCCTTGGGATTCGCGCGGCCTCCGGGGATCTGATCATCATCCAGGATGCCGACCTGGAATACGATCCGCGGCTCTACCCGTTATTGATGAAGCCCATTGAAGAGGGCCTGGCCGATGTCGTGTACGGCTCCCGCTTTCTCGGTGAGGCCCGCCGCGCCATCCTGTTTTGGAATATGGTCGCCAACCGGATTTTGACCCTGATCACGAATGTCTTGTACAACACAATCCTGACTGACATGGAGACCGGGTATAAGCTCTTCAGGCGCGAGATTATCCAGGACATCACCATCCACGCCCGCCGGTTTGACTTTGAGCCGGAAGTGACGGCCAAACTGCTCAAACGCAAGGTGCGCCTGTATGAGGTGCCCATTGTCTTTAACCCGCGTGATTATTCTGAGGGGAAGAAGATCGGCATCCGTGATGGCTTCCAGGCGGTGTGGACGCTGGTGAAGTACCGGTTTGTGGATTAGGTAGGTCCGCATGAAACAGCCCGTGATCATCACGGGCTGTTTTCTGTGCAGATGCCGGGCTATTTATTCTGCGCTTTGAGCAAATCGCGGATTTCACCGAGCAGGACTTCGGTAGCCGCGGGCGCGGGCGGCGCGGCGGGGAGCGCTTCCGCCTGCTTCTTCGAGCGGTTGATGGCGCGTACCAGCAGGAAAATGACAAAAGCAACGGCGATGAAGTTGACGACAGCCTGGATGAAATTGCCATACGTCAGCGTGGCGCTGCCAACCTGCACGGTCAACGCCTTGAAATCCAGCCCGCCCAGCAGCATGCCGATCAACGGCATGAGCAGGTCATTGACGAGTGACCCGATGATGGCTGAGAATGCCCCGCCGATGATGACGGCCACGGCCAGCCCAACCACATCGCCGCGGCTGATAAATTCCTTGAATTCTTTGAACATGTGATCCTCCGGGAAATTTGTATTGGATGGTGGTGTCCCTGGCGGGGATTATCCCGCCCGCTTCATATCCCTTACATTCAGTTGCAAACTCACGCGCCCCTGGTATTCATTCTTCTCAAACTGGAACATCACATCCACCCGCTCCGGCATGTCCGCCTTCCAGTGGCCGAACCGGAACGCGATGGCATCCATCAATGTGCGGGAGCCATCCGTGAGCGTCAACTTCAAATGCGATGAATCGCGGCCCACGGTGCGGGATTGCGCCACCTTCAGGTCGCGGGCGATAAACAATGGGTCAGGATTCCCGTAGCCGGTCGGTTGCAGGCGATCCAGGTCTTGCAGCAGGTTGAAGGTCAGATCAGACAGTTTGACCTCGGCGTCCGCCAGCAGGGTGGGGCGCAAGTCCAGTTCGCCGAGTTGCTCCGCTGCAATCGCTTGCAGACGGCTGACCAGCGCATCCCGGTTCTCGTTCAGTACGGTAAACCCTGCCGCCGCCGCATGTCCGCCATGATGCACCAGCAGGTCGGCGCACTGGTCAAGTGCGTTGGTGATATGAAACTCCGGGATGCTCCGGCATGAGCCGCGCGTCGTCTCCTCATCGGCATGCGCCACAATGGCCGGGCGGTAATACTGTTCCACCAGCCGCGCCGCCGTCAGCCCCACCACCCCGGCGTTGAAGTCCGCATGGGCGGCGAATAAAAGATAGGGCAGCGCGCCTTCGGTCACGGCAATTGCATCCGCCAGCTTTTGCATCTCCCGCGTCAGCGCCTGCCGCTCGCGGTTCTGGTTGTCCAGTTGCTGGGCCAGCCGCCCCGCTTCCGCCACATCCTTCGTCGTCAGCAATTGGTACGCATCCATCGCCGACTCCAGCCGTCCCGCCGCGTTCAGCCGCGGCCCGATACCAAAGCCAATATTGGTGGCCGTGACGCGGGCCGGGTCAATCCCGGCGATCCCCATGAGGGAATTTAGCCCCTGCCGCTGGGCAGCCTGGAGGCGCATCAGCCCTTGCTGCACGAGATACCGGTTCTCACCCACCATCGGGACCAGATCCGCCACCGTGCCAATCGCCACCAAATCGAGCAGGGAGTCCACGGAAAAATCTGCGGGCCTCATCCGCTCCATGAGGGCAGAGGCCACCTTGAACGCCGTCCCCACCCCAGCCAGGTCTTTATCCGGATATGGGTCGCCGGGGCGCTTCGGGTTGATCACCGCGAGCGCATCAGGAAGTTGATCGCCAGGGGTATGATGGTCGCTAATAATCAAATCCAGCCCGATTTTTTTGGCATGCTCGGCCTCATCCAGTGAGCGAATGCCGCAATCCACGCTGATCACCAGTTGGATGCCGTCGTTTTGAAGCTGGCTGAGCGCCTCATTGTTCAGCCCGTACCCCTCATCAAAGCGGTTGGGGATATACGCCCGCACATTTGCGTCCACCGCCTGCAACGCAGTCACCATCAGCGCCGTCGCCGACACTCCGTCCGCGTCGTAATCCCCGTACACGGCGATGAGTTCCCCTTTTTTGACCGCGAACTCCAGCCGGTCAATCGCCTTCTGCATATCCAATAAAGCAAATGGATCCGTGTTCATCGGGGGCCGCGCTTCCAGGAAATCCTCCGCCTCCCTCAGATTCCCCTTTCCCCGATTAAACAGCAGCTGCCGCATCACAGGGTGGAATTCTCTCAGGTTGGCGCTGGCTTCCGGGGTGATGGTGCTTTCTGGCGGGGCCCAGATTTTCTCAACCGGCGTGGGTCGTGGTGTATCCGTCATTGTTCATCTCCATCGATATAAATCCGCGGCAGACGCTCCGCCAGCCCGCAGACCACTTCATAAGAAATCGTTCCCCACATCTCGGCGAGATCGCCCGCTGTAATCGCCGCCCCTCCCTGCCCGCCAATGATCACCACCTCGCTCCCGATCTCCGCTTGCGGTACATCATCCAGCCGCACCATGGCCTGATCCATCGTAACCCGCCCCACCACAGGGACGCGCCGCCCCGCCAGGATCACGGCATTCCCGGAAACCCGGCGGAACCCATCGGCATACCCAACCGGCACAACGCCGATCCACTCCTCCGCTTGTGTGTGGTAGGCATGCCCATAGCTGATCCCCTGTCCGGCGGGCAGCAACTTTTTGGAAGCAAGCCGCGCCTTCCAACTGAGGGCGGGGCGGAACCCCGAGGGGAGCCGCGCCTCCGGGGCGGGGTCCAGCCCGTAGAGTGCGATCCCCGCCCGCACCAGATCAAACCGGGCCTCCGGGAAAAACAGCGCGCCCGCCGAGTTGGCCGCGTGGACAATGGAGGGGCGCAACCCGGCGGCGTCCAGGCTGGTGAGCAGTACCTTGAAACGGGCAATCTGCCGGGGGGTGGCAGCCTCTTCGGGTTCGTCGCCCCTCGCAAAATGCGTATAAACGCCCTCGATCTCGACGCCCCGCATGTTCTGGAATTCGGCGAAAAAGGCCGGGACATCTTCCGGGGGCAACCCTAGGCGGCCCATCCCGGTATCCACTTTGATGTGAAGGCGCACAGTCCCCCCGGCGGTCACCGCTGCCGCGGCGTAATCCGTGGTGACAGCGGTATCGTAAACGGTGAGCGTGATGTCATTGGCAATGGCCTCTGGAAGGCGGGCGGGCGGGGTGTAGCCCAGGACAAGGAGGCGTGCATGGATGCCACCCTCCCGTAAACGAAGGGCTTCTTCAATCCGCGCCACGCCGCACCACGCCGCCCCGGCTTGCACCGCGGCCCGCGCCACCGCCAGCGCGCCGTGACCGTAGCCGTTGGCCTTCACCACCGCCATCACTGGCGTTCCCGCGATTTCGGCAATCCTGTTCACATTGTCGCGGATCGCGCTCAGGTCAATTTCAAGCCAGGTGGAGTAAGGATGGATATTCATGGGAGGGGGAGCCGGAATTATAGCTTCGGGGCTGACCCTTGCCAATCAATATAAACGCTGCCATGACGCTTAGAGTGCGTGAAATCCAGCCCCTGGGACGGTGAACATTTTCGACACGAATGTTCACAAATTTTTTTTCTAGCCACCCGGCACTTTGTTATCAGAGCAATTCGCTGGTCGAGTAGGCGGCGCTTTCCCGCCGTATCGAGACCCATCGTGGCAAAATTGGCATGCAATGGGGTCTCGATACGCCCCGCAAAATACATGCGGGGCTACTCGACCAGCACTTAATTTGAAAGTGCCAAGTAGATAGATTGTTTTTATATTCGTGTAAATTCGTGATCATTTGTGTCAGATTTTTTGTGAGTCACCGTCACCCTGCCAATTTCGATTATCCTTGGCATACAGGAGCCTGTCATGAATGAGACCATTCCCCGCAAAGCTGTCCCTCGCTTTTTTGCCGAACTCCGGCGCTGGCTGACGCCCGGTATCCACGTTAAACGCTGGCTGTTAATCGTCATCGTTGCCACTACGCTGATCGCCGTGGGCGCGGCCATGTTCCTGCTCGATTTTTATCGGACGACGCCCGATGCATGGTGGCTGCCCCTGTTGTCCTATGCCTCCCTGCGGTTTTTGGCGCGCCCATTGCGCGTCCTGATTTTTGGCGGCCTCGGGTTTGGCGTGTTGGGCTGGGGCCTCTGGGGGCTGAACAAATCCCTGATGGCGCCCTTTGTCCCAAAGGATGGTTCCGTGGTGGATGCGCTGGCGCGCTATCGCCAGAAGGAGAAGGGCGCGCGTGTCGTTGCCATTGGCGGAGGGACGGGGCAATCCATCCTGCTCAGGGGGTTGAAGGGGGTCACGAACAACCTTTTCGCCGTGGTGACGGTCGCGGACGACGGCGGCTCCTCGGGCCGGTTGCGCACTTCGTTGGGTATCCTCCCCCCGGGGGATATTCGGAATTGCCTCGCCGCGCTTTCCAATCATGAGGCGCTGATCACGCAGTTGTTCCAGTATCGTTTCAGCCAGGTTAATGCGGGGGGGCTGGAGGGGCATTCGTTTGGCAACCTGTTCCTGGCGGCGATGACGGATATTACCGGGAGTTTTGAGGAGGCGATTGCGGCTTCCGGGAAGGTGCTGGAGGTGGCGGGGCGGGTGTTGCCCTCCACGCTGGCCAATGTACAACTGGCCGCGGATGTGGCGCTGCCGCACAAGGCGGGCGAGGTGCGCGTGACGGGCGAGAGCCTCATCCCGGCGGTGACCGGCCATGTGCGCCGCGTCTGGCTGGAACCGGGCAGCCCGGCGGCATTTCCGAAAGCCATCCAGGCCATCCTGGGTGCGAACCTCGTGGTCGTTGGCCCGGGCAGTTTGTACACGAGCATCCTGCCCAACCTGCTGGTGCCCGACATTGCCGATGCGCTGCGTTCCACCCGCGCCCTGCGCGTCTACGTGTGCAACGTCGCCACCCAGCCGGGCGAGACGCACGGGTACACGGCGGGTGACCACCTGCGGGTGCTGGAGGATCACTTGGGCGATCTCCCCTTTGAGATTATCCTGATCAATAACCGGATGGACCTGCCCCTGCCGGAAACGGTGGCCTGGGTGCGCCCCGAAGCCAACATCGAAGCCGTCTATCCCGTCCATTTCGCTGATGTCGTGGATGAGCGCGCGCCCTGGCGGCATGACTCGGCCAAACTGGCACGCGTGCTCGTGGATTTGCTGGAGGAGCGCACGGGGCCGCTGGCGGATTGAGGGGAAAACTCGTAGGAACTCGAAGGAACTTGGGGGAACTCGAAGGAACTCATGGGAACGCATGGGAACGCATGGGAACGCATGGGAACGCATGGGAACTGATCGCCCACTTGCCCCTTTTTTCACAAATAGGCGACAAAAGGCCTCCTTTCTGGTAATATTGCCCCGTCAAACAAACATTACTTATCACTCCTTACTTATTACAAAGAATAAGTAAGGAGTGATAAGGAAACACCCCCTGCACACCGGAGGATTTCCCATGACTACAAAAATCGGCATCAACGGTTTTGGCCGCATTGGCCGCCTCGTCTACCGCACCATCAAACAGCGCCACCCGAATGAGATCGAAGTCGTCGCGGTCAACGACCTCTTTGACGCCGCCACCAACGCCCACCTGCTTAAATATGATTCCACCTACGGCCAATACCCCGGCACGGTGGCAGTGCAGGACGGCCACCTTGTCATTGACGGGAAGACCATCCAGGTGACAGCCGAGCGCGACCCGGCGGCCATCCGCTGGAAGGACATGGGCGTGGACATTGTCATTGAATCCACCGGTTTCTTTACCGACGCCACCAAAGCCCGCGCGCACATCGACTCCGGCGGGGCGCGCAAGGTCATCATCTCCGCACCCGCCAAAAACGAAGACATCACCATCGTCCTCGGTGTCAACGGCGAAAAATACGACCCGGCCAGCCACCACGTCGTCTCCAACGCCTCCTGCACCACCAATGGCCTGGCCCCAGTCGCCAAAGTCCTCAACGACAAATTCGGCATTGAGAAGGGCGTCCTCACCACCGTCCACGCTTACACCAACTCGCAAAAGTTGCAGGACGTCGGCGCAAAAGACCCGCGCGACGCCCGCGCCGCCGCGCAGAATATTGTCCCCTCGGAAACGGGCGCGGCCAAAGCGGTCGGCCTCGTCATCCCCGAACTAAAAGGCAAATTTGGCGGCATGGCTTTCCGCGTTCCCACGCCCACCGTCTCCGTGGTTGATTTCACCGCCATCCTTGCGCATGAAGCCAGCAAGGAAGACATCCGCGCCGCCATGCTCGAATACGCCCGCGGCCCCATGCAGGGCATCCTCGATGTCACCGACGAAGCCCTCGTCTCCAGCGACCTGCGCGGCACCACCTTCTCCTCCGTCTTCAGCGCCATGGACACCCTCGTGATCGGCAACCTCGTCAAAGTCGTCGCCTGGTACGACAACGAATGGGGCTACGCCTGCCGCACGGCGGATTTGGCGGCCATGATCGCGGAACGTTTGTAGGCATGCCCAGACTTCCGAAGTTTCCAAAACTTCGGAAGTCTCGCCAAATCCCATGAACAAGAAGACCCTCCGCGACCTCGATCTCTCCGGCAAACGCGTCCTCATGCGCGTTGACTTTAACGTCCCGGTGAAAAATGGACAGGTGGGGGACGACACCCGCATCCGCGGCGCCCTGCCATCGATTGAATACATCCTGGCCCGGGGTGGGTCGCTGATCCTCTGTTCCCACCTGGGCCGACCCGAGGGGGCGTCTGACCCCAAATATTCCCTCGCCCCGGTGCGGGACCACCTCCAAACCCTCATCGCCGCGCCTGTCCATTTTGTCGAGGAGCTTGTCGGCCCCCGCGCTTCCGCCGCCGCCCAAACGCTCCGCGCGGGCGAAATCCTCCTGCTCGAAAATACCCGTTTCCATCCCGGTGAGACCAAAAACGACCCGGAACTCTCCCGCCAACTGGCCGCTCTCGCCGATCTTTACGTCAACGACGCCTTTGGCTCGGCGCACCGGGCGCACGCCTCCACCGAGGGCGTGGCGCGGTTCCTGCCTTCCGCGGCCGGCTTCCTGATGGAAAAAGAAATCGAATACCTGGGCAACGCCATCGCCAATCCCAAACGCCCGTTTATCGCCATGCTCGGCGGGGCCAAAATCAGCGACAAAATCGGCGTCATCCGCAACCTGCTCGACAAAGCCGACCACGTCCTGATCGGTGGCGGTATGGCAAACACCTTCTTCAAAGCGCAGGGTCTTGCCATCGGGGATTCGCTCGTGGAGGATGAAGCCGTCCCGACTGCCCGCGAACTCCTTGGCAACCCGAAACTCAAATTGCCAACGGATATCATCCTTGCCGACTCCTTTTCCAACGAGGCGCAGGTGCGCACCCAGGGGATTGGCAATGTCCCGGCGGGCTGGCGCATCCTCGATATTGGCCCGGCGACCATCCAAGGGTACGCGGCCCTCCTGGGGGACGCGGGCACGGTGGTTTGGAACGGCCCAATGGGCGTGTTCGAATTCCCCAATTTCGCCCGCGGTACCTATGGCGTGGCGCAGGCCGTCGCCGACAGCCACGCCGTCTCCATTATCGGCGGCGGCGACTCGGTGGCCGCCATCAACCAGTCCGGGCTTTCTGATAAAGTCACGCACATCTCCACCGGCGGCGGGGCTTCGCTGGAAATGCTGGAGGGGATTGAGTTGCCGGGCGTGGCTTCCTTGAGTGACAAATAATCACGTGATTCCTGACAAAAAAATCGCCAGTCAACTCGACTGGCGATTTTTTGTAACTGTTGAGCTATCCGCCTCCGCTGGGGGTTGAAAACCCCGGCCAGGGTGATCAAGCCGTCTGAAGACGGCTAATCACCGGTTGCCAGCCCGCTTCAGCAGGCTGAACGTCGGTTTTAGCTGGCTTGCATGAATTGAGCCGATGGATTCATCCACCGGCATACGGAGAAGATTGTGCGTTTGGAACGCTGTACCGGCGGTTGCGCGCCCGGCTGGCCTGGCGCAGGCGACGGTGGCGGTGGCACACGCCATCGCCACCGTGGTCTATCGGATGTTGAAGTACCAGGTGGAGTATGAGCCGTTGAGCGTCGGGGAATACGAAAAGCAGTATGAAGCGCAACCGCTGAAATATCTGCAAAAGAAGGCGGCCAAACTGGGGCTATCAGATCGTGCCAGGGTAATCCTGGTACGGCCACGAAAAAGGCGACCTCCCGAGGAGAGCGCCCGCTTTGCGTTAATGAAAGAGAGTTTTTCGGGGATTTTGAAGCGTACCAGGGTTTTTCGCGAAAAAGGGACGGGGCCACGGGTTTTTGCGGAGCTGGCGCGGGGGAAATGAGGGAGGGTTTCTGAGAACGCTTTGTTGGGCGGCTTTATGTTGCGCAAGACTCTTTGCCTGAAAAAGAGATGTCATTGTGAATTATTGTAAAAGTTTGCATACAACCTAAAGATATACATACAGCCAAACAGTTCTGAATATTTTAACAGCAGGAGATAAGAACTGTAAGATTATATTTGAACAACACAAAAAGTATTTCCATCTGGGTCGGACAGAACAACATAATCCGCCTCATTATCATAATTCCACTCCACTCGCATAGCCCCAAGTTTTATCAAACGCTCTACCTCATTTATTTGGTCATGAGTAAACAAGTCTATGTGATGTCTTTTTGGCTTGCTAGAAGTAACAGCAGAATTTAAAGAGAGTTGTATGCCTTCGCCTTCCTTGGGAATTAGAATAGCGAAATCAAAATCAGGCTGCACGCTGTGTTAGCTGGCTTTCTGCCAGGATTGGTACTTTTCATATTCATCACGCCAATATTTTGGATTCGAGCCTGCGCAGACCCTTGTTGTAATGTTTGCGCGGGCCACTTGCCATGCAGAAACAGGGCAGCGCAATCTACCTGACGTAGTTCGCTGATCTTACTGGTCACTCAAGGATTTTCCAGAACGAATCTTTGCGGGTGAGTTTCCCTTCGGCGAACTCCAGCAGATCGACTCCCCGCACTTCTATTTTTTGCCCTGATGTAGATGTGCCAGTCAGTGTCCATTCGGAGACTCCGAAATCATCACATACCCAGTGCTGATCGTCCCCGTAATGTACATCCGGAATTCCCTCAAATCGTTTTGCCAAACCTGCTTGTACCTCGTTCTTCCCGACATACCGATCACCACGAGGCTTGGCACCTCTTGGCATGTAGAAGACGCAATCCTCTGCGAAATAGCCCATGATGGAATCTAGGTCGTGGCGATTGAAGGCTTCCAGAAAGCCCTTCAACAATTCGATGGTCACTTGCTCGGACATTGGAACCTCCATGTGCGATACCTGATTGAAAAGATTGAGCCAGCCAACGGTTTGCGTTACCCGCGTGTGGGCGGGCGTGGATTCTGCTTGGGAGCAGGAAAAACTCAAAGTCAGAAAAATGCTTGTCGAAGCCGCAGAATCCCCACCATCCACTAGTAAGATAGGGAAGGACACGGCAGGCCGATTGTCCACAGGTCTAGCGAGACCGTCGTGCAGCCAAGGCCGCCGTGTCCCATGCAAGTTGAGCCCGAACAGTTGGTAGGTCTAGAAGACCG
>Ga0247727_10006838_pt1 | contig 22152 bp, 18 predicted proteins | sample WisWelCaveWW1625_FD_202498 | JGI IMG/M metagenome (GOLD analysis project Ga0247727, IMG submission 202498) | Biofilm microbial communities from Wishing Well Cave, Virginia, United States - WW16-25 | ecosystem: Environmental > Aquatic > Deep subsurface > Groundwater > Cave microbial mat | place...
TCCCGGCTTCCGGCCGATCCTCGTGGCCGTCGTCGGAGCGTTCGCGGTCACGGCTCCGTGGCTTGCGGTCGTGGCCGGCCGCGAGAACACGGGCGGCGGCCCGACCACCTGGCTGGAGCAGCCGGGTATCGAGGCGGTGGTGATCGGCCTGGTCATCGTCGCCGGCCCTCCCCTCGTCGGCCTGGTGCTCGCGGGTCTCGGGGCGGTCGCCCTGAGCCGCAGCGACACGCGGTGGGTCGCGATGTTCCTCTGCACCTGGGCGGCTGCCCCGTTTGTGATCACGATCGGCCTCTCGTTCGTCGAGCCGTTGTTTCTCGACCGCTACCTCATCGTCGCGTCGCCCGCGTTCGCACTCCTCGGCGGCGCGGCGCTCGGCGCAGTTCGCTGGCGTCCGGCCTTCGTGGCCGCGCTCACCGCGGTCGTCGTCGTCTGCGCTCTCAGCCTGTCGTCGTGGTACCGGTCGGACGGCGGGGAGAACTGGCGCGGCGCCGTCGCCTATCTCGGAGAGACCCGCACCAACGGCGAGGCCGTGCTCGTGGCCCCGTTCTGGGCGAGGCCGTCCTTCGCCTATGCGGCGGGCGCGCTCGAACTCTCCGCCCAACCGAGCGGGTCACCTGTGTGGGTGCTCGTGCGAGAGTCGGACACAGACGAGCGGGTTACCCTCGCGCGCAGCGAGCTCGGCCTGGACGGGTACGCGCTCTCGGACGAGCGGTCGTTCGGCCGGTCGCTCTGGGTGCAGCGCTGGGAGCGTCGCTAGGGGAGTCTCGACGCCGGGCAGATCTCCGCGAGCACGCAATCGTCGCAGCGCGGCTTGCGGGCGTCGCAGACGCGCCGGCCGTGCCAGATCAGCAGGTGCGGGAAGCGGTGCCAGTCCGTGCGCGGAACCACCTTGAGCAGGTCGCGCTCGATCTTGACGGGGTCGTCCTCCCGCGTAAGAGCGAGCCGCTGGCTCAGCCGCCGGACATGCGTGTCGACGACGATTCCCTGCGGCTCGCCCAGCTCCGCCGCGACGACGTTGGCCGTTTTCCGCGCGACGCCCGGGAGCCGCAGCAGCTCGTCGAGGCGCCGCGGCACGACACCGTCGAACTCCTCGAGCAGCATCCGCATCGTGCCACGCAGCGCCTTCGCCTTTTGCCGGAAGAAGCCGGTCTCGTAGATGTCTTGCTCCAGCTCCTCTTGCGTCACGGCGAGGTAGTCCTCGGGTGAGTGGTACTTCGAGAACAGCCGCTCGGTGACCCTGTTCACCGTCACGTCAGTCGTCTGGGCGGAGAGCATGACCGAGACGAGGAGCTCGACGTCGGTTCGGAACCGAAGGGCGATGCGGGCATCGGCGTGCTCGACGGCGAGGCGCTCGACGATCGCACCGATGCGGTCGCGCCGGGAGCCGAGGCCGCGACGCCGCGCCTCCCGTACGTAACTACGCGCCACGCTGCCCCTCGAAGTACGCGGTCACCTCGTCAGGGTCGGGCGGGTCGAGCAGCTGGTCGGCGTGGTCGGTCGCGTCCGGGTACTCGGTCGCGCGGATCGCAGCCGCCGCTTCCTCCACGTCGTACGACGTCCGCACGAGCTCGACTTCCTCGTGCTCGAGGAGCGCCCAGAACGCTCCGCGGCGACCTTCGTAGGGGCGGCCGACGCTTCCGGCATTGACGAAGCGCGTGCCGTTCGGAAGCCGCCGGTCGACCTGGACGTGCGTGTGCCCTCCAACCACGAGCCGCACGGTCTGGCTGTCGAGTGCGGCCGCAAGCTGGTCGTCCGGGGTCAAGCGGGTGACGATCTCGCTGTCCGACCACGGCGTCGCGTGACAGAACAGCGCACCTTCGATCGATACCGTCAGCGGCCACGCCGCTACAAGCGAGATCCTGTCATCGCCCAGCTGCGCCGCGCACCAGGACGCCCCGTGTGCCGCCTGCCGCTCGGTGACCTCCCGGTCGCCGTTGCCGCGCACGAATCGCACACGGTTGCCGAGCGTCAGCAGCCGATCGAGGCACGCGGCGGGCATCGGCCCCGCGACGAGGTCGCCGCCGGACACGATCCGGTCGACCCCTTTCCGCTCGACGTCCGCGAGCACGGCTTCGAGCGCCGGCAGGTTGCCGTGGACGTCATAGAGCGCCGCAACACGCATCGGCCCAGGCTATGCGAATGGCGTAGCCGCGGGCAGGACAGCGCTCCTCCCCCACACGCGTCGCGCTATCGACACACCGTGTTCGAGGGCTACAGGCCGGCGGCGCTCCTGTCGGGCCGGCACACGTAAAAGAGGTGCGGATCCCGGCCGGGTCCCTCCGGAGGGACTCGGCGGCCGTCACGGTCCCAGATCTCGACGTCCACGAAGCCGGCGTCCACGAGCTGCGCGATCTGAGCGATCGGGTCGACGTAGTAGAGGACGAGCGAAAAGTCGTGCGCCTGGTCGCGCACGAGCGCGAATCCGTCGCTCCGCGCGTCCTCGATGTCGAAGCGCCGGTTGGCGCGCGCAAGCCGCAAGGCCAGGCGGGCGCCCCGGTACAGGGATCGCAGCGGGTCGCGGCGCGACGGGCGGGGCAGGCGGACATCGAACGGCAGCGCCGCGAGCGAGTGGGACGAGAATGCGAACACGCCTTCATCGGCCACGATCCTCCGAACCTCCGCGAGGATACGCAGGCGATCGTCGTGGCCGACTGCGTCGATGCCGTTGAAGCTGAAGATGACCAGTCCGAAGCGACGGTCGTAGAGGGAGCTCAGATCACGGGCATCGAGCACGAGGAACCGCGTGGCGTCGTCCTCGCCGACGAGGCTCCGGGCCGCCTCGACCATGGGCGCCGAGAAGTCGACGCCCAGGTAGCTACGCGACACCGCCGCCAGCGTGTACGCGGTGCGCCCCGCGCCGCACCCGAGGTCGAGCACGTCAAGCGTCCCCCACCTGCCGCGCAACCTGCGCAGAAGCTCTCGCTCCGGCGGCTGCAGTGCCCAACGCTCCGCGTAGCGGCTCACGAGCCCGTCCCAGACGGCGACGTCGCCCGTCGGCGCGGCAGGCCGATGGGGCGCTGCGGTCACGCGAAGCGGCCACGCCGACGAGCGGCGTCGAGGCGGTGGCCGACAGGCGTGCGTCGGAGGACGGCGTTGACGGCTGTTCCGACCCGGCGCCCGGCTGCAAGCACGGCCGATGATGCCGCCACACCCTCGGCCAGGACGACCCCTCCGTGTGTTAGGCGGCTCTTGTAGAGCGCCTCTCCCTTGCCGAGATCGATCCACTCCAAGCCGAGTTCGCCAGCGCTGCGCGCCATCTCGACGAGCAGCACCAAGCCCGGCGAGTAGCGGGCCCGTGCAGGGTCGTAGGCCGGCAGCCAGTAGTGCCACACCGACCGGGAGCGCAGCCCGAGGTGCACGGCCACGAGGTCGTCTCCGACGTACAGGCCGGACAGCATGCCTGCGAACGGCTCCGTGTACGAGCCACGTACCGCTTCGAGCACCCTTCTCACCCACGCGAAGCGGAACACGTCGATCGCGCCCGTGCGCTCGTATTGCGCGGACTTCCAACGCTGGAGCGTCGCATAGGCGGCCGGGTCGCGCAGCTCGGCGACGAAGCGCACGGGCCCGAGATCACGCTCGAGCCGCCGGCCCTGGGCGATCGCGTCCAACACCTGCTCGGATCCGGAAGCGTTTCGCTCCTGCGCCCAGCTGTCGAAACCCGCCCGGAGATCGATCCTGTAGGAGAGCTTGGTTCGCGCGCAGAACCGCTGAAACACCTCCTGTGACGTGGGCAGGCCGTCGAACGCCCACGTGCGAAGCCCGCACGCGCGGAGGAGATCGACGGCGTCGAACTGGATACCGGCCGGGGCGACCACGCCGTGGTAGTCGCAGAGCGGGCCTCCCAGGGGCCGGCCGGTGGCTAACCGTCCGCGTTGGAACGGGAAGAAGCCCGTGTGCTCGCCGTCGTCGATGACCGCAACGAAGACGTCGTCGCGCGCACCGGCGACGATGCGCGTCAGCTCCGGCGAGAAGAACGGGCTGTCGAGCGACGCCTCCGCCAGGTAGATTCGCTCCCAGTGTGAGCAGTGCTCGGGAGTCAGCGCACGAGCTGGGACGACTGCAATCTTCACGGTCGACGCCGGCGGCAGGCGAGGTCCTGCCAGCGGCGGAGAGCCAGTATAGGAGAGCGGCGTGAGCTTGCCCGGAGCGTTGGCGCACAGGCTCTATCGCCGCCCGCGTCTGGGGCGTCCGTTCCGCCGACTGCGGCCGCGGGCATGCATCCTCGTCTACCATCGCGTCGCCGAGACGCCGCACGATCCGTACGGACAGGCCGTGCCGCCCGCGCGCTTCAGCGAGCAGTTGCGCTCTCTTGCCGAACGATTCGACGTCGCGCCCGTCGAGGCGCTCGTTCGTGGAGGCTTCCGCGACGGGACCGTGGCGGTGACGTTCGACGACGGATACGCGGACAACCTGCACGTCGCCGCTCCCATGGCGGCACGCGCGGGCGTCCCTCTCTGCGTGTTCGCCGCTGCGGGAGCGATTGCCGACGAGCAGACGGCGTTCTGGTGGGACCAGCTCGCCGCCGCCGTCCTCGGGCGGGACGCTGCACGCTCGCGCCTCTCAGAGTTGATGGACGCGCAGCGGCGACTCCGGGTGCTTGCCGCCGACGAGCGCACGACGGAGCTCGCCGAGCTACGAGGTCGAGCGGAGGTTGGAGCAGACGAGCTCGATCTCGGCCGGCCGCTCTCGCCTGACGAGCTGCGGTCGCTAGCCGCGCTCCCCGACGTCACCATCGGGTCGCACACGAGAGACCACCCCGCGCTCGCGCCTCTGCCCGAAGCCGAGCAGGCGCGTGAGTTGACCGCGGGGAAGGAGCTCCTCGAACGGCTGCTCGGACGGCGTGTCCCACTCGTGGCTTACCCGTTCGGAAAGCACGCGGACGTGAGTCGGACCACGGTCACGCTTGCCCGCAGAGCCGGCTATGACGCTGCCTTCACGACCGTGCCGCGCCCGGTTGTGCCACGCTCGGATCGCTATCGTCTGCCGCGGCTGACCGTGCACGACTGGCCCGCGCGAACACTGGTCGCGCGTGTCGACGCACTGATCGGCACATGACGCCGGCTCGTATCCTCGTCGACCCCAGGGTCTACCGGCCGTTCAACCTCGGCGACTTGGCGATGTGTCAGGTTGCGATCGCCCGGCTCGCGACGCGCTTCCCGGGCTCGACGATCGAGGTCTTCGTGCGCGAGCCGGATCGCGCGACCATGTACGCGCCGGCCCGGCCGATCGGCACCGCCGGGCGCAGCGACTGGCTCTACGGCGCCGCGACCCGGCCGCTCGTGCGAGTGCTCCCGGACGCGCTCGGCAGGAGGTTGCTATACGCGGAGCGGCGCGTTCGACGCCGGCACCCACGCGCCGCGCGGGCCGTCCTGCACGCCGGACGCCGTGCTCTGCGCCGGCGTGACCATCCGGGTGGGGACTTCGTCCGCTCCATTGCTGAGTGCGGGTTACTCGTTGTCACGGGAGGCGGTCTGCTCACGGACGCCTTTGAGCGTGGAGCCGACGCAGTACTGGACGAGCTCGAGCTGGCGCTCTCCTTCGGAGTGCCGGTGGCGATGTTGGGGCAGGGCCTCGGGCCGCTCGAAAGCTCGCGGCTCAGGCGCCGCGCGCGCGAGGTGCTTCCACGCCTCGGTCTGATCGCGAGCCGCGAGGGCCGATTCGGCCCGGCGCTACTCCGGTCCCTCGGCGTCGACCCGTCGCGCGTCGTCGTGACCGGCGACGACGCGGTCGAGCTCTCGTACGAGCTACGCCTGCAGCGGCCGGCCGCCGCGGGCCTCGGCGTGAGCCTGCGCGTGGCGGGCTACTCGGACCTCGACGACGGCGATCTCGAGCGTGTCGGGTCGGTGTTGCGCGCCGCGGCCGCACGACTCGGAACGGGTTTCGTGCCAGTACCGACGTCGAGCCATCCGGGCGAGCTCGACATCGTGAGCATTCGGCGAGCCCTCGGCACGGAGACAGAGATCAGCTTCCCCGCGTCGCCTGCAGAGGCCGCGGCTGCGGTGGGGCGGTGCCGGGTGGTGGTCACGGGCAGCTACCACGTGGCCGTGTTCGCCCTGGCCCAGGGTATCCCGGCAGTCTGCCTCACCAAGTCCGCCTACTACAACTGGAAGCACAGAGGGCTGGCGCATCTCTTCGGGCGGGGCTGCAACGTCGTCGACCTGCGCAGCCGAGCCCTCGAGGACGAGCTGGCGGCGCGGGTGGAAGCGGCGTGGTCGTGCGCCGAGGAGGTTCGCGAGCCGCTGCTCGCCGCGGCGCGCCGCCAGATCGAAGCGGGCCGCGAGGCTTACGACAGGCTGCCCGGCCTGCTGTCCCGCTGAGAGTATTCTCTCCCGCATTGGAGCTCTCCCCGCGTTCGGCGCTCGTCTTTGACTGTCTCAGTGACCGCGTTCCGACAGGAGCCAGCGGCTTGCGCCGGCGACGATTCCGGCGATGTAGGTGAGGTCGCCCAGGGCACGCACCGGCTGCCGCACGAGCGTTCTCGGTAGACGGGCCAGCCGACGACCGATGTCGCGACCGGCACGCCGGAGCATGTAGCGCTCGCTCGCGTGCAGGTGCTTCGCATAGAAGCCGCCCTTGCCGCGCCCGTAGCGCCAGCGGACGACGGGGTAGCTCCACCGTGGGCGCCAGGCCCGGTGCTCCAGCACCGCGCCTGGCACGTAGACGATGTCGTAGCCCCGCTCCAGCAGGCGGAAGCCGAGGTCGTTGTCGTCCGCGGCCGGAAACCGGGCGCCGGCGCCGAGGCGATCGTCGAAACCGCCGACCGCCGCCAGATCGGCCCGGTACAGGGCCATGTTGCCGCCAGCGAGCACGTCCCTCCAGATCCTGCCGCGGAACACCTCCGGCTGCATCTCGGCCCGCGACGATGGTGTGTAGCCGCCGCGCCGCTCCGGAACGCCCGCGGGCACGCTGCCTGTCACCACCGCCCTTGGTCCAGACGCTACGAGGGCGGCGAGGAGCTCCGCCAGCCACGCACGTTCGGCGCGCATGTCGTCGTCGGCGAACACGAGAACGTCGTGTCGCGCAGCCGCAATGCCCACGTTGCGCGCCCGGCCGAGGCCGGTGGGCTCGGCGTGGACGTAGCGGATCTCAGTCAGCCGCCCGGCGGCATGATCGGTCACCCCAGCGTCGGGCATCGCACTCTGGTCGACGACGACGACTTCCTCCGGCAGTAGGCTTCCCTCCAGTATCGACGCGATCGTCTCGCGCAGCAGTTGCGGGCGGTTGCGCGTGCAGATGATCACCGACGTCGGCGGCGAGGACGGCGGCGCCGTCACGCGTGGTCGACCGAGAGGACCCGCCGCAACGGCGAATCCCATTCGGAGGCGGCTCCCAGCCGCGGTCCGGCGCACACGACATCGAGCGCCGGACACTCGGCGCAGCTGAACGCGCTCGGCGTCGGTCGGATGTCCCCTGCCCGGACGCGCGCGATCGCAGCCGACAGCTCCGCCTCCAGCTCGACGATGTCGGCCCGCGAGTACGTCGTGCACACCGTCTCCTCCGGGCGCTCAAGGAACTGGTACACGACTTCGACCTCCTCCGCCCCTGCTCGCAGACACGCGAGTGCGTACACCAGACGTTGCAGCCGGTACCCCTCCTCTACCAGCTCTAACGGCGAGGAGTCGCCGACCGTGTTCGTCTTGTAGTCGAGCACGAACGCTCGGCGTCCGTCCGTCCAGTGGACGTCGAGGCGCCCGTTGAGGATGACGCCGTCGTGCTCGAAAGCGAAGCCTGCCTCCGCACGAGCGCCGTCGAGCTCGGCAACGCGGCCGGCAAGGGCCGATGAGCAGTACGCGCCGACGAAGGCGGCGATCCGCTCCCGCTCGGCCGTCGTCGAGTCCGCGTACCAGACCGACAGCAGCCCGTCGAGCTCGTCCGCGGCAGGCGGCTGCGGCCTGGCGAGGTCGACGCGCTCCAGCAACCGGTGCACGGCGTCCCCTACCTCGGTTGCGCGCAGTCCCCCCTGCTCACCGTTCAGCCGCCGGTCGCCTCGAGGCCACGTGCGAGCCACGCGTTCCACCCAGAACCGCATCGAGCAGGAGTCGAACTGCCCGATGGCGCTGAACGACAGACGCGACACATGGATCCCTGCCGGCTCGGGAATCGTGACGAGCTCGTGTAGCCGCGGCGCCGGCGGCGGCAACGCCTCGCCGCCGCCCTCGAACAGCGCCAGCTGCGCCACCGGTCCAGCCTCTCCGTCCGGTGCCGCCGCGGGCTCCTGTCGATCCGTGGACGTGCCATCGAAGCGATCGAGGCGCAGGATCACACCGGCGTCCCCGCGCTGGAGCTCGACAGGCGCGTCGGCGGCGCGCTCGAGGTCGGCCGCGGCGTCGAGGCGGCCGAGCGCCCAGGCGATCGGAGTCCGTTCGGCGTCGATGCGGCTCGTGTCGACGGATCCCGAGACGATCAGACGCTCCATGGCACGGGTCATGCCGACGTAGTAGAGGCGCAGGCGCTCGGCCTCGTTCGAGCGCTCGCGTGTGCTTCGCACGTCGTCGTACGACGCCGTGACGATGCGGGCGCCGGTCTGCGGATGGGCGACCTTGAACCCGAACCGACCGTCGGAGAGACACATGATCTCGTCGTCCCGTGTGCGCTCCCGCCCGGCGTCGGCGACGACGACGACCTTGAACTCGAGCCCTTTCGCGGCATGGATCGTGAGCAGTCGGACGGCGTCCGAGCCCTCCTCCTCGGCCACCGCGTCGCTCTCGCGGGCGCCCGCTGCCTCCTGGTCGGCAACGAAGCTGATGAAGCCTTCGAGGTCCGCACCGCGGAGCTCCTCGTACGAGCGCGCCAGACGCCCGAGCTTGCGGAGATTCGCGTACCGCCGTTTCCCGTCGTCGCGTGTCAGCACCGCGAGGTCGTAGTCGTGCTCGACGAGGATTTGCTCGCAGAGCAGCTCGAGCGACAGCCGCGCCGAAACCGCGACGAGCTTGTTGAACCGCTGACGAAAGGCTCGCAGCAGGCGCGCGTCCCGATCGGGCAGTGCGGTGGGAAAGCTGCGCTCGATCGCGGTGAACACCGGCCGCTTGCGCGACGCCTCGCGGACGATCGCGAGTGCGTCGTTGGAGACGCCAACGAACGGCGACGCGAGCACGGTCAGGAGCGCGTCGTCGTCGTAGCGGTTTCGCAGCAGCCGCAGATAGGAGAGAAGGTCGACCACTTGCTGCTGACTCCAGTACTTGCGGCCGGTGCCGCGGTAGGTCGGCAGGCCGACCGCGCGCAGCTCCTCCTCGTACACCTCGGCGTCGGTGCCTGCGGCGAACAGGTAGACGATCTCTCCCGGCGCCGCCGTACCCGACTCGACGAGCTCTGCCACCCGCCGCGCGACGGCGCGAGCCTCGGCCCGCCGCCAGTGCAGCGGCGTGTCGCGGTACGACGACTTGTCCGAGACGATGAGCTCGACCGGGACGCCGAAACGTGGGTCGCCATGCCTCTCGACCGGCTGCAGCGGCTCGAAGGCGTCGCCGAACTCCTCCGCGAACAGGTGGTTGACGGCGGCCAGCACCTCCGGACGCGAGCGGTAGTTGAGCGTGAGGGGCAACACGTCACCAGCCGCCTCGCGCCGCTCGCGGAACACGGCCACGTCGGCGTGCCGGAAGCCGTAGATGGACTGGAACTCGTCCCCGACGAAGAACATGTCCTTCTCCGGGCCGCCGGCGAGGAGATCGACGATCTCGCACTGGAGCCGATTCGTGTCCTGGAACTCGTCAACGAGGATGGAGCGGAAGCGAAGCTGCTCGCGCTCCCGAACCGACTCGTCGTCTCTGAGCAGATCTCGCACGCGCAGCTGCAGATCCTCGAAGTCGAGCGCCGACTCGGCGTCCTTGGAGGCCTGGTAGCCGGTGGCGAACGCCTCGAGGAGCTCCTCGAGGAGAACCCTGTCCCGCGCGGCCAGTTCTTCGAAGGCGGCGTCGACGACGCCCCGCCTCGCGTCGTTGAAGGCCGCCGCCCGCGCGCCTCTTGGCCCGAGCCGGCGAAGCTCGAGGAGAGCCTCCGCACCGTCGACCGAGCCGATAAGCTCGAGCGCCTCGGCTGCGAGAGACACCTGTAGCTTCGTCGCTGCCGGGTCACCGGCGAGCGCGGACGCCTCGGCGGCAAGCTCCTCCACGCACGCCGCGAGGTCGAGGCGCGCCCCCGGCTCCAGCCGGAGCTCCCTCCCGGCGGAGCGCAGCGTCTCGTACACCGTGGTCAGCATCCGGCGCAGACCCCCCGCGCCGTAGGTGGCAAGCAGCTGCAACCGTTCCGGATCGTCTCCGGAGCAGAGCTCGTCCAGGGCGACTCCGAAGGCCTCGCCCTGGAGCACGCGCGCCTGCGCCTCGTCGAGCACGCGGAACCGCGGGTCGACGCCGGCTGCGAGCGGATACTGCGACAGCAGCCGCCGGCAGAAGCCGTGGATGGTGGAGATCCAGGCCAGGTCCAGCTCTCGGGCGAGATCCGGCCGTCCCCGCGCCCGGAGGCTGGCCGCGATGCGCGACCGCAGCTCTCCCGCCGCGCGATCCGTGTAGGTGATCGCGAGCAGCGAGCCGACGTCGAGACCCTCGTCGCAGACTGCCGTCACGAAGCGCTCGACGAGCACCCTGGTTTTTCCGGTGCCCGCGCCGGCAGAGACGAACACCGTCCCACGCGCGTCGATCGCGGCCTGCTGCTGCGCGTTCGGGCCCGTCACGGGCGCTCCTTGCGGCAGATACGCCACAGGTCGCACCATGACGGGCAGTCACCGCCGCGAGGGTCGTGCCGGATGTCGCCCGCCCGTATGCGCCCTGCGAGATCCACGGCCGCCGAGCGCGCATACTCGATCTCGCCGGAGAACTGTTCCGCGTCGAGGTAGTCGTCCCGCGCGTACCCGGGAACAGCGTCCTCGCCGGCGAGCACGATGCCGCGGGCTCGCCTGCCGCCGCCGATCGGCATGTAGAGCCCTCCCACCGGCTCCAACCCCAGCTGATCGCGCACGACGAGCATGTACAGCGGCACCTGGACGCGGGCCTCGTCGTGGATCTGCCGGGCGGACGGTGCTGCGCCGGACTTGTAGTCCACAACGACTCCTCGGGCGCTCATCGGGTCGACGTCGACGCGGTCGATCTTCCCGCTCACGGCGACCCCGTCACCGAGATCGAACGCGCTGAAGGCGACCTCGAGCTTTCGAGGCACGTACCGCGAAGCGGCGACCGCCTCGTCCCGTACGAGCTGCTCGAGATCGCGGCGCAAGGTGTGCCGGAGCTCACGGCGCTCGACGTCGGTGACGTCGAAGCGAAGACCGCTCTCGACCGCGCCGTCGACGCACTCGCGCATCAGCCGCAGCGCCTGCTCGAGATTGTCCGAGGTCACGCGCTCGGCGCCGGGGACGACGCTCGGCAGCTGGTTGTAGAAGCGCTGCAGTGCTGTGTGGGCGATCTGGCCGCGCACCTTGGCGTCGGGCCCCCGGTCGATCTCGCCCGGTGACAGGAACCGCTCCACGAACCACGCCGCCGAGCAGGAGGCCATCCGCTCGAGGTCGGTGACGCGAAACGTGTCACGCGCGGCCAGCGCGGCCAGCACGGTCTGATCGATGAGGCCGGTGCGCCGCCGCCAGGCGGTGGTGGCACGCTCGAGCCGACGGCTCCACCCGTTCGCCTGTGCGAGGGCGACGGCCGTCTCTCGATCCGATACTGCCAGGCGGGCGAGCGCTCGCAGCCGCTCGCGCTCGCTCGGCGCCGCCTCGATCGGCCACGTGAGCCGAGAGAGCGGACGCCGCACCGTCGCGCGGCGCACGTCGTCGGCGTCGTAGAGCGACTGCACCGACTCCCAGAACGGGCTCGGCTCGCGCGGGCTACCCTCGTCGGTGGCCGCCTCGCGGACGAGGACGAGTCGGCGCCGCGGACGCGTGCAGGCGGTCGCGAACAGGTATCGGTCGCGGCTTGCCGCGTCGGGACGGGCCAGCCTGCTGCCATTCCGGTCGTCGAGATCGCGTCGCGCCTCGTCGTCGAGGAAAGGCGACGCCTGGCCGCGTCGTGGCAGCGAGCCTTGCTCGAGGCCGATCAGGAAGACGGTGTCGAACCGTCGTGTTCGCGCCCGCATCAGATCGAGCACGGCGACACGGCCAGGCTCGCCGGCGCGAGCTCCGGGGACAGCGGCTCGCTCGAGCGCGGCCAGCACGTCGTCCCGCTCGCACGTCACCCCGAGCGCGAGGAGGCGCTCCAGCTCGTCGAGCGTCCCGAGGATGGCGTCGAGAGCGCACAGGTCGGACGCCGCCTCCGCCGACGGACGCGGATCGTCGTCCCCGTGGGCGTTCCGAACGAGCGTGACGGCGGCATGTCGGCATGCCGGGAGCGGCTCCGTCGCCGACCGCACGCTGTCGAGCACCGGCACATCCCGTCCGGCGCGGAGTGACATCGTCAGCTCGACGACCCGTGCTGGGTCGGTGATCGCGCGCCCGCGAAGCCTGCCTTCGACGAAGTCGACCTCGCTCCGCGGTAGCCCGGAAAACGGAGAGCGCAAGTACGAGAAGAGCTGCCGTCGCCCGCCTCCCGTCCAGGCGAAGCGCAACAGGTCCAGTAGCGCCCGCCCGAGCGGCGTCTGTCCCACGCGGGTCTGGCTCTCGATGCTGATCGGAACATCGAGGTTGCCGAAAGCAGCCTCGAGCCCCCGTCGGATCCCTTCGACGGACGGCGCCACGACGCCGATCTCGTGCGGCGCCACCCCCTGTGTGACAAGCTCCAATATCTCCTCGGCGACGAGCTCGAGCGTGGAGCGGCGACCCGCCCCCTCGAGGAAGCGGACGGCACCATAAAGGGGCACACGCGGCGGTTCGTCCTCGAACAGGTGCCTCTCCAGGTGGGCAAGCGAGCCCGGCAGGTGCCGCTGCGACGCCGGCGGCAACCGGTCGACCGTCGTGGCCAGGGCCGCGAGATCGTCGACGGTACGCGCGAGCGAGGCATATGCGATTCGACCGGGCTCGTACGGAACGGACACATGGACGTCCGCCCTCACGGAGAGCGCCTCCAGCAGGCGCCACTCGGCGCCCGTGAGATCCTCGAAGCCGTACGCCAGCACGGGAGCTCCGTCCCATGCGGTGAGGTCGCCTGTCAGCCGCTCGACTGCGCGCCTGCGGAGCGTGTCGCGATCCCAGACGCCGAGCGTCTCGAGTCTCGAGCGATAGCCGCGGCAAGCGGCGGCAAGCGCGGCGGGAACCTGCTCCGCGTCGAGCAGCTCCGCTTCGATCTCTGCGAGCACGGCCCCGAGAGCGTTCGCGACACCCGGGAATCGCGCGGGGATGTCGTCGCCCAGCGCGACGCGGGCTTCCGCCTGTAGGAGACGCGCGCGCCCCGACTCCCCGACGAGAGGGCGGCCGCCGTCCCCCTCGCGCGCCAGTGCCTCGAAGAGACCGTCGAACGTGGTGATCCGGCCGCCGACGAGGCCTCCCGCGCGAGCGAGAAGATCGCGTTCGACCTGCTCGACGTCGGCGCGATTCGGGACGATCAGCCACGGATTGCGGTCGAGCAGCGAGAGATAACGCTCCAGGAGGAGCGCCACCTTGCCCGCATGGGCAGGCCCGACCACGAGCGACAAGGCCATCCGGCCATCGTAGTCCTGCACTTCGGAGCGCCGGCTTACGCCGGCCGCAAAGAGCGGACGAAACCTGTGACTGTCACCGCGCCGCGGCGACCAGTGTCAGACACGCGGTGTCAGACACCGCTACGCAGCCGACTTCGGCTTGCGGCCGCGCCGCGCGACCGCGATACCGGGGGTGCCGCCGGCACAACCGTCGCAGAGGTCAGCCTGCTTGGCGCCACGTCGCGCATCGTTGAAGGTAACGCGCATGACGGCGCCTTTCCCTTCCTCGACCTCGTTGCCGCACATGTCGCAAACCAGAACTGTTTTGCGTGCCATGGATTGGTCTCCTTGTCTTCGCTCGCTTACGCGACCGAAGACTAGTAAAGCGCTGCGAATTCCACAAGCCACTTTCGAGACCCCTAATTCGCTGCACTAGTTGGATCGCGTGAGGCACGATCCGACCTCGACCGCGTCACTACAATCGCGGCGCATGGAGGGACCCACCATCGTGGTGCTCGACGGGGACGAGACCGGGCAGGAGTTGCTCGAGGAGTCGCTGCGCGTCCTGCAGCCGGACGTCGTCGGCGTCGAGGTCGCCCTCCCGCGCTTCGACCTTTCCCTCGCCAACCGGCGACGGACGCAGAACGAGGTCGTGCACGAGGCTGCGCGAGCGATCCGCGAGCACGGATTCGGGCTCAAGGCTGCGACCGTGACGCCCGAGGGAGCGGGTGACGTCGGCTCTCCCAACCGCATCCTGCGGGAGGAGATCGGCGGCAAGGTGATCGTCCGCACCGGCCGCCGCATCCCCGGCGTCGTTCCGCTCGGCGGTGTCCATTCCCCGATCTCGGTCGTGCGTATGGCGGTCGGTGACGCCTACGGCGCAAAGGAGTGGCGGGAGGGAGCCGGCGACGACGAGACGGCGTTTCGGACGGAGCGGATCGAGCGCCGCGTGTGCCGTGCGGTCGCGGAGTTCGCGTTCCGCCAGGCCGAGCGCATGGGCGCGAAGGTGTTCGGCGGGCCGAAGTACACGGTGAGCCCGGTGTACGAGGGGATGCTGAAAGAGGAGATGGACGCCGCAGCGGCCCGCCACCCGGACGTTCCCTACGAGCCGCAACTGATCGACGCCACGTTCGCGTTGTTGATCTCGTCGTCCGGTGCGCCGATGGTGATCCCCGCGCTGAATCGTGACGGCGACATCCTCTCCGATCTCGTCCTGCCCCTGTTCGGCTCGATTGCCGGCTCCGAGTCGCTGCTCGTCGCCTTCGCCGACGGCGCCGAGGACGTGCCGTCCGCGTTGATGGCCGAGGCGGCACACGGAACCGCCCCGTCGCTGCAGGGGAAGGACGTCGCCAACCCGATGGCGATGATCCTTGCCGCCGCGGCGCTCCTCGCTCACACCGACGACGACGATCTGCAGGCAGCCGGCCGCGCTGTGCGCGAGGCCTGCCTCGAGGCGGTGGCGTCAGGCGTTCGCACCGCCGACCTGGGCGGGCATCACGGAACGACTGCGTTCACGGACGAGGTGATCGGCCGGACGAAGACGAAGCTCGAGGTCTGGGCGGCAATCTAGGCGCGAGCTGCGCGCAAAGCACGCCCCGGGCAAGCCCGGGACTCGAGCCCCGGCCTGTGGCCGGGGCGTGCTTGTCAGCCCGGGCAATCGCGCGACTCGATCGCGGGCCTTGTGGCCGGGGCGTGCTTGTCAGCCTGCAAGGACGACAAGCACTGGAGGCGTCCGCTTCGCGGCCGCGACGCCCATTGTCATCGGGCGCCGGTGGCGACGCGCGCCTACGCCGCGACTGCTGCTCCCGCCTCGCCGGCCTCGACGACGGCGAGGAACGCCTCCACGACCCCGGGATCGAACTGGGTTCCCGAGCACACGAGAACTTCCTCCACTGCCGCCTCCTGCGTCAGCGCGGCCCGATACGGCCGCTCGGAGGTCATGGCGTCGAAGGCGTCGGCGACCGCCAGCACGCGACCCTCCAGCGGGATCTCCGTTCCCCTGCGCCGGGTCGGGTAGCCCTCGCCGTCCCAGCGCTCGTGGTGGAAGAGGACGTACGGCAGGGCAGCCTGCAGCGACCGGATGCCAGAGATCAGCCAGGCGCCTTCCACGGGATGCGCGCGGATCGCCGCCACCTCTGCGGGGTCGAGTCGTCCGGGCTTCTCCAGCACTCCCGGGCGGATGTTCACCTTGCCGACGTCGTGGAGCGCCGCTCCGAGCTCGAGGCCGCGAATGCGGACCTCGGACCAGTCGAGCCGGCGCGCGATGGCAACGCCGGTCGCGGACACCCGAGCAGCGTGACCGCCGAGATCAGGATCGCAGACGTCCATGGCCGCCGCGTACGCCTCCAGTGTGCTCATGGACGTGAACGTTCCTCCCGCGGGCGCGGATCCCTTCCGAGTAGATTCGAGCCATGCGAGTACTCGTGCCTCGGGAGACTGCCGTCGGCGAGCGCCGGGTGGCGCTCACTCCGGAGGCGGCTCAGCGACTTGGCGCTTCCGGCTTCGAGATCGTCGTCGAGCGGGGCGCAGGAGTCGCAGCGTCGTTTCCGGACGACGCCTACGCGCAGGCCGGTGCCACGCTCGTCGAGGGGGCGACCGGCGGCGTCGACGGTGTCGTCCGCGTGGCACCGCCGTCCGCCGACGAGACCCGGAGCCTTCCCGCCGGTACCGTGCTGGTCGGATTCCTGGCTCCCTTGTCGGACACCGAGGGGATAGCGCGACTGCAGGCACAGGGTGTGGTCGGGTTTGCGATGGAGTCGATCCCGCGGATCACACGCGCACAGTCGATGGATGCGCTGTCCTCGCAGGCAACGGTGGCCGGCTACAAGGCGGTGCTGCTAGCAGCGGACCGCGTGGCGAAGATGTTCCCGTTGCTGATGACAGCCGCCGGCACGATTGCGCCCGCGAGAACGCTCGTGCTCGGCGCGGGGGTCGCAGGGTTGCAGGCGATCGCGACCGCGCGGCGGCTCGGCGCCGTGGTCTCGGCCTTCGACGTCAGGCCCGCAGTACGCGAGCAGGTCGAGTCCCTCGGTGCGTCGTTCCTCGACTTGGGCATCACCGGTGAGGAGACCGAGGGTGGGTACGCAAAGGAGCTGACGCCCGAACAGCAGGCCACCCAGCAGGCAGCGCTGGAGGAGCGCATCCCGGACTTCGACGTCGTGATCACGACGGCGCTCGTGCCGGGCCGCCCGGCGCCGCGCCTCATCCCCGCGGCGTCGGTGGAGCGGATGCGACCCGGCTCGGCGATCGTCGACCTCGCGGCGGAGACGGGCGGCAACTGCGAGCTGACGAAGCCCGGCGAGGAGGTGGTGGCTCACGGCGTCACGATCGTCGGGCTCACCAACCTGCCGTCCCTGATGGCGTCGGACGCCAGCCGGCTGTACGCGCGCAACGTGCAGGCATTCCTCGAGCTGATCGCGCCGCAGGGTGAGCTTGAGCTCGACTGGGACGACGAGATCGTCGCCGGCGCCTGCGTCGCCGGCCGCCCCGAGGTCGCCGCGTGAGCGACATCTCGCTTGTCATAGAGCTGACGATCCTGGTGCTGGCGATCTTCCTCGGCTTCGAGGTGATCTCGAAGGTGCCGACGATGCTGCACACGCCGCTGATGTCGGGGACGAACTTCATCCACGGCATCGTGATCGTGGGCGCGATCGTCGTGCTCGGGTTTGCCGACGACACCTTCACGAAGGTGGTCGGCGTGGTGGCGATGGTGCTGGCGACGGCGAATGTGGTCGGCGGCTGGTTCGTCACCGATCGCATGCTGGAGATGTTCAAGCGGCGACCCGAGCCACGGAAGGACAGCAAGACGTGATCTCGGACCCGGACGTCGTCGGGCTTCTCTATCTCGTCGCGATCGTCTGCTTCATCGTTGCGCTGCGCTTCCTCTCCTCGCCCAAGCATGCGCGCAAGGGCAACTGGGTCGGCGGCGTGGGGATGATCGTCGCGATCGTCACCACGTTGCTACTCGACGGGATCGGCAACTGGGTGCTGATCGTGGCCGGCGGTGTCGTGGGGTCGGTGGTCGGCGTGGTCGGCGCGCGCACGGTGAAGATGACAGCGATGCCGCAGATGGTGGCCCTGTTCAACGGGGTCGGCGGCGGCGCGGCGGCCCTGGTGGCGCTGGCCGAGTTTCACGAGGTCGAAGGCGTGCTCTCGTGGGATGAGGCCCTGTCGACCGCCCTCTCTGCGCTGATCGGATCGATCTCCTTCGCCGGCTCGCTCGTCGCCTTCGCGAAGCTGCAGGAGCTTCTCAGCGGGCGACCGATCGTCTTCGGAGGCCAGAACATCGTCAACATCCTGGTTCTCGTCGCGTCCGCCGCCCTGGGTGCGGCGATCGTCGCCGGTGTCGAGGGTGAGTGGGCGATCGTGGTGCTGATCTGTCTGGCGCTCGTGTTCGGGGTCATGTTCGTGCTCCCGATCGGCGGCGCCGACATGCCGGTCGTGATCTCGCTGCTCAACGCGTTCACCGGTCTCGCGGCGTCGGCGACGGGGTTCGTGCTCGACTCGACCGTGCTCATCGTGGCCGGAATGCTCGTGGGCGCTTCGGGAACGTTGCTGACGCTGATGATGGCCAAGGCGATGAACCGGTCGATCGCGAACGTCCTCTTCGGCGCCTTCGGGCAGGTGCAGGTGGGGGTCGGTCAGCCACGCGCCGACGACGGCCGCACCGTCCGCGCCACGACCGCCGACGACGTCGCGGTACAGCTGTCGTTTGCGCGCAAGGTCGTCGTGGTGCCGGGGTACGGGCTGGCGGTGGCGCAGGCGCAGCACGACGTGCGCCAGCTCGCGGAGCTGCTGGAGGAGAAGGGGATCGACGTCGCGTACGCGATCCATCCGGTGGCGGGACGCATGCCGGGGCACATGAACGTCCTCCTGGCGGAGGCGAACGTGCCCTACGACCAGCTCAAGGAAATGGACGAGATCAACCCCGAGTTCCCGCAAACGGACGTCGCACTCGTAATCGGCGCCAACGACGTCGTCAACCCGGCGGCGCGCAGCGATCCCGCGAGCCCGATCTACGGCATGCCCATCCTCGACGTCGACAAGGCCGCGAGCGTGATCGTGATGAAGCGCTCGATGGCCCCCGGCTTCGCGGGCATCGACAACGAGCTCTTCCTCGACGCGAAGACGACGATGCTGTTCGGCAACGCGAAGGACTCGATCGTGAAGCTGATCGGCGCCGTCAAGGCGCTCTAGCTTGCCCGTATGAGCGTCCCGGTCTTCAGCGCTCGCGCGGTCGAGGAGGCGGTCTCGCCGCACGAGGCCTACGACGCCGTCCGCGAGGCGTTCGTCGCGCACTACCGCGGCGAATGGGTGATGCAGCCGAAGGTCTACGTGACGAACTACCCGGCAGGCGACTTCCGGGCGATGCCGGCGCTGGGGGGCGGTCACGCGTTGCTGAAGTGGGTGACGTCGTTCCCCGGGAACCCGGCGCGCGGGCTGCCGACGGTGACCGGACTCGTGGTGCTGTCGAACGCGGACACGGGGCAGCTGGAGGCGGTGCTGGACGCGGCGGCCGTCACGGCGCTGCGCACGGCTGCGGCCGGCGTCATCGCAGCGGACGTGCTCGCGCGGCCCGGCGCCGAGTCGGTGGCCGTCGTCGGCTGCGGGGTCAACGGTGCGGAGACGGCGCGGATGCTGGTGGCGCACGGGCAGATACCGCTCGTGTGGGACGTCGACCAGGCCCGGCGCGAGGCGGTTGCGGAGCGGCTCGGTGCGCGGGTGGCGGAGTCGCTCGAGCAGGCGCTCGCGTGCGACGTCGTGATCACGGTGACGCCGGGTCGCGACGTCCTCTTCGCTGCAGGGTCGCTCGAGAAGGGCCAGCACGTGTCGCTGATGGGCGCGGATGGCTCCGGCAAGGCGGAGATCGCGGTCGAGGAGCTCGGCCGCGCGCACCTGTTCTGCGACGAGTGGGAGCAGGCGAGCCACGGCGGCGAGCTGGCTGCCGGCGTCGAGGCCGGCGTCGTCACGCGGGAGAGGGTGACCGACCTCGGCGCCGTACTGGCAGGAGACGCGGAGGGCCGCCGCAGCGCCGAGGACGTGACGCTGTTCGACTCGACGGGGCTCGCGATCCAGGATCTCGCCATCGCCAAGGCTGCGATGGCGAAGGCGGGCGACATCGATCTGCCGAAGATCGACCTCTGACTAGCGCTTGCTCGGCTTCAGCCGAGCAAGCGCCTGGGCTCGAAGAGGTCGAGCAGAGGGTCGCGGTCTCCGTCGATCGCGCGCGCGACGAGGTCGCCGCAGAGGAAGCCGAGCACGTTGCCGTGACCGGAGTAGCCGCCGGCGACCCAGAGCCGCTCGTCGCCGGGGACGCGACCGACGACGGGCAGGAAGTCGAGCACGAGGCCGAAGATGCCCGCCCACCGGTAGTCGACCCGGAGCGGACGACCTGCGATCGAGGCGACGAACTCCTCGAGCGCGGTCTGCACCGGTGCGGTCGTCTCCTCCTCGTCGGTGAACTCCGAGTCGAGCGAGACGTCACGGAAGCCGCCGGCGACGATGCGCCCGTCGGGCGTCTGGTGCCAGTAGTCGAAGCCGTGCCGCCCGTAGTGCGGCACCTCGTACCAGCGCTCGGGGATCGGCTCGGTCGCGATCACCTGCCCGCGCGTCGGCACGATCAGCCCCTCCAGCTCACCGAGCAGCCCGCTCGGGTAGCCGTCCGTGCATACGACGACGACCGGTGCGCCGGCCTCGTCCACGGATCCGAGACGACGGTGCTCGACGATCTCGACGCCTGCGTCCTCCGCGAGCCCCGCCAGGCGACGCACCCATCGCGCTGGTTGCAGGGCACCGTCCGTCGGATGGAAGAGCGCGGCAGTGAAGCGGCCGGCCAACGGGCCGCCGAGGTCGTCGCGCCAGTCGGCCGCGATGCCGTCCTCCCGCATCGCCTCGTACTCGGCCCGTAGCTCGTCGCGTTCCTCGGCGTCGCTCGCGATGCGCAGACTGCCGAGGCGCGTGAACGTGTCCCCCGCGAGCCGCTCCATCCGATCGATCGCGTCCTCGGTGAGCCGCCAGTACTGAGCCGCGTCGGGGGCGCCAATCGCCTCGCGCAGCACGTCGTACGGCGCAGCACCGCCGCGAAGAGCGAAGCCGCCGTTGCGGCCGCTTGCCCCGCCCGCGACCTCTCGCGCGTCGACGAGCCGGACGCGTCGGCCCGCGCGGGCAAGCGTGAGCGCGCACGAGCACCCGGTAATGCCCGCGCCGACGACGACGGCGTCGACAGGGCCGTCGTGCCGCCGCGACCTGCGCGGGGGCGCGGGCTCGTCGAGCCAGTACGGGATCACCGCGGGATCCTAGTCACGCGATGAATCCCGTCGTCAGAGGACACGCACCCGGCAAGCTCGAGCTCGACCAGGGCGGCGGCGACCTCGCCGGGAGCCATCCCCGCCGCCCGCACGAGCTCGTCGGCGGAAGCGGCGCCCGCGTCGGCGAGCACCCGAAGCAGCGTCGCTGCGGCCCCGGTATGGCGACTCGCGTCCTCCACGCGGGCGGGCGGCTCGACGCCGAGCGCCTCGAGCACGTCACCCGACCCGGTGACCGGCGTCGCGCCGAGCCGCAGCAGTGCGTTCGTTCCGGCGGACAGCGCGCTCGTGATCTCCCCCGGGACAGCCATCACCTCGCGGCCGTCCTCCAGCGCGAAGTCTGCCGTGATCAGCGCGCCCGAGCGCTCGCGCGCCTCGACGACGACGGTGGCGGCGCAGAGCCCGGCGATGATCCGGTTGCGTGCCGGGAACCGCCACGGCGCCGGCTCCACCCCAGACTCGTACTCCGACACGATCAGGCCGCCGGTGTCACAGATGCGCCGTGCGAGCTCCGCGTGCCCGGCGGGGTAGTCCCGATTGATGCCGCAGCCCAGCACCGCCACGGTGACGCCACCTCCGTCGAGAGCACCCCGGTGCGCCTCCGCGTCGATCCCGCGTGCGAGCCCGCTGACGACGGTGAGCCCGACGGCTGCGAGGTCTCTGCCGAGCGTGCGGGCGACCGCACGCCCGTAGGACGAGCAGGCCCGTGCGCCGACCACGGCGACGGCAGGAGCCCCGAGCACAACCGGGTCGGCGTCCCCGCGCAGCCACAGGACGGCCGGCGGGTCCGGGATCGCCGCGAGCAGCGCCGGGTAGCGAACGTCGGCGCGCCGTAGCCGGGAGACGGTCATTCGGGTCGCAACTCCGACGGCGACCGGTAAGAAAGAGCCTCGGCCACGTGCTCGGGTGCGACTTGCTCGGCGGCGGCGAGAGCCGCGATCGTCCGGGAGACGCGCGCGACGCGTGCCCTCCCACGACCCGACAGGGGAAGTCGGTCCACCGCCCGGTCGAGCAGCTCGGAGGCCGCGGCGGTGCGCCGAGGCGTTGCGACGACGAGCCGGCGACGGGCCGCCTCGACTCGTTCCCGCACGGGCGCCGATGCCTCCCCCGGCGGCGCGGCCAGCTCCGCCGCACGCGGTCGTGGCATCGCGACAACCAGGTCGAAGCGGTCGAGCAGCGCGCGGGACAGCCTCTCCCTGTAGGCCGCGAGCCGCGCAGGCGCACAGCTGCACGCGAGCGCGGGGTCGCCGCGCCCGCCGCAGGGACAGAGGTTCATCGTTCCGACGAGGCGCACGCGGGCGGGGAAGATCGCACG
>Ga0247727_10006839_pt1 | contig 22151 bp, 12 predicted proteins | sample WisWelCaveWW1625_FD_202498 | JGI IMG/M metagenome (GOLD analysis project Ga0247727, IMG submission 202498) | Biofilm microbial communities from Wishing Well Cave, Virginia, United States - WW16-25 | ecosystem: Environmental > Aquatic > Deep subsurface > Groundwater > Cave microbial mat | place...
GGCGCCGCGATGGCGGCGGCCGCGAAGCTGAGCAGGTCGCCTCGCTCGCGGGCCAGGCGACGCAGGCGCTCGAAGTCTCCAGCCATCTGGCAGAGCTGGGGCAGCGTCGGGCACCCCAGTTGCGAAGACTCGACCCCCGCCAGGTGCTGGAGCGATACTTCAATGGCCTCTTGGTAGCGGCCCAGCCGGGCCAGCAACTGGACCACAATCTGCGCCGCAGAGCTGCCGACCTGGCCGGGATCATATTCGGCGAGCTTGGCGCGGAAGTGGGCCACGGCGGCGTCCGGGTCACCGCCGGCCAGGGCCCGCAGGTAAACGCCATAGTCCCGGTAGATCTTCTCGAACGGCGGATCGCTGCGGAACTCGAAGACCGGCGAGAGATGCTCGCCGTATTCGGCCAGCTCGATGGCCAGCGCCAGGGTGTCGGGATCGTCGAGGTCCAGGCTGAACTGCAGCACCGAGACGACGTGAGAGGTGTCGACGTAGTAGCCGGTATCGTCGAAGAGCCACTCGCGGCCTGCCAGCAGAGCGGCGACGCCGGTTGTCTCCGGCGCCTGGCCCTCGCGGCGGACGATGGCGTGCCGCAGGTTCGCGACCAGCTCGGCGTGCAGGGTGCGAACTAGCAGCTGGAGAGACTCCCGGCGGCCGCGGCGGCCAGGATACTGGTGGTACATTGTGATGGCCCGGCAGATGCCGAACTGACCCAGGATCAGCTCGAAGCCCTTCTGGGGATGCACCTGCTCGTGGAAAGCGATGTCGAGCACCGGCTCGAGGCCTTCACCCGGCTGGAGCCGCTCGACGGCCTCCGCCACGGCGCCCGGTTCGCCGACGGCCCGAAGGTAAGACCAGGCGCGCGGGATGTCGCCTTCCGCCAGGTACAGGTTTCCGGCCTCGCGGGCGGCTTCCACGAAGGCCTGCTCGTAGGCCGGGCGCGCCTCCGCGGGCAGCTCCTCGAGCGAGCGGGTTTCGATCAGCGGCAGGCCCAGCTCGTGGCGCTTCCGCATCAGCCGGGTTTCAAACAGCAGCGGGTAGTTCTTTTCCTCGCGGAACCGGCTGGCCAGCAGCTCGAACCCGGCCGCCGGGCCGCTCTGCTCCAGGGCCTGCTCGACGAGATGGAATACCTCTTCGGACATGGCTAAGACTTGGGGATCTGCTTCTCTGGGTCGAGAAAAGGAAGCGGCGCCACGACAGCCCTGGCCTGGCCCCGCGGCGTCTCGACCGCCACCTCGGTTCCGGTCGCCGCCAGCGAGGCCGGCAGCATGGCATAGCCGATGTTCTTCTCGAGGCGGGGTGAATACACCGCCGAGGTCACCAAGCCCGCCGCGGCCCCGCCGGCCGTGACCGGCCAACGCGTCTGGTTGAACTCCAGCGGCTCGCCGTCTATCTGGAGGCCGGCCAGCCGCCGCCGCGCGCCCTCCACCCGGATTCGCCGCAGAGCCTCGCGGCCGAGAAACTTCCCAGGTTTGTCGAGATCCACCAGGCGGTCCAGGCCTACCTCGTAAGGGTTGTCGTCGAGCGTCATGTCGGCGCCGTAATTGAGGATGCCGGCCTCGATGCGCCGGATGTCGGAGGGGCCGGTGGGCCGGAGGTTCCAAGGCTGGCCGGCCTCCAGGATCCGCTGCCACAGCTCCAGGCCGCGGCTGGCCTCCCGCAGGTAGACCTCATAGCCCACCTCGCCGGTCCAGCCGGTGCGGGTCACCAGCAACGGGATGCCGTCGAGGTCGGTTTCATAGAATTCATAATATCTAAGGGTCAGGGCGCGGGGGCCGAAGAGGCGCTCCATGACCTCTTTCGACCGGGGTCCCTGGATCTGGAGTGGCGCCACATCGGGCTCGCGGATCTGAACGTCCAGGCCGGCATGGACGGCGACCCCTTTGGCCCACAACAGAAGGTCGCTGTCGGCGCCGGCCAGCCAGAAGTGGTTCTCGCCCAGGCGCAGCAGCACCGGATCGTTGACGATGCCGCCGTCTTCGGCGGTGATGAGGACGTACTTGCCCTGGCCCACCCGGCACCGGCTCAGGTCGCGCGGGGTCAGCAGGCTGGTGAACCGGAAGGCGTCGGGGCCGGTGATCTCGGTCTGGCGCTCCACGGCCACGTCCCACAGGGCCACCTCCCGCAGCAGGCGCCAGTACTCCGCCACCGGGTCGTCGTAACTGCTCGGCAGGAACATGTGGTTGTAAACGGTGTAAGACCGGCAACCGGCGCGCTGGGTGGCCTCAAAAAAGGGGGAGCGGCGCAGCCTGGCTCCGCGCTGGATCAGGTTCATGTCGAAGGGCATGGTGGCTCCCCCCGGCGCCGCTTTCAAGGTTGACACCCGGGACGGATGGAGTAAGATAGTAGCAGGTTCCGCGGGAGTAGTTCAGCGGTAGAACGTCAGCTTCCCAAGCTGAATGTCACGGGTTCGATCCCCGTCTCCCGCTCCAGAATTCCCTTGATTCCTAACGACTTGGCTCTGCGCCCGTGAAACCCGTCCGGCTACTAAGTTCACCGGAAGTAGGCCGAATTCTGGCCCCCTACTGCCCCACCGTTGCGGATACAAGCTCAGCCAGTGGCCGGCCGCCACCGAATCAGGAGCTCTGCGGCGGTCATTCGGCTCTCTCCCCCGTGTCGCGGCCGCTTTTGTAAGGCCGACGATTTGATGGCATCATAGAGTCATGCCAAAGTCACCAGTGGAACACGCCTTCTCGCTGGCCATCGAATACTTCCGTGAAAAGGATGGCCGCTGGCTCGCGGACATTCCGGCTCTTCCTGGCGTGACCGCGTACGGGCGCACCAGGAAACAGGCCACTGTCGCCGTGCAGGCGCTGGCGCTGCGGCTCATCGCCGACCGCCTGGAGCACGGTGAAGCGGTTCCCGGCCCGATGAACGTTTCCTTCATTGCCGCCTGACAAGTCCATCTCGAACTGGCCATCCACCAAAGCGAAGCGCGCATTGGGCGGCGGTGCTGCGAATCGGTTGGCGCATCAAACGCCAGGCCGGGACCTCACATCGTATCCTGGAACGTCCTGGCTGGCCCGATCGGCCCACTCCTATCCACTCATCAACCTGTTTTTCGACGCTTCCGCTGCGCCCGGCGTGCCCCAGCGACCCGACAGTGGTGGCCCGCTGTGGCGACTTCCGAAAGGCTCCTACTGGATGGCGATGGTGACGGCGCGGCTGGAGGTGACCCCGCCTACGGCAATCTGGATGGGCACGGCGTTGCCGGTCGGGACACCGGCAGGCACCTCGATGTTGATCTGGTAGAGCCCCACCAGGCCGGGTACCAACCCGGAGAACAGCACCCGGCAGCGCGCGTCGCCGAGGGTTACGACAGGCTCGTCGACGGTGCGGGCCAGAGGCTCGGCTGCGGGAGCGGCGTTGCCGTCGCGCACCGCCGGCTGTACCGGCCCCAGACCGTTGGCGTAGATGGTGAGGAAGTCGCCGGCGCGGGCCGGGCGAGCCTGCGGCAGGCGCATGGACGGGACCGCCGCGAAGGTCCGGGGCTCGGTGGCGTAAACCACGATTCCCTGGCCGGCCCCGCCGGGCGGGTCCGTAAAAATGCCCGCCGAGGTGCGCGCGATCTGGATGGTGCGCGCCGCGCTCGACCCGGCGCCGGTGCGCACCACCACCGTGGCGGTCGCTCCGGTGAGGCCCGCAGGCAACTGCGCGTTGATCTGCGCCGATGTAACCGCGAACAGCGGCGCCGCAACGTTATTGAAAGTCACCGATACTCCCCCCAACGACGTCGACAGGGGCACGGTGCTGGCCAGCGCCAGCGAGGAGGCGAAGTTGGTGCCGAAGATCGAAACGATGGAGCCCGCCGCGTTGGCGTGTCCGGGCTGGCCGAAGGGGATGAAGCTAGCGGCATTGACAACGGCGTTTTCAGGCAGCGTGGGGGCCTGGGCCGCCAGCGGCAGGGCCGCCATCAAGAGAAGTGCAAACCTGCTCATACCCGGATTATGGCACAGGTGGCGGGTTGCGGCGCAAAAAGTTTACTTTTGTGAGCGCTGGAGGGCCCTGGCCTTCTCCAACGCTGCCTGGGCCTCGGCCGTCCGCCCCAGGGAAGTCAAGGCCTGCGCTTGAGGACATTGTCACGTAGTATGAGGCGAAAAAGACTGTGTCTTCGACGATGACTGCGAATCCGGTGAAAAGGGTAAACTTCGTTCTCTCGGGCAGAGCTCACGCCGACCTGGTAAGGCTTGCCAGGGAGACGAGTCGATCCATGACGGACATTGTCCGCCTTGGGCTGGGACTGGCCAAGCATGCGTGAACAATGTCACAAAACAGTAAAAAACATATGGGTGTGGCTACTTTAGGACGACGCATAAGTGACAACTTTCGTCGATCTATGGCCCCACCGGCCTTCTCACCACTCACCCCGCAGGACATCCTCTGCGTCTCGGCGTCTCTGCGGTTCATTGCAGCGCTACATGGAACCGCCGAGACGGTAGAGTGTGCTGGCTCGCTCTAGAAGCTGAGCGGAATGGGAATCGACTCATTGTTACCACCGCGGATGGACAACCGCTGAAGGAGATTGTACTCCCCCCTAGCTGAGCGCTTGCCTCCTTGAAAGTCGAAAGCGCGTGGAGCTTGGGCGACGGGGACTATCCAACCTCCTCCGCGAGATCTTCCTCGCCATCGGTTCCGGAAATACGAGCTCCTCGCGGCGTGTCCTCTCCAGAATGAGCCGTTCACTACGGCACCGATTGATGCCGGCAACGCGCACCCCCCACGCTAGGATTACACATAAAAAGCGTCGGCCAATATGTTTTTGTTACTCCTCCTGCCGGGACCTCAACGCTGCAAAGCCCTGGCCTTCTCCAACGCTGCCTGGGCCTCGGCCGTCCGCCCCAGGGAAGTCAAGGCCTGCCCTTCCGCCAGGTAAGCCGCCGCCAGGGAGGGAGCCAGCTCCCGGCCCCGCCGCGCCCAGACCAGGCTCGATTCCGGCTGTCCCACGCGCAGGTAATACATTGCCAGGTTGACGGCGGTCCCGGCATGGCGCGGATCCAGCCGGGCGGCCTCCTGAAACTCCGCCAGAGCCCGCGCCGGCTGGCCCGTTTCGGCATACAGGATACCCAGGTTGTTCCGCAGCTCGACGGAGGCCGGGCGGCTCTGGCGGACCAGCTCGAACGCTTCCAAGGCTTCCTGGTGGCGGCCCAGCCGGGCCAGCGCCGAGCCCAGGTTGTAGCGATAGTCGGCGGAATCCGGGGCCAGCCCGGCCGCGGTTTCGTAAGCCCGGGCGGCCTCCTCGATGTTCCCGAGGGCGAACAGGGCCGATCCCAGGCCCTGGTGCGAGAAGGGGTCGTCGGGCTGGAGCGCCAGGCCGCGCCGGAATTCGGCCGCCGCCCGCTCCGGCTGGTTTCGGCGAAGCAGCGCCGCTCCCAGGTTGGCCCAGGCCTCGGCCTGATGGGCGTCCTGAGCCAGCGAGCGCTCGAGCAAGGCCTGGGCGCGCTCCAGTTCGCCGTCCTGAAGCAACAGGGCCGCCAGGTTGGTGAGCGAGGCGGGCTCGGCGGGCTCGGCCTCCAGCAGCGCCCGCGCCGGGCGCCGCAAACCGTGTTCGGCCATGGCGACCGCCATCTCGACGTAGTTGCGGCTGGGGCGCTGGGTGTGCCAGCGGCCCCAGAAAGGAAGAGCCGGGCGCCCGGTGGCGGATGCGTCAGCCAGCACGGCGGCCGCCGTCACCGGTCCGATGTAGGCCTTGATGATATAGCCGGCTTCGTCGATGAGGAAGCTGGTCGGCAGGGCCAGGTCGCGGCGGCGGTCGAACAGGTGGCGGTTGAGGATCGAGTACGCTCCCACCAGGTCCGAGCGGGCCGGATCGTCGACCGGGATGATGATTACCTCCACCCCGGCCCCACGAAGCCTGGCTTCGGCCGCCGCCAACTCCGCGCGCTCGGTGCGGCACGGCGGGCACCATTCGGCCCAGAAGTTCAGCAGCACCTTGCGACCTTTGGAGGGCGAGAGGGTCTCGATCTCGGGCGCCGCCAAGGGCACGGCGAGCCAGGCGCCCGGCCCGGGCGGAGCCGGCTCGACCGGCGGCGCGGGCGTTTGCGAGGCGGAGAACACCAGCGGGCGCACCCCGGCGTCTCCCTCTACCAGGTGAATCCGGCCCGACTCGCGAAGGCGGTCCCAGCGCTGCCGGCCGCCGCCGGGCCATTCGATCTCCAAGGCCTGCGGCCGCTCCCCCGGCTGGAGGCCAAAGTGCAGCCGCCGGCTCGTCTGGGAGAGAAAACCGGAGCCGGACCGAACGAACCGCACCAGCCTCCGACGGTCGGTCACCAGCGTGGCGCGGGACCCGACGGCATCGCGGTTGCTTTTGGTCCCGCGCAACTCGACCACCAGGGACCGGTTCGAGCCGTGGTAATCGTTTCTCAGCACCCGCAGCCCGGGGGCCGTCCGGAAGTTGGCCACCAGGTCCAGGTCGCCGTCGTGGTCCAGGTCCAGGGCCACGAAGGCGCGGCCGTCGCCGTTGAAGTCCAGGCCGCTCAGGTACGAGACATCGTCGAACCGTCCGTCGCCGCGGTTGAGATAGCAGACGTTGCGCTCGTGCCCGCTCCAGGAGCCATCCCCCCGGATCAGCTCGTTGATGGCCCGCCAGGCGTCCCGGTAGCGGCGGGATCCCGTCTTCTGCTGCGGCGTCTGCGACACGACCTGCCGCCAGAAGAAGCTTCAAAGGTCGCGCTGGTCAGCCCCGGTGAGGTAGCCGTTGGTCACATAGAGATCCTCCCGGCCGTCATTATTGATATCAAGAAAATCCGACGACCAGGCCCAGCGGCCCATCTCGACTCCGGCCTCCAAGGACACGTCGGCGAAGGTTCCGTCGCCGTTGTTGCGGAACAGGGAGTTGCCGCGGGCCTGGCGCTGGAAAGCGGCGCGGACGGCGGGGTCCGCCGCCACCCCCCGGAACTGCGCGTCGCCGGTCAGCCGCTGCCCGGCCGAGGACCACATGTTGCCGGCGTAAAGGTCCGGCCGGCCATCGCCGTCGAAGTCGCTCCAGGCGGCCGACATGCCGGCGCCGAGGTCCTGGACTCCGGCTTCGGCCGCCACGTCGGTGAAGGCGCCGTCGCGGTTGTTGCGGTAGAGGTTCTTGCGCCCGAAATCGTTGGCCACCCAGAGATCCGGATAACCGTCCTGGTTGTAGTCGCCCCAGGCGGCCGCGAAGCTGAAGCGATCGTTGTTGTGCATCAGCCCGGCCTTTTCGGTGACGTCCTCGAAGGCGCCGTCGCCGCGGTTGCGGAACAAGGTGTTGGGCGGGCCGTTGGTGGCGTCGTAGTAGGGGGTAGGGGCGTCGTAGGGTGATCCGGCGCGCCAGAAGTCGTAGGCGCAAACGTAAAGGTCGAGATCGCCGTCGCGATCGTAGTCGGCCACAGCCGCCCCGGTGAGCGTAGCCCCGCGCCGGGCGGCAGCGCCGAAGCCCGAAGCGGCATCGAGGCGGAAGCGCCCCCGGCCGTCGTTGCGGAACAGCAGCGGCTGGGTCGGAACAATGACTATGAGGTCCTGGTCGCCATCGTTGTCGACGTCGGCGAAGAGGGCCATGGAGGTGGCGTCCAGGATGTCGAGGCCGGCGGCGCGGGTCGCGTCGGTGAAGGTCCCGTCGCCGTTGTTGCGGTAGAGCCGGTTCGGCAGTCCGGCCGGCTGGCACACGTAGAGGTCCTCCAGGCCGTCGCCGTCGTAGTCCCCCACGGCGAGTCCGTTGTGACCATAGACGTCCACGCCCACGGCGGCGTCCAGGGTCGATCGCCAGTGATCGACGCCTTTGGCTAGCTGATCCGTGAACGAGCGATTGAGGCCGATGGCCTGGGCCGTGACGTCGGTGAACCAGCGCCGCGGCGTGGTCGCTTCCCGCAGTGGTCCCAGGTTCCACTGGCTCGCCGTGCCGGTCCAGATGGTGTCGGCGTGACCCAGCAGGGAAAGCAGCCGCCCATCCGGCGTCACCCCGCCCAGCTCCACCCGCAGCTTCAGCCTGGCCTGATCGCCGGCACGCCCGGTCGCGATGATCTTGAACTCGGCCAGATCCAGCTTCGCGAAGCGCGTCAGCACCGGGGCCAGAGCGGGAAAGCTCCGGGGATTGCCGAGCAGCGCCACGATAGTCTCGAAGTCTTTCTCCCCCGCCCACACGTCGTTGGCGGCCTCCACCCGCTCCAGCACCGGACGGATGTCGGGCTGCTGGGCGAACTTCGGTTTGACGCGGTAGTCCGGCGTCTGGGCGGAGGCCAGGATCGCTACCGCAGAGGCGCAGAGGAGGCCGAGGTTCGCAGAGAAAACCTCTGCGAGACTCTGCGCCCTCTGCGCCTCTGCGGTAAATCTGCGCCCGGTGTTCACTTCCGTCCCCCAAACAACTCCGCCATGATCAGATCCGCCTTGGACTTGCCGCCCTTCCACAGATCCCACTTGGGGTCGGCGTAGCGCGCGAAGAAGGCATGCAGCCGTTTCTGTATCGGCTGGTGCGCCTCCCGGCCGTAAAGGTTCAGGCGCTCGCCGGGATCGCGCCGCAGATCATACAGCTCGTTGGGCCCCTGATGAATGCGCTCGATGAACTTCCACTCCGCCGTCCGGATGGCGCGCACGTTCTCGAACTCGAACAAGACGGTGTTGTCCCAAGCGAGGGCGCGCCCCTGGAGCTCCGGCGCGAAGCTCCGCCCGGGCAGTTCGGGTCTGACCGGCAGGCGCGACTCCAGTCCCAGGTGCGCCGCCACCGTAGGCATCAGATCCACGGTACTGACCAGGATCTGGCTGCGGCGGCCGGCCGGAATCCTACCCGGGTGTCGGAACAGGAGCGGCACCCAGGTGGTCCAGTCGTAGGCCGTCAGCGGACGCGTATGATCGCCCATCCCCCAGAAGCCGGAGTGGCCGCCCGCCAGTCCCTGATCGGCGGTGAAGATGACCAGGGTGTCGTTTTCCAGGTTCCAGCGCCGCAGGGCCTCCAGCACCCGCCCCACGCCGTCGTCGATGCCGCTGATCTCGGCGGCGTACTTGCGGCGCACGCCGATGTCGGTGGTCCACGATCCGTAGTTGAAGTTCCACGGGTGGGGGGCGTCGCGGGGCATCGACGGCAGCTCTTTGCCGGCGTAGAAGTCCGCGTGACGGTTGCGGATCGGCTCCTTCATCGACGAGCCCAACCCGTAGGGGCCGTTGTAGGCCAGCATCAGAAAAAACGGTCTCTGCCGGTTCTGTTCGATGAACCGCAGGGCGTGATCCGTCCAAAAGTCGGTCAGGTAGCGCGGTTCCTGGCGGATCTTGCCGTCCTCGATGATCTCCTGGTCGTAGAACCCGGCGCTATGGCCGTGCGGCTTGGTGACCCAGTAGCTGAAGCCCTCTTGCGGGCGCAGGTTGTCACCCAGGTGCCATTTTCCGGTGAGGCCGGCGGTGTATCCGGCCTCGGCCAGGATCTTCGGCAAAGTCACGAACTCGCCGATGGTGTTGTAGGCCTGGGGTCCGATCTGGGCGCCGCCGGCGCGCAGGTAGGTGTGAACGCCGTGCTGGGAGGGCATCAGGCCCGTCAGCAGGCTGGCCCGTGTGGGCGAGCAGACGGCGTTGTTGGCGAAGGCGCGCGTGAACAGGACGCCCTCCCCCGCCAGCCGGTCGATGTGGGGTGTGAGAATGTCGCGATTGCCGTAGCAGCCCAGGCTCCAGGCGCCGTGGTTGTCGGTGAGGATCAGGACCAGGTTGGGGAGCCGCGGCTGGGCTCGGGCGGCGGCCCATCCCGCCACGCCCGCTCGCAGCAGAAACCGCCGGGAACGCAAAGGTCCGCAATGGTCCTTCATGGCTTTGCTCTCGTTCCTCAGCGTCCTCTGCGCCTCGGCGGTGAAAAGGGGGCCCGACCTCAGAACTCCAGCCGTAGACTCAGCTGGATCTGCCGCCCGGTCGAGCCTAGCAGAGTACTCGTAATACGCCCGAAGTCCCCGCGCCCCCGCAGCAGGTTGGGGTTGGCGAAACTGGGCACGTTCGGCAGGTTGAAGAAATCGCTGCGGAACTGGAGGTTGTAGCGTTCCACGATGGTCCAGCGCTTGTGCACCGCCAGGTCCACGCTGATCAATCCCGGACCGATACCCTGGTTGCGCGGGGCGTTGCCGAAGATGCCCACCCCGGGGGCCTGGAAGGCGGAGGTGTCGAAGTATTGCCCCAGCATCTCGGCTCGCGGGCGCTCGCCGGTGAGCTTCGGATCCCGCACCAGGTTGGGCCGCTGGGCGGCCGAGAAGGTGTTGGTGACGTTGGTCTGCTCGATGGCTCCGTAGGGGGCGCCCCCTCTAAACTCGGTGATCAGCCCCAGGCCCCAGCCGCCCGCCACATGGTTCAGCACCGGGTTCTGGATTCCCACCGCTTTGCCGCGGCCGAAGGGGAGCTCGTACACCATGCTGGCGATGTAGCGGTGCCGGACGTCGCTGCCGGAGAGCGACTTGTCGAGCCCGCGAAGCTGGAGGTGGGTATAGCCGTTGCCCTGCTCGCCGCCCAGCTCGCTGGATGCCTCCACGTCATCCAGAAACTTCGACCAGGTGTAATTCATCAGGAAATTCAGGCCCCGGGAGTATCGTTTCTCTAGCTTGACGTTCATGGCGTGGTAAGTGGAGTTGCCCCACGGCGGGCTCTTCCGGACCACGTTGGTGAACTGCGGGAAGGGCCGCAGGCGCTGGTCCTGCTGGGCGGGGCCGCGGCCGTTCACCAGCGGGATCATGTTGATATTCAAATCGTCGCCGCCCAGTTGGTGGCCGACGTTGGCCAGGTAGGCGACTTCGAACAGCATGTTGAACCGCGTTTCCTTCTGGACCGTGAGGTTCCACTGCTGGGCGTAACCGTTGACGTGGTCCTTCTGGAAGAAGTCCGGCGCCAGGCGGGCCGCCTGCCCGACGCGCACGGCCCCGAAGCCCGGCCCCAGGGGTTCGCGCGTCACCCGGGGCATGCCGTCGCGAAGCAGGAACGCCGGGGTGAAGCCGCCGTCCGGAGACTGGAACGAGCCGCTGAGGCTGAAGCCGTGAAACAGGGAGAAGGGGACGGCACGGGCATACTCGCCGTTATAGGAGATGCCGTAGCCGCCGCGGATCACCAGCTCGCCGGGCGCGCGGTACGCGAAGCCGAAGCGCGGACCGTAGTTGTTGGTGTCGAAATCGTGGGCGTACTTGCTCACCCCGTCGCGGCCCGAAAAGGTGACGATGCCCGGGGTGCCCGAGACCGGGTTGGTCTGGTTGGGGTCAAAACCGCTTTGCCGGTTGTCCTCCTTCTCCCAGCGCGGCGTATCGAGATCCCACCGCAGCCCCAGATTCAGTGTGAGCCGAGGGGTCACCTTCCAGTCATCCTGGATAAAGGCGCCGTAAAAGTCGGTACGGCTGTTGAGAATGTCGGTGTCGATGAGCTCGCCCGAAGTCGTCCAGCCGAGCAGCAGGGTCGCCAGTCCGGAGCCGGTGGCGCGGTCGCCAAAGGTGAAGCGGCCCCCGGTGGCGGCGTTGAAATCGTCCTTGTTGCGTGAGAAGCGGAACTCGAACCCGGTCTTAATCTGGTGCTTGCCGCGCAGCCAGGTGACGCTGTCGCTGAACTGCTGGGTCCGGATAGGGGTCTGGACGCGCTCGTGGGTTCCGGTGCCGAGCCCGGTGAGACCGGTCAGGCTGACTTGCGTGAAGGACTCCGGGTTGACGCCAGGGATGGCCAGCTCGCCGTTCTTGCCTGATCCGGCCCCCAGGTCCCGGTTGATGTGCAGCCGGTTGCCGAACATGTAGCGGGCTTCGTTGATAACGTTGGGCGTGAAGTTGTGAACCCAGCTGCCCATGATGTTGGTGTGGCTGTTGGAGCGCGGTCCGCCCCGGGAGTCGGCGAACTGGTTGGGATAGACAGGCGTGATCCCTTGCGGCGCGTGTACGTTGCTGTAGCGACCGAAGATCCGGTCGTTGGGACCAAAGGTGTGGTCGACGCGGGCCGTGCCGTAGTCCTGGGTCTGGGTGTCCGAGAGGTCCACCACGTAGTTGTTGGAGGGCGGGCGCGTGGCGTCGCTCGATACGTTGGGCGCCGGGTAGAGCCTGGCCAAGGCCTGTCCCAACCGGTCGATGCGGCTGGCGGGAATGATGTTGTTGGCGAACGGCGTCCGGGTGGTGGGGTCCATAACCCGCAGGTCGGCGCGCCGGGAGAAATCGCCGCTGACCTCGGCCGGATGCGGCACGATGGTGTTCGACACCGTGACCCCATCCCGGCGGCGGGAGCCTTCGTAATTGAGGAAGAAGAAGGTTCGGTCCTTGCGCACCGGCCCACCCAGGGAGGCGCCGAAGATGTTGTAGCGCAGCGGCGCCTTGCTGCGGGCAAAGAAAGTCCGCGTGTCCAGCCGCTGGTTGCGCAGGAACTCATAAGCCGAGCCGTGGAAGGCGTTGGTGCCCGAGCGGGTGGTCATGATGATCAGCCCGCCGGCGGTGCGCCCGAACTCGGCTGAGTAGTTGTTGGACTCAGCCTTGAATTCCTGCAAGGACTCCGACGGCGGATTCAGCGACAACTGGGCGATCCCCAGGGCCATGTTCTGCACCACCCCGCCGTCCAGCTGCCACATTTGGTTCTGGGAGCGTCCGCCGGCCATGCTGAAGTAGGGGATTTGCTCGCCGGCGCCCTCGTTGCGGAACACCACCGCCCCCATCAGGCGCACCAGCGACGCGGTGCGGCGGCTCTCCAGCGGCATGTTGAATACCGTGGCCCGCTCGATGAACTGGCCGACGGTCGAGTTGGTGGTCTCCAGAAGCGGTGTGGCGGCTGTCACGCTGACGGTCTCGGTGATGGCCCCCACCTCCAGCCGGATGTCGATATTGCGGGAGAACCCGGTTTCCAACACCAGCCCGGCCTGCGAGAATTTCTTGAATCCCGTGAACTCGCAGGTCAGCTCATACTCGCCCGGCGGCAGAAACGGAATGGCGTAGGTGCCGGTCTGGTTGGTGGTGGCCGGAAAGGTGACGCCGGTGGCCACGTTGCGAGCGACTACCGCCGCTCCCACCACCACGGCGCCGGTGTTGTCGGTGACGGTTCCGGTCAGCCGCGACTGGGTCTGCGCCCAGCCGGCGGCCGCCAGGGCCAGGACCCATAACAAGTGTTTCATGACGCCTCCCCCCACTGGAGAACGACCATAGCGCAACCCTGCCGGGAAGTCAACGCCGGGGGAGCGGCCGTGTGCTTAACCGTTTTGGGGAGTTTGCTGGGATGTGAGGCGACGTGGCGCACGCTTCAGCGTGCCGGCGTGGGCTTCAGCCCACGCTGCGTGGTTTCACCCCCACCCTTCGGCGAGCTGAAGCTCGCCGCGGCACGCTGAAGCGTGCGCCACGACCGCTTCCCCCAAAACGGTTAAGCACACGGAGCGGCCGTGGTCGCCGACCGCAAGACGGAGCCGAACTGGGGCTGGGCAAGGCCATCGCCTATTTCCAGCGGCACTGGGCAGGACTGACAGCCTTCCTGCGCGTGGCGGGTGCGCCCTTGGACAACAACATCTGTGAACGGGCGCTGAAACGCGTCGTACTGCACCGCAAGAACGCCCTGTTCTATCGCACCATACACGGGGCCGAGGTCGGCGACCTGTTCATGAGCCTGATCCACACCTGCGATCTGAACGGGGTGAACTCGTTCGACTATCTGGTCGAGTTGCAACGCCACGCCGCGGAACTGACCGCCCACCCGGCCGCGTGGATGCCCTGGAATTACCGGGAGTCGCTCGCGCGGCCAGGGTAAGCCGGATTTCCGCCGAAGTTTTTGCGGTAACGCAGCCTTGCCGAAAGCTCACCCAGCTCCGCCGCCTGCACCAGCCCCGTCTCGTTATAAATGCTCAGCCTATCACGCCCCAGGCCCGCCGCCAGAGCCCATAAGTCTATGCTGCGACAAGGTTTGGCGCCTCTGACGTTGGCTCTTTGGTTGCCCTACCCCGCGCGCCATCCCGCCCCCTGCCTCCCCGTTCAGGCAACCTATTTCCCCATTCAACCTCTTTCCGTTGTCAAACCGGACGCCCCAGTGCACCATAGCCTCGTTGCGCTCTCGGTGTGTGTCAACGCGCCGAATAGCGCTTTGCGAGGTAAATGATGAGCACGCAGCCCGTTTCGCCCACCCCGACCCTGCCCGGGGGCCTGATCCAGATCGGCTCCGGGATCTCTTCGGTCGAGTCCATCATCCAAGCCCGGCTGGCCGAGGAACGCCTCCGCCTCATGAAGGAGGCCGGCCTCCACCAGAAAGAAACCCACCATTTCAAGCGCCCGACCGAGCGACCTTTCACCCGAGCCGACCGCGACCGCTCCACTATTCTGTTCGGCGGCCTCACCTGGAAGCACGAGAAACTCGTCCATGGCGCCCTGGAGGGTCTCGGCTACAAGTGCGAAGCTGTCCCCACCGCCAACGTCGCCGCTTTCCAGGCCGGCAAGGAGTTCGGTAACAACGGCCAGTGCAATCCCACCTACTTCACCGTCGGCAACCTGGTTCAGTTCTTGCAGCACATGGAGAACATGGGCCTGCCCAAGCAGGACATCATCGACCGCTATGTTTTCTTCACCGCCGGCGCTTGCGGCCCCTGCCGCTTCGGCATGTACGAGGCCGAGTACCGCCTGGCTCTCCGCAATGCCGGCTTCGACGGTTTCCGCGTGCTCCTGTTCCAGCAGTCCGGCGGCCTTAGCCAGTCCGACGCCGAGGCTGGGCTCCAGATGAACCTCGACTTCTTCCTCGGCATCCTCAACTCTCTCAATATGGGCGATTGCATCAATGAAATCGGCTACCTCCTCCGCCCCTTCGAAATCCAGGAGGGCGCCACCGACCGCCTGCTCCACGAAGTCATGGACTACATGCACGACGTCATGGCCCGCAAGCGCCCCTTTACACTCGACGGCAGCATCGCCCGCCGCCTGGCCGGGTTTGCCTCCACCGCCGAGTACATCGGGAAGTTCCTCGATCAGCTCAAGGGGGACGACTACATTCCCGCGCTCCGCCACGTGCGCGATCGCTTCGACTCCATCGAAATCGACCGCCTCCGCGTCAAGCCCATCGTGAAAATCACCGGCGAGTTCTGGGCCCAGACCACCGAGGGCGACGGCAACTTCAACATGTTCCGCTTCCTGGAGCGCGAGGGCGCCCAGGTGCTGGTCGAGCCCATCGGCACCTGGATCACCTACATGATCCATCAGGTCGTCCAGCGCTATCGCGACCACAAGGGCCTCGAGGAAGGCGCCTTGCTGCCGCCCTTCTGGAAGCTCCACCAGCGCGCCCCTATCGAGTGGCGGTACCGCAACAAGCTCGCCAAGCTCCAGCTGGCGGAAGTCATCTTCCGCCGCGAGTACCACAAGATCCAGCATGCCCTGGGCGGCATCGGCCATCACCTCGCCGACCAGTACGAGCTCCAGCGCCTCGGCCATCCCTACTACAACTCCCGCACCGGCGGCGGCGAAGGACACCTCGAAATCGCCAAGAATATCTACTATTCCAACAAGGACCTGGCCCACATGGTCCTGTCGGTGAAACCCTTTGGCTGCATGCCCTCCACCCAGTCCGATGGCGCCCAGTCCGCCGTCGTCTCCCACTACAAGGACATCATCTATCTCCCCATCGAGACCTCCGGCGAGGGCGAGATCAACGCCCACAGCCGCGTTCAGATGGCCCTGGGCGAGGCCAAGGCCAAGACTAAGAACGAATTTGCAGCCGTGCTCGAGCGCAGCGGCCTCACCCTCGACCAGTGCCGCGCCTATCTCGACGCCCATCCCGAGATGAAGCGGCCCCTCTACAAGATCCCCCATACCAAAGGCGTCATCGGCGCCGCCGCCAACTGCGTGCTCCACATCGCCGACCGGCTGCGATCCGAGGTCAACTGAAATGCGGCCGCTGCTTCACCGCAGAGACGCTGAGAGCGCAGAGGCTCGCAGAGTTTTCGTTCGTTCCCTCTGCGCACCTCGGCGTACTCTGCGCCTCGGCGGTGAATCGTCATGACCACTCGATTCCTCGTTGGCCTCGACGTCGGCTCCACTACCGTCAAGGCCGTTGTCATCGACGCCGCTTCCGACCGCGTCCTGTGGAGCGACTACCATCGCCACGAAACCAGGCAGCCCGAGAAGGTCCTGGAGTTCCTCAAGCGCTGGGATGCAGACGTTCCGGAACTGACCCCCGAGAATACCCGCATCTTCATCACCGGCTCGGGCGGCTCCGCCCTCGCCGCCCGCCTCGGCGCCAAGTTCGTCCAGGAAGTCAACGCCGTCTCCCTGGCGGTCGAAAAGCTCAACCCCGACTGCGGCTCCGTCATCGAGCTGGGCGGCCAGGACGCCAAGATCATCATCTTCAAGGAAGATCCCGAGACCGGACGCAAGAAGAAAATCCCTTCCATGAACGACAAGTGCGCCGGCGGCACCGGCGCCGTCATCGACAAGATCAACGCCAAACTCCGCATCCCCTCCGACCAGCTCTGCCAGATGGGCTACCGCGGCATCAAGCTCCACCCGGTGGCCGGCAAGTGCGGCGTCTTCGCCGAAACCGACATCAACGGCCTGCAAAAACAAGGCGTGCCCCCCGACGAGCTGATGGCCTCGCTGTTCGAAGCCATCGTCATGCAGAACCTCTCGGTGCTCACCCGGGGCAACACCCTGCGCCACGTCGTGCTCCTCTTGGGCGGCCCCAATACCTATATCAAAGGCATGCAGGACTGCTGGAAACACAACATTCCCCGGGTCTGGGAGGAGCGCGGCTACCCCCTGCCGGAGGGCATCCCCCCCGAGGACCTCATCCGCACCCCCGACAACGGCCAGTACTTCGCCGCCATCGGCGCCGTCGAGTTCGGCAAGACCGAGGACGAGGCCATCGGCCGCTACCGGGGCTACCAGGACCTGGAGTGGTACATCACGGTGGGCCGCGATCAGGAAAAGTCCAAGCGCGGCGGCGGCGGCGGCCTCGCCAAATCACCCGAAGACCTGGCCGCTTTCAAGGAGAAATACCGCCGCAAAAAGTTCGTCCCCGCGGTGTTCCAGCCTGGGGAGGTGGTGAAAGGGTTCGTCGGCATCGACGGGGGATCCACCTCCACCAAGGCGGTCCTGCTCTCGCTCGACCCCGACCGCCGCATTCTCTCCAAGGCCTATCAGCTCTCCAAGGGCAACCCCATCGAGGACACCAAGGAGGTCCTCCACAACCTGGTCGCCATGGTCGAGGACCAGGGCGCCCGCCTCCAGATCCTCGGCGTCGGCACCACCGGCTACGCCAAGGACATCCTCAAGGACGTCATCGGCGCCGACTCCGCCCTGGTTGAAACCGTCGCCCACACCCAGGCCGCCATCAAGTTCTACCCCAATGCCGATGTCATCTGCGACGTCGGCGGCCAGGACATCAAGATCATCATCCTCAAGGACGGCCGCGTCAAGGACTTCAAGCTCAACACCCAGTGCTCCGCCGGCAACGGCTACTTCCTGCAATCCACCGCCGAGGGTTTCTCCGTCCCGGTCGAGCAGTACGCCGACATCGCCTTCGGCGCCACCGGCTTCCCCTCCTTCGGCTACGGCTGCGCCGTCTTCATGCAGTCCGATATCGTCGACTTCCAGCGCCAGGGCTGGAAGCCCGAGGAGATCATGGCCGGCCTGGCCAACGTCCTGCCCAAGAATATCTGGCTGTACGTATCTCAAATTCCTAACCTCTCCGCCATCGGGACCAACTTCGTTCTCCAGGGCGGCACCCAGTACAACCTGGCCGCCGTCAAGGCCCAGGTCGACTTCATCGAGTCCCGCTTCAAGGGCCGCGACGTGCCGGCCAACGTCGTCGTCCATGAGCACGCCGGGGAGGCCGGCGCCATCGGCTGCGCCCTCGAAGCCGGCCGACTGTTCGACCACGGCCGCCGCTCCACCTTCATCGGCCTCCAGGGCGTCGACTCCATCCAGTACAAAACCACCCGCAGCGAGGCCACCCGCTGCTACTTCTGCAAGAACAAGTGCCTCCGCACCTTCATCGACGTCACCACCGCCACCCCCAACGAGAGCTATCGCCCGCCCGCCAAGACTAAGGTGGCTCTGGAAACCGGCGCCCAGCGCCTCATTATCGCCACCTGCGAGAAGGGCACCGTCGAGAACATCGAGGATATGCGCGGCATCAAGGCCGGCCTCGACAAGATCAAGGCCCAGAACCCTAACCTGGTGGAGCTGGCCGCCAAGGCTGTCTTTCGCCCGGCCTCGGTCGACCTGGTCGCCGACCCCCCGCCGCGTTTCGCCTTCACCCCGGCCCAGAAGCAGCGCGTGGAGCTCTTAAAGCGCCGCGCCGAAATCAAAATCGGCATGCCCCGGGTCCTCAATATGTACTCCCAGGCCCCGGTCTTCATGGGCTACTTCCAGGCCCTTGGTCTCCAGCCCGAAAACCTGGTCTGGTCCGACTACACCTCCGAGCAGCTTTACAAGGAAGGCGCCAAGCGCGGCGCCATCGACCCCTGCTTTCCCTCCAAGGTCGCCATCCCTCACGTCCACAACCTGCTCTACGTCCATCATCCCAAGAAGAAGCTCGACTATGTCTTCTTCCCGATGATTGACTGCCTCACCTCCGACCTGAAGTATACCCAGGGCAGCCGCTCCTGCCCCACCGTGGCCTCCACCCCGGAGGCCGTCAAGGCCGCCTTCACCAAGGAAGGCAACGTCTTCAAAGAAAAAGGCGTGGTCTTCCTCGACACCTTCGTCAACATCGGCCAGCCCAAGACCCTGGAACGCCAGCTCTTCGAGCAGTTCCACCAGATCCTGGGCCTGTCGCCGGAGGAGAATCACCGCGCCGTCCAGGAAGGCTACCGGGCGCTGGACCATTTCGACAACGCCGTCCTGCGCGGCTCGGCCCGCGAAGTCCTCGAACAACTGGAGCGCGACGACAAGATCGGCATCGTGCTGCTGGGCCGCCCCTATCACAACGACCCCGGCATCAACCACGAGATCACGGAGGAGTTCCAGAAGCTCGGCTACCCCGTCTTCGCCCAGGACTCTCTGCCTATCGACGACGATATCCTGTGGCGCCTGTTCGGCGAGGAAGTGGCTCGCGGCGACATCCGCCACCCCATGGATATCCAGGACGCCTGGAAGAATTCCTACTCCGAGAACACCAGCCGCAAAATCTGGGCCGCCAAGTACATCGCCCGCCACCCCAACCTGGTCGCCCTGGAACTATCCAGCTTCAAGTGCGGCCACGACGCCCCCATTTACACGGCCGTCGAGGAGATCGTGGAGCACTCCGGCACCCCCTACTTCTCTTTCAAGGATATTGATGAGAACAAGCCCACCGGCTCCATCCGCATCCGCGTCGAAACCATGCACTACTTCCTCACCCGCTACCGCGAAGATATGATCGCCAACAAGGGCAAGGAAAAGTCCATCGAGGAGAAGCTGAAGGAGTTTGAAACCAAGCTCCGGCGCGACCTCATGCAGCAGATCGTCAACCCCCAGGTCTTCGACCGCGGCCACAAGGAAACCATCCACGTGTCGGTAGGGGCCCTGGCCGCTTCTAACCCGGCGTCCCGGCCCCACTCCATGGTGGCGGGGGATTAGGGCTAGGCACATCCCAGAACGATAGGCTGACTCGCCCGAGCAGACCTTCCGCCCTGTCCAGCACTTGCCAGCTCGGAAGGGCGGTGCTCCACAACCGCGTCACCTCGTAAATATTCACAGGCCACCTGCCACAGCAGGACGCCATCCGGGATGGATTGGATCAGGGCGTGCGCGAGACGCTGCTTCTAAGGGTCGCGTGGGTCATGAACGTACAGGAGAACGTTCGTATCCACTGCGGTCATAGAGCATGTCCCGAGTCAGCCGTGGCGCTTGGGCCGGAATGGGGTTCGCTCGCATCCGCTCCAGAAGGGCCTTCATCAGACACTCCCGTTCGACTGGATCCGAAACGCCCGGAGCCTGGACCAGCGATCCCTGGATCGCCAGCTCCACCCTCGATCCCCCCGGCAAATCACAAGGCTCCTCCAGCAAAAACACGCCACTCTGATAGACAGCCCGCAAACGCTTTGTCAACACGCGCCCTCCGTCGCCTCCATTATACCGGCCGCCGGTCCCCCCGGAAACCGGCGCCGGTGTCATCCGTGTCATCCCGAGCGCAGCGAGGGATCTGCTTTCGCCCCGACGCAACAGCGGTCCCTCGCTACGCTCGGGATGACAATTGCGGGGGCCGCCAACGCCACCACTTTCATGTTGCACACCCGCCATCTGCCCGGCGCCCCCGGGTCGTTTCTTGGTATCATCCTCCGGAGGGCAGTCAACCCCAGGAATGCCGGTGAAGAAAAAAACACACGATCGTGATTTTGTTTCGGCCAGCGAACCGCGGCTCGCGAAACCGCAGGTGACGTCGGCCTCAGCCGACGATAGTTTCGTTTCCTCGTGTCAGCCTCGCGCGCTGATGCGGATGCCCCATTGCCTGCCGGTGGCCGTGAACACCTTGCACTTCATCCGATTCGGAGGATCCTATCCGGTACTGGAGACCGAGCGGCACTATCGGCGCGCCCTGCGCTTCAAGGGCCATCTCGCTCCGTTGTGTTACTGCGAGGGTATCCACGCCATCGTCGCCCTGGAACGGCGCCACTGCACCTTCGAGCGGCAGTTCGAAGCCCTAACCGCCAGCGCTGATCCCGACCACTGGCTACCGGGCCTGGAGTTCCTACGCCTTGCCAACGGGGCTGTGGGCCAGCCAAGGAGCTATAGCGTATACCATTCCTATGCCCGGCTCGCCTCGCCGCACCTCTTGGAGGCGGCCTTGGTTCCGATCCACGGCTTGACCTTGCTGATGACCGGAGTCCCACAGAACGGATTGCCCCCCAGAACCCTGCAGCTTTCGGTGCGGCAGGGAGACACCAACATCCTCGGCCCCTTCCGCCACACCGTGAGACCGAGCGTCGCCTACACCGAAGCAGACGCTGAGCTGGTCAAGACGCAGCAGCTGTGTAAAGGCAGCACCGAGCGCGCCAAGAAGCGCCTGTTGCACTGGGCCGGCAGCATCTCGGCGCAGGAGTACCCCCAGATCCACGCCCTGGTTTCCAGCTTGGTCCGCGATGATCCGGGCGTGGAGGAACTCGGTCGCCGCATCACCCAACTACGAGAGCAGCTGTGCGATGCTCCGGCGGTCCAGGAGACGGGGCTTGAAGATCGAATCGAGTCCCAGCTTCGGCTCTGGCGTTCCTCCGGCTTCGGTCTGCCAAGGACGCCGTCGGTGTCAAAGGGCAAAACCTGGGTTGGAGGCGACATCGATGAGCGCCTCGAGGACGTCCATGCCGCCCGCGGCCCTGCCAGGTTCTAATGCATATCTATTAGATACAACCCACTGTAGCGCCGTCCTCAAAGGGGATGCCGCAGTCCAGAGAAAGCTCCGGGAGTCGCCAGGGGCCTCGGTGCGGACATCCGTCATCTCCCAGGGCGAGCTCTGGTACATGGCGGAGAACTCGCAGCGAGTCGGGGAGAACCGCGAAAGTGTCAGGTCCTTCCTCCAGAGGTATCCGCCATTCCCCGTCGATCAAGCGACGGCCGAGACCTATGGCCGGATCAAGGCGACGCTCCGCCGCTACGCATCGAAGGCTGGAAAGCGCTCAAAACTCAGGCTCGCCTCGCTGGGTCTCACGGATAATGACCTCTGGATTGCCGCTGTCGCAGCTCAGCATGGCTACACCGTCGTCTCAGGAGACTCCGACTTCGAGCGCATCCGAGATGCCACCGGCCTGCCGGTTGAGAACTGGTGTGCGACATAAAAGTGGTGGCGTTGGCAGTCCCCGCCAGCTTGTCTCCGAACGTAGCAGTGCAGTCGGCGCGAGAAAACTCGGGCAGTTGCGACTGGCTCATCACTTTCACCTGCCGGCGCCGGTGGTTACTGCCTCGCCGTGGCCAGCCAGGCCTTGGATTCCGCTTGCAGCTGCTTGAACAGCTCCGGGTATTCCCCTTGCAGGGTGCGGCGCTCGCCGGGATCCTGGCGCACGTTGTATAGGAAGCTGTTCCCGCCGATCTGGAGCAGCTTCATGTCGCCCCGCATGGCGGCCTGCATCTGGTAGCCTTCCGTCGACCAATCCCAGAACAGGGTTCGCTCTGGAACCTGGGCCTTGCCCTGCCAGACGTCGAGCAGATTGGAGCCGTCAAGATTCCAGGCCGGCTCGGGCCGGAGGCCGGCCGCGGCCAGAAACGTCGGCATGACGTCCATCATGTGAACGGGGTCTTCGACGGTGCGGCCGGCGGGCGCCCGCCCCGGCCCCCAAACTATGCCAG
>Ga0247727_10006840_pt1 | contig 22150 bp, 13 predicted proteins | sample WisWelCaveWW1625_FD_202498 | JGI IMG/M metagenome (GOLD analysis project Ga0247727, IMG submission 202498) | Biofilm microbial communities from Wishing Well Cave, Virginia, United States - WW16-25 | ecosystem: Environmental > Aquatic > Deep subsurface > Groundwater > Cave microbial mat | place...
AATTCAAGCTAAACGGCCCGGTGATGCGCAGTTGCCCTTCGGCCTGCACGGCTTTGTCGGTGTAACCCAGTCGGAAAAATCCCATTTCCGAGGCAAAGGAACCGATGGAGGTTTTGGGCCGGAATTTCCCCTCCTCGTATAACGCGCTAACGCTGGCTTGCAGCAATCCGAAATTGAATACCGCGCCGAGATACGTCTGCAGCGGCTGGTAGACGTCGTCGTTGGTGAGCGACACGTTGGCGCGATTTATATGATCCAACCCGACGCCGAAGCTTACGAACGACGCGGGCATCATCACTGCACCCAGGCCGAAGCTGGTGCTCCATTTGCTGGTGCCGTTGGCGAACACCGGGTCGTTTTCATCAACCAGGTCAAAATTTTCTCGATTGAAGCCGTGATTAAAAATGTTCATCTTCACACCAAAGGCAAACACGTGACGGAAGCGGCGGGTTATCCCAAACGAGATGTTGCTCTGGGTGTACAGCGGCGAGTCAAAATATTGCATTTGAATGCCGAAGCCCATCGCGCTGCTGATGGCAAACGGCAGCGCCAGACTCGCGAACCCTTGCCGGAATGGCGACGATTGGCTCTCCACAAATCCCACGTGGTAGAGCTTGCCGCCCAGCGCCGCATGGGGATCCTGAAACGAGATGATCGCCGGGTTCACAAACGCCGATCTGAAATCGCTCAATTCTGCCGGGTTGGCGATCAGCATGTTCTGTCCTCGTAAACGTTCAACTGAAAACAAAATTGTCGTCAGGATAATTAGAAAGGACAAATTTTTAAGTTTATCAGACATTCAAAATTTTTCCTAAAAAAGATTCCTTCTATCCTATATCATCGATCTTCGATCCTCGATCTTCAGTTACCTTGCCAGCACGACATACCCGCTCGCCACCCGCTCGCTGCCGTCGGAAAGAACGTACAGGTAAATGCCGGGCTGCTGCTCGCGGCCGCTGCGATCTTTGCCATCCCATTGGAACTTAAAACCCACCGGCACCTCCAGCGTGGTGAGCAAAGCACCGTTAAACTTGAAGATTTTTAATTGCGGTTGTGCCAATCTGAACTCGTTGAAATCAAACTCCGCCAGGTCATTGAAGCTGTCGGCGTTGGGGGTAAAGGGATTGGGTCGCACCACGACTTCGCCTTTCGTGATCCGCAGCCGCAAAGTGGCGGAATTGTTTTCCTCGTTGGTCTCCGAAACCTGATCGACGAAGTCCACAAAGAAGACAATTTCGTGGTCGCCCAGCCGGTCGAAGGTGGCGAGGTAACTAAACGAAATTTGTTGTCCGAGTGCCATCCCGGCCACTAGTGTATCCTTCATCACCACGTCGTTATGCAGAAAGGTCAACCGGAAGGGTGTGGTCGCCGGCGCTATATCGCAGCGGGCGACGCCGGTAATCATCCGCGTTTGATTGAGCGCGATGTCGGAGTTGTTGACGCTCAGCGACGCCGCCACCAAATCCGGCAAAACCGGATTGACCGTAATGCGCACCACCGCAGTGTCGCTGAGGGGATTCGCTTCAAAAACTTCACGGACCATAAACGTCACGTTGTAGACGCCGCGCGATCCAAATGGCGGCACCCATGTAAAGGTCGCAGTGTTGCGTCCGCTGGTGATTAAGTTTGACCCTGCCGGTAAATTCGGCGACGAAAACGTCAAGGTGCTGTCTTCCGGATCCGTGGCGGAAAGTTTAAACGTCAACAGCGTGAGCTCGGTCGCCACTTGATTCGCGATCGGGTTGAACACCGGCGGATCGTTCACCGGCAGCACCCACACGAATACCGCCAGGGTATCTGAAAAGAGGGCGTCGCGCGCGATCACCACAAACGAGGTGTCGCGGTCGCCTTCCCGCGGAGTGCCTTCCACAGAGTTGTTGGCGGGGCTGATGGAACTCGGCCGCAGCCAGCGCGGCAGGTCGCGAAACAGGAACAGTGGCGGTGTGCCGTCCGGGTCAATGGCCGTGGCAACATACTGGATGAACACGTCTTCGATGGCGGTCACCGTATCCGCCGACGTGATCTGCGGCGGAAAGGCGTTGGGCCCACCCACCAGAATGACCGGCACGCGCGAATTGCTGCTGTCGTTGTTGACCACCGTCAGCGTGTCCAGGTAGGAGATGGCGGCCGCGGGCGTAAACGTTATGTCCACTTGCTGGCTGGCGTGCGGCGGCACCGCAAGCTGGTTCACCGGCGCCGAAAACGCCGGATCGGTAAATTCCAGCGCGCTGATGTTCAATGCACCGTTCCCGCCATTGGAAATTTGAATGGGCAGCGTGCGCGATTGCCCCAACTGGACATTGCCAAAATTCAGGGTATCTGGAATCACGGTGATGATGGCAATGATTCCTTCGCCGCGCATCCCGATTTCTGTTTCCGAAGAAATTCCAAACGCCGTGGAGCGAATGGTGAGGGAATCTTCATAAACAATCGTGTCCGTCGGCGCGAACGTGACATTCAGCTCAAAACGCTCGCCGGGAACGATCACCGCCTGCGACGCGGAAACCGTGAACACCGGCAGCGTCGTCGAAATTTCGTCCACCGAAATGTTTTCATTGGTTGGATTAATCATGCCCACTGTGCGCGTGGAATCGCTGCCGACGTACACCTGGCCAAAATCCAGAAACAACGTGGGTTGGGTGAAGCGAATGCCGCCGGTTTGTCCGCCGCGATTTAGCAAAACGGAAACCCGGTTGGCTAACAGATTGGTTACCGCCAGATCCATATCGCCATCGTGGTCGAAGTCGGCGCCGGTGATGCCGAGCGGAGTCTGGCCCGCCGAAAAAACATCATTGGTTTCGGCGGAGAAGTCGGTATTGAACTGGCTGCGCAGCAGATGAAGATTGTTCGAAAGTAAATTCGGTACCGCGATATCGAGATCGTGATCTTTGCCAAGGCCAGCCGCTTGCGCCGCGGCATCCAGCGTGTCCACCGGGCCAATAAAGACGCCGCCGGGCTGCACCCCAACGGCGATCTCGTCGGAAAGGACAAAGCCGCCGTCGCGCGAGCGATTCTCCAGGATCGAAACCGAATTGGCGTTAGGATGCACCAGCGCCAGATCCAGAACGCCGTCGCCGTAAGTGTCGGAATCCCGGCCAATCAGGTCGTTGGTTTTGATCGCCGTGGGGAAGTCAGACACACGAATTTCGCCCGCATTGGTAAATTGCGCCTGGCCGTTGTTTTTGAAAACGAAAATCGAGTTGTCGCCGGAGTTGGTGACCGCGATATCCGGGTCGCCGTCGTTGTCAAAATCGCCGGTCGTCAGGCCGTACGGACTGGCGCCGGTGGCGTAAATGTCCGCTGGTGACAGAATCCCGCTCCCCTGGTTCAGAAAAATTTGCAAACGGTTAATCCCTAAAATGGTGGCCGCAAGGTCCAGTTGGCCGTCGTTGTTAAAATCACGCGCCTCGACCTGCGTGGGATGCTCGGCGGTGGCGAGCGTTTGCGAAAGGATAAAGTTGGCCGCGCCGGTATTGCGCAATAGCGAGATCGAGTTGTCGTCAAAATTGCTGACGGCCAAATCCAGCCGGCCGTCGTTGTCGAAGTCGCCGCCGCTGATGGCGTTGGGGCCGTTTCCGACCGACACCATTTTGGGAGCGTCAAACGAGCCACCGAAGGTAAAAAAGCGATTGGGGAGAATCGAAAGCGAGTTGCTGGTGCTGTTCACCACGGCCAGGTCTGGAAACAGGTCGTTATCAAAATCGCCGGCGTAAATGGCCGTCGGGTCGAGCGCGTTTTCGCCAATGGGAATTTCGATGCGCTCATCAAAAATGCCGGTGCCGAACTCCACGCTGATGGTGAACGACCATTGAAAACCTGGAATGAGCGGCTGCCCCGCGTTGTTTTGAATTCCGGACGTCAGGGTGACCGAGACCGTTTCGCCCTCTTTAAAAAATCGCGCCGGGGTAAATTGGCCCGAGCGCGCGGCGGAATCGTAGCTAATCGCGCCGGAATACAACCCGCTCAGGCTGCCGTGCACCAACCAGGTGCCGGTATTCAAGGTCGCTGGATTAATATTCTCAGAAAAAGTCACCGCGATGCTGCTGGTGATGGGCACATGAATTTCGTTTTGACGCGGCGTCACGTTCGTGACTCGCGGCTGCGCCTGCAAACCGGTTGCCGCCACGAACAGACAAAACGCTATGAAAATTTTTTGGAATACGCTTAAACGTATCCTCATGTACTTCCCCTCTTTGATTTGCTTAGTTAGTGCTGCTGATTTTGTTTATCTGATTGCGGGCCTGGGCGAGCAGCTCTTTTTGGCCCAATGCTTCGTAGGCTAATGCGAGGTTCTTCCAGCCTAACAGATCATCGGGATGGGAGTGGACGAGTTTTTGGTACCAGGCTGCCATCGCCTTGTAGTCGCGCAGCCGCCAGTGCGCTTCCCCGAGGTAGCGGTACAGCACGGTCGGATTGGCAGAGGTTTTTTCAGCCCGGACAAATTGCTCAATGGCTTTGCGATACTCGCGCTGGCGGAAATAAAATAACCCGAACGAAGCCAGGGTCTCCGATGTCGGATTCAATTCAACGGCAAGCTTGAAATCCATTTCCGCCTCGGCCAATTTCCCCAGCGCGTCGTAGCAATACGCGCGGCGCCGCAGCGCATTCAGCTCCCGGCTCTTGACCAATAGAATGTCGCTGCACAACTCGATGGCCTTCGCATACTGTTTTTCGATAAAATAAATTTCCGCCAAATTGTTTTTTACCGTTAAATTTTCCGCCTCCTTTTCCAGCGCCTGCACATAAGCTTTTTTCGCCTCATAATATCGCGCGGTCATAAACAACGCGTCGCCCAGCCGCCGCCAGCTCTCGGCGTTCGCGGAATCCATCCGCGCCGCAAACTGGAAGCGCTTGATCGCCTCGTTGAATTCCCGCAACTGAAAATGTCGGACGCCGAGATTAAAATTTTTGATCCAGTATTTCTTTGCCAGGAACTCCGCGGGTTTGATATATCTTGGCGAGAGCGGGCGCAGCGTTTCCAACGTTCTCTGCAACTGTGGAATCAAATTGGATTCCCCGTACACCTCGGCCAGCAAAAGATGCGCTTCCCCGTCCCTGGGGTTTTCGCGAATATGCTCTTCCAGATCATGCTGAGCTTTTGGCCAGTTCTGTTGACGCATGGCAAGTTCGATGCTTTGAAACCGACTGGCAGCGCATCCGCTAATTACGAGTCCGCTGATTAATAATTCACTTAAAATTTTTCGGTGTCCTTTTGCCAAAACCATTTTATCGTCCATTCTTGAACTTGGATCATTTTTTGGAAATGCACCCCGCGTCGTACAAGTAGTATGCCACTATTGATTCTTTGAGAACCTTGTGAAATTATCGGTAGTTAAGCGGTGAATTATATATTGCAGCCTTGATACGATTGGTAAATTATTGCCCAACTGCGCAGAAAGTGAACAATCCTTGAAAACCAGGTTTACAAAATTGTAAGTGAGATTGCGCTCTAGAGATGTGGTCGGAAAATCGCCTTAGTGCTGTCATTGCGAGCGCAAGCGAAGCAATCCCCTGCTGTTCGCCAGGAGATTGCTTCGTCCCGACAAAAAACGTCGGGACTCGCAATGACATAGCGGGATTTTCCGACCGCATCTCTAGAAGTCTGGTCGGAAAATAATTAACGCCACAAATTCATGGTTCGACGGAGTTCATCCTGAGCAACGCCGAAGGACTCACCATGAAGAAAATTAGCTTCATCCTGAGCGGAGTCGAAGGATGATTCGTTCATCGTATCCATTTCCGACCGCATCTCTAGAGATGCGGCGGCGCTATGAAATGGGCTTGGTAGCGCGTGGGTGGATTATGGTATTTGCAGCCGACTGTTTAGTCCGTTAAACCCGTCCGGTTCGCAATACGGATTCTCGGGATCGGCAATCCATCGGCTGCTGTCAATGACAAATTTATAAAGATTCATATTACAACTCTGGATTAAAATCAACTATTCCATAAAATGCCAGCGATTCTTAACAAACTATGCGCAAACTTTTTCTTGATTTTGAACGAAAAAGTGAGTATGTTTTTGCGGCAGAGGAATGAATTGTTGAAATCGATTCGAACGGATGAGCGAAGCCGGAATCCCGGGCGATTAGCTCAGCTGGTTAGAGCGCTGGTCTCACATACCAGAGGTCACTGGTTCGATCCCAGTATCGCCCACGTAAATTAATTTAACAGAAAAGGCTCGTAAAATGGCGAGCCTTTTTGGTTGGCGCTTTTCACGCCCAAAAAACTCATTGTAATAATAATGAAAAAACACCTGCAATACTTGTCGCTCTACCTGCTTTTCGCCATTCCATCATCTGTAACAGCCAAAGTAACGCTGCCCGCTATTTTCAACGACCACATGGTACTGCAGCAAAATTCGGAAGTGGTCATCTGGGGCTGGGCCAAACCGTTGGAAGAAGTAACCGTGATTGGCAGTTGGGATCGCAATGCTAGTGGCAATTAAAATATCCTAACGCAGCATGGCTACAAACAAAATTTGAGGATAAAAAAGAGAAATTTATCTGCCACCGATGGACACGGATTAATAGAAAAGTTGTTTTCACCACGAAGGCCACGAAGTTCACGAAGGAAAAAAGATTCAAAAAAAGCAGCGTAAATTTCAACGAATTAAGGAAAACATGCTATTCCTGGATTTCTTCGTGTCCTTCGTGCGCTTCGTGGTTTAGGAATTTCGTTAGTCAAAGTTTTTCGAGGTAATAGTATAAAGAGCTAAAGATGGCGGAACTCAAGACAAAACAGAATGACCAAAACGTTGAGAAATTCCTCAATGGCCTCACGGATGAGAATAAGCGCCGGGACTGCTTCACCATTCTGGAAATGATGCAACAAATCACCAAAGCAGAACCCAAAATGTGGGGAAGCAGCATGATCGGGTTCGGTAGTTATCATTACAAGTATGAAACTGGACGGGAGGGGGACCGGTTCTTAACAGGATTCTCTCCCCGAAAACAGAACTTGACGCTTTATATCATGGCGGGGTTTGAACAGTACGACGAACTATTGAAGAAACTGGGAAAGCACAAAACCGGGAAATCATGTCTATATATCAATAAAATCGAAGATGTCGACCTGCTCACGCTGAAGAAACTGATCCAACAATCGGTCAAACGGATGACCAAAACTAGAGATGCGGTCGGAAAATAGATACGATGAACGAATTATCCTTCGACTCCGCTCAGGATGAAGCTAATTTTCTTCATGGTGAGTCCTTCGGCGTTGCTCAGGATGAACTCCGTCGAACCATGAATTTAGCATTAAAGGGATTTTCCGACCGCATCTCTAGGGCTTAAGCGCGAACCCATGTCATCGCAGGTCCTATTACCCTTGCAGCTGGCGTCAATCCTCCAACTTATCATACCAACTCTTCTTCATATTCACACTGGCCATCACCACGATGATGAGGTCATAGATAATATACCTCTTCTCCTGAATCACCAGGCAAATCGGCAGCGCCACTAAGCTGGTTTGCCAGATGATACCGGTTACAACGTTGAACATATCGCGCTTGAAATTCTTGTTGGGTTTGAAATTCGGGTCTTCTGCCATCACCAGCTCGTGCACCGGTTTCCAGAAGCCCCAGGGTCGGACGGTCTTGTAGAACTTCTTGAGCACCTCCATGTCGTCGGGTTTGGTGGCAAACGTGCCGATGAAACAGCCCGCTAGCGAGGCGGCGAGAATGATCGGAAACTGGTAAATGGTCGGGGAAATGGGCGCGACCAGCGGCGTGATGAGCGAAGCGGCGACGCCGGCCACCATGCCCCAGAAATAGCCAAAGCCATTGAACCGCCACCAGTACCATTTGAGAACGTTGGCCGCGGTGTAGCCACCCCACAGCGCATTCACAATCCATTGCGTGACCGAATTGATGGATTCCACGAAAAAGCCGAAACTGATGCCCACCACCACGACCGCCAACGAGCAGAGATAGCTCATGCGGACGTAGGTTTTGGAATCGGCGCTCGGATTGATGAACCGTTTATAGATGTCGTTGACTAAGTACGCCGGCGCCGCATTGACCGTGGCGGCAAAGGTGGACATGAACGCAGCCAGCAGGCCGGCCATCAAAATTCCCAGCAAACCGCTGGGCACAAAATTGCCCAGCGCATAGGGCAGAATCAGCTCGAAATCAATGCCATCGCCCATGGCGCGCAATTGCGGCAGGAAGTAAGCCGCCGCCAGAACCGTCAGCCCGGCGACCAACATATAGCGCGGGAAGAAGAGCACGACGGAAACAAACCCGTTCATTTTGGCCGCTTCCTTCGGCGAGCGCGTGGAGAGAATGCGCTGCATATCGTAATTGGGGGCCGGGCCCGCCATGCTCACCATTACGCCTTTGAACACCATCATCCCCCAGAATATCGCAAACAGCGAATAGCCGTCCGCGGCGATTTTCGCGTTCACAGAATCGAGAATGCCGCTCCAGTCCAGATTCAGATTCCAGCCGAAGAAGATGTTTTTCCAGCCAGCCGGGAGGACATTGTTCAGCATCTCGGGACTCACTTTGTTCATGGCAATGATACCGACAGCCATCGACGCGATGACCATGACACAGAACTGCGCCACCTCGGTCAATACCACGCTGAACATGCCGCCTTTGATGACATAAATCGTCGTGATGCCCATCAGGATCACCGCATAGGTGTTTGCCGACAGGTTCCACGGCAAAAAGGTTTTTGCAAACTTGCCGATGCCTTTGAAGTCATACGCCAGGAAGCCAATCACGCTCACCATCGCAAAAACGACGATCATGATGTGGCTCAAGGTTGCGCCTCTGCCGGTGCCAAAGCGGGTTTTGAGCCACTCGGCGCCGGTCATGGCATTGGAGCGACGCAGCCAGGTGGAGAGAAAGACCATCAGAAATACCTGGTTGAAGACCGGCCACAGCCAGGGAATGAAGACGCCCTTCAAGCCATAAACAAACGTAACATAGACCAGCCACATCGTGCCGGTGACATCGAACATGCCCGAGGCATCTGAAACTCCCAGGACATACCACGGCAGGACGTTGCCCCCCAGGAAGTAGGACTTGATGTCTTGGGTTGCGCGTTTAGAAACCCAAAAACCGATGACCAGCGTTAGAGCAATGTAGGCGATGATGATGCTGATGTCAATCCAGTGGAGCTGCATATTCCTCCCTTCCCCTTTCTTAGCTTATTTTGATTCCGGTTTGTTGTCACTAAAGAAAAGCAAAACGATTTTTAGCATTTTGGGGAACATTCACTTCGTCCACAGCGCGGCAGAACAGCAACCAAAGATAATGAAGAAAAATCCGAAATCCTAAACTCGAAACCTGTTCCTGACAGGTTCAGGAATTCGAAACAAATTCAAATGGCTAAATTCAAAACATTCTATAAACTGGTGAGGAAGCAGACATGTAACAATTAACAAGGAAAGTTTCGTCATTCGATATTTGAGTTTCTGATTTGTTTCGCATTTCGGATTTCGACATTCGAATTTTCAAGCTATGAAAACAATGTTTTGCAAAATTGTAGTCAGATAGACTACTGGCGTCGCGTTACCAAACACGCCAGGTCTTTTGAAAAAGAAGGAACTGAAAGCGTTAGTATTCCGTCTGCCTTCGCCTCAGCCTCAGCCTTTTCCTCGAAAAACCGTCCAGTCTGAGGATCATACCACGCGACGGAATAGCGTCCCGGAACGAGGTCTGGAATGACTTGCAAGAAAGCACCCACTTCCCCCGGCTCTTTGCCCTCGCTCACGAACGACCATTGATAATCCAGATTTTTGAACCAAAGGGCACAATGTTCTCCACGGTAAATACAACGCACCAGGCATGATACCTGCTCCCCCGGGTTTGGGTTTGCTTCCAAATAACCTGCTGTGAGGGTTTGGAAGGCGAGGTGCTTCGCATTATAAGCTTATTTCATACCGTTAAACCGGATTCTATAGTCCATTACGTTTGATGACTTCGGCATACCATTTCGCGGATGCCTTGGGGATGCGTTGACCGCTGCGGAAATCAACATGATGCAATCCAAAGCGCTTCGAATATCCCTCCGCCCACTCAAAATTATCCATGAACGACCAGACAAAATATCCTTTGAGATTGATTTTGTTGTCGAGAACCTCATAGGCAGCGTTGAGATAACCATCGAGAAAGGCGATACGCTTGCGGTCATTCACTTGCCGGTTCTCAAGTACGTCGGGCGTGGCGCAGCCATTTTCCGTTACATAGATGTTCGGGGAATCATAACGCTTGTCAATCCACTGCAACAATTTCCGAAAGTCCCAGGGAACGATGTTCCACTGCATCTCGGTTTTTTCCCAACTCGGATCGGAGCTGAGAATGACGCCCTGATCTTCGGCCATGCCGCTGTTGTCTTGCACCGTGTTGACCGGTTTGGAAGTGGCAGCGTCTGCTGCATACATGGTGGAATAATGATTCAGACCAAAAAAATCGGCGGAGCCTTTGAGACGCGCAATGTCGGCATCGGTAAACTGCGGCAGCCGATCGCCGAGACGCGCTCGCATCACGGCCGGGTAATCTCCTTTGAACACCGGGTCGGCAAACCAGGCCAGAAAAAATTCCAGTGCGCGCTGCGCTGCTTGCCGGTCGGCCTCGCTGTCGGTGAGCGGCTCTCGCCAGTCGCAGTTGTTGCACAACGAGATGATCCCTTTCTGATATGGTTGAAATTGCGTGCGATATTTTTCAACCGCCATCGCATGGGCGCGCAGAAGCGTGTGCCCGGCAAGATAGGGTTCATCCCGTGAAGCGCGCCCGGGCGCATGGATCCCGAGACCGTGGCCAAGAACCGCGCTGCACCACGGCTCGTTTAAAGTTAGCCAATGTTTGACGCGGTCGCCAAAAGCGTCAAAACAGATGGCAGCGTAGTCGCCAAAAAAGTCAGCCAGTTGCGGATTAAGCCAGCCGTCGTATTCTAATTGCAGGGCAATAGGCAGGTCCCAGTGATAAAGGGTGATCCATGGCGTAATATGATAAGCCAGCAGTATATCGATTAATTTGGAATAAAAGCGCAGTCCTTCCGGTCTTGGCTTACCCCGGCCGGAGGGCTGGATGCGCGGCCACGAGAGGGAGAAACGATAAGCGGGCAGCCCCATCTCAGCCATAAGCTTGACGTCTTCCTCAAAACGATGGTAATGGTTGCAGGCGAGATCTCCTGTATCGTCGTTTTTTATTTTTCCGGGGGTATGACAAAAGGCATCCCAAATCGATAACCCCTTGCCGCCCTCGAGCCACGCGCCTTCAATCTGGTAACTCGAGGTTGCCGCGCCCCAAACAAAATCAGGTGGAAATTTTCTCATCGTATTTGTGCCCCTCCTCCTTAAAATGAACTTATTATTACTAGCCTGAATAATTCACAACCGCAAAGACGCAGAGACGCAAAGTTTTGAGAAAACGAGATTAAATGAAAATACAATGAATATTTTTTGCTAAACACCTTGCAGAGTTTCTCTGAAACAGCATTCTTGATCATTTTATACTTAGCGTCTTAGCGCCTTTGCGGTAAAAAATTTATGAATAATGCAGGCTAATCAAGAATTGCCGCCGAGCGCACTGAGAAAAACAATATCATTGAGTTTAGGATTTCGGATTTCTTTTATCTCTGAAGCGCGCTCAGCCTGGAAACAAAGTGATTCCTCGAACCCCCATTAGAAAACGTCTGAATTGTTTTTGATATATGTAATAAGCTCATCGACCTGGGCAAAGGCGATCGCCGTGTAAGTATCGGCTGCGCCATAATAGATTGCAATCCGACCGGTATCCGCATCGGACAGGGTCGCGCACGGGAACACCACGTTTGGAACAAACCCCACTGTCTCGTATTCCTTTTCCGGTGTAAGAAGATAATCCCTGGTCCGGTAAAGCACTTTGCTTGGGTCATCCAATTCAAGCACGGCCGCACCCATGCTGTAAACAAAACCATTACAGGTAGTGATGACGCCGTGGTAAAAAAGCAGCCATCCTTCTTTGGTTTCAATCGGAACGGGCCCGGCGCCAATTTTGGTGGACTGCCACCAATTTTTGCCGCCGCTGGACATTAGGTGTCGGTATTTGCCCCAGAAAGTCAAATCGGGGCTGTAACTCAAAACGATATTGCCGAAAGGCGTATGGCCACTGTCGCTGGGACGGCTCAGCATCGCATAAAGCCCATTGATTTTTCTCGAAAACAACACGCCATTGCGGTTAAATGGCATAGCAGGATTTTCCAGCCTGGTAAAGGTTTTGAAGTCTCTGGTCATTCCCAAACCTATGGATGCGCCGGGGAAATCATCGCACCAGGTGATATAGTATTTGTCTTCAATCCTCACCAAGCGCGGGTCATAAGCATAACTTGTCGGGGTCGGATTTCCATGTTCGTCCACCCAATTAATATCTTCGGGATTCAATTCCCAGTGCATCGCATCTTGGCTTCTCCCAAAATGCAATTGCGGACGGCCATTCCGGTGATCAATTCTGAACACGCCGACAAACGCTCCCTCATAAGGAATTACCGCACTATTAAAAACACGTGCACCACCTGGTAGGGGATTCCAACCAATGATTGGGTTTTTGCTGTAGCGCCAAACCACGCCACCCTGATCCCGGGGTTTGTTTTCCCATGGCATATTGGGCAATTTTGCTCCTCGTATTGTCTCACGCATACCTGTTGTTCCTTTAGTTTAAGTTACATCCTGTTGAAAACGGCGACCATTTATTTACTTCTCACAAAACGAACTCAAGAAGAATCGGAATTTCATCTTTTTTAAATTTGTTGGAAGTTGCTGCACCTAATATTACCAAACCATTGCGATGAACGGCGTTTTCTTTGACTTCAAACTTGAGCCAGTTATTTCCCGCCGGCAGGGTCAAAATCCGGCGTCCGTGATCTCTACCGATGTTTACCTCATATAGGGTACCAAAGTATTTCTGCGGTCGCACAGTGATGGTTGCGAGCTCGGTTTGATTGATCGATATCGTAACATCGCTGACCCCAAGTGTATCGGCTCCGGGGATTGGCGGAAAATCAGAAGAAAGTCTAACACTTAGTTTTAACCGGCTAATAGAATCTACTCCCGCCACGAAAAACGAATATACGAAGTAACCATGGTCTTTACCGTAAACCTCAGCGAACCCTTTGTCTTTGTCCCAATAGTTGAAATTGGTCCACTTCGCTTTGGCGTACGCCCGGGGCGGGATTTCATATTTGAGTTTGACATTATTATTTAGAGTTGACAATTGCGGATCCTTCGCAAACGTTTGTTCGTCAATCTTTATGCGCAACGAATCGCCATGCTCGGGCCCGATATTGGGATTTTTTGTCATCCTATCTTCATGCTTGAAGAATTTCTCACCATAAACCGTCAGCACCGAACAAACTTTTGCATGTTCTTTCTCTCGCCAATTTATTTCATGGACGTCGTCCCAATTCGGATCCGAATAGGACCAAACCATCACACCGGAGACGCCATTGTGGTAGGAGTAATCGAAAAGCGTGCTAAACAGCTCATCACGCGTTTCATCCAGCCAAACGCTGTCCCGCCTAAATCCGACTTCGCCGATTATTAACGGCTTTTTGACAACATACAGGGCAATTTGGGTAAAATCATCAATGAGCTGGCGCAGCGTGTTTTTGTCGATGATGAAGTTTTCCCACCAAAACTCCGCAGGATACATGTGCATGTCAACGTAGTCGATCGCCTCGAGACTGAAAACGTTTTTGCTGTGTTCCCTTTCGATTCTGTTGTCGACCATCCCCATGCTAATGCCCACCAGATGATTCGGATCAAGTTCTTTGATGTATTCAGCCATACTTTTTGTCCACTGGATCATCGCGGGATATGTGTCGAGCCGCGCCCGCGCCTCGTTAACCAACTCCCAGGAAAAAATCGTCGGATCGTCGCGGTACAGTTTGCCGGTCACGGTATTTCTTCGCGTGACGAGTTTCCGAACGAAGGCCTTTATCCAGCGCTCGATCTGTGGATCGGAATAGAAGGAATCATGTCTTGCGAAAATTAGAGAGTCGGTTTTAAGACCGGTCCATTTAAGATACATGGGCATACCGCCAAAGTCCCGCCAGTTATTTATCAGCGTGATCATCACTTTTATGTCAAGCTTTGCTGCCTCAGCAAGCAATAAATCAAAGTGCGCGAAGCTTTCTTCTATCCAGTTGCTTGGTCCGGCCTGAAAATAGTATTTTTGTATCGGTCGGTGCACGGCCGTCGAGTCATTTTCGCATTCGCCAATCGCCCACTGCCGGATAACGCGCATCGCGTTTGCCTGAGCGCTCTGCAGAGCCTCCGAGACCATGCTGCGTTCTTTATCGCCGTGAATCAGGCGGGTGTTGGCGCCGATGAAACGGAACGGTTTGCCTCGCAAATAAAAATCTGTGCCTTTGACCGTGACAAAATAGAACTCCTTCGGGTTGAACAGGCGATCATACCAATGAAAGCGATAATTCATCAGAACGAGAACACCCAAACACAGGGCTAAAAAAGGAATGAGAAATCTTTTCATGACTACTTGTACTGTCGTCAGCAAAAGGTGATGGTCAAGTGCGAGTTAATATCAGCGCTGCTGCAACTGGAACTCATCACGAGTTAAAATAAGCAGCGAGAGGCCGACTTCATGGACCGGACCATTGAGTTTCAATTTAACAGATTTCATTCATTTCTCTTTGACCAAAATCGTCCCGTTGATCCGGGCTAACGCACCTTTTTGCAACCCCGCTTCGATCGCCTCGGCGTATTGGGATTGAACCTCTTTGAGAGTAGCCGAGCCCTTCAATACTTCATCTAAAGTACCGTCAGCATTTTGATCGACAACTATGATGTCCTCCGGACACGCTGCCGGGCGTTTGTCCATAATTTTGAATTCGTTGAAAGGATGCGCATTGGCCGGGCGAAAACTCCTGATTTCAATCTCGAAACCATTACTTTCGTGCAGGTATCGATTATCCCGGGGAGCCCGTACGATTAATTTGTTTTCTTTGGCGATTCGATCGAGGCCATAGTTGTATATCTTTTGAGCTTCGTTAAGAGTCACGTCGCCGAGAAGGATACGATCGAGGATTCGATCCTGATCAAAATCCACTGCCACAAAATTTTCCCCGATCAGCTCGTTATATGACTCCTTTTTATCCCCCAGAAAAATAGACCGCATGCGATAGGCCTCATCGTTGAACTTAAACCTGTACTGGCTCGCATTGAGTTGGGGCGTCTGACTCGCGCATCCGTAAAGTGTCAGAAGAAATACCCCCAAAAAAGTGGATACTCTCTTTAATTGGTCAATAATGAACTTAGTTGTTGCCATCAGGAAGACAATTTTCATTCGATCCGTCCGGTTAATATTCTTTGAGCAACTCCAGCATTTTCCGGTCGAGCTTGTGGCTTTTGTAATCTTCATATTTCACATCCGCGCGTTCGCTGTTGAGCACGCCAAATGAACCTTTCAAATTCCACATGGCCTGTCCCCAGCCAGCTTCCTTCCAAAGCGAAAGGCTGTCCCGCATCCAGCGCAGCATCACATCATGCGGGGTTTTGTTGAAACACCCCCATTCTCCCACATGTACCGGCACGCCTTTGTCAACCAAAGGCTGCCATCGGTCAATCAACTTCTCTTTCAGCGCTGTTTTATCCCAGAGTTTGCCGTCGTCGCCTTGCAAGGGCCAGGTGGGAGGGTTAAATGTTTCAAACTCATCTTTTGGCACCCAGGTGGCCGTGTAGTGGCTCACGCTCATGGGGTCATAGCCGCGGGTGCTTTGCACGAGACCCAGATCTGCGATGCCGAAAACTGGCGTCCTGCCAATGTCTTTGCCATCGGCCACAATTAGCCGGTCCGGATCTTCCGCCCGGATTCCTGCCACCAGCGCCTTAACAATCTCCACATAACGCGACTCGTCTTGCATTTTGGGGGGCTCATTGATGAGGTCAAAGCTAAGTTGGGAACTCGGGATGCCTTTGTAGCGCCGGGCAAAAAGTTTCCAGTGATAGACCGCAGCGTCGAGGGCTTTTTGCATGCTTTCGGGAGTATCGTTAAACAGATCCATCGGCTCAAGATCACGGCCATTGATGCAGTAACCCGGCACGCGATGAAAATTGAGATTGATGTGAATCTTATATTGCTTCCCCAGCTCGATCAGTTCGTCGATGTCTTTCAGTACATCCTCATCAATTTTGTACCAGTCGTCTTGGGAAGCCCAGTTCCAGTACGACATCGGGACGCGGGCAAAGTCGAATCCCCAATCGGCCATGATTTCTAAGTCTTGTTCATTAAACTTTTTCCTTGGTCCCAATCCACCGGCTTTTTCGGTAAGATTAAAACCCCGGTAGCGAGGAAATTTCAGTTTTGATGGTTCTGGTTTGGTTAAGGCAAAAACGCCTAAACTCGAAAGTGACATTGCTCCAAGTACAGCGGCACCGGACTTTAAGAAATCACGTCTCTTCATAGCGCTAAGCCTTTTTGTTTGTGATGGATGAACTTTCACTTTGCGGTGGGTTTCTGGGTCAACTCGTGCTCTGACTTCAACATTTTTATGCAATTGCTGAGTGCCCGCGATTCGTGATAGTTAACCTTCCAGTCCGACCCTTTGACGCCGTTCCATTGCTCCGGACTCTTGTCCAGGCCCTCTTTGTACCACCCTCCATGTTCATGGTCGATAAGATATTTGTTCATATACTCCCATTGTTTCTTGAAGGCCTGATAATACTTTTTTTCTGCCGGAAATAATTTAGCCATCAACAGCAAGGCGTTGAGACCCTCGGCTTGTACCCACCAGGTTTTTACATCGCTGATAATGGAGATGGAATCTGAATTGTCAAAGTAATACCCTCATAATAGAGGCCGCGGTTGTCATCGTCCCAGCCGTTTGCCAGGGCATGATCAACCAGGCGTTTTGCGACCGCCAAAGTTTTAGTGTCAGATTCCAGTCCTAAAACGTGCGAAGCTTCCAGCATCAGGTAGGCGGTTTCGACGTCATGTCCAAAGGAAACATGGTCATAATAATAGTTGGCCTCCTGAACCGCCGCCGATGAATCCCGAAAGGACACCGGCGTCCAATCCCTTTGCAAGAATAGAGTCATGTGGCCCTTTTCGGTTGTAATCGTATCGCGTATCAAAACCAGCATTTCCAGAAAGCGCTGACGAAGAAGGGGGTCCGGCCAGACGCGGTACAGCTCTGTGAAGGCTTCCAGCAAATGAATGGAGGAATTCTGATCTTTCCAGCCGATGCTGGCAAAATCCCAGGCTTTCGTTTTTGCCCTGTCTTTGCTCAGCAAGCTCCCATCCCGCGCCAGTTGGTCAAAATAGCCTTTGTGCTCAGGATCGTGACTGTGCTTTTCGAGCCACCAAAACGTTTTTTTGGCAAGGTTCAGAGCCGAGGTATCACCCGACACAGCATAATAAGCCGTCAGCGCATAGATAGCAAATCCATTACCGTAGGCTCTCTTTTCATCTTGATAACTGTAATCCACCGGGCCACCTTCGCGGTTTCTCAACATAAAGAAGCCGCCATACGTTTTATCCCACATTTTGTCTTTTAAGAAATGAAAGCCATGCTCGGCAATTTTGCGATAACAATTTTCATGGAAAAACAAGGCAGCCTGGGAGGCCGTCCATACGTGGCGGGTTTGCGTTACGAGCATTTTGTTTTGAGGGCCATCGAGACGCCAGTCATAAGTGAAATCGCTGAGAAATCCGCCATATACAGTATCCAGGGAGATCGGGTACCAGACATTCAACAATTCAGATCTGAGCGATTTCTGCATTTCGTCGATAATTTTTTGGTTTTGTGCTTTGCTCACGGATGTGCATGCTGTGATAACAGACAGTAGAAGTAGTATGAATCGGATTCGTTTAGTTTCTTTATACTTTACCAATTTTCTCAATCTCTAAGTTTTCTTGCAAACTCCTTCTGATGAAAAAGTTAATGAGCCTATTTTGAAGGCCATACAATTGCCCAGGTATATGAAAGCGCTTAGCTATATAAAGGATGGAGCTTATTATAGCGTGGAATCATGTCTTGAATTTAGCGCCGATGGTAGAAAAACTGTATTTAGAGATAACGGTGCTTTTAAAAATTCGATCATTTTATATAAAGCATCTTACCGATATTAGGGCTAGCCATTTCGTTATTGATTTTAAGACTGTAAAAATAAAGTCCCGAAGTAACCGGTCGTGCCTGCCAGTCGGTTGCGTCCCAGCTCATCGTCTTCTCACCAATAGCTGAGAACGACGCTTTCATCACGTTCACGGTCTGACCCTGTAAATTCGTGATCTTCACCTCCACCTCACCTGGCACACTAATTTCAAAACAGATTTGCGTCAAGCCATTGAAAGGATTGGGATAATTACCAATTAATCGCACCGCCTCCGGCACCCGACTTTCGTTTTCGGAGACCCGCCGAACGCCGCTAATTAAGCCATTATTCTCTTTTATGTGGATGGTCTGATTTACCTTCACAGCGCCAATCTGCTCGATGAAACCGCCCGGCCACTCGACGGTTATCCGCTCTATTTCTTGGGCATCGCCCAAGCCGAAATGCAGCGGCTGAATGTTTTGCGCAAGGAACTGGGCCCCGTGGTGATATTTCTTATAAGACCTGCCATTAACCCACACCTCCACTACCGTTCCAAACGCATCTCGATTGGACACCGTACCTTCCAACTTCACGTCGAGCCAATTGCCGTGTTCCATGGGGTTTTCGTACAACGCAGGGGCTTCCGCAAAGTTTGATATGAGGAGATCGGAGTCGCCGTCATCATCGTAATCGAAAACCGCCAGACCGCGCGCTTCCGTGAGATCATCGAGTCCAACATCAGACGAAATGTTCTCGAAACGAAACGTGCTCGATTCGGACCTATTTCGAAAGAGTACATTGGGAAAAACCTGTTGAAAGTAGCCGGTCACCACAAATAAATCCTCATCGCCGTCATTCTCGAGATCAAAAAACTCGGTTCCCCAACCCCAGCCAGCCAGCGAGACCCCTGCTTCCACCGATTTATTAATGAAGAAATTCTCTCCCGTGTTGAGAAACAGCGGGTTGATCTCTTTATCAAATCCGGTTTCCGTTATATTCGTGAGATAGATATCAAAGTAGCCATTGCCGTCACAGTCACTGACCGCCAGGCCCATGCCATGATACGGATCTTCCAAGCCGAAGTCGGCGGTCTTCTCCTGAAAGGTCTTGTCGCTGTTGTTCAGATAAAACTTGTTCGGACCGAAGTCATTAGCCAGATACAGATCCAAATGGCCATCATTATTGGCATCGATCGCCACAGTCGTCCAGGTTTTGCCCTTGTCAGCCAGCCCGCTGGCTTCTGAAACATCCAGGAAGTAACCTCCGCCCAGGTTTTCATACATCCAGTTTCTGGTATCACGAGAACCCTGGGTATAGTCTTCCCAATTACTAACGTACAGATCTAAATCGCCATCCAGGTCGTAGTCAAACCAGAGCGCGCTGGAACTCAGCTGAGTTGTGCCGCCGGCCACACCGGCCTGCTCGGTTACATCGGTAAAGATGCCATCCCCATTGTTGTGAAAAAGCTGGTTGGGCCCAAAGTGCGTCAAAAAAAGGTCCGGCCAGCCATCGTTATCGTAATCGCCCCAGGCGGCACCCATTTTATAGCCCATATAACTGAAACCGGTATTGGAATCTTGTCCAGCTAAACCCGCTTTGGTGGTAACGTCGAAAAACGTGCCGTCACCCCGGTTGGAGAATAAGCGGTTCCACGATCTTGGATCGTTTGGCTCATACGAAGCATGGACGACGAAATATATATCCAGGTCGCCATCGCGATCGTAGTCGGCTACAGCCACCCCATTCGTGCGGGCCACCAATCCAAGACCAGCGTCCTGAGTACGCCAAACAAAATCCTGGGCGAGCAGCGCGACCGGCATGAATAACGCACTCATCCACCATCCAAGTTTACTACACATCCAACTAAAAGGGGAGGTGGCAAAATCCAAATAGTTCATGAGAAATGCTTCCTGAAAACTTAGCGGCAAAAGCGTTTCCTGTTCAAAAGTTTTCAAATATTACTATGATAAGAGTGTCCGGTTTTTTGATGATATAAAAAAACAGGGTGGCCAGCACGAACTATTTACCATGCCAGCCGCCCTGCATTGATTTTTACTGCCCTGTGTGATGATACTTATTTCCAATCAGGTCAAATGATCTCTGGACGCCTCGATTTATCGAGGAACTGCCCGAATGAATTCGGGCGTCCATTTGACCTTATTTGAGGAGCAGCATTCGCTTGTTCAATACAAAATCACCAGCTTCCAGGCGATAGAAATAGACACCGGTCGTCAAACTCTTGGCCTCGAACAGAACGGTATGAGCCCCTGCTGGCATACTGTGGCCATCAATGAGTGTAGCCACCTTTTGACCCAACACGTTATAAATGGTCAACTTTACTTTGGAAGCATTACCCAGAGTAAAGGTGATATGGGTTGTTGGGTTGAAGGGGTTCGGATAGTTCTGCATCAGGGCGAACCGTGCCGGCAGCTCACCAGGCCCAACTGAAGTAACGACTTCCTGAATGAACTGAACAAAGTCCACGAGGACCTGGCTTCCACTTAAGGTGATCGACTGTGAACCCGCTGTCAATGGGAACGCACCCGACAAAACACTGCGGATGGTGGAATCGCCAACTGCACCCTCCAATTGAACACTCACAACAGTTTGTCCGCCCACCTGAATGTCGGCTGCTTGCGTGCCCGCGGGAGCCTCGTAGAATATATTAAGCCTATACATTCCATCCTCCGCCGCATTAAATGGCCAAGTGACGCTGCCACTGGCACCGAGCTGAACCGTCTTGAAACCACTGGGCGGGGGAGGCCCACCGGGGCTAACCAGTGCCACTACCTCAAACTCCGCATTAGTTGCATTTAATACTGCAACAACCGTTTCTCCGACCAAAACGTCAACACTTAAGAATTCCTGATATCCCCAGGAAGGTCTGATCGTGATGGTATTTTCACCTGCTGGCAGATTCAGGTGATCGCCGGTACCGTCAACAAGATCAGCTTGCTTAATTCTGTACGGCTTCCATTGGATGGGGTCCAGGTCATACCAACTGTATTCTCCAAACCCCGTGTCATTACGGAGACCCGGGGGCAGATCGCGGTTGATTAGGATATGCTGCCCCCTGCGCGCATCCTGGCTCCTGGTGGTTACAACCAGGTCAACCGTTGCCGCTTCTTGCATCTGGAAGGTCCACTTAATGAATCCGCCGCCATCCATATCGAAATAGGGTAACGGGCCGGTATAGTCCACAACGGCAGCATCACCGCTCAGGGTAGCGGCCTCCGCCTCGGCGGTCCCGACAATGGTAAGTAGAATCTCTTCACCGGCCAAGGCCTTGATGTCCGCGATGTACTCATCCCGATTCGCTTCCCACTGCGCCTTCTGACCTGGGAACCAGTTGAGGTCACCGAGCGGGAGACCGTCGGTGCTCGCGATCAGGAGTTGGGCGTCCGTGTAGGAGAAGTCCTCCGGCAGCGGCCAATTGACGCAGACATGGCACCGCTCGCCATTAAACACCGGAAGCCTCCAAAAGTAGGGGTGGGCCGGGATGATGCCCCTGCGGAGATCGGTGATGTTCTGCCACATATCGTTGATGATTTCGTCAGCAGGGTACGTAGCCAAGTTGGGCCGCGTGTCAAGCACGACCGTGTCCACTGCGACCATTGCATCGTACACATCGATGAAATCCTCTTTGGTAATCGGGTTGATAAACGGCTGTGAGCGGATGGTGTCCCCGTAGAAGGTCGTAAAGGCCGGGTCACGGAAGCTAGCGGTGTTGGCCAGAACGATCCGGCGCCCTTCTTCGGGACCATATATCGACGGCAAATCGCCGATACTGAACATGCCGGCTGAGGTTGCTCTGGGATCACGACCCGGGCTGTGGAGATCAGCATATCCCTCACCGTGCCAGAAGACGTTCACGAGCAAGTTGTTCGCGAAGTAAGCCTCCTGCCACCAGTTCCCCGAATTGATGGCGCGACCGACGTTCACCAGGGTGTTGTGCACGAACAGGACGAAATTGGCGGAGCCGCCTTCGAGCTGAAACGCCGTCATGCCGAGATTGAAGAACGTACAGTTCTCGACAATCACCGAATCTTGATCAGCCCAGATGGAAACGCCGCGTCCTTCATACTGCTGCGAGCTGGGTTCGCCAATCAGGTTG
>Ga0247727_10006841_pt1 | contig 22148 bp, 22 predicted proteins | sample WisWelCaveWW1625_FD_202498 | JGI IMG/M metagenome (GOLD analysis project Ga0247727, IMG submission 202498) | Biofilm microbial communities from Wishing Well Cave, Virginia, United States - WW16-25 | ecosystem: Environmental > Aquatic > Deep subsurface > Groundwater > Cave microbial mat | place...
GCCCCAAATAGGTGACAACCTGCTTGCTGTGACTTCGCCATATCGATTCTCGCTCGGAATCCTTCGTATTCAAGAATGTTATTCCTCGCGAGAATCAATCTGGCTTTGCCTCGCAGCGCGTTTTGTCACCTATTTGGGGCTCGGGTTAATAAGAGACTGTCAACGGATATCAACGCGAAGACGCGGAGAAAATTGAAAATGTATTGGCAGCAATTTACAAAAATCTTTGCGCCTTCGCGGCTTGGCGTCTTTGCGTTAAATCTTCATAGACGCTGAGTTTCGAAAGAGGTCTATTTAAAACTGTGTAAGCAGGCGCAGATCATTTTCAGTGAACGCGCGGATATCATTGATCCCATAGTGGAGCATGGTCAAGCGCTCAATCCCCATCCCCCAAGCGTAGCCTGAATAGACCTGAGGATCGATCCCCCCGTTCTTAAGCACTTCTGGGTGCACCATACCGGCTCCGCAGACCTCAAGCCAGCCAGTTTGCTTGCAAAGGCGGCAACCTTGGCCGTGGCAGGCCGCACAAGAGATATCGACCTCTAAGCCTGGCTCGACGAAGGGAAAGTAGCTGGGGCGAAAACGCGCGACAACCTTGCGCTTAAAGAATTGACTCCAGAGCTCTTCCATAGTGGCGAAAAGGTCGGCAAAAGTGACCCCTTTATCGATGTAAAGCCCTTCCACCTGGTGGAAGTAGACATGGGAGCGGCTGCTGATATTTTCATTTCTGTACACCGTGCCGGGGGCGATGATTCGAATGGGCGGCGGATGGCCTTCCATCACGCGCAGCTGTGTATTTGAAGTATGGGAGCGGAGCAAAAGGTCGGTGGTGAGATAAAAAGTGTCCTGCATATCGCGCGCAGGGTGATCGGGTGGAAAGTTCAGCCCTTCGTAGTTGTAATAATCACTATCGACATCCGGTCCGTACTGTACCGAAAAGCCCATTCCGACCAGGATATCGATCACCTCATCGAGCACGAGTGTGATGGGATGCTTGCGCCCGGCGTGGGATTTGCGCCCAGGCAACGTCACATCGATGCGCTCTTGAGAGATACGCTGCGCTTGTTCAGCGCCAGACAGAGAAGTGAAAGCCTGCTCACAAAGTAGTTCGAGCTCTTTCTTTAGATCGTTGATCTGCATACCCAGCTGTGGGCGCATCTCTTGAGAAGCCTCTTTGAGGCGTTGCATGAGCTCTTGCACCGGCCCGCGCTTCCCTAGATATTTGACCTTAAGTTGCTCGATATCTTTGGTGCCTTGGACCTGTTTGAGCTCCTTTTGGAACTCTTCACGCAGGGATGCTATGCGGTCGATCACAGTCTTACTCCAAAAAAAACCTCCGCTTAGAAGCAGAGGTTCATCATTAAAACAATCCTCAGAGCCAATTGCAAAACTCTTCGACGCGTAAAATCGCCCTTTCGAACCCCACTTGCGTCCGCGCCTCCTCGCCTACCCTCTCGGGTAGGCCGCCGTCAACGCGTCGGACAAGCAAGGCCTGCCCTACGCGAGTGGGGTTCAAAACCTTCGATTTTCCACTGTCGTGGAGGTTTGCAACTGCCTCTTCAGTACGCCTTGCTCACGCCTGGGGCTTATGCAACCAGCGCTTGTTGTGCTTTTTTCACAACTTCAGCAAAGCTGTTTGGATCGCGTACAACCATGTCTGATAGCATCTTGCGATTGAGTTGGCAACCAGCTTTCTTAAGCCCGTTGATCAACTTGCTATAAGACATACCGTTGATCTTGGCACCAACACCAATGCGGATGACCCAAAGTTTGCGAAAATCCCGTTTTCTTTGTTTGCGGTGGCAGTAATTGAATGCCATCGCAGACATGACAGCGTCTTTTGTCAAGCGCAAGTGGTTTTTGCGGTCGCCCACAAAACCCTTTGCGAGTTTGAATAGTCTTTTTCTTTTACGGTTTGCTGCTACCGCGTTTGTGGCTCTAACCATTGATAATTTCTCCTACGCTTCCCTGGCTCTTAAACTCCCATCAGGCGTGAGTACATTTTGACTTGGCCATGATCGATCAGTTTTACTTTTTTCAGTTTACGTTTGCGCTTGGAAGCTTTTTTAGTTAAAAGATGGCGACGACCGGGACTATTGCGTTTTAACTTGCCCGTTCCAGTCACTCTAAATCTGGCTAGCACAGCCTTTTTCGTTTTCATCTTAGGCACGGTCATTCTCCTTAAATAATTATGAGCCAATTGCAAAACTCTTCGACATGTAAAATCGCCCTTTCGAACCCCACTCGCGTCCTCGCCTCCTCGCCTACCCTCTCGGGCAGGCCGCCATCAACGCGTCGGACAGGCAAGGCCTGTCCTACGCGAGTGGGGTTTAAAATCTTCGGTTTTCCACTGTCGTGGAGTTTGCAACTGCCTCTTACTCTTGCGTCTTCTTCTTGGCTCCGGGCGCAAGAACCACCGAAAGACTGCGTCCTAGCATCTTTGGCGGTGACTCTGGCGTCGCTATATCCGCAAGATCTTCGCATATGCGATGAACAACTTTCTGCCCGAACTCGGGATGGAGCATCTCCCGTCCTCGGAATACGCACGTGACTCTCACTTTGTTACCCTTCAAGACAAACTCACGCGCATGCTTAATTTTTACACAGAGATCGTGCTCATCCGTGTTCGGCTTGAGCTTGAGCTCTTTTACTTTGACTTGGTGCTGCCCTTTTTTCTGCTCTCTTTCCTTCTTCGTCAGCTGATAGCGGTACTTACCGTAATCGACGATCTTGCAGACGGGCGGCTCAGCGCTGGGTGAGATCTCCACCAGGTCAAGACCTATTTGCTCTGCGCGGGTAATCGCCTCACCAATGAGAAAAACTCCCATTTGGTTGCCATCATTGTCGATGACGCGCACGCGCGGTGCGCGAATTTCTCTATTAATTTTCAGGTTCAGAGGATTCACTCCAAGTTTTCATAAGCTCTTCAGGCCCCTTTGAAGAGCATTCTAAAAGCAACGCCATCGTTCTCTCAATTGCGCCGAGCGCACTACCGGTCAGCACCATATGGGGCTTTCCGTTCAAGAGAACTGAGCCTTGCAAGCTCAAAAAAGGGCCGGCCCCGTCGTCCACTCCAGAGTTAAACTCTGGAGAGCGCCCAAGGTGATCCAACAAACGCACTTCTACGCGCGCAGCTTGATCACCCGCTGCATTTCCCTCTATCATAAAATGGTTTCCCATTTTTTCAAGAGCTTCTTTTAAGAAACGTCGCTTCGGGCCTTTCTGAATCCCTTTTGCTTTAGGTCCATGGGACAAAGCAAGTTGGAACTCAAAGCCCAGCATTTTAGGGATTTTAATGATGAAGCGCAAGCAAGAAATCAATTCGTGTAAAAGATTTTCCTCACTACACGTAACCAGAAAACGGTCCGCAAAATAGCGCGCAGGAGCATAAAGCCCTTCGCCTGCTATTTGGCTCGAAAGGGAGCAGATCTCCCCAACGCGCGCCTGCCCCGTTCTTAAAAAATACTGCAAATGGCTCTGCTCTAACTCCCTAGCATCTGACGCATGCGTGGCGATTAAAGAAATCTTTTGCCCTTCAAGCTCCCTTTTCCACCCAGCGATCAACATCTCCCGCACAGCCTCTCCCCGCGGCGTCCACACCCATCCCCCTTCCAGCGGCTGCCATAGGGGATCTTTTTCATTCAGCGCCACATACGAACGCCCCAAAACACCCTTGAGAGCGGCTGCTTTGGTTTTGAGCTCATCGCGCTGGGAGGCGACCACACCCACTAGGCGCACCCCGTTTTTGTGCTCAGGCAGTGCTGCAAATTCGATCAACTTGAACACCAAAGCCCCCGGCCACTCCTCTTCAAACGGATGCAGACACACATCGATGAACTCCCCAATCACGCAGACCTGCACTAAATCCACACCCCGTCCCCGCAACTGGGTGGCACGCGCCTTTTGCCCTCGGCTATTCATCAGCTCTGCCGCATTGCTCGCCACCATCTCGCGCAGTTCGATCGGCTCGCGCAGCTTCAGCCGTACGCGCATCCGCTCTTCGATCATCGCCACAGCCTCTTGATCCAAGGTAAACGGCAGCACAAAGTCGTATACGAAGCAGCGCTCCGTCCCCTCCCCTCCCAAAAGCTGGGCTTTCGGAAACAGGTCGAGCACCGCTGCTGCGAGCACCTCTGCCGCTGTCTGATGTAAGGGTTGTAAGTTATTTGACATGATCCATCAACTTTTAAGCAGACGTCGCAGAATGCATTTTAACTTACCAGTAATGGTCTTCGACCTGGGTTCGCTGCATGTAGAAGCTCTGCGTATTTTTCAAGGCTAGGTCTAACTTGCGCCCTCTCATAGCGAGCATATGCATTGGGGGATTTTGATTTGAGCCGTTTGGAAACATCGCGAATTGTTGAACCACCCCTTAAACGTTGCCTTTTTAAACCAAGCGCAAAGAGAAGTTTTTCATCAGAAGCTCCTATACCAATCACCCCATGATCGTAGAGATTCACTGTAAGCTGAAATTTCTTATCCAATAAGTCTTCGTATGAGTCTTTTAAAAGCTCTTTTACAGCATCTTTAATCATCTCTAAGGCCTCTTTTCTAGTCCTGCCTTGGGTCATGACGTCTAGAAAAGAGATTTCAATGAGCCACCATGAACTATCGAGATCTTTCCAAACTCTACCTTCCAGCTCCATCATTTTACTGCTCCTAATTATTTTTTCTTCGGAGGATTAGTTCTAGCTACTTCTATTATCTTCTTGGCTAGGTTTTCTTTTATCTCTCTGTGTCGAGGAACAGGCTCCGTATCTTCGCCATTCGTCCAAATTTCGTGACTGCCGCCTTGTCTTTTCAACCACCAACCTAAACGGCCAAGCTCTCTTTCTAAGTCACGTTTCTTCATGCACCGTACACATTTTAGTGAACAAAGTCAAATTTGTAGCAGGAATAGGAATTTTGCAAAACAGCTAAGTAATTAAAAATAAAAATACTAAGCTTAAAAATAGGGCCGAAGAAAAGGAGGATGGGATATAGCTGACTCGAACAGCTGACCTCCACGATGTCAACGTGGCGCTCTAACCAACTGAGCTAATACCCCTTAAAGATCAGGTTATTAACCCGAGCCTCACAAAAGGTGACAAGATGCGCTGCGAGGCAAAGCCAGATCGGTTCTCGCGTGGAATAACATTCTTGAATACGAAGGATTCCGAGCGAAAATCGATCTGGCAAAGCCGCAGCAAGTAGGTTGTTACCTTTTGTGAGGCTCGGGTTAACGAGCATCTTAATGCAGGGAAGCAATTTAGTTCAATCGATAATGGCAGCCGAGGGATTTGCGGTTGCGCAGCGCGCCTTGGGTGATGAGTAGAGCCGTTTGGACGCCGTTGCGCAGGCCGAGGAGCTCCGGGGTGAGCTGGCAGCGCTCGTAAAAGGACTCGACTTCCCATTTGAGCTCCTGGAGCATTTTGAGCGCGCGGAGAAGCCTAGCGCGGTCGCGCACGAGGCCGACGTAGTTCCACATCGTCTGCTTGATCGTCATCCAATCTTGTTGGATCAGCGCTTTGTCGGCTGGCTCTGAGCTCATGACCCACTCTTCGACTTCTGGAAATGGACTATGTTGCGCACGCACTGTTTGGACCACATCATCGGCGCAGAGTTTGGCGAAGACTAGCGCTTCGAGCAGCGAGCTAGAAGCAAGGCGATTCGCGCCGTGCAGACCAGTACAAGCCACCTCGCCGATGGCGCGCAGGCGCTGGATCGTGGTGCAACTCTCTTTGTCGACAGCAATCCCTCCGCAGCTATAGTGCGCTGCCGGCACGACTGGGATCGGTTGGCGCGTGAGATCGTAACCCTTGGAGAGGCAGTGCTCGTAGATTGTGGGAAACCGTTCTTTGAGCCTGCTCGCTTCGCGAAAGCTGATATCGAGCCAAACGTGCTCACCGCTTTCTTGCAACATCTCTTGATAGATGGCTCTTGCGGCAATATCGCGCGGAGCGAGCGATCCGCGCTCATGGTAGCGTTGCATGAAGGGTTGTCCTTTGCAAGAGAGCAACTCCGCACCTTCGCCACGCAGCGCTTCACTGAGCAAAAAGCGACGCTCAAACGGATGGTAGAGTGTGGTGGGATGAAATTGGATGTACTCCATGTTCATGACGCGCGCGCCAGCGCGATATGCCATCGCCACACCATCGCCACGTGCTTCTTTGGGATTGGTGCTGTTGAGAAATACTTCGCCCAGTCCCCCACTGGCCAGAATCGTCTCTTTGGCAAAATGGATCGCTACTTTGCCCTGCGCGTTATCCATGATGTAGGCCCCCACACACGTTGAGGGCGCATAGATATCGGTCATCTGCTTGGAGTGATGTGAGAGAGTGATCAGGTCAACTGCGGTGTAGTTTGTTTTGAAAGTGATTCCCCGATGCTCAGCTGCAGCACGTGTTAGCGCCTGCATGATCGCATGGCCGGTGTGATCGCGGTGAAAGAGGATGCGCGAACGGGAGTGCGCAGCTTCTTCTGCTAGTGCAAATGTGCCATCCGATGTGCGATCAAATGGGATGCCGTACTTTTCGATGAGGAGTTTTTCCACGAGGAGCGGACCCCGTTCCACCAGCAGATCCACCATAGGTAGATGGCATAAGCCTGCACCTGCTTCCAGAATATCTTCTTTGAGCAACTTCTCAGAGTCGGCGTGACCGCGGTAGATGATGCCACCTTGCGCATAGGCTGAGTTGGAGACCATCGGGTTTTCAGCCGCGCCGATCAAAATCACGCTGAGGCCCTGGTCTGCCAACTCAAGCGCCGCGACGCATCCCGCCATCCCGCAACCAATGATGAGCACATCTGATTGAAACATATATCGGACTCCAATGATTTGTAAAGATTTCTGCTTGATCTTGTTGCCGCTGGAAGCGACACTTAAGCCTCACCAACTTATCCTCAAGTTTGCCTCGGCCTCCACGTCGCTTCGATCGGCAAAATCTCGTCGCATAAATCTCTACCTCTCAATGGAGTCCGATATAATCAACGCCAAAAATGTGTTTGAAATGTTATATTCATCCGCAAAAAAAATGATACAGCGCCACTTTTCACTTTTCAACTCCCATCTTGCACTCGCGCACAAGTTATGGGCCGAGCTGCTGCAAAGCGGCGACGCCGCCATCGATGCCACCTGCGGCAATGGCCACGACACGCTCGTGCTCGCAAAGATTCTGCTCGAGGGTTCCACGACCAGCCAAATCTTGGCGTTCGATATTCAAGCAGAAGCGCTCACTCGCACTCGCGAGCTGCTTCAAATGCATTTGTCAAAAGAGGCGCTAGCGCGCGTCAAACTATTCCACCAATCCCATGCGCAATTTCCCGAAGAAGCTAATACCCTTCCAGTGAAGCTCGTGATTTACAACCTCGGCTATCTGCCGCGTGGAAATAAAAATTTAACAACCATGACAGAAACAACTTTAACCAGCGTGCGCCATGCTTGTGAGCTGATCTGTCCCGGCGGCGCAGTGTGCATCACCTGCTACCCAGGCCATCTGGAGGGCGCGCGCGAGGAAAAGGCTCTGTTAGAGGAACTTAAGCACTTAAGTCCCGAGCAGTGGAGCGTGACCCATCACCAATGGGTGAACCGTGTAGAATCCCCTTCCCTCCTACTCATTCAAAAACAAGCTAGCAACCTCTGAATTTTATATAGAAAATGCATGCAACCAATTTTATTTTCAGTTGTGCTCACAATGCTAATCTCATATAATACCCAGGTATTTAATTACGATTTAACAATATTTAACACCTTACTTTAAGGAGAATAACTATGGCAGCAAGCATTCCAGGCGCCCCCGGGGCAATGAGCCCACAATTTGAAGAACTTTACTTCACAGCTGTTGGTCTTCAATTAGCTATCGATGCAAAAACATCTGAACTTGATCGCGATACCTCAAGCCGTCCCATCAATCAAAGGCTGTCACAAGTCTATCTCGATACATGGGCTGCAGAGCTCGCAGAACTTCAAGGGCGTGCGGCCAATTTAACAACAGCTGATCAACCTTTGCCCGTAGAAGTTAACACGTGTTTTGAGCGTTGCAGAGCTGATTTGGCAACATTAACGTCCTACCGGCAGCAACACCTAGCTACAGAACAACCCACTACCCCCACTCGCAGCATCACGCGCGGAGCGCCCGCGCCAACTACGCCTTTAGGCGCAGCAAATTCAAATGTGCTAGCTGACTTAGCTGCAGTGCTGGCTGCTGCGATGCAGCAACATCAAGCAACTCAAGGCGGTGCTGCAAGACCCGCTCTAGCTACAGGAGGCAGACTCCCTCAGCCCCTTATGACACCGCCAGCTAGAGCTACTGCTGCACCTGCGCAACCGCCTGCTACGCCTGCGCGCGTGACGGCTGGAGCAGCTGTCGATCCCCGCATGAGCGACTTGAATGCAAGTGCTGTGACAGAGATCTTCTTCCGAGACTCTGAATACGGTGTAAAACTAGGTGCTGCAGAAACCTTAGTAGTTCGTATCAATCGACTTTTAGCAGATACAACATTAGGTGATGAACATCAAGCAACCCTCCTAAGCTTGCTTGCTTTAGAAGAACAGACGCACGGACAATACTTTGATGGTAGAGTGGCACAAGCATCTCAGCTGCCTAATACGCGCGAAAATTTCGATACGCTTTATGCTCTCTGCCGAGGTCTCGCGCTCTTCCTGACGCGCAGACCTAACCAAGATCAGCAACAAAAACAAAGACTGGAAGATGAGCTCGCAACCCTTCAGCTCATTCGCTTGGCAACTATTGTAGAAGAGGTGCGTCAGCAAGAAGACGCAGCAAGAGCTATTGCTGCAGCAGAAGCAGCTACTTCGGTTGCTGCGCAGCCAGCAGCACCGGTAGAGAACTCTAACATTGCAACATTTAGAGGCTATATTGAAGCATTTGAAAGAGCTTTAAGTCCAAAAATCAATGGTGTTGCAACACAAGCCGCTTTTGATCAAATGAAAGCGTTATTCCCAGGCTTGCTAGCGCGTTTAAGGGTGATTCTTGCAGGAAAAGATTACTATAATCAAACAATTCCAGCTGCAGTAGAAAGGGAACCTATCGGCAATTGGACAAGGAGTGCTGCCGACTTCCACATCATCGTAAGAGCGTTAAGAACTCTTGTAAGCGAAGTGCCAGCACCCGTGGCAGCACCTGAGCCTGTAGTTACAGCGCCTGCAGCGCCAGCGGAGAGCGACTATGCCCGCCTCAAAGCGCGTATGGACGAGCTTGCAGGTGCTTTCGCAGGCCCTCATGCCAAGTGAAACAGATCTCATATAAGCTAAGCGCTGCTTTAAGAAACATGGGCACAGCCTTCGGGCTGTGTCTTTTTTTGTGTCAAAACGGTAATTAATTATTTTAATTTACAAGATTGTGCGCTTCTAGCTATGTCTGCAAATGGGTCACCCCCTTAGAAGAGGTTGAAGGCCCAAGCACTTGCAAGCTAAATAAATGCGAGATAGTTGCACATTATATCTATTAGGACTACAATAATATTAAGGGCTATTACGCTCTCTAATATAGTTTAATAGATATAATAATTAGAGTAGTTTATGCCAGTTAATAACATTATTTCTATACATCAGCGCGTTGCTGCGATACGGCGTGAGCTGGAGACGACCTCTAGCCCAGCTAAGATCCATCAGCTGACGCATGAGCTAGATGCCACTCTGCGGGTGCTCCTAGCGTTTAGGCGCGAGAGTGCAGCCAATCCGTTTATCCAAGCAGATACTGAGGCTCTCTCTGCGGAGCTTAAAACTCTCTACGGCCGGGTGGCGACCGCCTGGGTGAAGGGGGAAGTCGCTGAAATCCAGGGAGAAGCCCAGGAACTGCAGGCTGCTTTGCTGGATGGAAATATCGAGGCTGAAAAAGTGCGGCACCTCGCACGCCATCTCAAGGCGTTTCGCAGGGAATGCCGTCCTGCCATCCCAGAAAGGCGGGTACTGGCGGAGGCTGATGAGACACTGAGGCGCGCTAAAGCGCAGCTGAGCGGTGAGGTGCAAAACCATTTTGCATGGCTAGCGGAGCAAAAACCGGCCTTGGATCTGCCAGAAGCGATGGGCAACGATCTAGGAGACGTTGAAGAGCTCTTTGATATCGCAGGAGCTATTTACAACGGCAAGCTGCGCGAAGCGAAGATGCACTATAACCAGCTGCCATCTGACCATAAGCGCCGCTTTGAACAAGCGATGCAGCAGCTCACGGCGAAGCCTTTTATCGACCTGTTTGAGACGATGCAGGGCCTCATTGCGACGGCTAATGCTGTGGTGGGAAATGGCGAGGGTGTGCCAAGCCGTGCGGAGATCGATGAACTCTTTCTCGGACTGGCTCAAGTACTGGATGCGGAGGAGAGTAGCCCTGCCTCTAAAATCATTTCATTTCGAGCAGATGTGCCTCCAGAATCATCGCTAGGGGGATGATCGCCTAGCGCCGCTTTGGCCTCCGCCATGAGGTAGAAGCTACCAGTGACAACAAGCATCTCCCCATGCTCGCGCGCGGCTGTGTTCGCTTTGAGCACACCCTCGCGCACGCTAGCATGACACGAGAGCTTGTCTGAAGCGATATGGCCGAGCACTTTTGCCATCGTTTGGGGCGAGGCCGCTCTTGGCGAGTTGGCTTGCACGAGGTGCACATGGCTTGCGACACGTGCAATCATCGGAAGACATTCTCCAAAATCTTTATCCCTAGAAAATCCCACCACAAAGCGCCACTTGCGCTCCGGGTAGAAGTCGTGCAGCGCTTGCAGCAGATGGAAGATCCCGTCGGGGTTGTGCGCTACGTCGAAAATGACATAGCCGCTACGCTCAAAACGGCAGGCAGGCCTCAGCGCAATCCCCTTCTCAATCGCATCTGAGGAGATGTTGAGTTGCTCCAGTGCCAGTTTGGCTACAGCTGAATTCTCCTCATCAAAGAAAGTGCCGATGTAGCGCGAGGCGATCAGCGGCGCCTGCAGCTCGTGGGCGCGTTGATGAATGGCTTGATAGCGCGCATTGGGTCCGATGACCACTGGCACCTGAGGTTTGATGATGCCGGCCTTTTCATAGGCAATCGTTTCGAGGTCTCTCCCTAAAAGCGCTGCATGCTCTCGCGAGATGGAAGTGATGACGCAAAGCTCAGGCGATAGAATATTGGTCGCATCGAGCCTTCCCCCAAGGCCGGTTTCGATGACTGCGATGTCGATCTCGTGCTTGGCAAAGGTGTGGAAGGCTAATGCTGTGGTCAGTTCGAAAAAGTTGGCATTGAGCTGTAGGCGTTGATCGATCTCAAGCAGGGTCTCAAGCCCTTCGACCACTTCCGCTTCTTCGATCAAATGGGAGCTCAAGGCGATCCGCTCGCGGAAAGTGAAGAGGTGGGGCGAGGTATAGAGTCCCACGTGCAGGCCCGCAAACTCTAAGGCTTTGGCCATCTTGAAACAGACAGAGCCCTTGCCATTGCTGCCAGCGACGTGAATCGCTCGGAAACGGCGCGAGGGCAGCCTAAGCGCTTCGTCCAGGGCCTGCGCCACTTGCAAGCTAAGATGGGAGGAGCGCGTGTGACCTATCGCGAACAGTTGGGCTAAAACAGATGAATAACTCATACGAGCGGGTTTTGAAAGATCCGGTTAAATATCTCCTCGTTCACCCATGAGCAACCGAGTGGAAGGTAATCCTTCACATCACCATGAAAATCAGATCCGCCGCTGATGAGCAAACCTCGTTCCGCAGCCAATCTTTTCCACCGAGCTTCTTGATCGGGAGGAAATTTTGCATAGAAGCATTCTAAACCATCAAAAGGAAATTTGAGAAGTTCTTTTACGATGGAATTGCGCTGGATGAGATGAGGGTGAGCCAGAAAGACTTTCCCCTTGGCGCCATGGACAATTTCGATCGTTTCCCCGACATCGACAACTTCACCGCGCACGTAGCAGGGTTTGCCGTCGCCGATGTGGAGTTGGAAAGCCTCTTTAAGCGATACGGCGTAGCCTTTTTTCACGAGCAGTTGCGCAATGTGGGGACGCCCAACGAGTTTGCGTCCTTGCATTAGCTCTTCCTCAGATAGCGGCATCCCATGCAATGTGAGTTTATGCAGGATTTGGCGATTGCGCTCCAGTCTGCGTGCATGATGACGTGCACACAGCGCTTTGAGGCTACTATCATGCAGGTCAAAATCATATCCGAGAATGTGCACATTCACCTCGCGCAGACCGCACGAAAACTCGACACCACTGCCCAAGCGGAGTCCCTCTCGCTTAGCAATCTCTGGGGCCACCTGGTAAGCTTCCAGGGTATCGTGATCGGTGATGCTCAGACCTGAGAGGCCTATTGCTTTAGCATGCAAGATGAGCGCCTCGGGCGTGAGGGTCCCGTCGCTACAGGTGCTATGGCAATGCAAATCAGCGCGAAAATCCATCGACCTATCCTACGCTCTGATTTGTGAAAAGCGTGTGCCAAAATTGGTTCATTAGGCGATCCCAGAGGCTGGAACACGGCGAATTTCTAACTCTAAATCCACACCCGTCTGCTCTTTGACCGTCGCTTGGATCAACGTGGCGAGCTCGAGCACATCTTTAGCTCTTGCGTGGCCGCGGTTAACGATGAAATTACCGTGCAGCGTCGACACTTCAGCATCCCCTATGCGCCTGCCCTTTAGGCCACACGCTTGGATCAGCGCGCCAGCTGAATGGGATTCTGGATTGCGGAAAACGCAACCTGCCGATTTTTGATCGTAAGGCTGTGTGCGCGTGCGATAATCGATGATCCCTAGCTGTTTTTTACGCGCCTCTTGCGAAGGTTCGAGTAAAAACTTCGCTGCCACAATTGCTCCGAGCTGCTTCTGAAAAGAGGATTGCCGATAGCTAAACTCAATTGCGTCGCGCGGAAGCTGTTGCAACACCCCTTCCGGAGTGACGAAACTGACTTCGATCAGATGTTCAGCTGTTTCGCCGCCACTGGCGCCGGCATTCATGTAGACCGCGCCACCCACGCTACCTGGAATACCCGAGGCAAATTCTAAGCCAGACCATCCATGACGCGCCGTCTGGGTTCCCAGCAGCGAAAAGCTGTAACCTGCGCCTACAGACACAATCGGCCACGAAAACTGACAAAAGGAGATCTTATTGAGAATCACGAGCCCATCGAAGCCACGATCGTCAAACAGGCAATTCGAGCCCTTGCCGAGAATGAAGTAAGGCAACTTTTGACGATGGCAATACTGCATGGCCCACTGCATCTCTTCGATCTTTTGTACTTCAGCAAAGAAACGCGCTGGGCCCCCGATGCCAAAGGTCGAGTACTTGCTGAGCGGTTTTTCAGCTTCAATCTGCAGCGGCACAGACATGCTTGACACTCTTCTGATAGATGGAATCGAGGATAGCATTGATAAAGGATGCTGCTTCAGGCGTAGCAAACTTGCGCGTTAAGCGAATCGCCTCAGCAATCGACACTTTAGGCGGGACCTCTTCTGAGAAGAGCAGTTCATAAACACTCAGGCGCAAGATATTGCGCTCAACGCGTGGAATCCGCTCAAAGTCATAAGCAACCGACTCCTCGCGAATCTTTTGATCGATCTCTGCACACTTTGCATCGATCCGCCCTTTCAACTCTTGCGCCTCGCGCACAACGCGTTTGGTGACGGCGAGTTGCCCCATGATGAGCGGCACAATAGCGTCATCAGCTGACCCAAAATCAGCGCCGTACATCAACTGGAAAACAATCTCTCTGAATTTAAAAGGCGAAATGGACATCAAGCTTACAGGGTTAAAGGCATCACTATAGCGGATTGCAGCCTTTCTCTCCATCAAGAAACGCTTTTAAAACTACAAACTCGAGCGCAGCATCCAAACCATTTTTTCATGCGCCCCCAAACGGCGCCCCAGCATATCCACAGCGGCAAAATCGCCCTGCGCATCCGCCACTTCTCCCAGCTTGCGCGCATGGCGAATCAGCGTCTCGTGAGACTCGACCAGCCTATGAAGCATATCTTTAATGCTTAGCACTTTATCCTCATCTTTGACCGTTTTGAGCTTATTCAAACCCCCAAAAGTGCCATCGACGTAATACCCAAGTGCGCGAATCCGCTCAGCAATCTCATCAACCGCCGCCGCCAAATCCTCATACTGCTTTTCAAATAAAATATGCATTGGATAGAACTCCACTCCCGTCAAATTCCAATGAAAATTTTGCGTCTTCAAATACACAGCATACGTATTAGCCAAGAACGTCGCCAGCCCCTCTGCGATCACCTGCCGATTTTGCTCCGATATCCCCACATTCACTTCCATACCATCACCACCCATTTACCCTATCATCCCCCATCAAAAAAAATTTAGCAAGCTTCTGTACAAACTCGTTGAAGATTTCGGGTGGGTGGGGTAAGGTGGGGTAAAATATTGTTCTGCCGTCTATGGAAAATTACCTCATTCCTGCGCTGTTTGATTTGGTGACGCCTGATGGAAGGATCACGGAGCTTAAGCGCGTAGGAAAAGATCAACTGGAAGTGGAAGTTTTGATCAAAGAGATCTCCACTATCTTTGTTGGTTTCCAAATTGAAAAAGAACACCTGCATTTCAACTTAAAGAGCACGCTAGCGCAACTGGGGCTCAATGGCACGGCGCAAGATATTGAGCTCGACGCCAAGGGTCTGGAAGCTAGAATACGTTTGACGCTCACCGCCTATGGCAAAATCGCTGAAGCGCTGATCGATGTGCTGACTGTGGGATCTTATGTTGGAAAGCTCTTTGCAGCTGACCCGCGTCGCCGCGTGCGCAATCCCGATTATCTCATGCGCATGTTCGGAAGGGCCGATCGGCAAGGGCGTCCCCTGCTTTCGCTCGGAGGAAGCAAAGGGCGCGATGATTTGCTGCTCGAAAAAATCGATGGGCGCACGGTCGCATTTCTTGAACTCCAAGAGGGAACGCTCACCTACGATGAAGAGTCTATGATCGGCCTGCTGCCGACCATCGGCTCAGCGCTGTGCAATTCCGATTTTCGCCTGCGTACGCTCGTGCAACTCAATCAACGCTGGAACCCAGCGGCCAAACGCGGCCTGGAACCTCATCAGATTCTGCTTGTGCGCACGGCGCCTTTGCACATTCGAACTGCCTATGGGAAAGTGATTCAAGAACTGCTGCCTAAAGGGTACCGCCATACCTCGGCTGATATTTTGGAGCCCGATACAACAGCTTCTGGCGACGTCTACGAGCTCTTTGGCAAGTCCAAAGAAGAGATCAAGCGCGTCCCTATCGAGTTTTTCACGCTGGAACCCTACCGCGAGCACGTCTTTTTTGCAGATCGCGACCAGCTCCAAACATGTCTGGAAGATCCTGCTATTCTGTTTAAGGCCTTTGAAACAGCGCCACAGCCATTTGAAAGGCGCGCTAGCGTTTTTATGGTTAAGGGAGAGCAGATGCTCTCGCTAAAGCCTGAAAATTGGATCAGCCGCGAGACCCACATGGCTGAATTTCCAGGGCTCTTTTACCCCGCGCAGCAAGCTTTGCTCGTGCAGCGCTACATCGAGCAGCAACCTTGCTACCCATTCCTCAAGAGTATCCAAGATGGGTTTATCACCAGCCAAGGCGTACTGCTCTGTCGCTATTTCCCCTCGCCCCTCATGAAACGGATGCTCCTGAGCGACACGGTGCAGCGCAACCTCAAAGGGATCTACTTTCAACTCCCCTCGCAAACCTACGGCAACTACTTTTCCCACGAAGATCGTTCGATGTTGCTTGATTTAGCTAAGTTTGGCATCCCTGTCTACTGGGTCGATCGCCTCAGTCAAAACATCCTGCAGTACGTTCCCAAACCGGGCAAAGACTCAGGTATGTTCGTCCCGATTCCACTAGTCGACACCTTTGTGCACGCCACCGTCTTTGGGCTTTACGGCTCTACGCTGATGGAGGGCAATTTTGAGGAAGAGCTCACACAGCTCTTGCGCGGCATCATCACTATGCGCTCAGAGCTCAACCACCCTCAACTCAATTCTGAGACTCCCATCGCCTTCATTACAGGTGGCGGGCCAGGCATCATGGAAGTGGGCAACCGCGTGGCTAAACGGGTCGGCGTCCTCTCTTGCGCCAACATTGTCGACTTCCACTCCAGCCTCAACATCAACATCCAAGAGCAAAAGCAAAACCCTTTCATCGAAGCCAAAATGACCTTCCGCCTCGACAAACTCGTCGAAAGACAGGCAGAGTTTCACCTCGATTTCCCCATCATCCTCACAGGCGGAATCGGCACCGATTTTGAACAAAGCCTCGAAGAAGTGCGTCGCAAAGTGGGTGCGATCAATCCCACTCCCGTGCTGCTTTTCGGCGATGCCGAGTATTGGCAAAATAAAGTCACCTCCCGTTTCCAATGCAACTTGAAGGGCGGCACGATCAAAGGCTCTGAGTGGGTCAGCAACTGCTTCTATTGCGTCCGAAACGCTGAGCAGGGGCTTAAAGTCTACCGCCACTTCTTTGCCGGCACACTCCCCATAGGACCTCAGCATCCTTATTCACCCGAGGGATTTTTCACCGTAACTTAAGAAGCTGTACTAAAACCTAGGCCTTTTAGAGATTTGAAGGGCTTTTCGATGAGATTTTTTCTCCCCCGACGAGGACAATAGATCTCTTTCGAAACGGCAAACGACTGCATAAAATTGAACCTGACGCGCAAAACATCGACTATGATGAATACACCAACGGATGATATCAACGCAAAGACGCCAAGCCGCGAAGACGCGGAGAGAATTGAAAATGTATTAACCGCGATTTACAAAAATCTTTGCGCCTTCGCGGCTTGGCGTCTTTGCGTTAACTCTTCATAGCCGCTGAGTTTCGAAAGAGGTCTAATGTCGGGACGATGACATGGCTGAGGAGAGGGAGGAAAAAGATTGCGAAAAGCGCTCAAAGATCGAAGGCCCGGTTTTAGTACAGCTTCTAAGAAAAGTCCAGCAATGAAAGCAACTTCATCGACTTAAAAACCCCAGGAGAAGCCCAGCTCACCATATTCGGTGCGCTTGTTAAAGAATTGCCCCTCGTAAGAGTAGCCATGGTGGTAGTCGACATAGACGCGCATCTTACGACCCACACCCTGCAACTTGCTGATCTCGTAACCCAGTTTCGCCGTCACATCCATGCCCCAGTGACGCTGCTGCCAGTTTTCCAAATGGACCGCGAAAAAGGGCGTGCCGTAGAGACGGTGGTAATAAAGCTTCTTGCCCAGCACCCGCACTTCCATCCCGTACTCGATGTAGAGCGGCTTAATTCTGAACGTCGGGTCGCTATGGAACACAACCCCTGGTCCAATATAAGCGCGTAAATGTCTCGAGAATTGAAATGAAGTGAAGAAGTCGAGCGCTTCCATGCTCGGATTTTTGCGCTTCTTGATGAATTTACGATGGTTAACCAAAAACTCATCTCCAAGATGCGATGAAATATGGTAAAGACGCAAGCGGAATGACCAACGCCCAGCCGCATACGTGACCGGGATTGCAGCCATGTAATCGGCATTGACAAGTTCACACCACTCGTTATCGTGATGCTTCACATGCCAGTAGTTAAACACCGCCCAAACACACCCTTGGATACCAATTTGCATATCGCCATGCCAACGAAACACATTGCGCCAACGGAAAATCGGGAAGTCATCCCCGAGCGACACCGCGCCTACAACATTGCCAATCACCTTATCGCCAAAGCGCATCGCAGCTGAGTAAACTGGCTCGCGCGGATCTGCCACAAGCGGCTGGAATAGCACTGTCGCCTGCGGGAACCATACACCATCGACCCGTGGCTGCTCCACGTAGCGCTGCCGCGCTTCCATCTCAGCCGGCGGCACTTCCGCGCGCACTTCCACAGCTTGAATCCCTGGAAGATCCTTCACAAATTCGACAATACTATTCGCAAGCAGTTCGTTTCTCGGCAGATTCGAAAGATAAACCTTGTGATCCTTGACCGTTACGATGACGCGATGCTCGTAGTAGTGCATGTCAAGCAGCGCTTGAATGTACCCTTCAAGATACGAGTCATTGGCACTCTCCAGCTCCTCTTTCGGCATTGCATCTTGTCTCGAGAGAAACTGCGCTTCGATCTGCGCAATCTCTTTCGAATCTTGCAGCGGCGCTGCCGGAACATCCGCAAATAACGACGCATAAAAGAGAGAGAGTCCGATCGACGTGAAAAGACTTTGCTTCGACATATACCCCGAGAAACCTATAATCTATAAAGGCCAGGTATACTCAATTTCACAGATTCTTTGCAAAAAAAATACGAGAGCCAGTTGCAAAACTCGCTTGCCCTGGAAAAACCGATGATTTTGAGGCAGAGACATACCCGAGTAGGGTAGGCGAGGAGTGGAGGGATGTCAGCCATGCTCAGCATGGCGATCTGCCGCAAAAGGGCGGTTTTTCCAGGGCAAGCGAGTTTTGCAACTGGCTCAGATCATCGCATCGTTGCAGTGATGCGCTTAAAGTTCCTTTTCTAGCTGATCCTGAATCGAGATAACGTGCTTCGCTTCGACACCCTTGATCCCGTTGCCCAGTTCAAACTCCACCCGTTCCCCTTTCTCCACCGAGCGTTGAATCGTCTCTAAATCACTGCGAAAAAAGAAAACTTCCTTGCTTCCAACATCTGACGTAATAAATCCATACCCTTTGCAGTCGTCGAACCATTTTACGACACCCCGCTCCCTCATCGGCTGTTGCATACACACCTCTCTGCTGCCCCCATTTTAGCAAATCCCCCATTTGCCCCAGCCCAATCCCACACCAGCGCTCGCCCCACACCCTTGAACATCAGCCCGCTACACACATAACATTTATTTGTTCTTTACAATTTCAAATCCCGCTTAATCCGCTGCAACACCTCGTCAAACATCGCCTCTGTCAGCTTCCCCGTATTCGTATTCTGCGGACTTGGATGGTACGACATGTACACCCTAGCAAACCCCTCCACCTCATAGCAGGCGCCATGCCGAAACGCCACCCCAGCTACACGGCCCCCTTCCCCCTTCACATACCCCAAATACGCCCCCAGCGCAAACTGTCCCAGCACCAGCACTGCCTCCACCCGCTTAAGCAACCGCATTTCGTTCCACAAATACCTCCGACAGCACACCGTCTCCTCCCCCGTCGGCCGATTCTCCGGCGGCACACACTTCACCGCCGCCGTCAAATAACACCCCTTCAGCTCTAAACCATCCCCCCGCCGCTCAGACACACCCCGATTCGCCAACCCCGCTCCATGCAGCGCCCGAAACAAAAACCGCGCCGACTCATCTCCCGTAAAAATCCTCCCCGTGCGATTGCCCCCTTGCGCCGACGGCGCCAGCCCCAAGATCATCAGCCGCGCCTCCACATCCCCAAATCCCGGCACCGGCCTGCGCCAATACTCCTCTCCCTCAAACGCCCTCCGCACCGGCACACTCTCCCTAAATTCCACCAGCCGCTTGCACAACCGGCAATCCACCAGCTCCTTCCGCATCTCCTCCATCGACCCATACACCGGCAAATCCATCTCCCCTCCCCACACCATTTCCTAAAAAATCCATTCTGTGCACCGCCTAAGAGCGCGAAGGCAGCTTCCAGAGCTCAAAAGATGTCGAAAAACACGCCATGAGCATGGCATAGAATAATCGATTTCAGCTTGATTTTGCAAGAATGACTCCGCTATCATCCCCATCCCATGGGGCAATAGCTCAGTGGTTAGAGCAGCGGACTCATAACCCGCCGGTCCCTGGTTCAAACCCAGGTTGCCCCACATTTCCTTCCCTACTCAGAAATAATTGACCCTTTTTAAGCCCCCTGTTACTTTCTGAGACCGTTGCGAAACTCGCTTTACCCGGAAAAGTCGATGATTTTTCTGACCACTGCTCCCAACAACGACGAGACATACACAGGGAGTGTAGGCGAGGAGCTGGGGGTTCAGTGGCCGGAAAAAGGGCGATTTTAATGGGTGAATGGGGTTTTGCAATGGTCTCAAAATGGTATATTTATACAAGAAACTTGGCTATACCGGACTCGGCTGAGAGGTAAATATTTATGCAACGAGGTTTTGCCGATCGAAGCGATATGGAGGCCGAGGCAAACTTGAAGATAAGTTGGCGAGGCCGAATATCGCTTCTAGCGGCAAAAGATCGAGCAGAAATGTTTACAAATCAACCGAGCCCGGTATACATAGAGATGCCGTTCAATAATCCAGATGGAGAGTCCACTCATCCGGATGATCGCGCAATGGGGAAATATCTATGAACAATACCTTTCAAGTCATTCCTGTAGCAACCGGAGCTCATCAGAATGGTCTCCTATAAAGAGTTAATAGGTTTCTTATGGAAGTTCATGCGCCCACAAAAGTGGACGTTCTCCTCTATTCTCATCCAGGACTGCCTAAATTGTTTGGATTCCCTTCTATGGCCATTTATCCTGCGATGGGTGATCGATATTTTCACTCGACATGAAGTGAACCGTGCCATGGCGTGGGAGTCCCTCCAAGCCCCGATTATTGTAAGCATCTGTCTGATTGTTTTTATCGAAATCAATTCCCGCACCATGGGTTTCCTTATGGCAAAGGCGATCCCTAAACTGCAGGCTGATATCCGCATGACCATGTTTGATCATGTACAGCAACATTCCCCTCACTATTTTAATGAACGGTTCGCTGGGAGTCTGGCCAATAAGATCACAGATATGACCACCCAAGTGGAATCGATCCTTCAGCAGCTATTTTGGCCCATTATTTCATCGATTGCTACATCGATTTTGGGCGCGCTTTTTCTTTGGTTTGTACACCCAATTCTGGCAGGAATCTTGATTTTGTGGGTCATTATCCATTTAGGGATCTGCTTGATGTTCAGCAGGACATGTGATCTATATGAACACAGGCATGGAGAGTCGCGTAGCACTCTACTAGGGAAAATCGTCGATAGTTTGACCAATTACTTTGCCGTCAATCTATTTTACCGTTTTAGACACGAGAAAAGCGCATTACTCCCCTTTCAGAAAGAGGAGGAAAGGACCAATGTCGTTGCCAGAAGATATGTCGAAAAAATGCGCAGTGTCACGTCGTTCTTCTATACGACTATCTGCTTTCTAGGAATCAACGGGTTTGTAGTGTACTTATGGCTTCACAATCAAATCACTACGGGTGAGGTAGCTCAGGTTTTCGGCACCATGTGGAACATAGCAGCAATCATGTGGGCAGTCGGGGGAGCTTTACCTACCTTTTTCCAATCATTTGGCATCGCAAAACAAGCGTATTCGGTGATACTAGATCCCCAAGATATGGGAGATAAACCAGACGCCCAAGCATTAAAGATCCAAGCTGGCGAAATCATTTTTGAGAATGTATCATTCCATTACGGAGAGAAGAGGCTATTCTCCAATAAACATGCTCATATCCGTGGAGGAGAGAAAGTCGGACTTGTTGGCTTTACGGGAGCCGGAAAGTCGACCTTCATCAGCCTCATTCTACGATTTTTCCCTTTGCATAGTGGCAAAATCTTCATCGATGGACAGGAAATAGCAAACGTCACTTTAGAGTCTCTGCGACGCCAAATTGCATTGATCCCACAAGATCCTGTGCTGTTTCACAGAACCCTACGTGAAAACATATCCTATGGAAAGCCTGAGGCAACAGAAACGGAGGTCTTTGCCGCTGCTAAGCTGGCCCATTGCGACGAATTTATTCGCACTATTCCAGCTGGCTATGAGGCAAAGGTTGGCGAAAGAGGCGCCAAGTTGTCAGGAGGAGAAAAGCAGAGAATTGCGATTGCCAGAGCAATTTTGGTAGATGCCCCTATTCTCATTTTAGATGAAGCGACTTCCTCTCTAGACTCCGTGACCGAAAAATACATTCAGGACAGCTTAGAAAAGCTCATGCAGAATCGAACAACCATTGTGATCGCACACCGCCTTTCAACGCTCTCCCGCATGGATCGCATCTTGGTTTTCGACAAAGGAAAAATTGTAGAGGAAGGAGCTCACGCTGCTCTTATGAGCGAAGATGGCTTATATGCCCGAATGTGGAATATGCAAGTAGGCGGATTTTTACCCGAAGCGCCTATGGGAGAAGGTATGAATGGATGATGTGATTTCAGCGTAGGCAAAGCAACACATTTTCTGTAAATTCGATCTTTTTCCTCTTTTCTCCCTCGAGTTTATTCATTTCTCAATCCCTGAGTTAACAGCGGATTCATGTCTAAATACTGCTTTCCTGTCACCCACTCC
>Ga0247727_10006842_pt1 | contig 22144 bp, 12 predicted proteins | sample WisWelCaveWW1625_FD_202498 | JGI IMG/M metagenome (GOLD analysis project Ga0247727, IMG submission 202498) | Biofilm microbial communities from Wishing Well Cave, Virginia, United States - WW16-25 | ecosystem: Environmental > Aquatic > Deep subsurface > Groundwater > Cave microbial mat | place...
GAGCCTTTGACTGTCATTGCGAGCCGGCTTTATCGGCGAAGCAATCCATTCTCTGAGGCCGCGCCTCGCGAAGATTGCTTCGGCGAAAAGAAGCCTCGCAATGACGTTTGATAGTCATTGCGAGCCGCGGCTTTATCGAGCCTTTGACTGTCATTGCGAGCCGGCTTTATCGGCGAAGCAATCCATTCTCTGAGGCCGCGCCTCGCGAAGATTGCTTCGGCGAAAAGAAGCCTCGCAATGACGTTTGATAGTCATTGCGAGCCGGCTCTATCGGCGAAGCAATCCATTCTGTGAGGCAGCGCCTCGCGATAAGATTGCTTCGGCGAAAAGAAGCCTCGCAATGACGTTTGATAGTCATTGCGAGCCGCGGCTTTATCGAGCCTTTGACTGTCATTGCGAGCCGGCTTTATCGGCGAAGCAATCCATTCTGTGAGGTCGCGCCTCGCGAAGATTGCTTCGGCGAAAAGAAGCCTCGCAATGACGATGGTTACGGGTCTTTCGAGATCCTTTGCGTTTCTGCCTGCAGTTTTCACAATCCCAAAAATCCAAAAATTCTTTTAGGATAAAAACTCAATCCCACCGCGAAATTGCCGCCGCGATAAACTTGATCGAATGCTTGCTTGGCATCGTCCAAACTGGCGGCATCTTCCAGCGCAACCGTCTGGTTCCGGCGCGGCTGGCGCCACCAATAATGCAGCACGTCGAGGTGCACTTCTTTGAAAGCCCGGTATCCCAGGCCAATATAAAGGCGATTCAACGGATCTTTGGAAACGTTGAGACCGGCCTGCACCATGAGCTTGCGATAATCCCATTCGCGATAGCGGCCGAACCGGTCGATATCGTGGCCAAAAGGATGATAATTCAACAGCGCATATAGATGCTCATCCAGCTCGCTATTTCCTTTGACGCTCGCTTTCAATTGCCGGCCGGCAACGGTAAAATTCGAAGGTTTGACAAACCCGGCAGCCAGGCCCACGCTGACGTGCCAGAAGCTTTTTTCATGCACTTTATAGCTGGCTTGAAAAACTTCGTTGAGGTCCTGCACTTCCGGCGGCGTATCGGAAGTGCCCGGCGCCGTGGTGAGCACGCGCTGCATGCCGATGTTAATGCGGGCCGGATCTGAAATTTTTTTGACTTTTTTCATGCCGTAGAAAAATAAAGTAGGCTCCGGCGCAACCCCCTCCCCTCCTTTCGCCCGCGCTTCGGCCAGAGTCTTGAATTGGCCAAAGGTCAATTCAAACTCGGATTGCAATACTTCCACAGACACAGTAATGCGATAGGTTTCCTGCGGATTATCTTCCAACCAGAGGACGCAGAAATCATCAATAGCATAAAGATATTCCGAAGGTTGTGCCCGCTCTTCGTGCAACAAAAACCGTTCATCCAAATCATTCGCGCCGATGAAAATCACGTAGGCATTCTTCTCCAAATCGACGCTGCCGAAATCCGGATCTTGCTTTGCCAGGGCAGCGAGAATAATCTGCCACTGCCGGCGCGCCAAAGCGTCTTCAATTTCACCGTGGTAAGATTTCAGCACGCGATGCTCGTAATCGAGAATTTGATTTTGCTGGCGCAGAAAAATGAGCTGTTGCCGCACTTCCGCCGCCTGGAACGATTGCAGGTTGCGAAAATTCTTCGCCAATACTTGCAGCGAGTTCAACAAAGCCTGAGTTTTGGCCAGCCGCATTTCGAAACGTAAAGCAACTTTCCCAAGCTCGGCATTGAAATCAACCAAAGCGGTTTCAATCGGCAGCAGCAGTTTGTCAAAACTTTGGAAACTGGTTTTGATGGCCGGCACGGTTTTCTTAATGAGTTTGTAAAGCTCCGGGCCTTTCCGAAAGCGTGACAGATTCCCGCGCAGCGCTTGAACTTCCCGCAGGCCGTTTGCCAGCTCGGCAGTTGTCAATGGCTTGCCCACGAGTTTTATCAACGGCAGAGAAATTTTTTGCAACACCGGATATTTGCTCAAACCCTCGCTCACACGCGCCAACGCGTTGCGATACAGGCTGTCGAGCCGGCTGCTGTCGACCGGGCTTTTTTCCTCCGACCATTTTGGCGTTGCCAATTCGGCCTGCAAATTTTCAGCGAAATTTTTCCAATAGTCGCGGCCGGCGGCGGAGGCGGTATCATTATCATTATACGAAACCAACAAATCCTGCGCACGCTGCAGCGCGTTTTGCCGCTGTTGCAAAACGAAACGTAAAGCGCGCACATGTTCGAGCATGCTGCCGGAATTTTTCTGAAACGCTTTGCGTGCGCTGTCAATCTGCGCCAATTGCGCCTGCGTGGCAGCAAGAATGCTCTCCATCGCCTCGCGCGTTTGTTTGATCTCTTCGAAAACGGCCTCGCGTGCGACACTGGAATCCGGTTCTTGAGATTGAGGCGAAGCTGCTTGGCCAAAGGAACAGACCAGCAGCAAGAACATGACGCAGCCGGTTGCGAACGGATTTGAGGTTGGCATGGGTTCATCTCAGGTTAGGTGAGAAGAAGCCTTGGGATTATTCTAGCAATTTGCAGATGCGTGAACCTGTCATTCAGAAGGACCCTTGTGAAGGACGAGCACAATATTGATGCGCCACGAGATTCTTTTTGAATGACATCATGTACATTCAAATGAAAAGTGCTGTGAAAGCAAAAACTGGTTTCGGCAAACGTTCGTGCAAAATTCAATTATTCGTCACTCCTCAAAATTGTCCCAAACTCTCCGACAGTCGTGGCAAGATTAGGAGCTAGCATAGCAACGCTATTCAAAGTGCGAAACGTCGCATACGGTTGGCGCAGCCAGGTCAAGCCGCCGTCGGTCGTGAGTAGCGTGAGGCCTGCGCCTCCTACAATCACGCCGTGGTTGGCATCGGCAAATGAGAGGTCATTCAACTTATTTCTAGTTCCGCTTTCCACTGCGGTCCAAGTGGCGCCAGCATCGGTGGTGCGAAGAATCGGGGCATCCTCGCCAAATTGAGGAGCCTCGCCAATGGCGGCCCCAATTCTGGCCTCAGCGAAAGCAATCGCTTTTAGATCATTGAAGGTGCCGCTGGTCTGGCTCTGCCAGTTTAGCCCGGCGTCGAGGGTGCGCAAAATGACGCCTTGATTGCCCACAATAATTCCAGTATTCGCGTCTGCGAAACTCACTTCGTTCAAATGACTGGAAGTTCCACTCTCCTGTTTGTTCCAGGTTATGCCGCCGTCGCTCGTGCGCAGAATGATGCCGGTGCTGTTAAAATCAGGAGCATTGCCCACGACAACTCCAGTTAGGGTGTTCGTAAAAAAAACGTCGTTCAGCTCCGCGAACGTGCCGCTGATTTGCGCGCTCCAAGTTGAGCCGCCATTCGTGGTGCGCAAGATCGTTCCGGCGTTTCCCACGGCCGTGCCGTTGTTGGCATCTGAGAAAAACACGCTGTACAAAGGCGTTCTCGCGACCGTGCCGGCTTGTTCAACCCATAGTGCGCCACCATTGGTGGTGCGAAGAATGATACCTCGATTCACTGAAAAATCGCCGCCAACTGCGGCGCCAGTGTTGGCATCCACAAAAGAGACGGAGCTCAAAGTCGTCGCCATGCCTTGCGATTGCACGGTCCAAATTGCTCCGGCATTCGTGGTATGCAGAAGCGTTCCGAAATCGCCGCCAACAAATCCGGTGTTGGCATCGAAAAAAGAAACGGCATGCAAATCAAAAGTCGTCCCACTGCTTTGAGTCTCCCAGGTTCTGCCGCCGCTGCTGGTGCGCAAAATCGTCCCGCCTTCTCCGACGGCGATGCCAAAATCAGCATTGGCGAAGCAGACGCCGTAAAGCAAACTGGTCGTAGATGAAAAGCGTTTGCTCCAAGTTGCGCCGGCATCAGTAGTGAGCAAAATCGTCGCAGCGCCGAGGGCAAAATCAAAGCCGCCCACAATCACACCGGTATTGGCGTTGATAAAAAAAACGTCGGACAGCGTGCTTGCAGTATTGCTGGATTGTGGCGTCCAAGCCGCGCCGCCATTGGTCGTGCGCAGAATGATACCATTCTCTCCTACCACGGTGCCACTGTTGGCGTCGGAAAAGAACACGGCGTTGAGGCGATCATTGACGCCGCTGCTCTGGCTTCTCCAACTTAAGCCGCCGTCGCTGCTGCGCAGAATAACGCCGTTGTCTCCCACGGCGAAACAGATATTGGCCTCGGCAAAAAATATGTCAGTGAGATCCGCGATCGCGGGATTGGCCCGGCTTTCCCAGGTCGCGCCGCCGTCGCTACTGCGCAACATGGTGCGCGCTTTGCCCACGGCCATGCCGAGGCTGGCGTTAAAAAAATCGACGGCGAGAAAATCGCCGGTAACGCCGCTGGCATGATGCTGCAAGCTCCAGCTCGCCCCGCCGTTAGTGGTCTGCAAAATCGTCCCGGCCCCGGCGGCAGCAAGGGCGGTAGTGCGGGTGAAAACGTGCAAGCCGCGAATGTCGTTTCCTTGCGGCAAGGGATTTTGCCAGGACCAGCGCAGAGAATTCGGCGCTTCGCTTGCAGGCGCAACGGCATTGTCTTCACCGCAGCCCCAAAACAAAAGTGCGGCGGCGGACAATATGAGAGAAGAAGTTTTTGATCTCATGGTTTTTTGGAGTTTTGCTAATCGGTAATTTAAGATGTCATCCTGTAAGGATCTTTTTCAGGATTGAGTACAGTGCTTATGCTGAAAAAGATGCTTCCAGCATGACACGTTACTCGGAAGTATTAAGATCATGCTCAATGCTCAAAAAATTCCTTACAGGATGACAGAGGTGTTACGTGCCAAATAAACTCCCCTGATGCTTCCAGCATGACACGTTATTCGGAAGTATTAACAGCATGCTCGATGCTCAAAAAGTTCCTTACAGGATGACAAGGTGTCGTTTTCAGCATCAAGAACATCCACAGGCTAGACGAGCCAGTACCAAAAAATTTTTATCCGTTCAATCCGCTGAATCCGTTTACTAAAAGAAAAAAAGTAAGTAAACGGATTGAACGGGTTAAGCGATAAAGTCTTCATCTCGCTCCCACCAGTTGAAACGCCGCCCAATAGCGCGGATGATCGAAGCCGGCGCGGCGAACCTCTTCTTGCGCGCGGCGCAAGGCTTCGGCTTTGCCTGGCGAATCCGGATCATCCAGCCAATGGGTGTAAAATCCTTTCATCAAAACTTGCGTGGCTTTATCGGAAACATTCCATAAACTGACGAGCACACTGCGGCTGCCCTGGGCCAGAAATGCGCGCTGCAAACCCACGATGCCTTCGGCTTGTTTCAAATTTCCCAAGCCGGTTTGGCAGGCGCTCAATGCAATTAATTCTGCCGCGAGCGTGAATTTTTCATCCATAATTTCGCCCACGGTCAAAAGGCCGTCTTCTTTTTTTCCTGCTGCCAGAACAATGTATGAATCTCGCGCTTGCGCCTCAGAAGCATAGGCGAAACCATGCGTGGCGAAATGCGCCAGCGAAGCGCGGGCGAGGCGCTGCTTGACGGTTGCTTCGCTCGCGTGGTTACCGGTCAAGGCGCGAATGCCTAACTTTCCCTCAAGCCACAATCCCTCCTGCTCTGCGCCGGGTAGCGCCTCCGGGCGAATCCACTCGCCCGCCAAATTTTGAATGGCCGGCATGGCGGGATTGGCCACGATCAAAGCCTCGGAAAATCGCGGCTGTTGCTCTTGATCGACAAAATTATTTTTTTTGTTTTCCACTGCCGCCAGCAGCGCGAGCGAGGGCGCATAGCGCACGGCATAACGTATTCCCAAAAAATTTTCCGGCGCTGCCAGCGGCAAGGCCGCAAACGGCAGCAAGCCGAGAGCGCCATGGGGAATGATGATCAACTCGCTCGCCGGGGGCAAAGAAGAAAAAAATTCCGCCGCAGGCAAAAGCAATTGCGCCAGCGTGCGCGTTGCCACCATCGCCTGCGTGTTTTCCGTCACCGGACGCAGGCCGCGCTCGAACCCGGGCAGGGCTCGCCCTCCGGCTTCCGCGCCCATGTGCGCTCGCATGGCATGCACGAGATTGGCCAGCGAATCTCGCGCAATCGCCGTTCTTTTTAAATGGATTTCACCCGACGGCGAAATAAACCAAGCCAATAAAGTATCGGAAGCCACCAAATACGACAGCAGGGCCGCGCCGGTTTGGCGCACAAACTGCAGATGGCGATTGCCCTCTTCCACCAAATCAATCCGGGATGCAGGCGCGAGCGCCGCGCTCTGCATGAAATCCAACAGCGCTTGCGCCCGGCCACGCTCAACGGCTGCCAATGCCGCGACGCGCGCTTCCGTTTGTCCCCAATCTTTTTCCAGAGCCAGAGCCGCGAGCGCCCAATGCTCGAACACGCGCACGTCTTGTTCGGCAAAGCTGAGACGATTGGGATCTGCGCCGGCCTGCCGCCGCACGGTGGCACGCAAGCGCGCGGCGGAATCATAATAAGCAACGGCCAGTTTTAAATTTTGTCCCGGCCCGGCTTCGTGAAAAAGACGGGCGAGATTGTACCACGTGACGCCTTCGCGGCTGCGATCTCCCACCTGGCGCAACTTTCTCAAAGCGCCATGATAATGCCCCAGCGCCAAATCGTGTTCGCCCAGTTCGTGATAACTTCGGCCCAAATCGTTGAGCGCCCAGGCCTGGCCGGAATGATCGCCGGCCTCTTCTTTGATTTGCAAACCGTGCAGCAAATAGGATAAAGCCGAATCGGGTTGGTCTTGCGCCAGGAATATGCGCCCGATATTGATGAGTGTGAGTGCTTGATCCGAGCGCTGGCAGCCTTGTTGTCGCAGCGCATAAGCTTGGCGATAATAAATTAGCGCCGAGTCGAGGCGGTTGAGCAAATCGTGGGAATATCCCATGTTGTTGCGGGTGGTGGCCTCGCCCGCGCGGTCTTGCGCTTTGCGCCGATATGATAGTGATTCGCGAAAATAAGTGAGCGCGGAATCGGGCCGGCCAAGAGTCTGCAACACCCGGCCGAGATTGTTGAATGCGACTCCGCGCGCGCGATCATCGTTTACCGGCAACACAGCCAGGGCACGATGCAAATAGCTCAATGCTGCGCCGAGGCGCCCAAGTGCATGATAGGCCGCGCCAACATTGAGGAAGACCAGACCCTGCTGCTTGCCGGCGCCGGACGGCGCCATGAGTGCGAGCGCCTGACCATAGTATGATCCGGCAGAATCGAGCAAGCCCAAGCCGTGAAAAACTTCGGCACAATAATTCACACTTTGAAGCATGATTTCCCGGTCTTGCAATTCGCGGCCCAGCGCCAGGGCTTTGCGCGCATAGACTAACGCAGAATCGGCCCGGCCAAAATTGTTATGAATCCTGGCCATATTGGAAAATAGCCCGGCTAAAGTTGCGCGCGCTTTATAAGCGGCCACTCGCGCCGCGGCCTGGCGATAAAGCGCAAGCGCAAATTTTTGGCTCGCGCAATCGCCTTGCTCGTAAAGCGCCAACGCGCTATCCGAAAGAATTTTGATCTCACGCTCCCGCGCTCCACGCTCTGCGGGCGCAAGCGCCTTCTGTTGTTTTAGCACGCACGCTTGGGCAAATAGAGCCGAGAGAATGAGAAAAAAGTAACGCACGTTATCTCGCGTGGACAATTCTGAAATTATCATACAACAGCGTGACCGGGTGCTCGTTTTTGCCGCCGGCTTCTTCCGCCAGCACGCGCAGCGTGACGGTTTGCCCTTTGAAAGGATTGAGGTCGAAACTGTGCGTCAGCCAATCGGTGCAGAGCGAATAATTGGCCACGACGCTCGCGAGCGTGTGCGGGCCGCAACCCGGGGGCGCCGGATGCGCAATGCTTGACACCGGGCCGCTGCCGCCGGGCTGAAGCGCATTGCGTTCCATGCGCAGAACCGTGGCCAACGTGCGGTTGTTCTGATCGAGCAATAAAATTTGAGCAAAATCATTGTGCGCCGGACCGGTGTTATAATCGCCCGCCAAAAAAGCATAATCGAATTTCAGCTCGAGCGTGCCCGGCAGTTTCGAAATCGCGATGCCGGTTTTCTGAATGCCGCTCTTGAGAACGGTTATAGCGACATTATTGAAGGGGTCTAAAAAATTTTGCGTGGAAATAAAAGCGAAGGTGAGCGAGGGGTTGCCGTCATTTCCGGGAATGGCTTCGGGATTGAACGGCGCCGTGAGGCCGGAAAAGCGATTGACATTGCCGCCGGCGCTGCACCGGCCTCCTAATGTGCAAGAATCATCTCCAAAGCCGGGAATAAAAAACCAGGAATCCTCAAAAAGAAAATTGGGGATGCTGGATTGCACGCCGGCATCGTTGAAGCCGCCGCCGGGCAGGGGCGTGATCGCGACGTCGATTTCATCAGAACCCGTGGGGCCTGGACCGGTGCATTGCAAGGATAACATGCCGGCCAAGAAAGAAAGGAGCGAAAAAACCCGAGCCGGGGAGCGGCAGATAAGAATGGTTTTTGACATTTTTTTTCCTCACACTGGCATAAGGAATTTTGACGGTTCTAAGTTGTTTTGTGTGGGTACGCCCCAAACCTGTCATTCTGAAAGAATCTTTTTGAGCACCGGGAAAGCTCTCCATAACACAACGATCATTCTGAAAGAATCTTGTGAAGGATCGAGTTTGGTGCCCATGCGTCACAAGATTCCTCTGAATGACAGTTTGCAAATTGCTGTAAAGCCCTGCGCGAAATTAAAAAGATTCTTCAAAACTTGTGAGAGTTTAGCCATTTGAAGAAGTTTCACTACAGCCCTCTCACTCAGGAATCTTCCCAAGCATTAGCATGCAGCCAATTTGGGCTAAATTCATCCAAAACTTTAGTTTTGCAATGCCAATCCGCGGTCTATCTGCTCCCCGTCGTGATCGCCGCTTTGCGGCTGCGCAAGAAAACTTCGACTTCATCATCAAAACCCAAAGGCGCGCCTTTTTCCAGATAAAGCTGCAAAGATTTTTCGGCTTCCGCCAGCAAATCTTGCTCGATCAGCGCGCGGATGGTTTTGCCAAAATAATAATGTGCCGGAATGTTGAGGGCATCTTGCTCAATGGCGAGGCGCAGCTCGCCGGCGGCTTTTTCCAAATTTTTTCTGCGCTCCAAAAGCACGCGGCCGAGATGATAATGCACGTCGGGATTGGGCGTATTGCCCAACTGGCTGAGCGCGATCTCTAACTCTTGAATGCTTTGGTCGTATTCGCCCTTGGCGGCATAGGCCACGCCCAGGTTCAAATAACCTTCGACATAATTGCCTTTGCGTTGCTCGATCAGCCGCTGCAAACTCGCAACCGCGCCCTCGATCTGTTCGGAGCGTGCGATGGCCGTAGCCAGCTTGTGCAGACTGTCGGCCAGCGCCGGTTGCGCGCCGAACAGCTTGCGGTTTAAATTTTCACCGAAGATGGCCGGCGGCAGCGAAGGTTTCACGATTTTGGCCACGGCCGCTTCATAAAGTTGCGCATAAGTAAAACTGTCGCTGCCGGCGCGCTGCAGGCTTTGGATCAAAGAAAAAGTCAATTCGCCGTGAAATTTCCGCTGCGCGCCCTCGCTCTCGTATTCAAATTCCAAATCAAAAATTTCAGGCTGCCGGGCGTTGCTCATCGTGCCGGGATAAATAGAAATCTCTCCTATTTGTCCCGCTTTCGCGCCGGCATTTTGACGGGATTCCCCGTTTGCAGCCGGGCGAGGGTCCGGAGGCAGCGAACGATTGCCGCGAGAGGCCGAGAAGGAACAGCCCGCGTCGATGATTGCAGTCAAGTTTGATTTTTGGCGCGCGGCCAATGCCGCAAGCTCTTCCAGCGTGAGATCGAGTATTCCTCCTTGCCGGCCATCAACGCTTACGATCGCAGGCATGCCCGCGGCGGTTTGCGAGCCATAGCCGGAAAAATAAAACAGGCCGGCGTCCCAGCGCGTTTTTTGCGCCAGCTCGGCAAAATTTTGCAAAATCGCCGGCCGCGTTGCCTGCTCATTCAACAAGACTTTGACGTTGGCCGCTTGAAATCCGTACTTTTCAATCAAAATATTTTTGAGCGCGTGCACGTCATTCTTCGGGCCTTGCAAAGGAAGGATCGGCGCCCTCGCATCCGACGCACTGCTGGCCATGGCGGTTTGCGTGACATTGAGATCTGGGTTGGTCGCGAGTGACAGCGCTTCCACGCCGACTAGCAGCGCGTGCTTGTCGCTTTGCTTTAAAGTTTTGAGCAAAGCGAGCGGCGCTTGCATTTGATTTTGTAGCGCAGGCGAATTGAGCGCGGTGAAATATTTTTCAAAGCCGGACAAAGCTTCGGCGTAATTTTGCATGCGCGCCTGCAGCAGGCTCAATGCAAATTGCGCTTCCGGGTAATTGCCCTGCCGTTGCCGGAGCGCGGTTTGCAAAGCTTGCACGGCTTGCGGATAATCGTTCTTCTCCCACAACGCGCGGCCAAAGCTGTACAGCGCCTGCGGATACGGCGTCGCGGCAAACTTCCGGCTGAACCATTGATAACGCGCCTGAATAAATTCTTTGGTATAACAAATGTAACTCCTGCGCTCGGCAAAATCGAAGATGCCAAGAAAATAATCTTCGCCGTTGCCGGTGAAAAAGAGGCGCTCGCGTTCGCCCACATACACCGGCGTTTGCGCCGGTGAAACGCCTTGCAGTTTTTTGCTCACGGAATCCGCGACTTGGCCGTAAGTAAACGTTTTCGGATTCGCTTTGCGAAGCTGCTCGACCAGGGCATACGTGAACACGCCGGCCCACTTTCCTTCGAAAATATTATTTTCATACGCCATTTGTCCCGGCGAGGCCGCAGTGAACAGTGCATATCCCGGTTCTTTCCGCGCCAGCGCCAACAGCTTGGACATGGGATTGGTATCCAGGACGATGGTCTTGTGCGTTGCCGGGAGCGCATGAAAGAGATGATGCAGCTCGCGGGCGGAAATGATATTTTGCCGGCGGGTCGAATCTGTCACCACATCATAGGGAAACAAAGCCGAATCCGTGCTGGCCCAGCCGCTGTAATAAACGAAAATCGTGTCGTTGAGCGTTGCCGCCTGGCTCAAATTTTCGAATGCTTTTAGAATGCCGGAGCGCGTGGCCGCAGCCTCCAAAACCATAACGGTCTGTTCTTTTTTAAAGCCAAATTTTTGAGTTAATATTTTTTCCATGAGGTCAATATCGTTGAGCGGGCCTTTGAGCTTGGCCAGGCTTGAAGCCGCGGGATAATCAGCGATGCCGATGAGCAGCGCGAGTTTTTTTCCGGCGGCTTTTTCCGCCATCCAATTCACGTATTCTTTGGCCCACGCGGCGCGGTGATCGCGGCCCTGCTCGCGCAAAAATGTTTTCAAGGCCGGGGCTGCAGCTCGATAATCTTTTTTCCGGGCATAAGCGCGGCCCAGCAGAAAATTAACCTCGGGCAAAGCTTTCACTTTTTTCAATTCGTCGATCGCGCGGTCGGGTTGTCCTTGCGCCAGAAAAGCCCGCCCCCGTTCCAAACGCGCTTCGTGAAACGCTTCGGGAGTAACGCGCAAAGCCTCGTCATATTGCCGGATCGCAGCGCCAAATCGCCCGGCATCATCCAGCATCAAGCCCAGTTGATAAAGCTGGCGTCCGAGCTCATAATGCTCGCGTGCCTTCAAGCCGCCGGTGATGGCCAGGGGAAAGGCGCGGTCAAAAGCATTCGGGCCGATGACGGGAGTTTGTTTTTTGGGTTGATTCTTGGTGGCTTCAATCACGTTCGCGCGCACGTACTCAAAGAGCTCGCCCACGCTCACCTGGCCGTCTTGCGGAGTATCGTCGGCCCGGCCGCGCAGGCCTTCGAGCAGAAAATGTGTGAACACGCCGTGCCCGCCGCCCCATCTTCTATCCTCCTGCGCTTCTTCATTGGCGCTCGCGGAAGACAGCAAAGCAATGCCGCCTTTAGCGTCGCCCAAACCTTTCAGCGATTTATTTACAGCTTTATTGTTTTCCAAATTCCTTCCGCCGATGCCGCCGGCAATGTTGGCGCTATGGCAGGCATCCGCCAGAATAATCACCTGTCTGGCTAACAAAATTTCGCGCAAAGCTTCGTCGATTTCGCGCATGGGAATGGCAGTAGCCGCCAGGTGATTCGGGTCCGTGTCATACGGCAAAAGATAAACGGTTTCGTTCGCCGGCCGGTCGCGGTCCGGCGCGCCGTGGCAGGCAAAATAAAGCAACACCAAATCGCCTTCCTTGGGTTGCTTTAAAAAACTGCGCAAGGCGAAACGGATGTTGGCATAAGTGGCGGTCGAGTCGGTCAAATGTACGATATGATCTTTCTTGAATCCTCCGCCGGAAGGTCTTTGCAACAGATGATAAAGCGAGTCGGCATCGCGATGCGCATATTCCAGGCTTCTGATGCCGGCGTTTTGATATTTTGAGATTCCGATAATAACGGCCCAGCGCTCGCCTTGGGGCCAATTCGAGCGCGGCGCCGGTTCCAACGGCCTCGAATCAACGGTGGAGTCGGGCTGCGCCGCCGCCGGCACATGCGCGCAGAATGAGATGAGGGCTAAAATAAAGAGAGGGCAGATTGTAGTTTTCATATGCGTAAAATAATGAAGCCTGATTAACGTTCGCAGAAACTATTTGGCAATTGCCTCAATTACTTCCGTCTGGCCGTCATTGCGAGCCGGCTTTATCGGCGAAGCAATCTCAGTTCACGAGCGTGCAATGCGAAGCTGAAGCTTCGCACTCCGGAGTGTGGTCTCCCAAAGAGATTGCTTCGACAAAAAGATGCCTCGCAATGACTTTCGTCTGGCCGTCATCATCATCTCCTAATTTCAATCACGCGTTGAATCGTAGTCCAATCCGTCAAAGGCACCGGCTCGAGTTCATTGCGTGGCGTGCCCCGCACGGCTTGATCCAACAACTGCAAAACCGGCGGCAAAGAATTAAGTGTCGAGCCGGTTGCGGGGTCCTTATATAAAAAACTGAAATCAACTGACTGCGTAATCGCAACCACTTTCAAAAATTCTTTGGTCATTTCCTTCCCCGCCGGCAAGACCGCTCTAAAGCTATTGCTCCATTTTGCTCCGGGCGGCAATGCGCTTGAAACACTGCCTTGTTCAGGCGCTAAAACAGTTATGCCGCCGTCGCCGGGAAGATTCAAAAGTGCGAAGTACAAATTTTGGCCGGAATTGTTGGTTATCATACATTCAAATTCTTCGCCTTCATAAAATACCGCTCCGGTGCCCGGCTTTTGGTAAGGCGAACGCGAGCGCCCGGAGGCGCTGCGCGCGAGCAAACCCCATTCAAGCTTCAAAACCGGCGCCGGGTTTGCAAATGCCACAAGGTTGAACCATCGTGCCCATTGCTCGACTTGTTGGACGATACGCGGCACCGCTTGTCGCTCATCGCTACGGATTCGCGGCGCGATTTCCGTGGTGTCGCCGCCTTCCATCGCGATTTCATTTTGAATTTGGCGCAGCAGCACGTCATAGCCTTGCGCGCCGGAAACTGCTTCAATATTGCGCCTTTGATCCAACACGTTTTTGGCCTCGCGCAGCGTGGCAGAGCTTGCCAAACCGTAATAATGCAAACGCAGCTTGAAATCAGGATAACGGTGTGCGCGCTCCACTGCGCGTGCCTCGCGCGGGATTTGATTGCCGGAAATAATTTTCCCGCGGGCCCTTTCCGGCAGAACTTGTTCCAATTCTATTTGAGCGAGCGGCTGTTCCGGGGCAGCAAAGCTGCGCGCACCGGGCCGATAAATTTCAAAAATAGAACCCGCAGTCAAGCCCTGTTTTTCACCGGCAAACAAGGCAACGTTATTTTGCTCTTCCGGCGCCGCCAGAAAATAAGCTTGCGCAATACTGCCGGGCGCGCCAAACACATGGGATGAGCGCGCTTCGCCAATGAGTTGTGGATGCTGATTAGGGTAGTTCGCGCCGACTTCGCCGATCACATTATCCATTACTTCGCTATAAGTCGCTGCCGCCCCGGCGCGGCGCAGTTCTTGAGCGAAAAAATAAGTCAAAGCGCCGTTCGCTTTGTCTTTTTGCGCCCAGTGCTCATAAGCATTTTCTCCCGCTCGACATGCAGCGACCATGACATAATTGCTTTGTTCCGGATACAAATCATCTCCAGCGAAGCGCGTGCCCGTCCTGATCGAGGCCGGCGGCTTACGAGTGTCAAGTGCCAGGCTTCGGCTGCGACCCGCGCCACGCATCGCGGCATCCGTGTGGCTGGCATCGAGAATGAAAACGACGTTGCGAGAATTGCGGGAGAGTTGTGAGAACAGTTGGTGCAGCTCATCATCGCTCAAATCGAAAACTTTGCCGCCGGGATCGCGGCTGTCGTAAGGCACGATGGTCTCGTCGAGGCCGTCAATCTCGTCGCCGGAAACGTCCCGCATCTGCGAGCCATAGCCGCTGAAATGGAAGACAATAACGGCCTCCGGTTCTGCTTTCCGAATCAAATGCTCTTGAAAAGCCTTGAGAATAGCGGCGCGGGTGGCCAGCGCTCCGGTCAACACCAAAATATTTTCCGGAGGAAATTCGAATTTGTTGAGCAACAGCGCCTTCATGTCTTCGACGTCATTGACGCAGCCCGCCAGCTCAGGAATTTTATGGGATTGGCGATACTGATCGATGCCCACGAGCAGAGCCAGTTTTTTGGGCGCTTGCGCGTGGACGAAATTGTCAAAGGCAACCTCCCAAAAGCACGCAGCCAGAAAAAGCAAAAGAAAGGGCATGAGCTGCTCCAAAAAATCCTATAGCCTTCGTGCTCGGGCAAACTGAAGTTTGCCACTCCGATTCAACATTCATTCCTTCACCAAATACACCCGCGAGGCCGTCGCCCATTCGCCCAGCTTTACGCGTGCGGGTTCGGCGCCGCGGGTTTGGCTGAGCGCGGCCTGGCGCAGCAATATTTCCAACTGATTTTCCTCACCGCGCATGCCGCCGTCGTCCACCCCGCGTGAAGGCGCTTGTTCGATAAAATGAAAATCCACCGGCTTGGAAGTGGCAATCACTTTGATCACATCCGTAATCGTCTTGAGCTCGGGCCGGGACTTCGACAAGGTGGCGTTGTAAAGCTCGGTCGTCATGCTGGCACCGGCGCTTAAAAGCTCGCTCGCGCCTTCCTGCCAGGGAAAAAGCACGGCCACGCTGCCGTCGGTGGAAAGATCGAGAATCGAAATAAACAAATCCTGGGTGGAGGTGTTCGCAACCGTGAGTTGATACTGTTCGCCCACGCGCAGCGTGTCATCGGCTTTGCCGAGATTGTCCATGCCACGGCTGCCCCGGCCACTGAGTATTTTGATGGTGAGATTGATTTTGCCCACAGAAGCGGGGTTGTTTATGGAAAGCACATTGTACCACTTGGCCCATTGCGTCACTTCGTTGACAACCTTGTTGATGATTTGGGGATCATTCACGGACACACGCAGCGAAAGCTCGCTGACGTCCCCCCCTTCGGTAATAATTTGACTGCCCTCCTGCCGCAACAACAGATGATAACCCCGCGCCTCGCGCAATTCCGGCACGGCGGGCACGGTTTCAACAAAGCGCAAAGAATCGAGCCGCGCTTTGATCGCGCGCAACTTGGGGGATTGGGCCAGGCCGTGATAATAAACCGCCAGCTTGAGTTCGGCATATTGATGCTCGCGCTCGACCGCGCGGGCAAATTGCGGAACGGCAGCGCCGGAAACGCGTGCGCCGGTGGAGGTGAAAGGCAATATGCTTTCCAACCTGACCTGCGCGAGAGCTTGCTGCGGCGGCGCAAATTCTTTTGTCCCGGGCGCATAAACCGCAAACACCGAGCCTTTGGACATGCCGTGCACCTGGCCGGCGTTAAACGTGACTTGATCGCCGCGCACGGAGGTTACCAACACATGCGCCTGCGCCACGCCGGTGGAATCGCTGAACACGTAATGGTCCGCGGCCGCGCCTTCAATCTGCGGATTCTGGTTGGGAAAATAGGCATTGACTTGTCCCATCACGTTGTCCATCACGTCGCGATACGTGGCTTTGGCGCCGGTGCGGCGCAATTCTTTGGTGAGAAAATAAGTCAAAGCGCCGCGCGCTTTGCCGTCCTGCTTGTGCTCATAAGAACGCTGTTTCGAAAGGCAGCCGGAGATCAAAACATAATTTGCATTCGGGGCGCGCAAATCGCTTTCGCCCTCGAGGCCGCGTTCGCTTGCGGCATACGCCGGCGCAGTTGCCGGCGGCTCGCGTTCGTCATTCGGCGCTTTCCGCACCAAGCCGGTGCCGCGCGAGGCCGTGCCGGAATTGCAACTATCGAAAATAAACGTGATGTTTTTGGTGTGGCGGCCTAGCTGCTGCAGCAAACCGTTGATCTCGTCGTCGCTGACGTCGAAAACTTTTTTCTGCGGATCGCGGCTGTCGTGGCACACCAAAGTTTCATCCAACTGGTCTCCGATTTCATCGCCGGAAACGTCTTTCATTTGCGAGCCGTGGCCGCTGTAATGGAAGACAATGATCTCATCGCCGGGCGCTTCCGACTGCTCGATGAGGTGATCTTGAAACGCTTTGATTATGCCTTCGTGCGTGGCCTGCTCGTTTTTAAGCATGAGCACGTCCGCTTCTTGAAAGCCGAATTTATTGACCAGCAATTCCCGCATGTCTTCCACGTCATTGACGCATCCGTCTAAATTGGAAACTTTGTTGGGGTAGCGGTATTTGTCGATGCCGATCAACAACGCCAATTTTCTGGGTGCGACTCCCGGCGTCTCGACCGGCCCGGCGCCGGAGCTATCACGGGGTTGAGAAGGATTGTTGTTGCCGGGTGTGGGCTTGGGTTTTCCGTTGCAGCCCGACTGCAGCGCGAACAGCGCCCACAGCAGAAGAGCGATTATGGTGTTGGATTTGCGCATGAAATTTTGACCTCATTGATGGTGTGTGTACACGTAAAGCCGCAGAGACGTTAAGAATACGCAAAGAAATTAAAGGCAAAATAATTTGCTGGCAAAATGATTGCTGTTGAAATGTGTACTTTAAAAAAGTTGAATTTTTTTGCCCTAAATCATTTTGCCATTTAAAAATTTTTGTGAAAACCCTTGCGGCTTCGCGTCTCTGCGTGAACTCTTTTTAACCATTCAGTTTGCCGGCTAATTTGCAGCATTCGCCGCGGCCACGCCCGCGAAAACGCCCAGGGCCAGTCCGGCGGGAAAGGCCAGCTTGCGCACAATTTTTCCCAAAAAATTTCCTTCGCTGCTCTCGTACAGTTTCTTGTACAGATCACCGCGCTTTTCCAGGGCTTCACATTTTTCGTTGAGGATGGCGATTTTCTGGTCCTTGATGCCAACCAAGCCTTCCAGCTCGGCCACGATTTGTTTGTGCAATTCCGCCTGGCTGCGATAGCTCGCCAGCGTTTTTTCATACTCCGGCGCCAGCTTGATCAGCCGCGCGTAATCCGTAATCCACTTGCCGTTGAGCACCAGCCCGACAACGGCATTGCTGCCGCGCACGCGCAAGGTGGCATCCGGAGTGAGGGGAAAATCGAGATCGGTCACTTCCGCTTCCGCCGCGCCGACGTCGCGCGACCGTGAAGAGGCCGTAGCGCCCGGCTGCGAGGTGATGAGGTCCAGATCCGTTGCTTCATCTGAACCCCTGGGCGCGGCGCGCAGAGAATCGAGCGCGGTCTGATTGTCCTGCACTTGTTGGGCGAAGTTTTCCAACACGCTGCGCGTGAAAGGCAGCACGGGTGTGGCGGTGGTGTCTTTAGTTTCCTGCGCCAGAATCGGGAGGGGCAATGCCGCGGCCACGATCCACAGCATTGCGCGTGTGCTCTTCGATAATATCGAGGGCATCTTCCAGCTCGAGAATTTCATTTTTGAGGTCATTGATGTTCCCTTCTCCTTCTGCGATTCGTTTTTGGATTTCACCGAGCTTGGTTTTCAGCCGCGCGATTTCTTCCAAACGCTTTTCCTCCTCGGCGGTCAACTGCGCCAGCATTTTGTTGAGATCGGCGACTTTTTGCTCCTGCTCGGCGATTTGTTGCTTGAGCACCGCGATCAATTTGGCGCGGCTGCTGAAGAAGCGATCGTAAACGCTCGCGCCGATGGCCAGAACCACCACCAGAACGACGATGGTCAAGGCGTTTTCTTTTAACGAAGTCAATAGGCTCATGGTTTTTCCTTTAAATTTAATCGCGCTTTTTGTTTGCGTGATGAGACGCCTCTTTTTATGTCATTTGGAAGAATCTTTTTGAGCACCAAGATGACACGTTGAAATTGAGATTTTTCCAAGTCCTTCGAAAGATTCCTCGCTGAATGACAATATTGGATGAAGCTACTCATTCATTTCAGAACCTCTATAATCTCACATTGCGCTCCCTTGCCTCTTGGCGTGAAAGTTTTCGCTCTTTCAATCCACCACCCTTCTGTATTCAATAGCATAATATCCCTGCAACCCCGACCAATCCCAAATTTTGCGAATCACTTTATTAGCGCCGCCGGAAGCTTCGTAGAAGATGGGGCGGCCGTCGGAATGATAACCGGCGAAAAGCACAATATGCGAACCCGGCTTGTTAAACGCGTCGCCGGGTTTCATGTCCGTGAACCAATTTCCGCGCAGCGGAATGGCGAGAGAATCGACCACCACATTGACGGTGCCGTATTTTCGCGGAGGGCTTGTGCCGAACCAGCAATAAGAAACGAAGCCGGAGCAATCGGTGCCGGCAGTGCAACTGGTCACGCCGTGCCATTGGTGCGAGCCGGCGGCTTTGCCTTGAGCCAATTTGCGGTCGAAATCTTCCGGGCCGTCCATGCCGCCCCAATCATAAGCAATGCCGCGCACCGTGGCATTGGCAGCGAAATCGCAGTTATAGGGCGCAACCGTGACGCACGGCGCGCGGCGGTTAGGCTCACGGCAGATCCATTGATGCTGTTCCAAACGCCGGGCCGTCGCAATGATTTCATCGCGCGTTCTTTCCGGCAGTTCCGGCGGCGCAGAGGCCGTGCGCAGCAGAGCCGAAGGCGGCAGAAATGACAGCCAGAACAGCAACAGAATTGACACCATAATAATCCTTTTCATTTCTTTTTCACCAGCACAAAATCGCCGCCCTCGTCACCGGTCTCACGAATCTCGCCGTATTGCGGCACCTGGCTGGCCGGGCTGTTGTTGATCACCGCGTCGCGAAATCGGGTGAAGAGATTCTGCGCGTTTAAATAGCGATCGGTATTTTGGCGCAAGTGCTTGAGCAAGTATTCGACGAAGACGCTGCGATCCGGCACTTCGTTATTGCGCGTGCCGCTGGTGATCGCCTTGCGGCTGGGCAATTTATAAAGCTCCGCGATGGCGCGGCTTTCGCCGATAAAAGCGGTGCGCGTTTTGAAAATTCCACCGCCAAAACACGCATCTGAAATCAACAGCGTATGTTTGGATTTGATGCCATAAATATAATCGCGCACCGTGCTATTGGAAAGCCATTCGGAACGGCTCGACTTGCGCGCATTGGCAGGCAGCCAAAATCCCTGTTTCAGCCTTTCATCCCAATAGCCGTGTCCCGCATAGAAGACCAGCAAATTATCATTCTCCGTCAGCCGTTGCGAGAGCTGATCGAAAGCGTCGAAGATTTGCTCGCGGCTCGGATTTTTTAAGAAAGTTAAATGCTGTTGCGCAAAAGTATAATCTGCCATCAGTGTGTTGATCAAGTTTTGCGCGTCGGGGAGGGGATGCTCTAAATCGTTTATGCTGGGATCGATATAATCCTGCACCGCGACCACCAGCGCATAATAATTTCCCGCCGGCAAAGGGGCCGCAGGAGCCGGATTGGCCGGCGTGAAATTGCGCGTATCGACCGGTTCGTTGCTGGTGTTCTCCGGTTCGGGATCGGTTCTTTGCACTGTAACTTGTGGGGAAAAAGTCTCCGGTTGAACCGGCGCCTCTTGCGCCACGATTATAGAAAGGGCGTGATTGAAATTGGGATTGTTTTCATTTTGCACGCTTTCGACGTACGCCAGCAAATGGACGCCGGGCGCCATCCACGTATATGAAATACTGCTTGCGACCGGCGCATAGCCGGTGATAGGATTTTGTATTTGTTCTTCGGATATCGTTTTGATGCGCAAACACGGAACTGTTCCGGCCGGAAGGCGAATGCGGCCCCAACCGTCAACAGTATTTTTTTGTTTGGAATAAACTTGCACCTCTTGGAAACCTTGAAGAGTCGTGCACATTTGCTCGCTGGTCCAACTGCTGCCGTAGGTCAGGGGAAATTGCAAAGTTTTCACCGGAGAATTGCAGGCGCGGATTTGCACTTGTCCGAGCTGCAGGTTGGCATAGCCAAAACCAAAAGATTCATAACGGGAGGAAGTTTTTCGGCAAAACATTTCGAATCCCGGAAAAATCGTTACGGCAACTTTTGCCGCACCGAACAGTTGGGCAAACTCTTCAGTAAATCGGGATTCAGAAGCTTCATTCACGGCAAGCGTATAGGGCGTCAGATTGAACGAAACGCGGCTGAAGTCCCACATGCGATTTTCACCGGCGGCGCCAACGTTCACGGGAATCGAGCCATACACATCAATTCCACCCAGCATTTCCTGGGTGAAGCCGATGCGATCCCCGGGAAAATCATTGGCGGTGATGGTGATCTGCGCCCACGCCGGCATGCTCGCCAGCACAACCGGCAACGCCAATCTCAATATGCGAATAATGCTAGGCATGCGTTTCCACCTTTGGAATGTCGATTAAATAACTTACTCATTTGATCTGTCATGCCCGAGCGCTTTAATCGGGCATCCAGACGGCGTAAAATGGATTCCCGCTTAAAGACTGCAGGAATGACAGCCCGGCGCAAAGGGGAAAGCTATTTAATCGGCGCTCCTTATCTCGTATCCCACTTCCGAATCTGCACTTCATCTTGCAACGGCATAAGCTGATAAACGACTTCCTCGCGCAGGCGCAAATCGTCTTCCGGGGTCACGTAATAATCAATCGCAATATCCAAAATTTGCCCGACCAGTACGCCGTCTGCGGCATATTTGCGCACGAACTTTTGAATGCGCAGAGGCTCTCGCGATGATCCGCCGGGAGTGGTTTCCAATACGGCATAGGTGAAGCCGCGTGCGTCCGTGCCCAGGCTTTCCAAAGAAATCAGGCTCAAGCTATCGCTGCTGAAATTGACTTCCAGCGCGCCGCTACCGCCGCGGCCATTCGCATTCAAAATTTGCCCGCGTTTTGCGCCCGGTGTAAATTCGGCTTCATTGGAAACCGCGGCGCTGCGCGAGCCGCGGCCGGAGGAAGTGATCGGGCGAGGCTGCCGGCTGTCATCGACAAGATAGTATTCGCCGGTGGTGGCATGGCGTACTTCCAGGTCACCGTTTTCAACCAAAGCGACGCCATCTGCAGGAAAGCCCAAAGGCCAGGCTTCAATATAGACGGCCGCGCTGTCATAAAAAACCAAACGCTGCCGCAGCGGATCGGCAATGACGAAGCCTCCGTCATGAAGAATATCGAAACTTTCCGGGCCTTGCGGCAGCGCATCGGTATCGCCTAAAGCTATAGTCAACGCGCCGGGATTTTGAAGCAACGCCGCGCTCGCAGTATCGCCCAAAAAGATTTGCACGGGAATGCGAAGTATCGGTCTCATGGCGTACGAGCGCACCGGCGCGGGTTGCTTTTCTTTTTGCGGGCACGCTGCTAACGCCAGAGTGACCGCAAGCCCGTAGCAAAGAGATTTGGTCTTGTTCACGCTCTATCCTTTGCTCCTGTATAAAGATTTTTTCAGCGTTTCGGAAGCGACGCGGCGCACCGATGAATCTTCATCTCCTTGCGCCAAAGCTTCCAAAGTTTTGCGCACGCGCGGATCTTCGATATAATTGCCCAGCGCGGTCACCGCCGCCTGCCGCACGGTGACATCGCGATCGCGTTGGGCATCGTTCATCAAGGGTTCGATCGCGCGCTCGCTGCGAATCAAGCCCAGCGCCTTCACCACTTCCACGCGCACGGCGATGGTGGCATCTTTGCGATGCTGCAGCAACGCCTCCACAGATTCCGGTTTGGCGAGCAGTCCCAAAGCCGTGGCCGCGCCCTGGCGTTTGAGAATGTAGGGATCATCCAGTGCGGCGGCAATGCTTTTCCAGGAAGTGTCGGCGTCAAACCTGGCTAATCCGGAAATGGCGGTATGGCGCACGCGATAATTGGCGTCGGCCAATGCTGCAATCAAATGCGGAAGATACCTGGGGTTTTTCGTTTCCGCCAATTGTTTTACCGCCTCCGCTCGCACTTCCGCCGCCGGGTCTTTCAGTCCG
>Ga0247727_10006843_pt1 | contig 22142 bp, 25 predicted proteins | sample WisWelCaveWW1625_FD_202498 | JGI IMG/M metagenome (GOLD analysis project Ga0247727, IMG submission 202498) | Biofilm microbial communities from Wishing Well Cave, Virginia, United States - WW16-25 | ecosystem: Environmental > Aquatic > Deep subsurface > Groundwater > Cave microbial mat | place...
AGGCCTTGCGCATTCCATTTCCGTGACCGTCTTGCTGCTCGGGCAGCAGCAGCCAGAGCAGCACGAACGGCAGCACCCACGGCAGGTAGAGGTAGAACCAGTGCGTCAGCGTGAGCTGAAAGGCGACGAGCACCGCAGCGGTCAGGGCCGCGAGCTCGACTGGCCCCTTCCTGCGAGGGAGGACCGCAACGACCAGTGCGAGCACGATCGCGAGCGCGACCAGCACCGGCTGGACGAACCCGAGGTCCGGGATTCCCTCCGCGTGGTACTGCCCCCAGCCCCACAGCGACCACGGGGAGTCGCGGCCGACCTGATACCCGAGCGTGCGATCCCAGAAGGTGCGCGCAGCTGCCCATAGATCGGGCTCGAGCAAGAGGACCGCGAACGCGAGCAGCGTGGCCCCAGCGAAGGCAGCTGCGAAGCGGGCGAGCCTCCGTACGTCGAAGCTCGGGTAGGTCGCCCAGAGCGGGGCGACGAGCAGCGCCCCGAACTTCGCCCAGCCGGCCAGCGCAACTGTCGCGCCCCGCGCCGAGGCAGATGACGCAAGCCAGAACCCGAGCACGAGGAAGGCCGGCATGATCGTGTCATTCGTGTTCGCGTTGAGCGTGTACGCGGTGAACGGGTACGCGGTCCAGGAGAAGGCGAGGAGCGCCGCGAGGCGGAATCCCCCGAACCGCAGCCCGACAAGCACGAGCCCGAGGATCGCGAGCAGGTCGAAGGCGATCGAGGTCGCATGCGCGGCGGGAAGCGAGTCCCACTTCCCGCTCCAGCCGAAGATCGCCGTGGCAGGCAGGTAGCCGAGATACGAGACGGGGCCGTAGGTGTCGCCCCGCTCGATCCCGGCCTCGCAGCGACCGTTCGTCTGGATGCGGTCGCGAACCTCCCCGTCGGTGTCCTTCGGCCCGCAAGGCTCGAGCGTGCCGCGCTGGGGCATGTTCCCGTACGGCGCCTCGCCGTCGAGAATCCTGCTGGCGCCGGCCACCCCCGCGAGCCCGACATCGATCACCCCGCGCGGAGTCTCCACGTTGAGGCCGATCCGAAAGCCCAGGAGGAATACTGCCGCCACGGCAATCGCCCAGGTCGGCCACACGGAACGAAGCGGGCCTGCCCGTCTCCCCGAGCCGACCCAGAGCCCCCGAGCCAGGAGATACCCGAGCACCGGATAGACGAGAGGAACACTCCGGAAGATCTCGCCGCGGTTGAAGAACACGAGCGAAATCGAGAACGAGAGGAGCACCAAGAGGTCGAGGTTGCGGGTCGACAGCGGCCGGCGAAGGTCAGCAAGCCCGACCAGGAAAATGAGACAGAAAGCGAGCCAGACGAGCGGCTTCAAGAGTGTCTTGCCGCCGAACGCTCCGGTGCGTCCGCGCGCCATCTTCCAGGCCACCTGTGGCCCGGTCCAGGCCTCGGTGACCCGACCGGTGATGTCCTCCACATGGACCAGAGCAATCTGCCCGGCCTCCCCCGACCACACCTTCACGACCCACGTCCGCGAGTCGGAGCGAAACGTCGCCGCAGTACTGGGATCAGGAGGGTAGCGCTCGAGCCAGGCCCGCACCTTCGGATGTGCGAGAGCCGTTTTCACGGCGGAGTCCTCGTCGATGCGCGCGAGCTGGAGCGCCGAGTCGGATGGAGCCGCTGGGAGCGCAAACTCGGTCGGGATCGTCGTCGCGCCCGCCGTCGGTGCGAGCACGAAGGCGGTAGCCGCGAGGGCGAGCGCGATTAACGACGGGGTCCGAACGACCAGAGCTTATTGCCGACGAAGTTCACCGGCGTGACGAGCACGATGGCGATCGCCTGCGCGAGCACCTTGCCGAGCCCGGCGCTCACGAGCAGATGGAGGACAAGGAGATTCGCACCGAGTGCCAGGGTGGAGACGATCAGGAACCTCATCCCCTGGTAGGCGACGCCACCACGCTGGTCGCGGAAGGTCCAGAGGCGATTCCACGTGTAGTTGTTCGTCACCGCTACGGCGAACGAGCCGACCGCCGCCGAGATGTAGTGCAGCCCCACGCCGTTCAGCAGGACCGCGTAGACGGCGAGGTTGACCACGTAGCCACTCCCGCCGACGGCGCAGAACTTCACGAGCTGGGCCCAGTTGCGACCGCGGCGCAGCGCGGCTCCTACTCGAGCGCGCGAGATCCCGGGGACGACTTCCACCGACGACGGCTCCACAGGGACAGCAGGGTAGTCGCAATCCCGGCCACGACGACCCCCTGACGGGTCAGGATCCGGCAAACCCCTCCTCGCCGAGCAGCGGAACGAACCGACACGGGACGGACGCGCGCTCTCGTGGACCCTCTGGCGTCCGCTCGACGAGGACGAGCTCTTGTCCCCGCCGCGAACCCCTCGGAACAACGAGCCTGCCACCTTCCTCGAGCTGCGAGTAGAGCGCGTGTGGAACGGTGGGCGCTGCCGCAGCGACCGCGATCGCACTGAACGGCGATCGCTCCGGAACTCCGAGCGAGCCGTCACCGATCCGCACGGCAACACCGTCGTAGCCGGCCTCCGCAAGAGCGGCGCGGGCGGTTTCGGCGAGCTCGGGTACGCGCTCGATCGTCACCACCTCTGCCGCCAACTCGGCGAGTACCGCCGCCTGATAGCCAGAGCCGGTGCCGACGTCGAGCACGCGCTCGTCACCGTCGAGCCCGAGGAGCATGCAGATCGTCGCAACGATGAAGGGCTGCGAGATCGTCTGCCCGTGCCCGATCGGCAGCGCGCCGTCCTCGTACGAGTACGGCCGCAACTCGTTCGGGACGAACAGCTCGCGGGGAACACGCTCCATGGCGAGCAGCACGCGCTCGTCCGAGATCCCGCGTCGCCGGAGCTGCAGCTCCACCATTCGAGCGCGCGCCTCGGCGGCGTCGACCTGCAGACTCACTTCGCGAGCGTTCTCAGCCCGGCGAAGCGCGCCGCCTCGCGGCCGCGCATGCGTGCGGCCAGCAGCGGGATCGCGACGACCTCGACGTACCCCAGGGCCGGAATGAGCGCGAGAAGACAGATCAGGAGTCCGAGCACGCCCACGTACGCGGCGATCCCGACGCGGGTCCCGCCACGACGAAGTGCGCCGTGAACGACTGCGGCCGCAGCGAGTGCTCCGATGAAGCCGCCAACGCCGCCCGCGACCACCTCGCCCGTGTCGCCGATCGCGATCCCGGCTGCGGCACCAGCCGCGGTTGCGACGAGCGCGCCAACTCCGACCCCGAGCACATTCGATCCGAGGATCCCGACAAGAACGACTCCGATCCCGAGCCCGAGACCCAAGCACAGACCGATCGTGTACCACGATCCCATACGACGCGAAGTCTAGGGAGGGAGGGCGCCGAGTCGAGCTCCGACTCGTGGAGCGCCCCTAACTTCTTGCGAACACCGCCGCTACTTCTTGCGAACAGAACCGCGGTAGGTTGGCCGCAATCTGACACCGGAACTGGCGAAGCCGGCCGGTGAATGGGAAGGGAGTGATCTCATGCGCAAACGCACAGGACTGATCCTGGCAATCGCGCTCGTCGGCGCTCTCGCGTTGACCGCGATGGCGTCATACGGCGTTGCCGGAGGCCCCAAGGGCAACCTGAAGTCGAAACGGATGAGTGGCTATCTCGAGGTCCCGTCCGTCTCGACAGGCGGCAGGGGGACGATCGAAGCCCGGATACGAAACGGGTCGAGGATCGACTACAAGCTCACGTATTCGGGGCTGTCGAGCGCCGCCTCGCAAGCTCACATCCACTTCGCTCAACCGAGCGTCAACGGCGGTATCGCGGCGTTCCTCTGCGGCGGCGGCGGTAAGCCCGCATGTCCGGCGACAGGAGGTTCGGTCAGCGGGACGATCCTGGCCGCCGACGTGCTCACCGTGGCGGGACAGGGCATCGCTGCAGGTGAGTTCGCCGAGTTGACGGCCGCGATGAAGGCCGGCTTCACGTACGCGAACGTTCATACGGCCACCTTCGCCGGTGGCGAGCTGCGGGGGCAAATCTCGCCCTCCGGCAGCGACGACGACTAACGATCGAGAGTCGGCCTGGCGAGCGCTCAGCTCGCCAGGCCGAGCTCGAGGCGGGAGATCACAGCGAGGCCGAATGCGGCTGCGCGTGCGCCGTCTATGACCCGGTGATCGAAGCTGATCGCGATCGCGCCGGTCTTGCGAACGACGATCGCGCCTTCACGGACGACGGCCCTCGGCCCGACGCGCCCGATGCTGAGGATGGCAACCTCGGGATGGTTGACGAGCGGCGTCTGGAACAGGCCGGCGAGCTTGCCTGCGCTGGTCACGGTGAACGTCGAGTCGCGAACCTCGCCCGGCGCGAGCGTTCCTTCTCGCGCAGCTGCGGCGAGCCTGCCGAGCTCGTCGTGGATCTCGTCGACCGACCGGGCGTCCACCCCGCGCACGACGGGGACGACGAGCCCGTGATCGGTCTGCACCGCGACCCCGATGTCGTAGCGCTGGAGGTAGACGATCTCGTCACCCTCGAGCCGGGCGTTGAGCTCGGGAAACTCGATGAGCGCTTCGGCGCACGCCTTCACCACACGCGCGACGAGTTGCTCCATCGGCACGTGCTCGAAGTCGCACTCCTCGACCCAGGTCACCGCGGGCACCTCGCGGTGGGCGCGGGTCATGTGCTCGGCGACGACGCGGCGGACGCCGCGCAGCTTCTCGCGCCGCTCCTCTCCCGTCGACCCGCCCGCCGCGGCCGCCCGAACGTCCTCCTCGGTGATCCGACCACCTGGCCCCGTTCCCGTCATGGAGACGAGCTCCACAGCGAGCTCCTCCGCGATACGCCGAACGACCGGCGTGGCCTGCACTCGCGCGGCCCCAGCGGGATCCGCAGCCGCCCTCGCACCTTGTAACAGACTGTCGCTTGGCGTCTCGTGCTCCGCGACCGAGATCGTCTCGCCCGGTTCGCCTATGAGCACCAGCTCGGCGCCGACCGGAGCGACCTCTCCCTCGGCGACCAGTATCCGCAGCACTGTGCCTTCGTACGGCGACGGGATCTCGACAGTGGCCTTGTCCGTGGAGATCTCGACGAGCGGGTCGTCCTCGCTCACCTCCTGGCCCTCGACCACGAGCCAGCGCGCGACTTCGCCCTCCGTCAGGCCCTCGCCCAGGTCCGGGAGCTTGAACGCGTGCGCCATGACTACGTGTGATTCTCGTTGATCGCCCGACGCCGCAACCACCGCCGACGACCGACGGCGACGATCATCCCGAACGCGGACAGCGAGATCAGAAGCGGCGGAGCGAGAAACCCGATCGCCGAGAGGTAGTGGACGCTCGAGCAGTCGTCGCGGCAATCGACGAACCCGTCCGCGTCGTGGTACCCGGAGACGATCGCCGCGAGGGCAGCCACCCAGATCAGGCAGGCGACAACGAACAGTGCGATGGCGGCGAGGCCCAGGCGTCCCCGCAACCAGGCGGCCGCGAGACCGCCGCACATGAGGGCGAACAGCGCCACGACGCCAACCTGTACCCAGGCAGTCCACATCTCAGGCTCCGAGGACGCGCCGGACGGCGTCGACGACGCGGGCCTCCGACGGGACGTACGCATCTTCGAGCTGCCAGTAGGGGTACGGCACGTCGTAGCCCGTGACGCGGAGCACCGGCGCGCGGAGATCGAAGATCGCCTTTTCCGCGAGCACGGCGACGACTTCGGCGGCGAAGCCGCATACCCGCGGTGCTTCCTGGACCACGACCGCCCGACCCGTCTTGGCGACCGACGCGAGCAGGCCGCCCTCGTCCAGCGGCTTCAGCGACCGGAGATCCACGACCTCGCAGGAGGCCTCGCTCGCGAGCGCTTCCGCCGCGCGCTCCGCGACGCCGACCATCGCCCCGTAGGCGACCACTGTCACGTCGGATCCCTCGCGGGCGATGCGAACCTGTCCGAGCGGGATGACGTGCTCGCCCTCGGGGACCGCGCCGCGAGCAAGCCGGTAGATCAGCTTCGGCTCGAAGATGACTACCGGATCCGGGTCGCGAATCGCGGCGGCGATGAGCCCCTTCGCGTCGGCAGGCGTGGACGGGATTGCGACCTTCACACCCGGCGCATGGACGTAATACGTCTCCGGCGAGTCGTCGTGAAGCTCCGGCGCACGGACGCCTCCGCCGTAGGGCATGCGAATGACGATCGGGAACGACATCTTCCCGCGGGTCCGCCAGCGATACCGCCCCACGTGGTTGATCAGCTGGTCGAGCGCGGGGTAGCTGAACGCGTCGTACTGCATCTCGCAGACTGGCTTCCATCCGGCCATGCAGAGCCCGACCGCCGTACCGAGGATCCCGGCCTCGGCCAGCGGCGTGTCGACGCAACGGTCAGCGCCGAATCGATCCTGCAAGCCCACGGTCGCCCTGAACACGCCACCCATGCGACCGACGTCCTCGCCCATGACCATGACCAACGGATCTCGCTCCATCTCGACGTGGAGCGCCTCGTTCACCGCCTCGACGAGGAAACGCTCTTTCACCCGAGGATTCTCCGCAGCTCTTCGAGGTCCGCCGCGAGCGACGCGGGCGGATCCGCGTACGCGTGCTCGAACACGAGTGACACGTCGGCGGGAGGCTCCTCTTCGGCCTCTGCCATGCCCTCCCGCATCACAGTGAGCGCGTCGTTTCGGATCTCCTCCGCCTCGGCGCTCGTGAGAACCCGAAGGCGCTCGAGGTACCGCCCGTACCGCCCGACACACTCGTTCCGGCGTTCTTTCTCGACGCGCTCCTGGTCGATGTAGCTCGAGGGGTCGTCCGCCGTCGCATGGGGCGCCGCGCGGTACGTGACCGCTTCGATGAGCGTGGGGCCCTCGCCTGCTCGGGCCCGCTCGACGGCTTCTCGCGTGGCTTCGTATACGGCGAGGACATCGCCCCCGTCGACACGCACACCTGGCATCCCATACCCGATTCCCTTGTCGGCGAGCGTGGGGGCAGCGGTCTGCGCGCTGAGAGGAGTCGAGATCGCCCACTGGTTGTTGTTGCAGAAGAGAATCGCCGGAGCCTTCATGACACCCGCGAACGTGGCGGCTTCGTGGAACGCGCCCTCCGAGGTCGCGCCGTCACCGAAGTACGCGATCGCCACGCGATCCTCGCCTTTCAGCCGAGATCCCCACGCGAAACCAACCGCGTGCGGGACGTGCGTCGCGATCGGGACGCATATCGACGCCACGCCGTAGTCCTCCGGGTTCCACCAGCCCGCCGGATGCCCCCGCCACCACGAGAAAACGGTCGAGGCAGGCATCCCGCGCAGAAGCCCGATGGCCGACTCGCGGTAGCTCGGGAAGATCCAATCGCGCTCCGCGAGAGCGAAGACCGACCCGACCTGCATCGCCTCGTGGTTCCAGAAGATCGCGTACGTGCCGATGCGACCCTGGCGGTGGTAGATCACCGACCGCTCGTCGTAGGTCCGGAGGAGAACGAGATTCCGATAGAGCGCGAGTAGCTGGTCAGGCCCGAGGCCCTCGACCTCGCCGTCGGGAAGCGACTCGCCGTCACCGATGACGCGGCGCAGGCCTCCTTCCGCGGGCAGCACCCGGCTCATCGGAATCTCAGTGTATGGAGACGAGGCGACCCAAGTGACGAAGCGTCACCCGGAGCTCTCAGACAAGCACCGTCACGGCATCTCGCTCCGCCTCGATCACAACCCGCTCGACATCGCCGAGATCCTCCCCGTCCGCCTCGAGCGGCATCGGCGAGTCGCAGACGATCTCGATCCGGTCCGCGTCGTGGAGGTAGACGAGGTTGCGGGCCCTCGCTCGATCGCCCTGGCCGAACGCGTACCACGCGAACCGTGGAAGCTCGCGCGTCCGAAGCCGAACCGGCGCGACCAGGTCGAGGCCGCCCTCGAAGCTCGCGTGCGGTGCCGGGCGCACGGCGACGCGACCCGCGTAGCTGTACGCGGGCCCGTTGGACACGAGCGCGAACGCAGCCCTGCCGTGGTCGACGACCTCGAGCGCCGGCTCGAGTCGAAAACGATGGCGACCGAGTGTGCGCACTCCCGTCCACGCGAACATGAGGTTGTTCGGGCGGCGCCCGTCCGAGCGTCTGCCGAGCTCGTCAACCGCGCGTACGACCTCCGCGTCGAGGCCGATCCCACAAGCGAACCCGAACCGGCGTCCGTTCACGCGGCCGACGCTGATGCGCCGCGTCGATCCGGTCGAAAGCCTCCGAGCGGTGGCAACGGGATCGTTGGGGAGACCGAGCGCGCGAGGCAAGACGCTGGTGCCTCCGCCGGGGATGAGGCCGATTGGAGTCGTCCCGTCAATTCCGTTCAGCACCTCGTTGTACGTGCCATCTCCGCCGTAGACGTACAGGGCGCCGACGACACCGGAGACCTCCTGCGCGATCTCGGTCGCCTCACCGCGAGCGCTGGTCATACGAAGGTGCGTGTCCGCAGGAAGAGCGGCCTGCACCGCCGCCAGCCGTTCCTCGTCGACCTTCGTCGCCCAGGGATTGGCGATCAGAAGACGGCTCACCGGGGCGTGGCGTAACCGCGGATGCCGTCGACGAGGATCGCGGTGAAGCGGTCGGCGAGCTCGTCGGTGTCACGGCCTGGCGTCAGCCACGTATACGCCCAGTTCGCCGCCGAGAGGACGAGCAGCGTCGCCGCTCCCGCGTCGAGGTCGCTCCTCAGCCCTCCCGCCTCCAACCCCTCGCGAAAGAGCCCGCGCCATCGCTCCTCGTATCGGCGCCGTTCGGCCAGGATTTCCTCCTGGTATCCGTTCTCGAGGTACCGCCACTCGCGCGTAAAGACCGTCGCGACATCGAGCTGGTCGGCGACGACGCCGAGATGGCCGCGTAGCGCGAAGCGAATGCGCTCGACCGCCGACCCGTCCTCGGGCACCGCATCGAGAGCGGCGTGGAAGGCGCGGGCGCCCTCTCGCATTGTCTCGAAGAGAAGCTGCTGCTTGGAACCCGTCAGTGAATAGAGCGAGCCCTTCTGGACGCCGAGCGCCTCGGCAATGTGCCCCATCGAGGTCCCGTGGAACCCGCGCTCGGCAAACAGCCGCGCCGCCTCTCGGGTGAGCTCCTCTTTCCTTGTCGCCATATACTCGATGCTAACGACCGTTCGGTAGGGAGGCTAGTTCGTGGACACACGCACGCAGGAGTTTCTCGACTACGTCCAGTCGGGCGGGCAGGTCGAGACGGGCGATTGGATGCCCGACGAATACCGCGCTCGCCTCGTCAAGTTCATCGAGATGCACGGCAACTCCGAGTTGATGGGCGTGCTTCCCGAGCGTGACTGGATCCTCCGCGCGCCCACCCTTCAGCGGAAGCTCGCGCTCACCGCGAAGATCCAGGACGAGGTCGGACACGCGCAGCTCATCTACCGCGTCGTCGAGGATCTCGGCAAGCCGCGAAACGCCTGCCTCGACGACCTCGTGACCGGCAAGTCGAAGTTCCACAACGTCTTCCACTACCCGACGAAGACCTGGGGTGACGTCGGCGTCATCGCCTGGCTCGTCGACGCCGCCGCGATCGTCTCGCAGAAGGCGCTCCTCAAGTGCTCGTACGCGCCGTACGCGCGGATCATGAAGAAGATCTGCTGGGAGGAGTCGTTCCACATCCTCCACGGCCGCGACGTGATCCTCGCCATGGTCACGGGTACGCAGGAGCAGTTCGAGCTCGTGCAAGAGGCGCTCGACCGCTGGTGGGAGCCGCTCATGCACTTCCACGGGAACCCGATTCCAGCAGATGAGGATCCGATGGTCACCTGGCGGATCAAGAGCCAGGCGAATGAGGACGCGCGCCAGGAGTTCCTCGACGGGTATGTCTCCCAGATCCGCGAGCTGGGGCTCGAAATTCCCGACCAGAACCTGCGAAAGAACGAGGGCGCTTGGCTCTACACCGAGCCGGACTGGGAGAAGCTGCGCGCGGTCGTCACGGGCCACGGACCCGCGTCGGAGGAGCGGCTCGCGTTTCGGCGGCTGTCGCGCCAGGACGTGGCCTGGGTGGAGCAGGTCGTGCTTGCGGAGGCCGCATGACGGCAGGCACGAGGCAGGCAGGTACCTGGCGCACGACGCGTGCATGGCGCGGGGCAGGTGTCTGGCGCAGAACAGGTACCTGGCTTTAGCCAGGTACCCACCTGGGAGAGACGTGATCTACGAGGTCTTCAGACAGGAACGAAAGGGACAGCCGTTCCAGCACGCCGGGACGGTGACAGCACCGAACGAGCGCTTCGCCGAGATCTACGCGCGCGAGCAGTACGGTCGGAGGCAGGAGTCCGTCGCACTGTGGCTCGTCGCGCGCGACGACGTTAGTGAGATCGCCGAGTTTCCCGATGAGTTCGACCTCAAGTACCGACGCGTCGACGGGTACTCGATCAAGGCTCGCCTCCGGGAGGCGCGGGAACGAGCAGGGACGCTCGAGCTGGCGCCCGGAGGGGTGGAGGAGTGAGCAAGCGAACGGACCTCTTGCTGTCCATCGCCGACGACGAGCTCATCCTCGGCTGGCGCAACTCGGAGTGGACAGGGATCGCGCCCTTCCTCGAGGAGGACGTTGCTTTCTCCTCCATCGCGCAGAACGAGATCGGCCACGCCCGCGCTCTCTATGAGCTCGCAGCTGCAGAGCTCGGGACGACGGCCGATGAGCTCGCATTCGACCGCAAGCCCGAGGAGTACCGCTGCGCACCGCTCGTCGAGCTGCGCCGCCTCGAGTGGGCGCGCACGATCGCCCGCCATTGGCTGTACGAGACGGCCGACGAGATCCGGCTCGCAACGTTGAAGGCCTCGGACGACTCCGAGATCGCCGGTGTCGCCGCGAAGATGGATCGCGAGGAGGCCTACCACCGGATGCACGCGGAGATGTGGATCGACCGCCTGCTCTCCTCCGACGACGGGCGCGAGCGGCTGGACGAGGCCATCGACGAGCTGTGGCCGTACGCGCTCGGCGTCCTCGACGACGAGTTGCGGCCGGAGTTGCGCGCGCGCGTCGAGGCTCGGCTCGGTCGGGAGCTGCCTGAAGTCGAGCCCGTACCGAGGGGCGTTCACGAGGCGGAGCTCGCGGAGCTCTGGGGGGAGATGACGCTGGTCCGCCGCTCCGCCCCTGCGGGAGCCCAGTGGTGAGGACCGCCAAGTGGCTCTGAGCCACAAAGTCACGGACTCGGACGTGTGGGCGGCGCTCGCCGAGATACCCGATCCGGAGATCCCTGTGATCTCGCTCGTCGACCTCGGCGTGATCAAGGACGTCGCGGTAGACGACGGCCTCGTGCGGATCGACTTCACGCCGACCTTCATGGGCTGCCCGGCGCTCGAGCCGATGCAGCGCGCGATGGAAGCGAAGATCGCGGAGCTCGGAGCGACTCCGGCGATCAACGTCCGGCTCGACGACTCGTGGTCGACCGACGACATCACGCCGGAGGGTCGCGAGAAGCTTCGCGCCGCCGGGTTCGCGCCTCCCGCGCCGCGGCCGGCAGGCAAGCTCGACCTCGTCCAGCTGCAGCGAGGGTTCCGCTGCCCGTACTGCGGGTCGACGAGCACGAAGCTCGAGAACCTCTTCGGCCCGACTCCGTGCCGGTCGATCCGCTACTGCGAGGACTGCCGCCAGCCGTTCGAGCAGTTCAAGACGATCTGACGAACCTGTGTCTGCGGGGGCGCACGTCGCCCCCGCAGTTCGTCAGCCCTTTACTCGTCGGATCAGCCGTCAGTCTCAGGCAAGAATGTCACGAGGTAGTAGGTGTCCCAGTTCAGACAGCTCCATCGTCGGGATCGGGCCGCTCCAGCCGTCCGGCCCTGAGGTGCCACGCGGGATGGTCTGCAGGGAGATGATCTTCTCCGACGTCTGGCACATCCCAGCCCGGAGCGGCTGCCCGTCCTGACGGCCCGGGGGCAGAAACGCCTTGTCGGTGGCATCAGGGCAGATCGCTGGATCCGACGCGGCGGTCGCGCCGAGGATGATCGCGAAGAAGCCGACCGGCTTGTGCTGCGGGGCGGTCAGGCCGTCGTGAACGTGCCAGTTGGGCGGCAGGTTGGTGGGACTCGGCCCCCCTGCAAGCGCGGCCGTGCCAAACGCTACGAATGTCGCCCCGGCTGCGAGAGCCGCGGCGATGGACATTGGGCTTCTCATGATTCTCCTCCTCTACGCGTTGCACGGCGGAGACGCGACGTCGAGGCGCAGGCTGGCCGTCATCGGAATGACGAACGTTCCGACGAACACCGCAGGCTCGGCACCGTCGTTGCGGACGAGGTTGGCGAGCCCGGGGACCTCGACGTAGGCACGGCCCTTGCTGTACGTCGTCTTCGTACAGTCGTTCGCGTACAGCGTGACTGCTCCCTGGGTGACGACCATGAAGCCGGGCCCGGGGTGGCGATGCCAGCCCGTGCTTGCTCCCGGCGGCAGAGTGATCCGAAGTGCAGTCACATCCCAGGGCGCGTTGTAGGTCCCGCGCCAAGGGTGCGCTGCTTGGTTCGGGAACGTGCCTTGGGCTTTCAGCAGCAGACTGTCAGCTGTGGTTCCCTTCCCGAGCAGCTCGGTGCTCTGGCCGGCGGGCGGCGTCGCCTGAGCGGTCCCCAGGATCGCCATGAGCGCCAGCCCCAAGAGCGCTGGGATCGCCAGTGCAGCGAGTGCAAGAGTTGGTCGACGTTTCATGCTTCTCCTCCTTCGGTCGAGGCGGTCGAGACCGCCATCTGCATGAGAGGCCTGAGCGTCCTGACTCCTTCGCTCGATCCCGCGACCGCGCGCGCGGCCTCACGTGCGTGCCTGGGGTCGAACGCCCAGCCCTCGAGAACGAGTCCCACCGTCGTGCGGTCGCGAAGCAGGGCGACATTCGTGACGCCGAGCCTGGCGAGCTCCTCGAGCGCCGCCGGCTGAAGCGCCGGCAACTCGTCTGAGGCCGGGAACAGCACCACCGTGATCGCCACCTTCCGCTCCACTCCTGGTTGCGGGACAGTGGCGCTTACGCTAGGCCGGGCCGACCCTCCCGATCATCGGGGAGCTCCCTCGTTGTCGAGCTCCCCACCCTCGCCGCGAGCTCTGCGCGGTTGCGGACTCCCACCTTCCTCAACACGTTCGAGACGTGGCGCTCGACGGTCTTGCGCGAGAGGAACAGCGTCTGCGCGATCTCCGGGTTGCTCGCGCCTTCGGCGACCAAGCGCGCGATCTCGCGTTCACGCGGCGTCAGCGGTTCCCCGGCGGCGCTGCGGCGCCATGTTCGAACGCCGAGCGACCGGAGACGCTGCCCTGCAAGAGCACGCTCGGTCGTTGCACCCAGGTTGTCCGCCAGCTCAGCTGCGCCCTCGAGGATCTCCACTGCGCGTTCACGGTCCACTGGAGCGAGCGCCGCGCCATGGTCCAGCCGAATCCAGACCTGCTCAAGTCTCAGGTCGAGTTGGGCCGCGCGTACCTCGAGCGCGGCGAGCAGATCACAGGCACGCCTTGTGTCTCCGAACGACGCCGCGATCATCGACTCTGCGCGTTCGCGCCAGAGAGCGTTGAGCGGTCCGGGCTCCAAATGACCCGCGTCCCATTGGCGCGCCATCCTCCGCGCCTGATCGGGAAAGCCAACCCGCGCGAGCGCCTCCGCTGCCCGTACGTCGACCTGCCCCCGGCACCGCCTGCAACCCGCTGCGTCCGCGTCGGCCTGCGCTGCGGCGAAGCGCGCCGGGACTTCCTCTGTGGACTCATCGGGTGCTGCTCGTGCTAGCCAAACGCCGATCGCCTCGTGAATTGCGAGCCGGTAGTGCGGGTCGGCCTCTCCGGACACGAGCGCATTCATTCGTTCGATCGCCCGGCGCCAGTCGCTACGTGAGAGCTCCACGACGAAGATCGCTGTCCTAAAACGCCTTGGAGTCGCCATCATTCGTACAAGCCCGGTGCCGCGCTCCGCCAGCGCAACCGTCTCGGCACCGACGCGCGAGGCTTCGTCCAGTCGCCCAAGGGCGAGAAGCGCTGAAGTTAGTGAGAAACCCGCTGCGATCTCGAGCCCAGGGAAGATCCGCGCACGCCCGGCCGACCACACTGAGCGCTGCGCTTCCTCAGCTTCCGAAAGTCGTCCGGCCAGCCTGAGCATCAGGGCGCGCTCAAGTACTGCCTGGAGGCGCTTCTCCTCGCCCAGCCCGGTCGCGACGTCAACGAGCCGGTCTCCTATTAGGAGTCCGCCTTCGGGGTCGTCGTCCATCGTCGCCGCTGCGAGGCCAGCGCTCAGAGCATCGTGAACGGCCGCTCGTGACACCGAATCGAGCGCGTCAACGCCTCCAGAGCTGTCAACGAGAGCCGATGCGGAATCGAGCGCACGCTTGGTCAGGGCGCTAGCTCCTTCGATGTCGTGCTCGAGGTATCGACGTAGCGCGGCCTCGTGTGCATCGATCGAGATCGTCAGGGCCCGATCGTCGGTAAGCGTCCGGGCATTGGCGAGGTGGATTCGGGCGGCATCGCCTCGATCGTCGACGGTATACGCGGCGCGCGACGCCTCCAGGGCGGCCTTCGCCCTCTCGTTCGGTTGAGCGGCCGTTTCGGCAATGACGACCCATAGCTCTAGGGCGATCCGGGTCTCGCCGAGCTCGGTCGCCAGCGTCGCCAGCGCCCAGCGGAGCCCCCCAGAACCCTGCTCGCCATAGGACCCCTCGACGACCTCGAGCAGTCGGATTAGCCCCTCGCGGCCCAGTTGACGCCGGTGCGGGTGCGATACAAGACGCTCGATCAGGCCGAGGACAGGCATACCGGCGCTTCGCCGATGCTCGAGCGCCTCACGGAGCAGCTGCAGATCGTTGCCCGCCTCTGTCTCGAGCCACTCCGCGAGCCGGCGGTGGAGGCGCACTCGCGACCGTTGAGGAAGCTCCGCAAGCGCGGCCTCGCGGATGAGGTCGTGCGAGAAGCGAGGCGACGCCGGCTCTTGGACGACGACGCCACGGGCGGCAAGCTCGCGTCCCGCCTTGGCAATTCGCTCGGTCGTCCAGCCTGTGAGCCCCTCGCTTTCGGCCAGCGCCAGCGGCCGCGAGACGACCGCGAGCAGCGCCAACAGTTCGGAAGTGTCAGCGTCCGCGCCGCGCAGCCGGGCCGTCACGAGCTGACCGGCCTCGTCCGCAACATCCTGCATTCGAATAAGGGCCTCGAGCCAGAACGGGGACCCTTGGGCCCTCTGCCAAAGCTCGACTGCCGCTGCAGGTCGAGGTCCGAGTCGAGCGAGTGAGCGAAGGCGACGCCCTCTTCGCGCGTGAGACCGCCGAGCTCGATCACCGCCACCGGCGTTGGAAGCGCGTGCTCGAGCGATCGCTGGAAGCTGTCGGCTCTCGGTGAGGGGCGAAAGGCGGCGAGGACGGCGAGAGGTGGGCCAGTGTCGATGCTTCCTCGGACGAGGTAGTGGCAGAGCGCGAGCGACAGCTCGTCCACCCACTGGACGTCATCGAGCGCAAGGAGGGCCGGCCCGGTCGAGGGGAGCGCCTGAAACGCCGCCTCGAAGAGCCGCAGCGGCTCGAGCGGGACCGTCGTCTGCTCGAGGGAGAAGGCGTCGAGCTCCCGCAGAAGCGTCCCTGCGGCAGCGAGGGCCACAGGCTCCTCCGCCTCGTAGCCGCGCACGTGGAACATGCGGCGACCCCGAACTCGCGAGACCGCCTCATTCAACAGACGGCTCTTGCCGCACCCAGGGTCACCGACGATGACCGCTGCAGCCGACGCGTCCCCAGCCAATATCGTCGCGAGCGTCGCGAGCTCCTCCGTCCGGCCGACGAAGGCTGTCATCTCGTTCGGAAGCTACGCCGCCGCGGGCGGGCTGTCTAGCTCGCCGTCGGCTTGTACGCCTTCACCGTTGCGCCTTGCGCGCCGTACTTGAGCGCCTTGCGACGGGTGTCCTCGAACTTCGAGCGCATGTACGTGTTCACGAGGTTCCCGTGCTCGATCCGTTCGAAGCCGTGACGCTTCAACATCCCTGCGTACTCTGCGTCCAGCAGAGCCCCGGCAATTCAGCCCGTCCAGAGGTCGATCTTGCGGCGGCCCTCCTCCGACACCGGCTTCTGGATCGTCACGTCGGCGATCTGGATCCGCCCGCCGGGCACGAGCACTCGGTAAATCTCGCCGAAGACGGCATCCTTGTCCGGGATCAGGTCGATGACGCTGTTGGAGAGGACGACGTCGAAGCTCTCGTCGTCGAACGGGAGGGTCTCGGCCTCTCCTTCGACGAAGGTGACGTTGTTCAGGCCGAGCTCCGCGACGCCCCTACGGGCTTTATCGATCATCTCCGGCGTCATGTCGATTCCGGTCACGGATCCTTCGGGCCCGACCATTAGCGCCGCAATGAGCGAGTCCATGCCGGCGCCGGAGCCGATATCGAGCACGCGCTTTCCCGGGTCGAGGCGCCCGAGGACCCAGGGGTTTGCAACACCTGCGAACGACTCGGCGACGAAGTCGGGCACCCGCGACAGCTCCTCCGGGTACCCGAGATCTTCTGCCCAGGCGCGTCCGGTCGGGAAGATGAAGTCCTTCTCCGGCTCCTTCGACACGGACGCGTAGGTCTTCCTGATCTCGGACTTCAGCAGTCCCACATCGACTCCCACATCGACAGACATGCCTTTCCCCGCCTCCTGGTCGACCTCGGGGAGCATACGCTGCTCTAGGAGAGAGGGGGTCAGGTCTGACCCCACCCACCCACGCCGATGACAACGCCAGCGCTCGCCATACACCAGCCCGAAGCAGCCGACGCGCGCTCTCTCGCGGACTAGGCCTAGTACCGCATCCGCGAGCTCATCGTCACGCTCGAACTTCCACCGGGATCGCTCGTCAACGAGCGCGAGCTGCGAGAGGTTGGTGGTGGTGTACCCGCGGCGGGGGATGTTCGTCTCGCCCGTGGACATCGGAGACTTGGCTGGGCTCTCCGAAGTACGCACTACGTTCGAGAGTCACGCGGCACGGCTTGCCGCGGAGCGGGCGACCGACGCCGAGCGGGCCGAGACGAACCTGCTCCTCGCGGAACTCGACGAATCCTCGACCAACGCCTCCACCGACATGTCTACCGCTGCGCGCACAACCCGTTTCTCGAAAGCGACGCTCAACGAGTACTACATGCTGACCCTGCGAATCTGGCTTCTCGTCCTCGACCGTGTCGTCCGCCTCGGAGATGCGATCCAGGAGCATCGGGAGCTGCTCGAGGCGATACGAGATCGAGATCGCGCGCGAGCCGAGGACGTGATGCGACGCCACGTCGAAGGCTTCGAGCAAGCCATCCGGCGCGTGCTCTGAATCTCATATATTTCCGACCCTTCGCACTCATAGATCAGCAGGAGCGAAACCCGAGATGAGCACTCCTCCACGCCAGGCTCGCGCCGTCGTCATCGGCTGCGGGATCGTGGGCAACAGCGTCGCGTACCACCTCACCGACCAGGGCTGGTCGGACGTCGTCCTGCTCGACAAGGGACCGCTGCCCAATCCCGGCGGCTCGACCGGACACGCCTCGAACTTCATCTACCCGGTCGACCACTCGAAAGAGATGACGCAGCTCACGCTCGAGAGCATGCGTCAGTACAAGGAGATGCGCGTGTTCACCGAGTCGGGCGGCATCGAGGTCGCCCGGACGGAGGAGCGAATGCAGGAGCTCACGCGGCGGATTGCCTCGGCCAAGTCCTGGGGGATCGAGCCCGTGTCGCTCGTGACGCCGGCAGAGGTGAAGGAGCTCGTTCCCTACATCGACGAGACGGTGATCCTCGGCGGCTTCTACTCACCGACCGTCGGCGTAGTCGACTCGCTGCAGGCAGGGACGATCATGCGCGAGCGCGGCCAGTCGTCAGGTCGGCTCACGGTGCTCGCGAACACGGAAGTGCTCGGCATCGACGTCGAAGGCGGTCGCGTGCGACGGCTGCGCACGACCGAGGGGGACATCGAGACGGATGTCGTCGTAATCGCATGCGGCGTCTGGAGCCCTCAGCTCGCGCGCATGGCCGGAGCGTCGATCCCGCTCACTCCAGCGGTGCACCAGATGATCGACGTGGGGCCGACGCACTGGTTCGCCGACACGAAGGAGGCGATCGAGTTCCCGATCGTCCGCGACATGGACACGAACATGTACGAGCGTCAGGAGGGGACAGGTCTCGAGATCGGCTCGTACGCCCACCGCCCGATTCTCTACGACCCCGAAGACCTTCCTTCCGTGGCGGAGGCGGCACTCACCCCGACCGAGTTCCCGTTCACGCAGGAGGACTTCACGCTCCAGATGGAGCAGGCTCTCGAGCTGATGCCGTCGATCGTGGGCGACGAGACGGTCGGGATCAAGTACGCGGTCAATGGGATTCTTTCCCTTACTCCCGACGGGATGCCAATCCTTGGCGAGCTGCCGGAGGTCGAAGGCCTGTGGTCGTGTGCAGCGGTCTGGGTCAAGGAGGGCCCGGGAGTCGGCAAGTCCCTCGCCGAGTGGATGGTCGGCGGCGAGTCGCACATCGACCTCCACTCCTCGGACGCGGCGCGCTTCTGGGAGCACCAGAAGACATCCACGCACGTGAAGGCGCGCACGGCCGAGGGCTTCAACAAGACCTACGGCATCGTCCACCCGCTCGAGCAGTGGGAGTCGAACCGCGGCGTGCGGCTCTCGCCGTACCACGAGCGGGAGAAAGAGCTCGGCGCGGTCTTCTTCGAGGCGGCCGGTTGGGAGCGCCCGCAGTGGTACGAGTCGAACGCTCCACTGCTCGAGGAGTACGGCGACCGGGTCGGGCGACGCGACGCGGAGTGGGACGCGCGCTGGTGGTCGCCGCTCATCAACGCGGAGCACCTCGCGATGCGCGACCGGGCCGGGATCTTCGACCTGTCGGCGTTCGCGATCTTCGACGTGGTCGGCCCTGGCGCGCTCGATGCACTGCAACGAGTTTCAATGAGGCAGGTCGACGCAGCGGTGGGACGTGTCGTCTACACCCCGTGGCTCTCGCCGAGCGGAGGCTTCAAGTCGGACCTCACGATCATGCGGCTCGGCGAGGAACACTTCCGCGTCGTTACGGGCGGTGCGCACGGCATGGCCGACCACAAGTGGCTTGCCGACCGTCTCCCCGAGGACGGTTCCGCTCAGCTGACGGACCTCACCTCGGCGTGGTCGACGCTCGGGCTCTGGGGGCCTCGCGCTCGCGACATCCTCGCGTCCGTGACGAGTGACGACGTGTCGCACGAGGGCTTTCCGTTCGCGACCTGCCGGGTGATCGAGGTCGGCCCGCTGCGCGTGCTCGCCTCTCGCATCTCCTACGTGGGCGACCTCGGCTGGGAGCTGTACGTCCCGATCGAGCAAGGCGCCCGCCTGTGGGACATCGTGTGGGAGGCCGGACGAGCGCACGGCGCCGCTCCTTGTGGCATCGGGGTTTACGGAACCACCGGCCGGCTCGAGAAGTGCTACCGCGCGTTCGGAACGGAGCTCGAGAGCGAGTACACGGTCGTCGAAGCAGACATGGCGTGGGGCAGGGTGAAGGAGCAGGACTTCGTCGGCAAGGAAGCACACGTGCGCCACCGAGAGGACCAGCCGGTCGCGCTGCTGTGCACGCTCTCGATCGACGACCACACGTCCTCGTCGGGCGTAAGGCGGTTCCCGATGGGACGCGAGCCGATCCTCACGCGCGCTGGCGCGCCGCTCGTCGACGCCAAAAGCCGCCGCTCGTACGTCACCAGCGCGGGCGCGGCGCCGTCCGTCGGAAAGCACGTCCTCATGGCCTACCTTCCGCCGGACCAGGCCGAGGCGGGCACGGAGCTCGCCGTCGAGTACATGGGCGAGCAGTACCCGGTGACCGTCGACGTCGCCGGCTCCACGGCGATCTTCGACCCGGAGAACACGCGGATCCGATCGTGAGAATCCTCGTGTGCGTCAAGCGAGTGCCGTTGACCGGCGGAAAGATCGTCCTCACCGAGGACGCACAGGCAATCGAGACGCGCCACCTCGGGTTCACCATCAGCCCGCACGAGGAATGCGGCGTCGAGGAGGCCGTGCGGATCGTCGAGGCGTCGGGCGGCGAGTCGGTCGTGCTGACGCTCGGCCCGCAGGAAGCGGCGGAGCAGCTGCGCGACGCGATGGCGCTCGGGATCGACCGCGCGATCCACCTCGTGTCGGATGGGGAGGAATGGGATCCTCAGGCAACCGCGGGGGCAATCGTCGAGGCGATTCGGGCCGACGAGTCGGCGAACGGCCCCTTCGACCTCGTCTTCTTCGGGAACGAGTCGGCTGATGCTGGGAACTACCAGGTCGGGATTCGCGCGGCCTACGCATTGGGCCGTCCGGTAGCGACGGGCCTCAAGGGTGTCTTGGTCGAGGGCGCGACGGTTCGATGTGAGCGGGAGGTCGCGGGCGGCCGCGACGTCTTCGTGTTGCAGCTTCCGGCCGTCGTCGGCGTGCTCGAAGGGCTCAACCTGCCGCGCTATCCGTCCGTCCCCGCGAAGCTCCGCGCACAGCGCAGGCCCATCGAGTCGAGCTCGCCGAACCGGCCTTCCTCGGGGCTCGAGAAGCTGCGGCTCGTTGTACCCGAGGGCCAGGGCAAGGAGGCAGTGATCCTCGGCCACGGCCCGGAAGCCGCCCCTGCCGTCGTCGAGCTGCTGCGCCAGATCGGGGTCGCGTAGTGATCCTCGTCTACGTCGAGGAGCCGGGCGAGCTCACGCAGCAGGCGCTCGCGTTCGCGCGCGGACTCGGCGAACCGCTGCACGCGTTCGCCGTCGGAGAGGCGGCGCCGGCCGGCGGCATCGAAGTCGTGCACGTCGCAGAGGGAGCCGGGTTCGCGGCGTATGCACCCGCCGCGATCGCGCAGGGACTCGTCGAGCTCGTCGAGCGACTCTCTCCGTCGGCAGTGGTCGCCGCAGGAACCCTGCGCGGGAACGAGGTTCTCGCACATGTCGCCGCGAAGCTCGACCTCCCGTTCGCCGCGAACTGCACCACGACGACGCCGGGCGACCCACTCGTCGTCACGCGCGTGCGCTGGGGCGGAAGCCTGCTCGAGGAGGCACGGCTGCACGGGCGAGTCAAGCTCCTCACGGTGCAGCCGCATGCGGTTGGCGCCGAAGAGCAGGCCGTTGGAGACCCCGCGGTCGAACGGTTCACGCCCACACTTTCGGACGCAGACCTCGTCGTGCGAGTCGGCGAGCGCGTCGCGGCCGCAGCCGGCGGCGTCTCGCTCGCAGAGGCCAAGGTCGTCGTCTCGTGCGGGCGCGGAGCCGGGTCGCCCGAGGGGTTCGGGATCATCGAGGAGCTCGCGGGCCTGCTCGGCGGCGCGGTCGGCTGCTCGCGCGCGGTGACGATGGCGGGCTGGCGGCCGCACACGGACCAGGTCGGGCAGACCGGGACGAAGATCGCGCCGGATATCTACATCGCGTGCGGCATCTCCGGCGCGACGCAGCACATGGCCGGCTGCAAGGGGGCGAAGGCGATTCTCGCGGTCAACACCGACCCGGAAGCTCCGATCCTGGCAAGCGCCGACTACGCCGTGATCGGCGACCTGCACGAGGTCGTGCCCGCGATCTCGGCCGAGATCCGGAAGGCGAGGTCGTAATGCTGGGTCTGGCTGAAGCCAGCCCCCAGGCACCGCGTGGACGACAGAGCAGGGGTCTGGCTGAAGCCAGACCCCAGTCGCGCGGTCGAAACAAGCGGGGTCTGGCTTCAGCCAGACCCCTGACGGAGACGTCGTGACGACAGCCGCGGCGGTCGTCGCTCTCTTGGCAGCGCTCGTCGTCAGCGGCGCGCTCTTCGCTCGGCGCGCGCTCTTCCTCACCCGGGTCGTCCGGGCCGGCAAGCCCGTCGCGCGTTCGGCCGACCTTCCCGTTCGCGTCCGCAACGAGGCGACAATCGTCCTTGGGCAGCGAAAGCTCCTCCATCGCCTCGTGCCGGGGCTCATGCACGCGTTCATCTTCTGGGGATTTCTCGTTCTCTTGCCGACGATCTTCATGGCGATCGTGGGCATCGTCGACCGAGAGGCGTCGCTTCCGAGCGGCTCGCCGCTCGGCTGGCTCGAGAGCCAGGGCTGGTACGCGCTCATGGTCGACGTGTTCGCCGTGCTCGTGCTCACGGGAGTTGCGGCGGCGATCTGGATCCGTAAGGTGCAGCGTCCACCGCGCTTCGAGGGCAGTCACCTGGGCGAGGCGGATCTCATCCTCGCGCTGATCGCGGGCATCGTGACGAGCCTCCTTCTGTGGCACGCATCGCTCATCGCGCTCGACCTGAACCCGTGGCCCGCGGACTGGTCGCCTGTCTCCGACGCGCTCTCCGGCCTGTTCGGGACGGGAACGGCGAGCGAAGTGCTCG
>Ga0247727_10006844_pt1 | contig 22139 bp, 20 predicted proteins | sample WisWelCaveWW1625_FD_202498 | JGI IMG/M metagenome (GOLD analysis project Ga0247727, IMG submission 202498) | Biofilm microbial communities from Wishing Well Cave, Virginia, United States - WW16-25 | ecosystem: Environmental > Aquatic > Deep subsurface > Groundwater > Cave microbial mat | place...
TAACTTATTGGAACGCGCTTTTCGCCATCCGGTGACCGCAGCCGTCAAGCGAGAATTGAATCTTCTCCGGCGCAATGGAATGATGGGACAGAATTTGTTGAAACGTTTGGCAGATATTTATTATCAGCACAATTTAGAAAAAGGGCTGGAACACCGCACTCTTCATCCCGAAGACCGTCCGATTCCAAAGATTGTTTGTAGTGAAGGGCTGGCATGAAATAGTTGATTGGATAAACTTTTTATAAACGGGTAAAGAGGCAATGAAAATATGAATAGACCAGAAATCATACTTAACCTTTGGTACTTGCATGATGACATAGGAATTATTTACTCCCTCAGGGCACGCGCTTCTGTATTACACCGTTACTTGGAGATGAGAAAGGTAATATAAAAATTCATTTTACTGGTTCAAGGCGATTTGAAAATCTTCGCTTTAGCTGATTTAAAGAGAATCTACTTCTCCACCACCTGCATCGCATGCCCATCCGGATCGCGCGCCAAAAATCCCTTCTTGAAATCGAGCGAAGCTTCTGGAATCGTCACGGTCGCGGCGGGCGAGATAAATCTCGCGTCACCGTTGCGCAGGCGTTGCGTCATGGCTTCGGCGTTGGGAACAATGAGCGTGGTTTGCCAATGCATGAGATCGTTGGCTTTCATATCCTCCGGCGTTGGCCGGCCATCGCGCGGCGCTAAATATTCCAGAAACTCGATGCCGGGTCCTTTCGGGGCGCGCAGGCCGTTGATGCGCAAACGCGCACCAAACACGTTGTTGAGATGTTCTTGTTCCGTACCGTAGTTCTCACTTTCACCCGCCAATTTCAATCCCAACAAATCACGATAAAATTTCAAACTCTGTTCGGTGTTCGATACAACAATTGCGGTGTGATCGATACCTAAAAATAATTTGTCATTCGTCATTTGCCATTTGGGATCTCCCTTTCCCGCCGGAAAATAAATAATCTCCAAATGATGCCAGTCCGGATCGCGGAAGTAGAAGGCGCGAATGCCGGCGGCGCCTTTGTTCCAGTCTGGAATGCGCTGCGGGCCGGTGGAAGCGTGCTGCACTTTAAACTCACGCAAGCGCTGATACGCCTTGTCCATATCGCTCACGACAATGGCGATGTGTTGGAACCAACGATCATTGCTGCGCATGTCCACCGGAATTGGCCGGCCTTCCGGCGCGAGATAATCCGTCAGCTCGATGAACTCGTCGCCGAGCTGCAAGCGCACAACACGAATGCGCAAGCCGAAGACGCCGAACAAATGCTCATACACATCGCCGGCCACTTCGACGTCGGATACTTTTTCAAACATCAACACTTTCGTATAAAACTCCAGCGCGCGCTCCATATCCGATACCGTCATGCCAACCGCATCAACCGCCTGCACAAGTTCGTGGCCGTTAGTTTGGCGAGCGTGCGTTGTTAGCGTTGAAAGGCCAAGCACTAAATAAAAAACGAGCAGGAACGTGAAGGGCATTCGCTTATTTATTCTTGTCATCATAGTAAATCTTTCTTGCTAATATTCATTTAAAAAATTTTCCAAAGATAGAAACAACCCAACTGATAAAAGCTCTCATCCGTTGCGTTGTTTCTATTCGTTGGGCATATTTTCCATTAATCCAACAATCCACCACTCCATCATTCCAAACTCATTTCATCCTTTGCAGCAGATGATCTCCCACCCGCAGCGCATTGGCCATGATGGTCAACGCCGGATTCACCGCGCCGCTGGACGGGAAGAAGCTGGCATCGACGACGTAGAGATTATCCACTTCGTGGGCTTTGCAATTCGCATCAAGCGCGGAGGTTTTCGGATCGTTGCCGAAACGAATCGTGCCGTTTTGATGCGCGACGCCGGCCAAAGGAATGCGTTGCCCGAGAAAGCGCTGCAGCGGAATGATGTGCTCCATGCCTTCGATTTGCTTCAACATGCTCTTGAGTTTGGCTTGCAAACGTTTGTGGCCTTCTTCATTATTCGGCGCATAAGAGAGCATGATATTGCCGTTGCGATCCAGCGACACGCGGTTGTTGGGATCGGGCAAATCCTCCGAGGTGAGCCAAAAATCCAATGAGTGCTTCGCCATGATGTCCAGCGTCAAGCCGGGAACGAACGGCGGCGCACCGGCAGAAAGCGTAACTCCATCCAACTTCCCGACGAACGAAATATGGCCCATTGGATAATCCCATTCTTTTGAGCGAAAATAAAAATCATTGAGCGCCAACGTCTTCTGAAAAATCGAAGGATTGGGATGCTGCGAGATGGCGAGCACGATGGAATTGATGTGCCCCATGTAATGCCGGCCAACCGTATCCGAACTATTCGCCAGACCGGCCGGATGTTTGTCATTCGCCGAACGCAGCAACAACGCGGCGGAATTGATCGCGCCGCATGAAACCACCACGACATTCGCCGAATAAGTTTCTTTCGCGCCGTTGCGCTCGACATGAACTTGCGTGACTTCGCGGCCTGAAGAATTGGTTTCAAGACGCGACACATAAGCTTCGGTCATGAGCGTGACATTCGAATGTTTGAGCGCCGGATCGACACACACGACTTGCGCATCTGATTTTGCAGAGACCAAACAAGGAAAACCATCGCAGGTGTCGCAACGGATACACGAGCTTTTCACGCGGTCTTTCTCGTTGAGCATAATGCCGAGCGGCACGTGAAATGGTTTGTATCCGAGTCCGGCGAGATCATCGTGCAGTTTTTGAATGCGCGGCTCATGGCTCACTTTCGGATAAAGGTACGGCGCGCTGGCATGCGGCTCGGTGGGATCGACGCCGCGCTCGCCATGTACTTGATAAAGATGCTCGGCTTTGGTGTAATACGGCTCCATTTCATCATATGAAACCGGCCAAGCCGGAGAAACGCCGCCGTGATGTTTCATCTCGCCGAAATCTTCCTGGCGCAAACGAAAGAGTGCCGCGCCATAAAATTTGGTGTTGCCGCCGACATAATAATTCGTGTGCGGGTGCAGCGGCTTGCCGTCTTTATCATGCCAGACCTCTTTGGTGTTGTATTTCGCCTGCACATTGACGGCCTTCGTGCTCCAATTATCTTTTTCGCGCGCCACATAATTGCCGCGCTCCAAAATCAAAATCTTTTTGCCGGAGGGCGCCAGATGATAGGCGAGCGTCCCGCCGCCGGCGCCGCTGCCGATGATGATCACGTCGTAATGATTTGCGCTGGCCATGATTTTCTCCTTAAAATAAATCTATCGTTTGGGGAGTTGCGAAATTCAAGTCACCAGTTTGTCGTTCGCGAGGTGAAATCCTTACAGTTGATTTTCTCAAGAATTTTGATTAGATTGATATAGCCTGAATTTTATACCTGAAAACAATCGAGCTTCGAAGGATCGCGATTTCATTGGTCGAAATCTCCGTGCAAAATTTTTTTTGAGCCGCCCTATGGTGTAGAGGTCGAACAAAGAACGCATGCTCAATCCCGCTAGGGATGAAATGTTTATAGTGCATGATTCCAGACACGTGCCCGAACTCCGAAGGAGTGACATATGAGAATGCTAAGGTGAATGAGCAGCGTCGAAATTGATCCACACAACAACATGTCACTGACTACAATATATTGTATGTCATTTTGAATTTCGGACTTCTTACGAATTGCCCATCTAGCCATTGGGGAAAATTTTTGGGTTACCGTTCTTCCGCGTTGTGGACTTTGCTAAAGTTGAGCTATGAATTTTCACATTCACGACAAACGCTACTTGCAGTCATGGCTCGCCGCGTTGCAGCCGCTTCATCCTGAAGAATTGTGGCAACGCTTTTCCACTCTCGATAAGCTTCCTGCATTTGATTTCTCGCTCGAAGCCTCGGCGGTTTATTCGTCCAACATCGAAGGCAACACCATCGATCTTGATTCATTCATGAATTCCAAGCTGGGCAAGCGGAAAGGCAAGTTTAAAGCCAAAGAGAGAAAAGAAATCGAAAGACTCATCGAAGCCTACCGCTTTGCGCAGGAGCATACGCTTAATGAAAAAAATTTTCTGAAAGCCCATGGCATTCTATCAAAGCCGATTTTGCCGCGATCCCAACAGGGAAAATACCGCAATCAAGCCGTGTTCGTCTACAGCCAATATGGGATCGAATATGCCGCCGTGGAGCCTGAATTTGTTCCGCAAAAGATGCAAGAGTTGTTCGACGATATTGCAGTGATTTCGAAAGAGAAAAATGAAGTGAGTGCGCTATTCTATTATGCGGCGCTCATTCATCTTTTCTTCGTTCACATTCATCCATTTCAAGATGGCAATGGCCGAGCCGCGCGACTTCTTGAAAAATGGTTTCTGGCGACACAGCTTGGCGCAAAAGCGTGGCAAATTCCTGCGGAGCAATATTACAAAGAAAATCGCCCGGAGTATTACAGAAATATCAAGCTGGGCGAGAATTATTATTTTCTCAGTTACGATCGATGCGTCCCCTTTTTGACGATGTTGCCGCGGGCGTTGAGGCTTTTTGTGTGAGCAGAATGCTTTTTGATTGCGGCCCGCTTGCCTTGAAAAACTGTTGACAAAAGTAATACCAACCTGTATATTCAGATGTAGACAAAAGTGACTACTATATGAACCACACAACGATTAGAATTAGCGAAGCCAGCCGGAATATCCTTCATGAGTTGGCGGCGCACGAGGGCGCTTCCATGCAGGCGCTGCTTGACAAAGCCATTGAGGCCTACCGCCGCCAGTTCTTTCTCAAAGAGGTCAATAAAGCCTATGCCGCATTGCGTGAAGACCCCAAGGCGTGGCCAGCGGTAGAGAAAGAACGCGCGGCATGGGACAACACACTGGGCGATGGACTTGAAACTCATGAAGAACGGGCTAAAAATGGGAATGTAATTCGCAAGCAAAGGAGAAAGCAACGTGGCTGATCCGTCCCGTGGTGAAATTTGGTTGGCAGATCTCAACCCTACTCGCGGTCATGAACAGGCGGGGCAACGTCCCGTGCTTGTCATTTCGGAGGACATTTTTAATCAAGGGTTGGCGGGACCCGTCATCGTTTTACCGATTACCTCAACGTATCGCGGCGTACCTTCTCATGTTCCAATCAAACCACCGGAGGGTGGAATCAAAAATCCTAGCGTGATCTTGTGCGAGGCGGTACGCTCGATAGCGAAAGAACGCCTGGTTCGCCGTTGGGGCAAAGTCTCTTCCCTCACTTTAGCCGCAGTTGAAGACCGGTTGCGTATCATCATGGGATTATAATCAAAGTAGAAAAAACGAAACGCCGCTTGTTCATTGATTGGAAAACAAGCGGCGTTTTTAATTTGAAAACGATAGCAGAAAAGTCTGGTAAAACGGTCACACGTTTTGCAACATTTCTTGTCGCGCTGCCGATGCGTTGATCTTCCCATTGCTGGATTCGGGCGAATCATCGTGCATATGAGAAACCGTCGGCGCGCGCAAAGTCTCGAATTGAACGAGGTCTTTGGAAAAGAGCAGATCGAGCGTCCAATCCAGCGCGACACGGAATTTCTTTTCAAAGCGTGGCAGCTTGCTCAAATAAATCGTGCGCCACATCCACCACGCGAGGAAGCCGGAGAAGTTGAAGCCGAAAATTCTCGCTACGCCGGTGCGCCGGCCAATGGCCGCGAGTTGGCCAATGGTTTTGAAGACGAACGGTTTTTTCTTGCCGCCGCGCACGGCAGCAATGATATTTTGCGCCAAAACTTTTCCTTCGCGGATCGCATGTTGCGCGGTCGGCGGATAGGGCTTGCCTTGCGGATCGGGAACCATCGCGCAATCACCGAGCGCCCATACACCGGGCCAATCTGATGCTTCCATAAACTGGTTCACCACCACGCGGCCTTTTTCTTTTTTACAGGGCAACTTTTCCAGCAACGGGTTCGGAGAAGTGCCGGCCGTCCATACCAAAATATTCGCTTTGATCATCGTCCCGTCATTGAGCTCCACGCCCCCACCTGAAATTCCCTTCACTCTCGTGTTGACGCGAATCTCAACTTTGCGCTCCGCCAATTTTTTCTGTGTGTAGCGGCCCAGCGGTTCGCCCAGTTCCGGCAGAATCACGTCGCCGGGATGAACGAGCACGGTGCGGATGCGCGCCTCGTCGAGATGCGGATAAAATTCGACGGCTTCGCGCAGAAAGTCATTCACGCCGGCAATGGTTTCGACGCCCGCAAATCCGCCGCCGGCGACGACAACCGTGAGCAGATGATCGCGCTGGCCGATAGCGCATTCAAAATCTGCCTCCTCGAGATTTTCGATGAGGCGATTGCGCAGATGAATGGCATCGCCGAGCGATTTCATCGTGATGGCACGCTCTTGCAAGCCGGGCAGGTTGAAGAAATTGGTGATCGAGCCGAGACTGAGCACCAGATGATCGTACTCCAACTCATGATCGTGCCCCTGACCTTCGAGGCCGTGGGTGACGACGACACGCTTGCTTGCCAAATCAATCGACTCCACGTCGCCGTCAAAAAATTGCACGCGCTTGAGCATCTTGCGCACCGGATTCACGATGTGCGTGATGTCGAGATCGCTGGCCGCCACTTCGTGCAGCATCGGCGTGAACAGAAAAAAGTTTTCTCGATTCACCAGTGTTATTTCCACATTCGGATCGCGGGCCAATGTCTTTTCCAGGTGCAGGGCGGTATACAAGCCACCAAACCCGCCGCCGAGAATGATGATTTTTGTCGGTTTCATAAGAATATTGGAAGATTCAGTGTGTTCGTATTGTCATTCCGGAGAAATCTTTTTTTACGGAAAGTTTCGGAGCTTTGTCGAAGCTGCGGCGCAATCCTTACAAGATCGGATAAAAGCTTCTGCCGCGTGAGTATCGAGCGTGTGGTTATGTAAGGAATTTTTTTTCGTTTCGACTAAATAAAGAATTGGCAATTGCCATTTTCAAATTAAGAAAGAAATAAAAACACTTAACCATTGCACTTATGACTATATTAAAAGACAACGAGCAGCATAACCATCAACATGCTACGAACCGCTTTGCGGCGATACCGACGGGGCTGCGCTTGCAGGCCGATACCGAACGCACCGGACGTGGCGTGACCATTGCCATGATTGATTCCGGGTTTTATCCGCATCCGGATTTGATCGAGCCGATCAATCGCGTCGTTGCCGCCGCTGATGTGACGCAGCGGAATGGGCATTTCGAGTTGAATGGCAAGCCGCACGATTGGGATTGGCATGGAACGCAAACCTCCGTCGTTGCGGCAGGCAATGGACGCTTATCTGATGGCGCTTATCGGTCGTTGGCTTCCGAAGCGCAAATTGTTTTAGTCAAAGCCAGTGATCGCGGCAAAATCACCGAAGAAAATATCGCGGCTGGATTTGAGTGGGTCATAAAAAATAAGGAACGTTACAACATTCGCGTCGTGAGCATCTCGCTCGGCGGCGATGATGATGTTCCCTACGAAAGCAATATGGTCGATCAAGCGGCGGAAGAGGCGGTGAAGCGAGGACTCGTTGTCGTCGCGGCTGCCGGCAATTCCGGCTGCACCGGCACGCCTCGTCCGGTGCCGCCCGCCAACTCGCCATCGGTCATCACGGTGGGCGGATATAATGACAACAATATTCTCGGCAATCAAAATCTCGATCTGTACTGCTCGAGCTTCGGCCCGACTGCCGATGGCTTGCTGAAGCCGGAGATTATTGCGCCGGCCATTTGGGTCGCTGCGCCGATTTTGCCGGGCACGACGGCATACACCCGCGCCGAAGCGTTGTCGCAAATTATTGCGGCGGCGGATTATCAACTCCCCAATTTGGTGCGAGAATTATGGCAAGACGCTGAATTGCCGCAAGCGCTGGCGGAAGAATCTCCGGAAAGAATTCGCGCGGTGGTGGAGTCCGTCTTGCGTGAGAATAAGATCGTGGCAACGCATTATCAGCACGTGGATGGGACTTCATTTGCCGCGCCGATTGTCGCCTCGGTGGTGGCGCAAATGCTCGAAGCGAATCCGAATTTGACGCCGGCGACGATCAAGCAAATTCTCATTGCGAGCGCGGACAGAATTCCGGACGCGCCGCTGGTGCGGCAAGGTTATGGCGTGTTGAATGCGCGCCGCGCCGTCGATCAAGCCGGCCGCGAAATGCACGCGCTCGAGCATGATCACTTTCAACCGCCGCGTGTTGAAAACGGCAAGATCGTTTTCTTTTATCACAACGATGAAGCCGAGCGCGTGAGGCTCGCCGGTGATTTTAATAATTGGAATGCGAATCAAATTCGTTTTGCCAAAATGAACGGCGTCTGGCGCGCCGAGATCGATTCGCCTCCACCGGGACGTTACCACTACAAATTTGTCGTCGACGGCGACCGCTGGAGGGATGATCCGAGCAACGGCTTGAAAGCGCTGGATAATTACGGCGGGTTCAATTCGGTGTTGAATGTGAGATAAAAATGGGAAAAAGAAAAAAAGATAAAAAGAAAAAATGAGAAGTAAAGCCGGACTTGCGCATGACATCGAGATTATAACATTCAGGAGAGGTTAAATGCTTGCAGCACTCAAAAAACACTGGCCGGAATATTTAATGGAAGCCGCCGGACTCGGCATCTTTATGATTTCGGCTTGCGGTTTTGGCGTGTTGCTGGAATATCCGAATTCACCGGTGCACCAAGCCATTCCCGATGCATTCGTTCGGCGCATGTTGATGGGCCTGGCGATGGGGCTGACGGCGGTTGGACTCATTTACTCGCCGTGGGGCAAGCAATCCGGCGCGCATCTCAATCCCTCGGTGACGCTGACGTTCTTTCGGCTCGGCAAAGTGGCGCGATACGATGCGATCTTCTACGTCGTGGCGCAATTTGTCGGGGGAATTGCCGGTGTGTTGATTTCGGCAATAGCTTTTGGAAGCTTGCTCGCCAATCCCTCCGTCAATTACGTTGCTACCGTGCCGGGCGCCGGCGGGCCAATTGTCGCATTCGTGGCAGAAGTCGTGATCACATTCATTCTGATGTCGATTATTTTGCGAGTCTCGAATAACCAACGTCTCGCGAACTTGACCGGTCTCTGCGCCGGTATATTGGTGGCAACTTATATTATGTTTGAAGCGCCGTTGTCGGGAATGAGCATGAATCCGGCGCGAACTTTTGGCTCGGCGTTTTCTGCGCAGGTTTGGACGGCGCTGTGGATTTATTTCACCGCGCCGCTCATTGGCATGTTGGCGGCGGCGCAAGTTTATGTGACGATGAAAAGCGCGCGCGCCGTCGCTTGCGCGAAATTGCATCATGCCAATACCAAACGTTGCATCTTTTGCGGCAAGCCGGAGGGCGTCATAGTTTGAAAGAAACTTTTTGTAAGGATTTTGCCGCTGCTCCGACAGAAATACAGAACGTGACGAGATAAAAATAAAATAACAAAATCTCGATCACAAAATGAGAAAACAAATATAACACAAGATGTTACTAACACAACCTATCAAGGAGGCAGATCATGCGTAGCTCTTCCAAGTCCGTGCTCGCAGTTTTAGTTGCCGTTGTCATGCTGGCCACGCTGGGTTTTGCGGCCAACAATCACATGACGAAAAGCGGCCCGTTCGCCGGCGTCAAAGCCAATACCGGTTTTGTCACCGCCAGCAAAGAAACTGGCAAGCTCGTGCTGACGTTATCCGACGACTTCGTGGTTCCCGACACTCCGGCGCCACACTGGCAACTGGTCGATTCCAAAGGCAATGTGTATTTGTTGAACCGTCTGAAGATCAAAGAAGACAAGTACAACAAGACGCTCATGGTTCCGGCGTATGTGAAAAACGTTGCCAAAGTGCAAATCTGGTGCGCGTGGGCCGAAGTGTTGTTGGGCGAGGCCTCGTTTGAAAAAACGGTGAAATAATCACCCAACTCGGGGACGAGCCGAAACCAAAAAGAATTAATAGCTCACGGAATTGGAATGGCTCACGGAAATGAAATTCATAAAGTCTTACTTCCGTGAGAGTTCCATTCCGTGAGCTGAAAAACGCCCGCAATGCCGGGCGTTTTTTATTTCTATGTCATGGCGACATAAGAAAAACCAAACATAGTTCGATTGTAAGGAATCAGCGACACACACGACCAAAGAACGGTAGTCATAAATTTTTTTGCAAAAAAATCAATCTAACATTTTACCAACTTTACAAATGCACGGAGAAAATATCATGAAAGCTACAAAATCTTTTGTTGCGGCAGTGTTGTTGGCAGCCGTTGCCACCGGTTTTTCGCAAGTGGCGGAAAAGAAAACCTTGACGCTGGCGGGCGCGAAGAAAGTCATCGCTGCGGCGGTGGCGAAAGCCAAAGAATTGAATGCGCCGGGCGCGGTGATTGCGGTTGTCGATGACGGCGGCAATTTGATGGCGCTGGAAAGAGTTGACAACACGTTTGCTGCGGGCGCGCTGATTTCTTACGGCAAAGCCCGCACCTCGGCGATTTTCAAGCGCCCAACCGCCGTGTTTGAGAAAATCATTCGCGAAGGCCGCACGCCGATGGTAGCGCTCAATGATTTTACGCCATTGCAAGGCGGCGTGCCGATTGAAATGAACGGGCAAATTATTGGCGCGGTCGGCGTGAGCGGCGCGGCAAGCGCGCAACAGGATGAAGAGCTCGCCATCGCCGGTGCGAGTGCGTTGAGCATGACCAACGGCGCTGCTATGACTTCGGCGGTAACTTTTATGGACAGCAAAACCGTGGCCGCGGCTTTCATCAAAGGCCAACCGCTGCTGGAGAATAACCAGTACAAAGTGCATGCGAGCCATCGCGATGGTCCGGGCAAATCGGAAGTGCACGAACACGAGACCGACATCATCTATGTGCTCGAAGGCACGGCAACGTTTGTCACCGGCGGCAAAGTCGTCGACGGCCAAACGATTTCGCCGGGCGAAATTCGTGGCGCGAGCATCGCAGGCGGCGAAACGCGCAAACTCGTGAAGGGCGATGTGATCATCGTTCCGCAAGGCACACCGCATTGGTTTAAAGAGGTCAAAGCGCCGTTTAATTATTATGTGGTGAAGTCGATCAACTAAAAGAAAGTGAAGTCGGACTTGGTCAGGAAAATTTTCTAAACTGGAAAAATCGTCGTGACCAAGTCCGACTTCGCCCAACGCAGGAGACAACAAAATGAAAAGGCTTTTTTTGCTCATCCTCACTATCGGGCTGCTGAATGGCTCAAGCAGTTTCGCACAGACAACTGCCGACACGCCCAAAGGCCAACCCGAAGCGACGATCGATCTTGCCACCGCCGAGGGCGTGAAAATGGTCAAAGGCAAGTGGCGTTACAGCGACACCAAGATTATTGAAATCGATTTCAAAGGCCCGGGGCCGGATAATCAACCGACGGGCGCGCCGGTGAAAACTTACGATTACACGCCGCACGCCGGCGGCGCAGATTTCGATGATTCGAAATGGCAAGTGATCGACGCAACGACTCTCAACGCACGACGGGCAACGGGCAGACTTTGTTTCAACTGGTATCGCATCAAGATCACGATTCCGGAGCGCGTCGATAATTTCGATCCGACCGGTGCGACGGTTATTTTCGAAACGGCGCTGGATGATTACGCCGAGATTTGGGTTGACGGCGAGTTGTCGCGCGCGCTCGGACAAATGGGCGGCTCGGTGGTAAGCGGTTGGAATGCGGCGAATCGCCTCGTCGTTGGCCGCAACGTGAAAACAGGCCAGCAAATTCAGCTTGCGGTGTTTGGTGCAAACGGGCCGCTGTCGAATCCGCCGACGAATTTTATTTGGATGCGTTACGCGAAGTTGGAGTTTTATAAAAATAATGTTCCGGCTGTTCCACTCGCATTAACGCCCGCCGAGGTGAATGTCGAAATCGTGCGGCTTGATCCGGCGATGGAGGCGATTGTCGGCCCGAATCCGAAAATTTTTAAACTCGCCGAAGGCTTCAAATTCACCGAAGGCCCGATTTGGGTGCGCGACGGAAAGTATCTGCTCTTCAGTGATCCGAACAGCAACATCATTTATAAATACACGCCGAACGGCAACAACACCGGCAAGCTCGAAGTCTTCCGCACGCCAAGCGGTTATTCCGGCGCTGATATTGCCGAGTACGGCCAACCAGGTTCGAATGGCTTAGCGATGGATGCGCAAGGCCGGCTCACGATCAACGAGCATGGCAATCATCGCGTGTCGCGTTTGGAAAAAGATGGCCGCGTGACGGTGCTGGCGGATCGTTACAAAGGCAAACGCCTCAACAGCCCGAATGATTTGGTTTATCGCTCCGACGGAACTTTGTTCTTCACCGATCCGCCGTTTGGTTTTCCAAAATTGTTTAAAGATTCGCGCAAGCAATTGCCGTTCAGCGGCGTCTATTCGATTTACAAAGGCAAGCTGCAATTGCTCAGCACGGATTTGAGCGGGCCCAACGGCATCGCGTTTTCGCCGGATGAGAAATATCTTTATGTGGGCAATTGGCATGACGCGAACCTGTACACTTCCGGCAAAGTTGATGAGAAAAAAATCGTCGTCATGCGCTACGAGGTGAAACCCGACGCGACGTTGTCGAACGGCAAAATCTTTTTCGATATGACCGGCGCGAAGGGCGAAGATGCGATTGACGGCGTCAAAGTCGATCAACAGGGCAATCTCTACGTCTCCGGACCGGGCGGGTTATGGGTGATTTCATCTGAAGGCAAGCATCTCGGCACGATCATCGCGCCGAAGCATCCGCACAATATGGCGTGGGGCGATGATGACAACAAGACGCTTTATCTCTGCGCCCGCAGCGGTTTGTATCGCATGCGATTGAATATTCCTGGCGCGGATGTCAATCTTAGTGTTGAAAAATTTAGCAGCAAATAGCGCAGTCGGACTTGCGTCGAGAGATTCACTGGAGTGTCAAACGCTCCGCATGGGCAAGTTCGACTGACCAAGCAACGGAGGCACAAGATGAATCAAGAAACCGCTAATTCAATTGCCTTGCTCATTGCCCGCTTAACGCTGGGCATGGTGTTCTTCGCGCACGGCGCGCAGAAGGTTTTCGGCTGGTTCGGCGGCTTCGGAATCAGCGGCACCGCCGGTTACTTTCAAAACACGCTGGGCGCTCCGGCCGTTCTGGCCTACGCCGGCGTCTTTGCGGAATTGGTCGCCAGCATTCTTTTTATCTTCGGCATATCGACGGGATTCGCTGCCATTATTGCCATCGCGCAAATGGCGGCGGCAATTTATCTCTCACATCTCAAGGACGGATTTTTTATGAATTATTTCGGCCAATTCCCTGCCGGACGCGAAGGCTTCGAGTACAATCTCGTTCTCATCGGCATGTCGCTGGTCCTGCTCGTTGCCGGCGCCGGCCGCTATTCATTGGACGCGGTGTGGGATTCTGATTTCGTGCGCAAGGCGATTGGCTTTTGACAAGGAGAATAAAGATGAAAAAGCTTTTGTCAATTCTTGGATTGGCGATGACAATCGCGGCCATCTCTTCCTCGGTGCACGATTTAGCCGCGCAGCCGGGGCACTACAAAACTCAGCCCAGCAAGATCGTTCGTCTCGATCCGGCCTTCGATCGAATCGTGCCCAAAGACGCCGTGTTGGAAAAAGTTGCCGACGGCTTCGCCTGGGTCGAAGGCCCGGTTTGGAATCGCGCCGAAGGCTATCTGCTCTTTTCCGACATTCCCAACAATGCAGTGATGAAGTGGAATGCCAAAAATGGCGCGAGCGTATTTTTGAAACCCAGCGGCTATACCGGCTCCGCGCCGTTTGCCGGAGTCGAACCCGGTTCCAACGGCTTGACTTTCGACCGCGAAGGTCGGCTGGTGCTCTGCGAGCATGGCGACCGCCGCATCTCGCGGCTTGAAAAGAATGGCGTGAGAACCAATTTGGTGGATCGTTATCAGGGCAAGCGTCTCAACAGTCCGAACGACGCGATTTTCAAATCCAACGGCGACATATATTTCACCGATCCGCCGTTTGGCTTGCCGAAAGCGTTTGACGATCCGCAGCGCGAATTGGATTTCTGCGGCGTGTATCGCTTGAGCAAAGACGGCGCGCTGACGCTGCTCACCAAAGAACTCGGCGCGCCGAACGGCATTGCGTTTTCGCCGGATGAGAAGAAGCTCTATCTCTCCGATTATAAGCGCGCCGCCTGGTTGGTTTATGACGTCAAAGATGACGGCACGATTGCTAACGGCCGCACGTTCTTCGATGCGGCTGAATTTAAAAAGAACCGCCCCGGCAGTCCGGATGGCATGAAGGTAGACGTCTACGGCAATATCTTCGGCGGGGGACCTGGCGGTATTTATGTTTTTTCTCCCGAAGGCAAGCATCTCGGCACGTTTGATTTTGGCGTGCCAACCGGCAACTGCAACTGGGGCGAAGATGGCTCGGCTTTGTTCATCACGTCGAACACCGCCATCTATCGCATTCGGCTGAACACGAAAGGCGCGGGGTTCTAAAACCGGAGTGATGGAGTTTTGGATTGATGGATTGATGGATTGATGGATTGATGGATTGATGGATTGATGGAGTGATGGAGTGATGGAGTGATGGAGTGTTGGATTGATGGAGTGTTGGAGTGTTGGAGTGTTGGAATTTTGGAGTGTTGGAGTTTTGGAGTTTTGGAGTGTTGGATCGATGGAACTCAGCATCCAATGCTTCCGCGTGATGTTGAACAATAAAACTTCGAGAGGTGATTTATGTTGAACAAAAAAGTTTTGGCAATGAGTTTTGTCGCGTTGATGAGTTTTTCGACGGGCGCGTTGGCGCAAGATCCTACGACGCTCTATCCGAAGAACTACAAAATTCTTTTTGAGAATGATCGCGTGCGGGTGCTGGATTTTGTTTTGCGCAAGGGCGATACGGAAGATTTCCACAAGCATCCCGCGCACGTGGCATACATTCTGACCGGCTTCAAGATTCGCTTCACGTTTCCGGATGGTCGCACAGTCATTCGCGAGACGAAAGCGGGCGATGTGTTGTTCAGCGAGGCGGTAACCCATTCGCCCTTGAACATCGGCGACACCGATGCGCACGGCATTTTGATTGAAATGAAATCGCCTGATGAAAAAACCGAGAGCAACAGCAAAGCGGCGGCGGCAACGAATGGCGACGATTTGCTGACAGCCGTCACGTTCATTCATGGTTTGGTGGGCAAAGAAGAAGAGCTGAAAGGTCATTTGCTTTCGCTCGCGGCGCCGACTTTAGCCGAGCCGGGTTGTCTCCAATATGATCTCTATCAATCGCCGGCGAAGCCGAATGAGTTCATGCGCTTTGAAGTCTGGCGCAATCCCGAAGCCCTGGAAATTCACAAGCAGACGCCGTATCTCAAAACCTCTTTCGAGCGCCGGCAGAAAGAGGGATGGAAGACCGAGATCACGCTGTGGGTTCGCGTGCACGACTGAAGTGTAGCGCTTTCTCTTGATCAGTTGACGACAAAGGTGAAGAACATGATAAAAGAGCAAACGATGAGCGCGCGCATTGGGACAAGGTTTATTATTGTAGCAGTCGTTGAAATGTGTCTTGTGCCGGGATGCGCACAATCAAATAATGACGCAGTTTTGGCAACGATCAAACGTTGCGAAGCGCGGCTTGATTCTACGCTGACAACGTTTGAACAAAAAGAACGCCTCGAAGAAGCGCTCACCGCTTATCGCGAAATCAACATTGATCTCACTCGGCTCGAGTTGAAGCCGGATCATCCGCATTATCGCGAGAAGCAACGCGTGCAAGCGCAATGTCTGCTGCGTATCGGAAACATGCTTCGCCAATTGGATAAAAACGAAGAAGCGCTGGCTGTCGCCCAGAGAGAGCTGGAAGCGGCTCGCGCGTCTGGTGACACTATCTCATTGGCGCGCACGCTGATGTCTTACGGCGCGACGCTAATCACGACCGGCGAAAAAGAGCGCGGCCTTAATTTAATGGAGGAATCACGCCAGCTTTTTGAGCAAAGAACGAGCTATGATTTTCAACAAGGCCTCGGTTGGTATTGGATTCTTCAGGCCGATTTAGCGCAGGCTGGTATCACGTCGACAAAGCCTATCGAAAGAATTGCGTTTGTAGGAGCAAATATTATGGCAAGCTCGCAAAGAATACTTTTCCGTTTCAGTGTAAATTAGCAATGAATGATGTCGCTCAACATTATAATTCCAGTGCAAGCTTGAGGCGTATAGCAACTTCCTGCAGATCGCGTGACGTCAATCCCTAAAACTGTTTATAAGTCAACCATCCTTCTCGTCGGCCTCGCCTACATCGGCTTCATCGGCCTCGGCTTGCCGGATGGATTGCTCGGCGTCGCGTGGCCGTCGATTCGCGCGTTCTTCAAATTGCCGCTGGATGCGCTCGGCGCGCTGCTGGTGATGTTTACCATCGGCTATCTGTTTTCCAGTTTCAGCAGCGGCAAAATACTCAGCCGCATGAATGTGGGAACGTTATTGGCGCTGAGCTGTTTAGCAACGGCGGTGAGCCTGCTCGGTTATGCGTTGACGCCGAGTTGGTCGATCATGGTTGCATTCGGATTGCTCGCCGGACTCGGCGCGGGCGCAATTGATGCGGGAATCAACACGTTTGCCGCCACGCATTTTAGCGCGCGATCAGTGAATTGGCTGCATGCTTTTTATGGCGTTGGCGCAACGGCCGGGCCAATTATCATGACGAGCGTGCTCGATGCCGGACATCGTTGGCAATGGGGCTATGCCATCGTCGGCATCGGGCAACTCGCGTTAGCCACGTGTTTCGCTTTGACGCGTAAGTTGTGGATGAATGATAAACGTGAAGTCGAACTTGCGCAAAACGACCTTGCAAAATTTGCAAGCATGGCAAGCGCAAGCCTGACTTCGCCATCACCGAAAAGTACCTTGCGACTGCCCATCGTGTGGTTGAGCATCGGCGTATTCTTCCTTTATACCGGCATCGAAGCTGCTGCCGGAGCGTGGTCATACAGTTTGTTTACCGAAGGCCGCGCGATTCCGATGATGACCGCAGGCCTGTGGGTGAGTGTTTACTGGGGAGGTTTGACTGCCGGACGTTTGCTCTCAGGCTTTGTCGTGAATTTCGTCTCCACGCGTTTGCTCTTGCGTTTCTGCATTATCGGCATTACATTTGGCGCGACACTCATTTGGCTTAATGTTACGCCTTTGTTGAGCTTCATCGGATTAGCCATGATGGGCTTGTCCTCTGCGCCGATTTTTCCTTCGATGATTGCTTCAACACCGATACGGCTCGGTGAAGCGCATACCGCCAACGCAGTCGGATTTCAAATCGCCGCTGCTGTGCTTGGGCAATCTTTGCTGCCGAGTCTCGTTGGCGTGTTCGCAAGAAATTTTGGCGTGGAGATTATTGCCCCAACACTATTGGCCTCGGCGATTTTATTGCTGATTATTTATGAAATGTTGCCGGCAACAAATTCAAGAGTTGTGCGGGAGGCCGCACCTGTGACGGCTCTGCTCTAAAATTCATTTCAATACAGGAGAAAATTATGACGACAAAAAAGTTGAGTTACATCGGCATGCTTATCATGCTGTTTGGCTGTATGGCGGATGGGATCACCTCCGACAATCTGAAGCTCAAAGGTTACGATCCCGTGGCATACTTCACTATCGGCAAACCGGTGAAAGGCGAGGCGAAATTTGAATACAAATGGATGGACGCGACGTATCGGTTTTCCAATCAGGAAAATCTAGAGCTATTCAAAAAAGAGCCGGAGAAATATGCACCGCAGTACGGCAGCTACTGCGCCTACGCCGTGAGTCAAGGCTACACCGCGCCGGTCGATCCTCAAGCATGGGATATGGTGAATGGCAAATTGTATTTGAATTACAGCAAATCAGTGCAGAAGAAATGGCGGGAAAAGCGCGACGAGTACATCACCAGCGCCGACAAAAATTGGCCGGCGCTCGAAGCAAAAGAGCAGAAGGAAGATAAATAGTTATTCTAATAACCGTCTGGACGTTTCGTAATTTGAGCAGACTTGTTATCCAAAAACAATGATCATTCTCGAACAAAGCGTCCGGTCAATAAAATATTTTATTCAAGGAGTGGACAAAAATGCAAAAGGCAACTTTTGGAGCGGGATGTTTCTGGGGAGTCGAGGCCGCTTTTCGTCAAATAAAAGGTGTGCTCTCCACCTCCGTGGGATATATGGGAGGATCGCTCGAAAATCCAACTTACAAAGACGTGTGCTCGGGAAGAACCGGACATGCCGAAGTGGTGGAAGTGATCTATGATCCCGCGCAAGTTTCTTATAACGAGTTGTTAAAAATCTTTTGGGATAATCACGATCCCACGACGTTGAATCGACAGGGGCCGGATGTTGGCAAACAATACCGCTCGGCAGTGTTTTATCACACGCCCGAGCAAAACGCAGCGGCCATGGCTGCGAAGGAAAAACTGCAAAGCAGTGGCCGCTACAGAAGGCCGATCGTGACGGAGATTACGCCGGCCTCGCCATACTATTTGGCAGAAGATTATCATCAGCAGTATTTGGAAAAGAGAGGGCTGGCGAGTTGTCACATTTAATTCAAAATTTTTATTTCGTCGTGTAAGGTTTTCGGTTTTTCCCCGACTAACCCGTAAGCGAGATTGCCTCATAATTTTGGCAAAAAGTAGCCGGAGCAACTGATACGGATTTGAGTGGCAAAGACTGGAACCAAATTAGAATAATGATGAAAATAAAAAAAATGTTGATGGAATGGCTGGCACGGCGATTACCCTCTTGCAAAGAAGTCACGCGCACGGCTTCGGATGCGATGGAACGGAAACTTCCGCTGCGCCAACGAATTGATATGAAATTGCATTTTCTGATTTGTGCTGCGTGTTGGAGGTATTTCAAGCAGCTCCGATTCATGAGAGAAATGGCTCGCCAACACGCGGCGCCAGCCGAAGACGCAGTGTCTTCGCCCACCTCTTCTCTTTCTTCGGAAGCCCGCGAGCGGATGAAACGCAGATTAGATATGCACTCCTAAGAAAGAATAACGTTATGCGGCAGATAGAACGATTTCTGATTGCAATTCTTTTTTCCAGACGACTCGGTATCTGGAATTTCCGATGCTGAAATTGCGTGCGCGTGGGATTGCTGCGCGGCGGTTCAACCGTCATCAGTGCAGGCCTCAAATCCGGATTGCCCCTTGGCGATGACGCCCAGGAGAATGGGCTGCTCACGGGCGACGGCGAATTCAATCAAATTTTATCGCTACAACTCGGCCAGTCGTTCTATATTTTTGAAGCAGTAAGTATTGTTCAGCTCAAACGACCAATCGGTGTAAAGCCTGATATTTCCATCTGTAAATAAACTACTGGTCACTGGACGTGGCACCGAGCGCTCAGGTTCACAAATCGACGGTTTCATATCGAAAGAGTATTTCCATGGCTACCATTCTGCTTAATGAATCCGATCCCGCACGGCATCAACTGTTGCGTTTGCATTTGCAGCGCCAGGGTCACAAAGTTTGGTCGGCGCATCATCTCAACGACATCATTGCAACGCTGCACGATGTTGCTATCGATCTCATGATTCTCGATCTCGATCACCACAACCTCGACGAACTTGCAGCCTTTGCTGACCGTTGGAAGGGAATTAAAATTTTGTTTCAGGCCAGCTCCCCGGCGCCGACGCAAGATTTTCGTTCATGGATGGCCGATCAGTTCGTCCACAAATTTCAAAATGATGAAGCTCTTTCGCGCGCCGTCGTGCAATTGTTGCCGCGCAAATCCCGGAAGCGGCAAAGCCCCACCCATTTGAACAAAAGCTACGCTCCGGCGCAATTGGCGGCGGTATAAAAAAAGGATTTTGACATGTCGATTTCTTTTGATAAATCTATTACACAAAATTTTGACGAAGCCGTTCGTCGTGAATGGATCGAAACGAACGGCCTGGGCGGCTGGGCCAGCTCGACGATTGCTTGCGCACATACGCGGCGATATCATGGTCTGCTGGTCGCGGCCACACATCCGCCGGTTGGGCGAATGGTGCTTCTTTCCAGGCTGGATGAAACCATTGTCATCAACGGACAGCGTTGTGATCTTGGCTGCAATCGTTATCCCGGCGTGGTGCATCCGCAGGGCTATCAATATCTGCAATCCTTCACGAAAGATTTGTTTCCGGTATTTGAATTTGAAGCGGGCGGCGTTCGGCTGCGCAAAACGATTGCCGCGGTCAATGGCGAAAATACCACGTTGGTTTTATATGAAGTTTTGCGCGCACCGGCAGCTTTCTCATTTGAGCTGCTGCCTTTTATCGCTTATCGCGATTATCACAGCATGACCCATGCGAACGACGCCATCCGGCGACAGGCCAATTTCAACGACCCCATCTTTCGCGTGCAACCCTACGATGACGTACCGGAGTTGTTCATTGCAATTCCAGGTGCGACATTCGAACCGCAATCCGATTGGTATCGCAATTTTGAATACAGCATCGAGCAGTATCGCGGGCTGGATTATCGCGAAGATCTGTTTACATACGGCCTGTTTAAGCGCAATTTGAAAGCCGGTGATCAGCTCGGCGTCATTATTTCAACGAATAACCCGGAAAATCGTGAAGCGTTCAAATTGTTCGTTGGCGAAAAGCGTCGTCGCGAAAAACTTCTCGATAGTCCCAGCAACAAAGATGAATTTTCCAAAATTTTGACGCTGGCCGCGGATCAATTCATCGTCAAGCGCGGCGAAGAATTGCGCACGATCATCGCCGGTTATCATTGGTTCTCAGATTGGGGCCGCGATACGATGATTTCGCTTCCTGGAATTTGCCTCGTCACGAATCGTTTCGATGACGCCAAAAAAATTCTGCGCGCTTTTGCGCAAAGCGCCAGCAAGGGCATGCTGCCTAATCGTTTTCCGGACGCCGGCGAACAACCGGAGTACAACACAGTTGACGCGACGCTGTGGTTCTTTGTGGCAATTTACAAATATCTGCAAGCGAGCGGTGACGAGGCATTCGTGCGCGACGAACTGATGCCAATTCTGCGCGACATCATCGCGTGGCATGATCGCGGCACGCGCTATCGCATTCACGTGGATACAGACGGCTTGCTTTATGCCGGCGAGCCAGGTGTGCAACTCACGTGGATGGATGCCAAAATCGGCGGTTGGGTGGTGACACCCCGACAAGGCAAGGCCGTTGAGATCAACGCACTGTGGTACAATGCGCTGATGATTTTCGCCGAATTATCCAAGCGTTTTGGCAACGCAACTGAAGCGAAACAATTTTCTCAACGCGCCGCACAAGTCAAAGCGAGATTCAGTGAAGTTTTCTGGAACGAAGCTGCCGGTTATCTCTACGATTACATTGATGGCGAGCACCGGGATGCCGCGCTTCGTCCGAATCAAATCTTTGCGCTCAGCTTGCCTTTCCCATTGCTGGAGGGCAAAGCAGCGAAACAAGTTTTGAAGATCGTCGAAGAAAAATTATACACGCCGGCAGGTTTGCGCAGTCTCGCTGCCAATGAATCTGGTTATCGCCCGCATTATGGCGGCGATTCATGGTCGCGCGATAGCGCCTATCATCAAGGGACGGTGTGGAGTTGGCTGCTCGGGCCGATGATCACCGCGATTGTCCGAATTGAAGGCGAAGCCGGAAAGCAGCGCGCCAAACAACTTCTTGAGAATATCAAACCGCATCTCAGCGACGCGGGCATTGGCACCATCTCCGAAATCTTTGATGCCGAACCGCCACATTCGCCGCGCGGCTGCATGGCGCAGGCGTGGGGTGTTGCTGAAGTCTTGCGAGCGTATATTGAGGACGTCATGGCGGAGACGTCAAAGATGACGTCGGCGCCTGCTCCAAAGAAGACCACAACAGCAAAATCCTTAGGAATTGGTGTGGATGGCCATGATCCCGCAAATCATATCCGTTTTGCATATCCGCAAAATTTTTTTGATAGCGACGCGCTGCTGTAGAGGCTCGCTTTGTGTAAACGACGACTTACTCTCTGATCTTTGCGCGAGCGTTATGGCCGTATCAATCTCGCCCTCGCGGACTTCAATTTTACTTAATACCTCGTCACAATAAAGTTCTTTGACGAATTCCCAAATTCTTTACTTTCACCACCACAAATGTCACGTCATCATTCTGCGGGCTGCCGTTGGCCCAGGCTTCGCCGGCTTGCACGAAACGCTGGATGATGTCCTGCGGTGATCGCGGCGCGACTTCTGCCAGCACGTTTCTCGCCTGCTCATAACCCAACGTTTCACCGGCGGGATTGAAGCGTTCGGTGAAGCCGTCACTCATCAATAAGATCA
>Ga0247727_10006845_pt1 | contig 22135 bp, 23 predicted proteins | sample WisWelCaveWW1625_FD_202498 | JGI IMG/M metagenome (GOLD analysis project Ga0247727, IMG submission 202498) | Biofilm microbial communities from Wishing Well Cave, Virginia, United States - WW16-25 | ecosystem: Environmental > Aquatic > Deep subsurface > Groundwater > Cave microbial mat | place...
CGTCGCGCGCGCGTTCAACTCGCGCATCAGCGCGAAAATTTGCGCGGCGCGCACCGTGCGGCGCGATTCGAGCGGCAGATGCTCTTTCGACAAATCGTCGAAGGTGACGCCGCCGCCGCATCCGCTCGTCAATATTTTGCGCGCCGGCATTTTGAATTCGCGCGTCAGCCGCACTTCAATCGAGCCGATGCCCTCTTCACAGACTGCCATCCGGCGTTCTTCGTTGACGCCGAGCGCGGGGATGAGCCAGTACGCGCGATCTGCCGCGTAATTGACGCGCAACGAGCCGATGTCGTCGAGTGACGTGATAAAGTTTTCGGACGCGAGAAAGCCGATGGCGAGGCAATGCAAATTGCGCGGCGTCGCCATATGCGTGACGACTTCCTGTCCATTCACGTACATCACCCAACGACTCTCGCCGATAACATTGCCTTGCACCGGTTCGGCGGAAGTTTCGGTCACGCGGTAAAAAGTGGCGGCGGCTTTTTCTTCAAACATTTTCTTTGTCATATCATTGCGAGCGATTTTCCCTGGCACTTGCGTAACCGCCAGGGCAAGTGTGCGAAGCCGCCTTCGGCGTCCCTATTTCAATTTGGGGATTGCTTCGTCCGTCAAGTGCACGGACTCGCAATGACGGAGTAAAACTATTTAACGATTGACCTTGCCAACTCCCAATCCTCCGGCGTATTCATATTAAAGAACGACCAATGTTCCGCGTCAAAGCGATCTACTTCTTCTTCGCTCACCATGCGCACGCGCACCTTGTCGAAAAATCCAACCATGCGCAAATCCTCGGCGTGAATGCGCGCTTGCATCGCGGCGAGGCAATTTTTGGAATAAATCGCGTGCAGAGGATGCAAATTGCTTTCTTTCGCGATCGGTTGCTCGGAGCGCGGATGCGCGCGTACGGCGTCGCCGCGCGCGCCGCGCGGCGTTTTGCCGGAGGCGTCCGGCGCGCGCGGAATGACCACATCAAACAACGGCGCGAGCGAAATCAAATAGCGTAATAGATCGCCATTGAGAAAAGGCATATCGCACGCGACGGCGAGAGCGTGCGTTTCGCGCGCGGCGGACAACCCGGAAAAAATCCCGCCGAGCGAACCTTTGCCCGGATAAATATCCGGCACGACGCGCAAATCAAATCGCGCGTACGCGGCGGCATCATTCGCGACGATGATCGTTTCCGCGCACAGTGGCTGAACGCGTTCGAGCACGCGTTGAATTAGCGGCTTGCCTTCGAATTCGATGAACGCCTTGTCGCGCCCCATTCGCCGGCTCTGCCCGCCGGCGAGAATGATCGCGCTGACGCGCGGCAGTGTCTCATTCATCGCTTGGATTCTAACACAAATAGTTTTCTGCGTCATTGCGCGCTGGCACTAAAGATTCGATCCTCGCGCCGTCGCGCCAATTTCTTTTTCCAGCGCGGCTGCCGCCTGCGCGTCGAGCGCGGCGAAATTGGCGCGGTACAAATCCAATTGCCCGCGCGCGACATCGTCTTCCATTTCGTTTTCAACCGCCGCGCAGAGATGCGCGCCCAGGCGACAATACAATTGCGTCAGCCGCAGTGAATGTTCGCGATACAGCGGCCCGAGATTTGCTTTTGCCGCGTCGGAAAGGCGCGGCTCGCGCTGAGACATTTCAGCAGTCCGCGCGCCCACATGCTCTGCCGATTCCGCCATCCCTTGAGTTTTTTCTAGCAAGCGCTGAACGCCGCGCACATCCATTCAATCCCCTTATCGAGCAAAGAGAGGAAAACGAAAAGGGAACGCTTTCCAGCGTTCCCAAAATTATCTACCGCTAAAGCGGCGCGGGTTATTTCTTTTTGCTTGAATCCAAGTACGTAACCGCTTCGCCGACCGTCGTGATTTTCTGCGCCTCATCATCCGAGATCTCGCCGCCGAATTTTTCTTCAAACTCCATAATCAATTCGACGAGATCGAGCGAGTCGGCTTCGAGGTCTTCGCGAAAACGCGCGGCGGGCACGACCTTCGCGGCGTCCACACCGAGCTTGTCAACAATGATTGCTTTCACTTGTTCAAAAGTATCGCCAGCCATTTCTCCTCCTTGGGAATGAATTAACGCGATATTACATCGCGCCGAGTATAATCCGATTCAATGCGCGCGTCAACCTGTGCTATAATCGCGAGCGGTCTTGACACCAACTCGCAAAACGATAGCAGCCAATCGGAGAGCCCTCGTAGCATAGCGCCTTGTGCGCGTTTTCTCTCCGACAACTCCTAGACGCGATTTTATTTTAGCGGAGGCAGATTGTCAACCCCCATCGCTCCATCCCGCGCCGGCTGGATTCTCTTCACCCAGCCGCGCGCAATTCTCGCGATGGTCTCGCTCGCGCACGCGGTCAATCACGCGTACGCCGCGCTCTTGCCGCTCGTCTATCCGATCATCCTCAACGAATTCCGGCTTTCGTACACCGACCTCGGCGTGATGGTCGGCGTCGCGAACGCGGTGAGCGGCATGCTGCAAATGTCGTTCGGGTATTTGCGCCGCTTTATCGAGCGCCGCGTGATGCTGGGCGGCGGGCAAATGCTGATGGCGCTCGGCGCGGCAATCACCGGCATCGCCGGAAATTTTCCGGTTTTATTTGCGAGCAATTTGCTCGCGCGCGTCGGCGGCAGTCCGCAACATCCGGTCGGCAGTTCGATTCTTTCGGATCAATTCGAGGCGCGGCGGCGCGGCTTTGCGCTTTCCGCGCATATCTCCGGCGGCAACATCGGCACCGTTCTCGTTCCGATCATTGGGACGCTGATCATCACCTCCTTCGGCTGGCGCGCCGCGCTTTTTGTTTTCGCCGCGTGCGCGTTTATTGTCGGAATCACGCTGGTTCTCACGATGGATGAAAATCGAAACGCGCCGGCGACCTCAACGAATGTATCGCACGGCTCGCGCGCGGAAATCAAACAGATTCTTTCGAATCGCAACATCCAACTTTTGTTTCTGATTTCAACGATCGCCGCCGGCGGGCGCGGCTTGGGCGTCGTTATCACGTATGTCCCGCTTTACCTCAACAACGTTTTGAAAATCGAAACCGGCTATGCCGGCATTTTGTTTACGCTGTTGCTCGTCGGCAGCGTCATCGGTCCGATCATTTTTGGAAAAATTTCCGATACCACCGGGCGCAAGCCCATTCTCATCGCGACGTACGCGGCGGCGACCGTATTCACGGTTTTCTTTACCATGCTCGGCGCCACCGATTGGCTTTTGCCGGTCACTTTGCTTTTGATGGGCATCGCGATTTATGCCGAAAGCCCGCTCTTGCAAACTTTTCTCGCGGACTCGACGCAAGGGTTGAATCGCGACCTCGCGTTTGGATTATATTTCACCGCCGCGTTCGGCATCGGATCGTTTTGGGCGTCCGCGCTCGGCTGGGTGATTGATACGTTCGGTTTCGCGATGGGCTTTTACGTGATGGCGGCGACATACGTGATTGCCGGCTTGCTCGTCTTTCCGACGCGCGAAGCGCGACCCGCGCGTTGATGATATAACACGGCTTGCCCGTCCAAGTTGCGTTTTGATTTCATATCGAGTGCGTGATTATGTGAGTAGGAGCGTTACTCACACACCCACACACCCTCACACTCCCAAATGCCAGACGAAACTACACTTCCCGCGCGCAAGCTTGATCACCTGCGCATCAATCTCCAAGACAACGTGCAATTTTCCCAAACCACCAGCGGCTTGGAACGCTATCGCTTTGCACATCAGGCGTTGCCGAATCTCGCGCTCGCTGAAATTGATACAGCCGCGCGTTTATTTGGAAAAAAATTACGCGCGCCGCTATTGATTTCTTCGATGACCGGCGGCGCGGAGCAAACGCATCGCATCAATCAAACGCTCGCGGCGGCGGCGCAAGCGACCGGCATCGCGCTCGGTCTCGGTTCGCAACGCGCCGCGCTCGAAGATCGCCGGGTCGCGTACACCTACCAAGTGCGAAATGTCGCGCCGGATATTTTGCTGTTCGCGAATCTCGGCGCGATTCAACTTAATTACGCGTATAGCGTAGATCACTGCCGCCGCGCGGTTGAAATGATTCAAGCCGACGCGCTGATTCTGCATTTGAACTCGATGCAAGAAGCCGTTCAGCCAGAAGGCAATACGAATTGGAAAGGGCTGTTGAAAAAAATCGAACGCGTCTGCCGCGCGCTCGACGTGCCGGTGATCGCGAAAGAAGTCGGCTTTGGAATCGCCGGCGACACGGCGCGGCAACTTGCGAACGCCGGCGTCGCCGCGATTGATGTCGCGGGCGCGGGCGGCACCAGTTGGGCGGCGGTCGAATCGCGCCGCGCGTCCAGCGATTCTGCGCGCCAACTCGCGGAAGCATTTTGGAATTGGGGCATTCCGACAGCGGACGCGCTCGTGCAAGCAAAACGCGCGGCGCGGAAATTGCCGGTGATCGCGAGCGGCGGCATTCGCGATGGAATCGAGGTCGCCAAATGCTTCGCGCTCGGCGCGAGTTTAGTCGGACTCGCATCGCCGATGTTGAAACTCGCGGATCAAGGCGTGGAAGATTTGATCGAAGGCATCAAACTGATCAACGAAACGTTGCGCGTGGCGATGTTTGGCATCGGCGCGCGCAATCTCAAGCAACTCGCGCGCACAAAACGATTGGAAAAAATATCGAATGGATGAAATGCTTGCCGCGCTCGACGCGGAATTGCAAGAGATTGTCGTCGAAGCGGATCACGCGTACATGCCGTACTTTGGAATGTTTCGCTATCATCTCGGTTGGGTGAACGCGCAGTTTGCGCCGACACAAACGGACGTGGGCAAACGCATTCGTCCATTGCTGTGCTTATTGAGTTGCAAAGCCAGCGGCGGCGATTGGCAAACGGCTCTGCCGCTCGCGGCGGCGATTGAACTCGTTCACAATTTTTCGTTGATCCACGATGATATTGAAGACGCAAGCCCAGAGCGCCGCGGGCGCGCGACGGTGTGGAAAGTGTGGGGTATTCCCCAGGCATTGAACGCGGGGGATGGAATGTTTGTCCTCGCGCGCCTCGCGTTGAACCGGCTTGCCGCGCGCGGGGTGAGCGCGGAAAAATGGGCGCAGATTAGCGTGGGGTTCGACGCGGCGACGCTGGAATTGTGTCAGGGACAATTCTTGGATTTAAGTTTTGAAACGCGCGCCGATGTCAGCGTGGATGATTATTTGCAAATGATTCACGGCAAAACCGCCGCGCTCGTTTCCGCCGCCGCTCAACTCGGCGCGATGCTTGCCGCGCACGACGCGCCAACGTTGCGCGCTTTTGCCGATTTCGGCGAGAACGTGGGCTTGGCTTTTCAAATGACCGACGACATTCTCGGCATTTGGGGCGATCCGGAAATCACCGGCAAAAGCGCGGCGACCGATATTCTCGCCAAGAAAAAATCACTACCCGCGATTATCGCGCTCACGCATCCGAGCACCGGCGCGGCGATGCGCGCGCTGTATCAAAAGCCATTGCTCGCGGATAAAGATATCACGCGCGCGCTGGAACTTTTAGACGCGGCAAACGCGCGCGCGGAAACCCAAAGACGCGCGGACGATTATTGCGAGGCGGCGGATGACGCGCTTCTCCGCGCGCAGGTGAAAAACCGCGCGGTGGAAAATTTACGCGACCTCGCGGCGGGAATGACGCGGCGGATTCGATAAAGACCTTCAAGAGCCTGCCCTGAGCGAAGCGAAGGGTCTAGAAACCTCAAAGGTCTTTTCAATCCGGCAAAAATCTCCAAAACACTTGATTCGATAACAATCGGCCGCGCGGTGTCAGCCGCAAATTTCCAGCCGCGTGTTCCAACAAACCGATTGCCTCTACCTCTTTGATTTCTCCGGCGTATTTTTCGCGCGCATCAATTCCAAACCGCGCGCGAAATCTTGCCAGCGTGATTCCTTCGCTCAGCCGCAAGCCCAAGAACATCGTCTCTGCCATTTCTAGATCGCGACCAATCTCTTCGCGCATCGCAACGACGCTCTCGCCGCGCTCGACGCGCGCAATGTACTCGATCGGCGAAAGCACAGTCGAAAAGCGCGCGCCGTCGAAATAAGAATGCGCGCCCGCGCCAAAGCCGAGGTACGGTTCGTTGAGCCAGTAGGTGAGGTTGTGGCGCGATTGGAGGTTGGAAGTTGGAGGTTGGAAGTTAGACGTTGGACTCTGGACTCTGGACTGTGGACTTTTCAACGCCCAATTCGAAATCTCGTAATGCGCGTACCCCGCCGCGTCGAGCATCGCTTCCGCCATCTCGTACATATCCGCCGCGAGATCGTCATCGGGCTTTGGATATTTGCCACGCGCGATTTGAAATTCCAAGCCAGTTTTTTCTTCGACGCGTAATGCGTACAGCGATAGATGTTCGGGCTGGAGTTCGAGCGCGCGCGTCAGGGTCGCGCGCCAAGCAGCGAGCGTTTGCAGCGGCAAGCCGAAAATGAAATCGAAATTGAGATTGTCAAAGCCGGCGCGCCGCGCCATTTCGAACATTTCGACCGCGTCCGCCGCGTTATGCCCGCGATTCAGCCGCTTGAGCGTTGCGTCGTCGAATGCTTGCGCGCCAATGCTGAGGCGGTTGATGCCGAGCGCGCGCCACGCGCGCATTTTTTCCGCGTCCGCCGTCGCGGGATTTGCCTCTAACGTAATTTCTGCGTCGGGCTCAACCTCAAACGCGTCGCGGCACGCGCGCAATATTTTGGCGACGTGCGCGGCGGAGACCAGCGAGGGCGTGCCGCCGCCGAGGAAAATGGAATGCGCGCGCGGGCTCAAATTTTGAATTTCGAATTTTGAATTTTGAATTTCTCCCGCCACCGCGTCCGCATACGGCTCCATCAGCCGCGCGAGATGCGCGTACACGTTAAAATCACAATACGTGCATATGATTTTACAGAATGGAAGGAAGACAAATACTCCAATGCTTTCGCTCACGCCAAGATTATACATCAATGCGCGGGTAAACACACGCTTTTTCCGAATTCTGTTTGACACTCTACTCGCACCGATATATACTCGCACTGGTTTTTGTTAAACATGTTGCCGTTTTTGATCATACGGGTTGCTGATGAATACCGCTTTGAAAATCCTCGGCATAGCGTTTGCAAATTCAAAACCAAAACTCAAAGGGAGTCACGATGCAAGCACTCGTTCTTGACGCCAAATGGGATCCACGTCCCGAATACGCGTTGACCGATTGGGAAAAGAAAACCGGCAAAGCCGTTACCGGTTCGAGCGTATGGCGGCATCCGCAGTTGTCCGTCGCCAAAGTTGACGATCCAAAACCGGGCGGGTTCGATGTCATCCTGCGCGTCAAAGCATGCGGCGTGTGCGGATCGGACATTCATTTCTACGAACACGACGCGGACGATTACATTCTCTATCCCGGTCTCACAAAATTTCCGACGACGCTCGGGCACGAATTTTCTGGCGAAGTGGTCGAGATCGGCAAAGAAGTAAAGAACTTGCGCGTCGGTGATATGGTGACGGCGGAAGAAATGATTTGGTGCGGCTACTGCACGCCTTGTCGCAACGGCTATCCGAATCATTGCGAAAATCTCGAAGAGATCGGCTTTACGATTCCGGGCGCGTTCGCGAATTACATTTCGGTCGGCGCAAAATATTGCTGGAAGATTGACGCCATCGCGGAACGCTACGGCTCCGCCGACAAAGCGTACGAAGCCGGCTCGATCGTCGAACCGACGTGCGTCGCGTACAACGGCATTTTTGTGCGCGCGGGCGGCTTTTTGCCGGGCGCGTACGTCGCGGTCTTTGGCACGGGACCGATCGGGTTCGCGTCCATCGCGCTCGCGAGAGCCGGCGGCGCGGGGCTGGTGATCGCGTTCGAGATTTCACCGGCGCGGCGCGAGCTTGCAAAAAAAATCGGCGCGGATTTTGTGTACGATCCGCGCGAGGTGTCGCCGCATCAAGTTATTTTGGAACATACGAAAGGCGAGGGCGCCGATATGCTCGTCGAAGCCGCCGGCGCGCCGAGCAAGACGATTCCGGAAATGGAAAAGGCGCTCGCGATTTCCGGCAAGATCGTTCAGATCGGACGCGGCGCGGAACGCGTGCCAATGTATTTGGAAACGTTGCAAGTGCGGCGCGGGCAAGTGTTCGGCGCGCAGGGGCACAGCGGCGACGCGATTTTTCCGAGCGTGATCCGTTTGATGGCGGCGGGCAGAATTGATATGACGCAAGTGATTACCGCGCGCTATGATTTGGATAAAACGGTGGACGCGATCAAAGCATCGCGCGAGCGCGGGCATGGTAAGATCACGGTCAAGCCGTAGGTGTGAATTTCATATTTCAGTTCGGACGTTCACAGATTGAAACTAGTTTCTCGACGAGGAGGAACAATGTCCAACAATCGCAGTTGGTCCCCTAGTATAAACCGCCGCGAGTTTCTGCGCTGGCTCGGCGCCGGCGCGGGATTGCTGTTGACGAGCGGCTGGCTAAACGCGTGCGCGCCGGCGGTTTCCTCAACTCCCGCGCCGACGGCAACCAAAGCCGCCGGCAAGATCGCGATATATTCTGCATTGACCGACGCGGCGAACAAGCAACTCTATGCCGCGTTTCAATCCGCGAACCCTGACGCGCAAATCATCAATCTCCGCACCGCCGCGCCCGGCGATTTACAAACGCGCATCCGCAATGAGCGCGAATCGCCCACAGCCGCTATTTTTCTTGGCGGCGAAAGCGCATTCCACGACGGACTCGCGCGCGAGGGGCTTTTGGAAAAGTACGTGTCGCCGAACGCGGAAAAAATCGCGCCTACTTTTCGACATCCCCAAGGATTTTGGACCGGCTGGAGTCTTGCCGTCTTTTCATTCGCGCTGAATGCCGATCGCTTTGCCAAAGAGATGACCGGTGTCAAAAGCCCGGCGACGTGGGATGATTTGCTCGACCCGGCGTGGAAAGGCAAACTCGTTTTGCCCGACCCAATGAGAAATGTCGGCGGCTATGTTTTTCTTGCGACGCAAGTTTTCCGTTTTAATCGCGACGAAGGCAAGGCGATGGAGTATATGAAAAAACTCAACTTGAACATCGCGCAATACGTTCGCAACGCGGCGGAAGGCATCAAGTTGGTGGCGCAAGGAAAGTCGGTCGGCTTTCCGGCTTGGCGTTATGAAATCTTGGACGAAAAAGCCAAAGGCACACCAATTGAATTGATCACGCCGGAAAATTCCAGTTATGAAATCGCCGCGGTGAGCATTCTCAAAGACGCGCCGAACGCGACGGGGGCGCGCGCGTTTGTGGATTGGCTTTTGATGAAAGACGCGGGCGAATTGATGGTGAAACTTTCTAATCGCATCTCCGTTTTGAAAGAGGTTGCGCCTCCGCCCGGCGCGCTGACGCTGGAGCAGATGAAATTGGTGAATTACGACCGGCAATGGGCGGCGGAAAATAAAGACCGGTTGTTGAAACTCTGGCAGAAGGCAATCAAGTAGTGTGCGCGATCAAGTGATGCGCTTTGGCGCTTGCACCTGGATTTTCGGCGATGAGCCGCTCGAAAAAACTGCGCGCCGTTGCGCGGCGATTGGGTTGGACGGCGTCGAATTACTTGGCGATGTGTTGCTCGACGCGCGCGCGACGCGGCGCATTTTGCAAGATCACAACCTCGCGGTATTATCCCTCACACCGGCGAACGTTGACCTATGCCACCCCGACAATTCAATTCGCAATGCCGCGCGCGATTATTACGCGCGCCTCGTCGAATTTGCGGCTGAGATTGGCGCGCCGATGCTCGGCTGTCACGGATTCGTCGGGCGTGTGCGTGCGGTGAGCGACCTCGCGGCAGAATGGAATTTGATGCGCGATGCCGTGTGCGAAATTGCCGAGCGCGCCGCGCGCGCGAATTTGCGCGTCGCGGTCGAGTTGCTGAATCGGTACGAGGCGCATCTGCTCAACACAGTTGACGACGGCTTGCGGTTTGTGCGCGAGGTCGGCGCGGCAAATGTCGGACTGTTACTCGACGCATATCACATGAACATTGAAGAAGCCGATTTGCCTCGCGCGATTAATCAAGCCGGCAAGCATCTATTTCTTTTTCATGCCGCCGATTCGAATCGGCAAGCCGTCGGTGATGGTCATAGCGACTTTCGCGCGATCGCAAATACCTTGCGCGCGATTGATTATCGCGGCGATGTGATTTTTGAATGCACTGCGCGCGGTCCCGACCCGTTCCGCGCGGACAAAGGCGCGGGGACGGCGGAGCGGGTTGAAGAGTTTGCGCGAGTGTCGCTCGCGCGGATGAAGGAATTGCTACAATAGTGTCATTGCGAGCGAAGCGAAGCAATCCCCAAGCCGCATTGCGGGAATCCTTAATTGCAACTTGGGGATTGCTTCGCTCGGGACGCCTCCTCGCAATGACATGCCGCCAATTGACTATGCTCAAACTAATCCTCGTTGACATTGACGGCTGCCTCACACCCGGCGAAGCCAAGGCGTGGGATTTTTCTGCATTACAATTCGTCGCGGATTTGAATCGGCACGCGCGGCGCGATGCAAAACAATTCGCGGTAACACTCTGCACGGGGCGCGCCGAGCCGTACGTCGAGGCATTGATGCAAGCGATTGACGCGCAGATGCCGGCGATTTACGAACACGGCGCGGGAATGTATTTTCCTTCGGCATATCAATTTCGCGAACACCCGACCCTCACGCGCGCAAATCGCGCGAATATTACGCGTGTGCGCGAAATTTTGACGCGCGAGATTGTTGATGCGGGGTTGGGGCAATTTCAACCGGGCAAACTCACTTGCCTGACTCTCTACCCACGCGAGGATATTTCCCTCGATCAGTTGGACGCGGCAACGCGACGCGCGGTGAACGGGCACATGGATGGATTGTTTTTCAACGGCTCGCTATCGTGCGTCGAGATTATGCCGCAAGGAATTGACAAAGGCGCGGGCGTGGAATGGCTGTCGCGCGAGACGGGCATCGCGCTGAATGAAATGGGCGGCATCGGCGATGCGCCCGCGGATTTGTCGTTTCTCACGCGGGTGGGTTACTCTGCCGCGCCGGCAAATGCGACCGACGACGTGAAACGCGGCGTGCAATATGTGTCGCCGTTTGAGAACGGAAAAGGCGTGGTGGACATTCTCAAGTATTGGATGGCAGAGAAGTAAGCAGAAGGCAGGCGGCGCGGAACATTGAAACATTTAAACTTGCAACTTGAAACCGGAGGTAACAATGCAACTTGGCTTTAACGGCGCGACGACAATGACGAGCCCTCTTTTACTCGACGTGGAAATTGCTAGCAACGCGGGCTTTGACGTGATCGAGATCACTGCGACGAAATTGGACCAATTCTTGCACGACGAGCCGCTGGAAGAAATGCACGAAACGCTTGAGGACGCCGGGCTTCAAGTCCACGCCATCAACTCGATTGAAAAAATAAATCTGAACGACTCCGCCGGGCGCGCTCAAGTTCTGGCACGGACGTGGCAGTTGAGCGAGTATGCGCGCGCGCTTGGGTGTCCGTGGATTGTCGTCGTGCCCGGTCCCGCGCCCGCCGGCATGGATTGGAACGCGATTCGCGACGATACGGTCAATTCACTTCGCGGCATGAGCGATGTGGCGGCGACGTTTGATGTGAAACTCGCGTTTGAATTTCTCGGCTTTCTGTGGTGCTCCGTGCGAACCGTCGCGCAAAGCTGGGAGATTGTGCAAGCAGTGGATCGCGCGAACGTCGGCTTTGTGATTGACACCTGTCACTTTTACGCCGGCGATTCGACGCTCGCTTCAATTCGCGCGGTGGACGAAAAAAAGTTTGCCATTTTTCACATCAACGATGTCGAACCGATGCCGAAAGAAAAAATTGAAGACGCCAATCGTTTGTTCCCCGGCGACGGCGTCATTCCGCTAAAAGAAATCATCGACGCGGTGCGCGCGACCGGCTTTGACGGCGTCGCGAGCATCGAGATTTTTCGTCCCGAGTACTGGCAACGCGACCCGTTCGCAGTGGCGCTCGAAGCGAAAGAAAAGGCATTGAAAGTTTTGAACCGCTAAGACGCCAAGAGCGCGAAGAAAAGCCCAGATTTGATTTGGTTTTTCTTTGCGTCCTTCGCGTCTTCGCGGTAAGATTTCAGAGACACTATGACAACCAACATCGGCATCATCGGCGCGGGGCGGATCGCGCGTGTGCACGCGGAAAATCTGGCGCACCGGATTCCGGACGCAAAAATTCTTGCGGTCGCGGATATTATTCCGGACGCGGCAAAAAAACTCGCGGCGGATTTCGCCATCGCGGCAACGCATTCCGACTATCGCGCGATTCTCGACGACCCGCGCATTGACGCGGTCATCATTTGCTCAAGCACCGACACGCACGCGCAAATTATCGCGGAAGCCGCGCAAGCCGGCAAGCATATCTTTTGCGAAAAGCCAATTGCACTGGAGTTGCCGAAGATTGACGCGGCGCTCGAAGCTGTGAATAAAGCAGGCGTGAAATTGCAGGTCGGCTTTAATCGTCGCTTCGACCCGAGCTTTAAACGCGCGCGCGAAATTATCGCGGCGGGCGGGATCGGCGCGCCGCACCTCTTGCGCATCACCAGCCGCGACCCCGCGCCCCCGCCAATCGCCTACGTGAAAGTATCGGGTGGAATTTTTTTGGATATGACGATTCACGATTTCGATATGGCGCGTTTTTTATTCGGCGAGGTCGTCGGGGTTTTTGCGGCAGGGAATGTCCTCGTTGATCCGGAAATTGGCAATGCCGGCGATGTGGATACCGCCGTTACGACTTTGCTTTTCGCGAACGGCGCGCTCGGCGTGATTGACAACAGCCGCCAAGCCGTGTACGGCTACGATCAACGCGTCGAAGTGTTCGGCTCGAAGGGAATGGTGCAGGTCGCGAACAAAACGCCGGACAACGCGGCGGTCAGCGACGCGCAGGGCGTGCATTCGAGTAAGCCGCTGTACTTTTTCCTCGAACGGTATATGGACGCGTACTTGGAAGAGATGCGCGAGTTTTTGAATTGCATCCAAGAAAATAAAACGCCGAGCGTCGGCGGCGCGGATGGACGCATCGCGGTCGTGATGGGTTACGCGGCGAAGATATCGCGCGAGGAGCGGAGAGTTGTACGCACGAGTGAGATTGGGTAGCTTGTAGTTTCAATGTTTCAGTGTTTCAATGTTTCAGTGTCGAACATTGAAACGATGTGACATTGAAACGATGAAACGAATGGAGTTTTCATGGCAACGGTTCGACGGTTTGAAGACCTTCAAGTTTGGAAGGAATCGCGCTCATTGGTGAAACTTGTTTATCAATTGACAGCCAAGTTTCCAAAGAGCGAAACATATGGATTGGCAAATCAAATGCAACGCGCTGCCGTATCGGTACTGTCCAATATCGCAGAAGGATTCGAGCTCGGTAGCAATACCGAATTCATTCAATTCCTCTACATTGCGCGCGGTTCTTGCGGTGAATTGCGCTCGCAAACCTATATCGCGTTGGATTTGGGATACGGTGAGCAACCATTCATCACCGAAATACAAAACCGCTGTATCAAGATTTCAATCATGCTCAACAAGTTCATTGAATATCTGAAATCAAGCAACATCAAAGGACACAAGTTCCACGAAGAGAGAGCCGCCTATGCAACAATCGGCCTCAAAACAATGAAACATTGAAACACTGAAACACCGAAACCGTGAAACCTTGAAACATGAAACTTGAAACAAGAAAGGATTCCCACATGTTCAACCCAATCCAAGTTCCACCCGGCTACCTGCCCTCCAACCAACCCGATCTCTGGTTCGAAGACAATGCTGTCGGGCGAATGAAAAAAGAAATTTGGGAGATGAACGAGTCGCAATTGAAATCCGTGCTTGCGGAATACGGATTTCCGGCGACCGGTGGTTGTGAATGGGCAAAGCCCGGCGCATATATTCAAACGACACCGTGGCACAAAGTCGTCGCGAATCGGCGCAAGAACGACGTCGTGCTAATTCCGGTCGGCTGTACTGAATTGCATGGCGATCATTTGCCGACCGCGACGGACACACTTTTCTGCTCGATGATTTGCGAAGGCGTCCGCCGCTTTACCGAAAAAAATCGCTCGGGGCACATCAATCTTGCGTTGCCGCCGCTGAACTATGGCGCGCATCCGTACCATCATGTCGGAATGCCGGGCACGGTCATCGTGCGCGAATCGGTCGTGCGCGAAATGTTGATTGATTCGATGCTGGGTTTGTGGAACATGGGCTTTCGCAAACAAATCATCATCAACAATCACGGTATGTTGTGGGTGCTCGAATCCGCGATTCAGGAATTTCAGAAACGCTATCATCTCCCCGGCATTTATCGCACGCTCGACTGGCATCGCGGCGTGCGCGAAATGTTTCGCACCAAAGAACGCGGCGGCGATTGGGACACGACCTTCATTCACGCGGACGAAGCCGAAACATCGCTCGGACTGTATCTCTTTCCGGAAATGGTGGACATGGCGAAAGCGGTGGACACGGAATTGCGCGGCTATTTGCCGGACGGACACTTCGATAAATCGGTTGATCCGTTTTCGCGCCCGCATCGTTGGTCGGAAGGCGAAGGACATTTTCCGATCGAACTCGCGGGCACGCCCGAAGGCGTCGTCGGCAAAGCGACGCGCGGCGACGCGCGCAAAGCGTTGCGCCCGCTTGCGACAATTCTGCGCTATCTAACAATCGTCAACGATGAGATCCTGAAAACATTTCCCGCGGGAAAACTTCCGCCGGTTGAAGAGATCACACTCCGCACCACAGAAGAAATGGAACCGTACTTGCGCGAGCCGCTGAGCCCGGGTTGGAAAAGTGTGTACGCGCTGCCGCGCATCGGACAGATCAACGAATAAAATCGCAGGGGAGCGCGGGTGCTGAGGAGCAAGGGAGAAAAATCCTTCGCCCCTGCGCCCTTGCTCCCCGGCTCCCTTGCTTTATGCATCTCTCCTACGTTCTCTCCACCCAAGCCACGCGCTTTGCGCCCGTCGCGTTCGCGGACAATTTCGAACCGATGCTCGCGCGATTGTCCGCGCTCGGCTACGATGGCGTCGAACTCGCGGTGCGCGACCCGGCACTGCTCGATGTGCGCGCATTGCGGGAAATACTCGCGCGTTACAATCTGCGCGTGCCGGCAATTGGCACGGGGCAGGCGTTTGTCGAAGAAGGATTGTCGTTCAGTGATCCGGATGAGACGATCCGATCGCGCGCGATTTTCCGAATCAAATCGCAAATCGCGTTGGCGCGCGAACTGGACGCGCGCGTGATCATCGGCTTGATCCGCGGCGGCGCCGGCGCGTTCGATGGATTGCCTTTATTCGCTGATGCGATGAAACGAATTGCGGTAGCCGCGCAAGCGAGCGGCGTGCCGGTCGTGATTGAACCGATCAATCGTTACGAAACGTACCTGCTTAACAATGTTAGCGAAACGCTCGCGTGCATCGAAAACATCGGCGCACAAAATCTCGGCGTCTTGTTCGATACGTTCCACGCGAACATCGAAGAGCCGAATATCGAAGCAAGCATTCGCGCGTGCGGCGCGCGGCTGTTGCATGTGCACATCGCGGATTCCAATCGGCGCGCGCCCGGCGACGGACATTTGGATTTTGCGCGCGTCGTGGCGGCTCTGCGCGAAATCAATTACGCCGGCTGGCTGAGCGCGGAAATTTTGCCGAAACCAAATAGCGAGGACGCGGCGCGTCAATGCGCGCAGACGATCGCGCCCTTAATGCAAAGAGGTGAAGGATGAAACGCGTCATGACCCAATCCACCACTCCCCCCGACCCCCGCCTCAAGCGCGGTGACCGCATCCTCGGCGGCTCGTTTGTGTTTGTTGCTATCCGGTGCACGCTTCAATACATCGTCTTGCCGTTTGCTCTGCCGTTGTTCGGCTTCGGCAGTGGGGTGTCTGTCGTCATCAGCCTTGTGCTGGAAATTTTCGCGCTGGGCATGCTGGCTTATAACGTCTGGCAGTTGTGGCACACGAGTTGGCGCTGGCGCTATCTGGCGTTGAGCGTGGTGATGGCAAGTTTGGTGGGTATCTTTATTTACTACGACGTGCGCGCGTTGATGGGCGCTTGATTACTCAACCTTTATCAATAGGATTGCCAACTCAATGACACTTTTTTCGGTTTCAGAATTGCAGTCGCAATTCCCGAACATCATTCCGGATTCTTTTATCGAACACAACGGCGCGGCATTCTGGATGCAACGCGACGCGCGCGGCAAACGCCTCGCAATCATTTCTAATCCTCTCCGCTCCGCTTCGGGGACGCTTCGCCGTCTCCAATCTCTAATCTCTAATCTCTTCGATGGTGAATCAAGCAACTTTCAATACGACCACATTCTCAAATTGTGTCCTCTCTCTCCACCCAACGCGCGCGCGCTGCGCGAAGCATTGCCCTCGCTCAAACCGACTTTGCTCGGCTTGCAAACATCCGCCGGCTTTGGCGACCGGCTCGGGCTGGCAACGCCGGGGCATGCGCGCGCGCTGAAAAATTCTACGACAAAATTCGCGCCGATTTTCGCACAGCAATCCATCCGCGAAATGCAACGCACCGCGCGCACGCCGCAACAAGTGCTCGACGACGCGACCTTCGGCGCGTTCGAAGCGGGCTGGCGCGGCGTCGTCGGCGCGGATGCCGACCATCTGAAAACGCCGGCAGATATTGACGCGTGCGTTGCCGCCGGCTATTCATTTTTTACGATTGACCCCGGCGCGTATGTGGACGACACTGCCGAAATGTTATCGGCGTCCGCGATTCAGGAGAAAGTCAACGCGTTGCCTTGGCAAGAATTGGAAAGCACTCCGCGCGATTTTGAAACGCTTTACGCGGGGCGCACGGTTCAACTTGAAACCGGCGCAGTAAAGATTTCAAATTTTTTCCTCTCCCGCGCCGCCGCGAAATACGGGCGCGCCCTCGCGCACGTCGCGCGAATGTATCGCCATCTCGCGGCAAAGGGCTTTCCGTTCGAATTGGAAATTTCGGTGGACGAAACCGAAACTCCGACAACACCCATCGAGCATATTTATCTCGCGAGCGAATTCAAGCGGCTCGGCGTAAAGTTTATTTCGCTTGCGCCGCGCTATGTCGGGCGATTTGAAAAAGGCGTGGATTACATCGGCGAACTGGATCGGTTTGAGGCGGATTTTTGCGCGCACGCGGAAATCGCCCGCGTGCTGGGTCCCTACAAATTGAGTCTGCATTCCGGCTCGGACAAGTTTAGCATTTACGGAATCGCGATGCGGCTGACACGCGGCGCGGTGCATCTGAAAACCGCCGGCACGAGTTATCTCGAAGCGTTACGCACGATTGCCGCGCTCGATGCGAAACTCTTTCGCGCGATTTACGCGTTCGCGCGCGAACGCTACGAAACCGACCGCGCGACGTATCACGTTTCCGCGCAACTCGATCGCGCGCCTCTGCCCGATTCGCTGCGCGATGCTGACTTGCCGGAATTGCTGAATCATTTCGACGCGCGGCAGATTTTGCATGTCACATTCGGCTCGGCGCTGACCGCCCAATCGGACGATGGACGCGCGCGCTTTTACGATGCTATAATGGCGGCATTGCGCGCGCACGAGAATGCGTACGCGCTGAATTTGGAAAAACATTTCAATCGGCATTTGAAAGCATTCGCAATTTCTGTAGCCTAGCCCGCGTGGGCGTAACGCACCGCGCCGGTTCTTGGAGGAAATAAATGTCGAACAAACTCCGCGCGATCATCGCGCTGGTCGTTCTCATTCTCGGCGGCGCGCAAGCATTTGAGCCACGCGTACAAGTTGCCGGACCAACCGTTATTCTATTCGTCGCGCTCGGCATTCTAATTCCATCCGCGACCATCTACTTCACCGCCGAACCGAAGTGGCTCGCCATCGCCGGCGTGATTTCGTTCGCGCTCCTCGTCTTTGCGCGCTTTTCATCGCCGACGGAACTGCCGGCATTGCTCGTTGTTCCTGCCGCCGTTACCATTTTGCTGATCGTCGTTCGGTACATTCGGCAAGGCAGGTATACGATGCCGCTCATTGACCCGCGTGAGAAAACGGACGAGGACGCGAAAAAAGAATAGCAAGCAATATCCGGTCACGTCATTGCGAGCGGTTTTTGCGAAGCAATCTCCAAATGACGGAAAAGTATGAAAGAATAGCCATGCCATTTGCAGACGCGTACGATTTCACCAGCAAAACGATCGTCATTACCGGCGGCACGGGCGTGTTGGGGCGCGCGATGGTGCGCGCGCTGAACTACGCGGGCGCGCGCGTGGCGATCCTTGCGCGCAATCCAGACAAGGCGCGCGAGTTAAATCTGCTGAACGAACGCGTCGCGGCGTTCCGCGCGGATGTGTTGGACAAAGAATCGCTGGCGCGCGCGGCGGAACAAATCGCGCGCGAATTTGGCGCGGTGGATGGCTTGATCAACGGCGCCGGCGGCAACCACGCGAACGCGACAACGAAACCGGATCTATCTTTTTTCGATTTGCCGGCGGACGCGTTGCGCGCGGTGATGGATTTGAATTTGCTCGGCACGATTCTGCCGTGCCAAATTTTCGGGCGGCTGATGGCGGAGCGCGGCGAAGGCGTCATCCTGAATATTTCTTCGCTGAACGCGTTTCGTCCGCTCACCCGCATCCCAGCGTACTCCGCCGCGAAAGCGAGCATCAATAATTTCACGCAATGGCTCGCCGTGCATCTCGCGCAAGAATATTCGCCGCGCTTGCGCGTCAACGCGATTGCGCCCGGCTTTTTCCTGACGGAGCAAAATCGCTTTTTGCTCACCGACGAAAAAACCGGCGAACTGACGCCGCGCGGCCGCGCGATCATCGCGCATACGCCGATGGCGCGCTTTGGCGAGCCGCGCGATTTGATCGGCGCGGCACTGTGGTTGATGTCGGATGCATCCGAATTTGTAACGGGCATTGTTGTGCCGATTGATGGCGGATTTTCCGCGTATAGCGGGGTGTGATTGAATCGCCAAGGGGCTTGACGACGGAATGCTTTGGCTTATACTTGAATTCCAGATATAAGATTGTAATTGAAAAAATTCTGTCTAATCGAACACTAGTTGGACTGGTTCCTTTTTCGGCCTAATTTCCGTCCAAATTTTTGGCGCATTAACAGCCGGAAACGGCATCGTGTATAATTAGGACAATTATGCTAACGCTAAAACGAAAGCCAACTTTTGACGATTTCATCAAGACTTGTACACCTCTTCTGAAGATTCCTGAACTGGAAAAACAAATGCGCGAGCGTGTTCGGGAAATCGTGAAGGATTTGCTCAATTTTCAGCCTGACACCGACCCCACTAAAACCCTAAACCGCTTTCTCCAAAAAGATGAGAATTTTTTGGGTGTGCTTTTGGCGTTGACCAATCTGTCGCAAGAAAAATTCTTGCGGATTTTGACAGCCCAGAGGTTTGCGGCGCAAGATTACGGCAAAGAATGGGGCGTTAAGCAGATTTATCGCAAGATACAGAAAGATGATAAATTCGCGGAAAACGTCGCTAGTTTATTTTTGGAAGGACGCAGTAGCAAATTACTTGCACAACAAGTAGCAGATTTCTATCTTGACCAACTTTCATTGCCTTCTAACTGGTCTGATGTTATCCGTGACGAAAACCTTGTCGGCAACATTGTAAGGAAAAAACTAACAGGGGAGTACACTGACCAGAAAGGCGAGTTTGTTGAAAAACGTATCCGAAACATCCTTGACGGCATAACTGCAAAATATGGAATGCCTCATGCACATGGTCAAGTGGCTTTTGTTGGCAAAGAAATAGACCATGCGATACCATCACTTGATGAGCCTTTTCTAATGGTCATGGTTTCTTACATGGAAACTACGTCTAGCGGGCAAACCGCGCGTGCGAATGAACAGCAAGCCATGTATCAAAAAATTGTAGGCGAAAATGTTAGGCACAAGGACCAAAGGGTTTTCGTTAATGTAGTTGACGGTGCAGGTTGGTTGGCTCGACGCTCCGATCTTGTAAAGATGTATAAAGGCTGTGATTATTGCTTGAATATGCAGACCCTTGACCAATTAGAGCCGATAGTATGCAAGTACGTTCCGAAGAAGCACTTCAAACTTGGTCTGCCGAGTCAAGTGAAAGAAGGGTAACAGAATGGTAAAAAAATATCTTGACAAAGTGGTAAATGGCGATTGTCTAGAAATTCTTTCCACGCTTGAAGATAATAGCGTGGACATGGTATTTGCTGACCCCCCATTTAACCTCGAGAAGAAATACACTTCTTATAACGACCGAAGACCAGACAGTGAGTACCTTGACTGGTGCATGCAATGGTTAAGCGCGTTAGTCCGTGTTACCAAGCCGACAGGGTCTATTTTTATTCATAACATTCCCAAGTGGCTTACTTATTATGCCAGCATATTGAATGAATTGGCTTATTTTCGCCATTGGATTTCGTGGGACGCAATGAGCAATCCATTGGGCAAAACTCTATTGCCTGCTCATTATGGTATTCTCTTTTACACCAAGGAGCCAAGAGATTTCAAGTTTTATGAAATACGCGCCCCACATCGAAAATGCCGTGTCTGTGATAACTATTTGAAAGATTACGGTGGTAAAAAAGACCAAATGCACCCATTTGGCGCTTTGGTTAGTGACGTTTGGACAGATATTCACCGCATCCGGCATAGTGTGCGACGCGACGAGCATCCATGCCAATTACCCATCCATTTATTAGAGCGTGTCGTGTTAATGAGTACAGACGCAGGGGACGTAGTTCTGGATCCGTTTTTGGGAACGGGAACCTCCGCAATTGCGGCTAAAACATTGGGGAGGCACTACATAGGAATTGAACTTGACCCAGATTATGTCTCCATTGCGAAAGACAAACTATCGAGCGTTACACCTTCCGTTTACAAAGGGCATTATGTTTCTCTTTTTCTCGATAAGATTCATAGCCTCCGCGATATTGACGCGGCAGAACTTTTCCCGCCACAGCTAACATCAGCAGAGAAGAAAAAAATAAAAGCCAACGGAAACGGAATATACGCCAAGGGTAATGGGAACGGTCAAAGAAAGTTATTGGAAAAGCGCAAAACACCTGCCTTTTAATTCAGGCGCAACCCAACCACCGCTTGTACCCGCCGGCGCTAGCGCCGCGCCCTCGCGGGATTTCATGCAGTTCCAGCGAGTCTTCCCCGCGAAGTAGTCTCAAATTCACCGCCGAGCGGATGAAGTGAATTTTAGGCGGAACGCGTTCCAGATAATACCCCCTGTATGGGATATTATGCGGAATTTGTTCCATTTAATCCAGAGTTAGCCAGCCAGCCCATACAGCGCAGCCTTCCACTCATGCTGCGCGAGAAAACGAGCATTGTAAAGGAGTTGATATGCATACAAGCACCAAGTGGTTGATCGGCGAAATTGCGATCACTGTATTCGTCCTTACCTTGTTGGGAATTAGCAATTACGCGCCCCTTTTCCCTTACGCCGTGCACAAGGTGCTGCACATTTTCGGAGCGGTGATCTTTCTGGGAAACATCATCGTGACGGGCGTATGGATGTTTCTAGCAGAACGCGCACAAGAAGTAACTACACTGCGATTTGCTTCAAAGGTAGTGAACTGGGCGGATGTGTTGTTCACCGCGCCAGGGGTATTACTGTTGCTGGCGAATGGACTGATTCTCGCCACAACGTGGGGCGGAATACTTGGTGTGAGTTGGATTACTGTTGCTCTGGCGCTGTTCACCTTGTCAGGTGTTGTGTGGGCTGGGTTTTTAATTCCAGACCAAAATAGACTCATTCGGCTGTCTGCGAATGCTCAAGCAGGAGAGACTCTTCCCAAGGAATATTTTCAGACGCTTCACAGGTGGTATTTTTGGGGAATCGTGGCTACGGTTTTACCGCTCATTTCGCTGGGCTTGATGGTTATCAAGCCAAAGTTCTGGTAATCGAACGCACACGCCACAATGCTTTCCTCTCGCGGCTCCACAACCAACTTTCTCCAGCCCAATGACGCGCAAAATATTATCACGCGCGCGTTCGACGCGCAACCGCTCACCGGCAAACGCGTCCTCGTCATCATTCCCGACGGCACGCGCACCGCGCCGATTCCCGCGCTATTCCGCGCGCTGTACGAAACGATTGGTCGCCGCGCCGCGCGGCTCGATTTTCTCATCGCGCTTGGCACGCATCCGCAGATGAGCGAAAGCGCGA
>Ga0247727_10006846_pt1 | contig 22132 bp, 16 predicted proteins | sample WisWelCaveWW1625_FD_202498 | JGI IMG/M metagenome (GOLD analysis project Ga0247727, IMG submission 202498) | Biofilm microbial communities from Wishing Well Cave, Virginia, United States - WW16-25 | ecosystem: Environmental > Aquatic > Deep subsurface > Groundwater > Cave microbial mat | place...
AGATGCGGAAAGAGCGCGTACTGCTGAAACACATAGCCGACGCGGCGCGCGCGCGCCGGCAAATTCACGCGCGCGGCGGAATCGTACAACGCGCGCCCGTTGAAATGAATCGCGCCGGCATCGGGCGCGAGCAAGCCGGCGATGCAATTTAGCGTCATCGTCTTGCCCGCGCCGGACGCGCCGAATAAAACCAAGATTTCCGCGCCGATCTTGAATGAGAGGTCGAGTTTGAAATCGCGGAGTTGTTTTTCGAGATGAACGTGTAGCATCTTTGAAATCAGCAGGGGAGCCGTGGAGCGGAGGGGCAAGGGAGCGGACGATTCACCCCTGCACTCTGGCTCCCTTGCTCCTTTGCAGTTGATGAACGGCAAGTAAACTCGCGAGCGACAACAGCGTCAAAATCAAAACCAAAACATTCGCGTCGGCGAAGCGCCCGGCTTGCACCGCGTCGTAAATCGCGAGCGGCGCCGTCTGCGTCACGCCGGGAATATTGCCGGCGATCATCAGCGTCGCGCCAAATTCGCCGAGCGCGCGCGCCGAGCCCAAAACTAATCCGGCAAAAATTCCGCGCCGCGCGAGCGGCAACGTCACGCGCAAAATTATCTGCCACTCCGTCAGCCCCAGAGTGCGCGCGGCGTTTTCCAAAGTCGGATCCACATTTTCGAGCGCGGCTTTGGCGGCTTGCACCATCAGCGGCAACGCGACGACGATTGCGGCGATGACGGCGGCGGCGGGAGTAAAGAGTAATTGGTAATTAGTGATTTGGAAGAGGAGACCGTCTTTACCGAGTGTGACGAGCAAATAATAGCCGACGACGCTCGGCGGCAGAACGAGCGGCAGATTGATGAGCAATTCGAAAATGATTTTGCCGCGCGCGCGCGTGCGCGCGAGAAAAAGCGCGAGCGCCAGCCCGATGACGAAAATTCCAATCGTCGCGGCGAGCGTGACTTGAATCGAGAGAATAATTGGCGAGAGCAAAGTCAAACCCTTTCACCGCAAAGAACGCAGAGAGAAAATAATGGCTTGATAATCTGCGCGAGCGTAGTATAATCAAGCAGAATCTAGCACATCGCCCTTAATGGGTCAAGAGTAAAACCTATGCCCAACTATCGCGAACAACTCCAAACCCTTTTGCGCGAACTATTTCAATTCGATTCCGCCGATTTGGATTTTGGCATCTACCGCGTGATGAATCAACGGCGCGCCGAGATTGAGCAATTCATCCAGAGCGGTTTGTTGGACGCGGTGGCGCAGGAATTGAAATTGCTCGACACGGACGCCGCGAACGAAAAGAGCGCGGCATTGGAAAAAGTTGCCAATGAAGTGCGCACGGCGTACGGTGACAATGCGATTGGCGCAGATGGGAATATCATTGCGCAATTCTCGCAATTGCCGCTCGCTTTGCGGTACAGCGTCAAGAAGGCGGAAGTCGAAACTGCAACCGCTTCTGCCGATGCCGAGCGCGACGTTTTCAATCATCTCTACACTTTTTTCTCGCGCTATTACGACGACGGCGATTTCATTTCCGCGCGCCGCTACTCGCGCGAACCGAAATACGCGATTCCGTACAACGGCGAAGAGGTTTTGCTTCATTGGGCAAATCGCGACCAGTATTACGTCAAAACCGCAGACGTTCTCACTGAGTATGCGTTTCTGGTCGGCGCGCATAACGAATATCGCGTGCGTTTTCAAATTGTCCACGCGGACACGGAACAGGGGAACGTCAAGGGTGATAATCGTTATTTCTTCTCTGCACCGCGTGATGTTGCCGCCTATGATGATACGAAACAAGAATTGACCGTGAATTTTGAATACCGCCCGCTCACGGATAAGGAAAAGGAAACTTTTGGCAATAAAAATGTCCAAACGAAAATTATCGAAGCATCCCGCGACCGTCTGCTGAAAGCAATCCCCGACCCAAATCTAAAAATGCAACTTGCGCATACGCCGCGTGAGGACGACCCGCGTAGTGTCCTTGAATTGCAACTTGCGCGCTGGACGCGCAAATCCACTTCCGATTTTTTCATCCACAAAGACTTGCGCGGCTTTCTCAACCGCGAACTCGATTTTTACATCAAGAACGAATTGATGCGCTTGGATAACATCGAAGACGCGGACGCGCCACGCGTGGAATCCTATCTCACGCGTGTCAAGGTCATCAAGCGCATCGCGCGCACGATCATTGATTTCCTCGCGCAGACTGAGGATTTCCAAAAGAAACTGTTCGAGAAACCGAAATTTGTTTTGGAATCGCAATGGTGCGTCACGCTCGACCGCGTGCCGCAGGAACTGCACGCGCAGATTGACGCGAACGAAAAGCAATGGCAAGAGTGGGAGCGGCTGTTTGGAGTGAAAAAGCCGAAAGGCAATGCGAAAAAATCCAGTGAATTTTTTCCCGCGCATCCCACGCTGACGGTGGACACCGCGCTGTACGATGCCGCGTTCAAAGACGCTTTGCTTGCCGCGCTCTCTGCGCGTGCGGGCGGGCTGGCGGCGCAGTTGAACGGCTTGCTCATTCATGGCGAAAATTTTCAGGCGTTGAAATTGTTGCAAGAAGCGTTCCGCGAGCGCGTCACGGTGATTCACATTGACCCTCCTTACAACACGCAGACCAGTGGTTTTCTCTACAAGAATGACTATCAACATTCGAGCTGGCTTGCGATGATGGAAGATCGAATACAACTTGGCTTTGCCCTGTTATCCCGTGACGGCTCGTTTTTGTGCCACATTGACGAAAACGAATACGAGCGCCTACAATTACTCTTTGAGCGATTTTCAGTCCCTAATGCAGGAACTGTCGTGTGGGACAAGAGGAATCCAATGAATGCGGGAAGAGGCGTCGCAACACAACATGAATATATTGCTTGGCGCTCAAAGCAAGAAACGCCAATTTATTTGCAGAACGATAGTATTCTTTCGATGATCAACGCAGCCGCAGAAATCATTCGCAAGTATGGTGGCGTGACGGAAAAAGCACAGAAAGAATACGCGGCGTTAGTAAGTAACAACTCGAACTTATCGGGGGGAGAAAAAGCACATCGCTTTTTGGACGAACAAGGACGAATTTACCAAAGCGTAAGCCTGAGAGCACCTGAGCCTCGAACAGACCGAAAGTTTCACAAACCACTCATTCACCCCGTGACACGCAAGCCCTGCCCTGTTCCTCCTAATGGCTTTTCACGAACTCCCGAAACGCTACAGGCGATGATCGGAAGAGGCGAAATTATATTTGGTTCTGATGAAACTACCCAGCCACGCCAAAAGGTACTACTGACGGAAGAATCCAAGAGGCAAATCGGTTCTGTAATTCAGGATGCCAGAAAAGGCAAGGCAGACCTTGATTCTCTGGGATTAGATTTTCCATATTGCCATCCTGTTTCTCTCTATGCAAAACTTGTCGGAGCGGCAACTCGATCATTTGGCGACATTATTCTTGATTTTTTTCCTGGCTCTGGTACCACCGCTCATGCGGTCATCAATCTCAATCGTGAAGACAGCGGCAACCGCAAATACATTCTCATTGAGCAAGGCGCGTGCTTTGACACGGTGATGAAACCGCGCGTGCAAAAAGTGATTTACGCGGCGGAATGGAAAGACGGCAAGCCCGTTGAAGGCACGCAAGGATCAAGCCATTGCTTCCAGTACCTTCGCCTTGAAAGTTACGAAGACACGCTCGACAATTTGGAATTGGAAAAGCCGCGCGCGTCTTTGCAAATGACGCTTCCAGAAGACAATGACGAATATCTGCTCCGCTATTTTCTGGACCATGAAACGCGCGCGGCGCGGCTCAACATCGCCGCGTTCGCGTCGCCGTTTGATTACGCGTTGCGCATGCGGCGCAATGGCGTCGAAACGCGCGTCAACATAGATTTGGTCGAGACAGCGAATTTTCTTTTGGGGCTGACCGTCACCGCGCGCCGCGCGTTTCAGCATCAGGGGCGCGCATATCGCGTCATACAAGGAACAGCCAATGATGAAACCGTTGCCGTCATTTGGCGCAATACGAAAATGTTGGGTTTGGAAAAAGAAGCCGCGTTTATTCAGAACGAGATTCTCGCGCAAACGCAAGTCGACCGCGTGTACATCAACGGCGATTCGCACGTTCCCAACGCGCGCGCCATTGAGAGCGTTTTTGTGAATGCGATGCGGTGAGCAATGCCCAACGACACCTTCAAACTCGAAGACCGCCTCCTCCTCTTTCGATTCTTCAACCGCCTCTTTGGGGCGGAGAAATTTGAAGAATTGCAAAACGCGCTCAAGAATCTGCCTGAAGGATACGATTCGACCGGGCGCAGTCATTTTTTCCACGCGCTCAAAGCGCGCGCGAAAATTTCGGAAGACATTCTCGCGGGGTACGACGCAAACATTCGCGAGGACACCGCCGCGATCAATCGCCGCCGCGCCGAACCGATTCATCTGAAATACTTTCAGTACCTCGCCGCGCTCTATTCGGAAATTTTTCTGGACTGGCGCGCCAATCGCGCCGCCGCATTTCTCGGCGAACTGAACGCGTTTGTTCGCGAGGAAAACACGCGGCTGGTCTACGATACGCAACGCTACCCAGAATTTGAGCCGCGCGATCTGAACAAAATCGCGTACTGGATGGCGACGGGTTCGGGCAAGACTCTGCTCCTGCACATCAACTATCGCCAATTCTTGCGCTATCAACCAGACGCGGGCGAAAATATTTTGCTCATCACCACAAGCGCACTGCTTTCAGAACAACACATGAACGAGTTGCGCGCAAGCGATATTCCCGCGACGAATTACGCGGACAGTGCAGCGATCGGCGTTCCCAACCCCGTGCGGGTGATAGAGATTTCAAAAATTACGGAAAATAAAACGGGGGGCGGCGTCAGCGTGGACGTTGAAACGTTTGAATCACGCAATCTGGTCTTTGCGGATGAGGCGCATAGAGGTAGCAGCGGCGAGGCGTGGAAAAATTTGCGCGATCAACTCGGCGCGGACGGATTTACGTTTGAATATTCCGCCACGTTTGGGCAAGCCATAAACACCGCGCGTGACGCTGACCTGCTTGCGGAATACAGCAAGGCGATTCTCTTCGATTACTCGTACCGTTATTTCCACGGCGATGGGTACGGCAAAGAATATCAAGTCTTGAATCTCCGCGAAGAACGGAACGAAGATGACACCGATACACTGCTCCTCGCCAATCTTCTTTCATTCTACGAGCAAGCCCGCGTCTATTCCGATAACACCGCACAACTCAAGCCGTATCACCTCGAACCGCCGCTGTGGATTTTCATTGGTAGCAGCGTCAATGCGGTGTACTCGGAAGAACGCGAGAAAAAGTCGGACGTTCTGCGCGTCGTTCTCTTTTTGCGCCATGCGCTTGACCGCGCGTGGGCGGTGAAAACCATCAAGCAAATTTTCGACGGCAAAGCGGAATTGCAAGACAAGGATGGGCACGACTTGTTCGCGCAGCGCTTCAAGCATCTACGCGGATTGGGAATGACCCCCGCCGAAATCTACGACGACATCCTCCGCGTCTTTTTCCGCGCGCGCGGCAGAGGTGGGCTGACACTCTATGAAATCAAAAACGCGGACGGCGAGATTGGTTTGCGCGCGGGCAATAGCGATGAATACTTTGGCGTCATCAACATCGGCGACACGACCGCGTTTTTCAAACTTGCTGAAGCCGAAGGATTTACGCGCGAACAGGACGCGTTCAGCGCGTCCCTCTTTGACGGCATCAATCGCCCCGCTTCGCGCGTCAACGTGCTAATTGGCTCAAAGAAATTCATCGAGGGTTGGTCATCGTGGCGCGTTTCCACGATGGGCTTGCTCAACATCGGACGCGCGGAGGGGACGCAAATTATTCAACTCTTTGGGCGCGGCGTGCGGTTACTCGGCAAAGACCGCTCACTCAAGCGGAGTGCCAAGTTGCGCGAGAGAGGACATCCACCGTACTTGCCGATTCTCGAAACGCTCAACATCTTTGGCGTACGCGCGAACTATATGAGCCAATTCCGCGAATTTCTGAATCGGGAAGGCGTGCCATCGGAAGGATTTGTTTATCTCGATGTTCCGATCAAGACCGAAAAAGAATTTCTGAATCAAGGACTCGTCGTGCCGCGCCGCAAAGCGAATGCGGGCGCGCCGCCATGTTGGGCGTTGACTGACGATCTCTCACGCGCGCCGAAGATTGATTTGCGCGTTCAAGTGACGGTGATTGCGGGTGATAACGCCGCGCCTGCAGATAATGTGCGCGCGACGCCCGCGCCAAGATTCGCGGAAGAAATTCTGTCACTGTTGGATTGGGACTCACTCTATCTCGACTTGCTTGATTTCAAATTCAAACGCGGTTGGCACAATCTCGCGCTCACGCCTGAGGTTCTGCGCGCAATTCTGGAGAAACAACAATACACGCTCTTTGCCGCGCCGTCGGACGTTCAACCGCGTCGCTTTGCAGATGTGCCGCGCGTCCAATCCACCGTGCGCGCGATTCTTGAAAAGTACATCGAAGCGTTTTATCAGCAGAAACTCGCGCAATGGGAAGCGCGCCAGCTGGAGTACCGCGCGCTCAACCAAAACGACGGCAACCTCAACTTTGGCGGGTACACGCTCGAAATTCCGCAAAGCCAATTCGAACTCGCGGAAAGAATCAAGCAATTACTTGCAGACGAAACACGTCTCTACACGCGCGAGACAGATGAATTGCCGCGCGTGTACTTTCAGCGGCATTTGTACCAGCCGCTTTTGCTACACCGCGAATTTCTGCACGCCTCTCCTCTGGGCTTGAATGAGAGTGAAGAAAAATTCGTCAGAAAATTGCGCGAGTGGCTTGCCAACAACCCCGAAAGACTCGCGGGCAAAGAAATTTTTCTATTGCGGAATCAATCACGCGGGCGCGGCATTGGATTCTTTGAAGAAGCACAGGGCTTTCATCCTGATTTCATTTTGTGGATCAAGCAAGGGACAAAACAGCGACTTGTCTTTGTTGAACCGCATGGATTGACAATTGGAAGTGATCCCGAAGACGAAAAAGTGCAACTATTCCATCGTATCAAAAACATCGAGCGTGATCTGGTACCTGAGAATCCAAACGTCACACTCGATTCGTTTCTTATTTCGGCGAGCAATTTCGCCGATCTGATAAAGAACAATCCAGCGTGGCGCGGCAATACGCGCCAAGATTGCGCGGCGTTGCATGTTTTGTTTGAAGACAGCGACCTCATGCCATTGTTTGCAGAATAAGTATTCGTAAACCAAAACGGCTCTCCATTTTCGGAGAGCCGTTCGCATTTTGCCGCGCACCTCTTTCCTTCTAGGAAAGGGGTTGGGGATAGGTCAGTGGGCTGGGAGGGAGTCGAACCCACACGGTGGATTAGCCACCAAAGGATTTTAAGTCCTACGCGTCTGCCATTTCGCCACCAGCCCGCATCTTCAAATCGGATTTTATGCGCGGTGAACCGAAAAGTCAAAGAGAAAATTAGGACGCGGACAAACGCAGAAAAAAAATATCCGCGCCCAGAAAAAAAGCGACCGCAATGGTCGCTTTTTTTTATTTTAGTATCCTCCCAAATCCGGCGTTGGCGTCATCGTTGCTCCGCGCGCTGGAGTCAGCGGCGGCGATGTTGGCGGAACCGGGAAAACGGCCGTGGCATTGGGAGTTGGCGTCGCGTTCGGCGTCGGCGTGATCGCTGGCGTCGGCGTCGGTTGATACGGCGGCGTTCCTAGCCAAGCATAGAAATCATCAATCACCTGAGTGCCCACCAAAAAAACCGTATTGCCGCCGGTGTGAACGACATAGTAACTGCCGCCGTCCGACGTTTTGTCGCCAACGACAATCCCGTACTCTTTGTCGTCTTGCGCCGTCACGCGCACTTCGAGCGTCGCCGTGACGAAACCGAACGGCTTGATGTCCGCGACATTCGTCAGCGTGCGCGGCGCGTCCAACGTGATGAGCCGATTCAAGAATTGCGTGACGAGGAGATCGTTGCCGGCTTTTTTCTCCGGCGATTCGACTTGCCAGCCGGCATCCGTGCGCGTCAGTCTCACTTCGCGCGGCGCGCGCAAATCGCGCACCGCGACCGCCTTGACATCCGTCGAAGCAAACGGAAAAACGGAGACGCGCGCCGCGGCTGTCGGCGTGCGCGTCGCGTTGATTTGCACCACCGGCTTGGCTTGATCGGCAAAGAAAACAAAGGCGAACAGCGCGAGAAAAACCGCGACGATGATGAGCGTTGCGCGCGAATTCACTTAGCGTCTCCTCCACCATACGATTACACCGAGCAGCATGACCGCGAGCGGCAAAAATGCCACGCTCGACCAAAACACAAAATTGGTTTGCACGCCGCTGAGAAAAATTTGGCGGCGATCGCTCGGCTTCGGCGGAATCGTGAGCAGGGTCTCTTGCCCGGTCAGCCAATTGAGCGCGTTGAAAAACAAACTTTCATTTCCCGAGCCCGCGCCGATATTCAGCACACTGCTGACTTGATTCGCGATAAACGTCGAATTCCCGATCACGACCACGCGCGGCGGTTTGTCGCCGCCGCTCGCTTCGACCGCGTAGCCCATCTCGAGCGGACCGCGCGCATCGCGATTAACGTCAAAATTAATAATTTGATTTCTCAGCGCGGCGAAATCGGTCTCGCCCCAACTTTGATCCGAAGACGCAAAGAGCGGCGTCGCCGATTTGCCGGCAGGCGCGCCCACCGCGCCAAGCGAGCGCGCGCCCGGCAGAACAAGCGCCAAGCCGCTGAGCGCGTTCGTGATCGGATGTGGTTTGTACTCGAACACGACCGGATATTGCGCGCGCCCCTGCAAACCCTGCAGAGGATCAATCACCAAATCATTGCGCGCTTCGAGTCCCCACTCGCGCAACAAAATTTCCAAACCGGCATCGGCTTGCGGATCGAGCAAGATCAGCACGCGCCCGTTTTGACTCAGATAGTTGCGGACGACTTCGACTTCCGCCGGCTCGAATTTTTTCGTCGGACCCGCGATGACGAGCGCGCCGATGTCGGACGGCAGAGTTTGCGTGATCGTCCGCAAATCGAGCGTGTTCGTCTTGTAACTATTTTCGATCACCGCGCGAATGCGCGCATAGCCGTCTTCGCTGTTGTCGTTGACCGAATGTTCGCCGTGCCCGGTCGTAAAGTAGAGCGTCGGTTGCGTCTCTTGCGCGACCTTGAGAATCGCGTTGACGACGCTTTGCTCGTCGGTCGAAAAAGTATTTTCGCGCCGCGTGCCGCGTTCGAAAACGATCATATTGGGAAACGCTTTATAATCGCGCGCGATGATCGGATTTTCGTCCGGGTCAATGAACTTGTACGTGAATTTATCGGAATGCCGCGCGTATTCTTTCAAGCGATCTTCCGCTTGCGTGCGTCCGGCGCCGCCTTGAATCGTTGGGAAAAACGCGACGGCTTGCACCGGCGATTTCAATTCTTGCAACACTTGAATCGTGCGCGGCGACAGCGCGTACGATTGATTCTCGGTCAAATCCTGCCGCCAATGATACCGCGCCGACAGCACGTTCACCAACGCGACGATGCCGATCAACGCGAGCGCGGTAATGGTCGCGTGCGCGCCATAACGTATCGCGCGTCCGGTGAGCGCGGCTTCGAATGGCGTCGGGCGCGCGTACACGTACAGCGCGAGGAAAACGACGCCGAACAGGAAAATGCCGGCAACGCGTTCCGGCGACAAAACGCCGACTAGAAATAAAACGAGCGCCACTCCCCACAGTGCCAAGCCGATGCCGCCGAAAAGTTCGGCGTTTTTTTGTAAACGTGCGCGCATCATCCCCACCTCCGAGTCTGCAAGACGAGCGTTGCGAGAATGAGCGGAATCGCGATCAAACTCAACCCGTACACCACGTCAATGCTGTCAATCACGCCGCGAAAAAAACTATCGTAATGTCGTTGAATCGCGATATAGCTGATCGTCGCGCCGAGCGGTCCCGTTCCGGCGATGCTCGTCGCCGGTTCGGCGACAAAAAGCAAAAGCAAAATGGCAAAGCCGGCAAAATACGCAATGACTTGATTTTGCGTGAGCGCCGATGTGAAAATGCCGACGGCGAGAAAGCCGCCGCCAAAAAGCAACATCCCCACATAGCCGGTCGCCATCGGCAACATGTCCGGGTTGCCGATGAATTTCAAAACGAGCGGATAGAACAGCGTTGGCAAAATAATCGCGCCGGCGAACGCGATGAAACTGCCCAACCATTTTCCGAGCACCACTTGCCAATCACGCACCGGCGCGGTCAGCAACAGCTCAATCGTGCCAAGCCGTTGCTCTTCGGCGAGCAGGCGCATCGTCAGCGCCGGCGCGAGCAAGAGCAATACAAACATCATATTGCTAAACGTATTCCGCAGGGTCGCTTCTTGCGACGTGATCAAAATGATCGCAAAGAAATAGCCGATCACGACGAGAAACAACGCGCTCACCACGTACGGCATCGGCGATACCGCGAACGCGCGCAGTTCGCGCGACGCGATCGTCCAAACATTTTTCATATTTCCTCTTTCGTCGTCAATTTCAAAAACACGTCCTCGAGCGACAAACGCACGGGGCGCATTTCCAAAACGCCCCAGCCGCGCTGAACCGCGCACGCGGCAATCTCCGCGCGGTGATCCACGTCCGGCGTCGTTTCGATTTCGAACACATCGGCGGCGGTTTTTTGCACGGCAAGCACGCCCTTTACTTTTTCCAGTTCTGCCGCGATGTCTGGCGCGGGCTTTGCCACTTGCAAATGCACCAACTGCTGGCGGCCATCGCCGGACGCGAGCCGCTCCGGCGAATCTTCCGCGACGATTGTTCCATTATTGATGATCAAAACGCGCGTGCACGTTTGGCTGACTTCGGGCAGAATGTGCGTTGAGAGAATAATCGTATGCTCTTTGCCTAACTCTTTGATCATTTTGCGAACTTCGATAATCTGTTTCGGATCGAGACCAATCGTCGGCTCGTCGAGAATCAGCACGTCCGGATTATGCACCAGCGCTTGCGCGATGCCGACGCGTTGGCGAAACCCTTTCGACAATTTGCCGATGATCGTCTCCGCGCGCTCGCCGATGTCCGTCATCTCCATCACGCGCTCTATCGCGTGAAACGGATCGGCGACGCCGCGCAGGCGCGCGCAAAAGTCCAAATAATCATAGACCGTCATTTCGGTGTAGAGCGGCACGGTCTCCGGCAAATAGCCGATACGCCGGCGCGCCTCGAGCGATTGCGCGAACACGTCATAGCCCGCGACGCGCGCCGTGCCGGCGGACGGCGGCATAAAGCCGGTGAGAATGCGCATCGTGCTCGTTTTACCCGCGCCGTTCGGACCGAGAAAACCGAGAATTTCGCCGCGTTTCACTTGAAACGAAACATCGCGCAACGCTTCAAACGTGCCGTACGCTTTCGCGAGATGTTCAACCTCGATCATATTTTGTTCGATGCTCATAAAAACTCCCGTGAACATGTGGAACAAATTTGTAAATTTGTTCCACGTTTGAGACTCCTCGGAAAATAAATCTTCTGACGTCGAACATACCATACTCGCCCAAGATTAATTCAAAATGAAAATCCTCTACCCTCCAACCTTCAACCTCTAACCTCCAATCTCTAATCTCCACCTACCAATTACCACTTACCAATTACTTTCCCGCGCCCTCCAGCCACTCGAGCGCGCGCGCGATGCGACGCAGAGTTTTTTCTTTGCCGAGCAAGCGCAGAGACGGCGCGAGCGGAGGCGAAATGGTTTTGCCGCTCACCGCGACGCGCAGAACGCCGAAGAACGCCGCGTACTTGACGCCAAGTTTGTCCGCGACCGCGCGCAAATCCACTTCAAATTTTTCGTCGTCGTCGAGCGCGGGGAATTGCGCGAGCGTATCGTGCGCGGCGCGTAATGCTGCTAGCGCGCCGCGCGCGTCGAGTTTTTGCGTCAACAATAGTTCCGGCGCGTACTCGACATCCGCTTCAAAAATGAAATCGGCGAGCGTGACGGCTTCGGTCAGTTTCTTGACGCGCTCTTTGAGGTACGGCGCGATCAGCCGCGCGGTCGCGGCGTCCACGTTCAGCCCGCGCGCGGCAAAAAACGGCAACACGCGCGCGGCAAAATCATCGTCCGCGAGCGCGCGCAGATAATGTCCGTTCATCCAATCGAGTTTGGCGTGATCGAACGCGCCGGGCGCGTGCTCGATTTTGTCGAGCGAGAATTTTTCGATCAACTCGGCGCGCGAAAAGATTTCCGCCTTGTCGTCGTACGACCAGCCGAGCCGCGCGAGAAAATTAACCATCGCTTCTGGCAAATAGCCGTCGTCGCGAAATTGCGTGACGCTCATCGCGCCGTGCCGCTTGCTCAACTTTTTTTTGTCCGCGCCCAAAACATTTGGCACGTGCCCATGCGGCGGAATTTCCCATCCGAACGCTTGATACAGCAAAACGTGTTTCGGAAACGAGGGCACCCAATCATCGCCGCGCATCACGTGCGAAATCTGCATCAGATGATCGTCCACGACGACCGCGAGATGATAAGTAGGAAAGCCGTCCGACTTTAATAGCACTTGATCGTCTACATCTTTATTTGCAATCGTCAGATCGCCGTGAATAAAATCCGTTAGCGTGGTCTTGCCATCGAGCGGCACGGCGAGACGCACGACTTTGGGTTCGCCGGCTTTTTCGTGCGCGGCGCGTTCGGCGACGGAAAAAAATCGGCATCGGCGATCATAACGCGTCGGCTCTTTGCGCGCCTGCTGTTCTTGGCGCATTTGTTCCAAACGCGCCGCGGTGCAATAGCAATAATACGCCGCGCCTTTGGCGATCAACTGCCGCGCGTGCTCCGCGTAAATTTCTAAACGCTCTGATTGGCGATACGGTCCGTACGCGCCGCCGACATCCGGTCCCTCATCCCAATCCAAACCCAAAAAGCGCAACGCGTCGAGAATCAATTCCAAACCGTTCTCGACTTCGCGCGCTTGATCAGTATCTTCGACGCGTAAAATAAATTTTCCGCCGGTATGCCGCGCCCACAGCCACTGAAAGAGCGCGGTGCGGAGATTGCCAACGTGCGGCGCGCCGGTGGGGCTGGGCGCAAAGCGCACGCGCACATCGCTCATCGCTAACCTCCCAAATCCACGAATGCCAATTTGCCGTCTTCGATTTTTACTTTCGCCGCGAACTGCGTGCCCTCGACGCGCACGATGTAATCGCCGGGCAGTAGATCCGGAAACGCGAAATTCTCTTGCAGTTCTTCGTCGGAGACGACCGCCGGATTTTTATCGCGGCTGTACGTTTCGGTCGCGCCTATGTACGAACCGTCCTCGCGATAAATTTTGATTGCCGCGCCTTGCACCGCTTGATTTTTCGCGTCGGCGTAACGCCCGGCAAGCGACCCGCGCCCGGGCAGGGGATTCATCCAAATGATCGGGTTGCGCGTATGCGCGTAGGTGTTCTGCCCGACGCGCACTTCGAAATGCAAATGCGGTCCGCCCGCGATGCCGGTCGCGCCGATTTCGCCCACCACGTCGCCGATGATTACATTGCGCCCCAGAAAAACGTCCACACTATTCAAATGACCATAGAGCGCGAACACGCGTTGATTTTTATATGTTTTGGAAAGTTGAACGACGACGAGATTCCCGTAAAAACCTTTCGGAAGCACTTCGCGTCCGCACGGCGTTCGATTATTGTCGCCGCAGATTGGATCCTTATCGTTTCCGGCGACAATGACCGTGCCATCGGCAACGGAAAAAACGGGCGTGCCGGTATCGTTTTCAAATTCTTCGCCGTGATGCACGTCGAGTTCGCCGGCGCGCGTCGTGCCGAAGAGATAATTGCGCGACGGCGAATTGCCTTCCGCCGCAATCGCGACCGGCCGATCGAGCAAAAATTTCTGCGTCGCCGGCCGCGGCGTGCGCGTTGGCGCGGGTGTTGGTGTTTGGGTTGGCGTCGCGGCGACCGTCGGCGAGAAAAGCGGCGTGGGCGTTGCGCTGTCGGTTGCGGTTGCGCGCGGCGTCGCGGTGAAAGGCAAGGTGGGGCGGCGCGTCGGCGTGGAGGTTGGGGCGAGCGCGATCTGCGCGGTCGTTTGCGCGACGACGATCGCGCCGGCAATGACGCACGCCAAAACAAATCCAATGAGAACCGCCAGAACAATTTGTTGAAGTATACTTCGGTGTAAAGAAATCACGAGCGCGGATTATAGCACAGGGATTTGGAATCAACAAAAAATTTGCGCGCAGGGGTGGTTATCCCTTGATTTTTTTTCGCATCGTCAATACGTTATGCCCGCGCCGAAAATCAAAATCCACGCGGTCCATCAATTTGTGAATAAAGAAAACTCCGAGCCCGCCGATGTCGCGCTGGGTGAGCGGCGCGGCGGTGTCCGGGCGCGCGACGCGGCGCGGATCGAAGGGCTTGCCGGCGTCTTGTATCACGATCACAAATTCATTGCCGCGCTGTTCGCACGCGATTTTGATTTTGCCGTCGGTTTTGCCTTGGTACGCATGCTCGATCACATTCGCGCACGCCTCATCCGCCGCCAATTGCACGTCGTGGCACGCGTCCTCGCCCAAGCCGCACGCGTGCGCGGCGTGATCAATAAATTTCGCGATTTCGGCGAGCCGCTCGATGCGGCTGTCGGTTTTGAATTCGAATTTTTTTGCCATCGGTACCGTTACAGTATTCCTCTACAAAAACTATCCCAACCGCAAAGATTTTTGAACCGCAAAGACGCCAAGAACGCAAAGGAAAAAATCATGAAAACTTTGCACCCTTTGCGTCTCACCTGCACTGCACGCACGCAGTGCGGTGCAAGTGTCGCGTCGAGATTTTTGGTTGCGGCGATGGTGGCTTTATGGCTCGCGCCGGAAAATCGCGGACGCGGTGCGCCCGCGCGAATCTTTGAACGTGCAGTCGAGCGTCGTCCCTTTCGGATCCACGACGCAATCAAAATCGAGCGCGGGCGACGCGCCGGGCGTGCCCGCGCCAAATTCAACGTGAAACGTAATTTGATCCGGGCGAATATTGCCGGACGTGATGCGCCCTTCGCCTTCGAGCGGCGATTTGAATTCGCCGCGCAACGCGCCGCTCGTTTGGCGCAACGTCGCGGTGTAAAAACCGGCGGGGGTGATCGCGCTCCAGCGCCCGGCAATCGCCGGCGGCGTTGGCGTGAGTGTCGCGGGCGCGGGCACGCCGACGATGCCGCCGATCGTCGCGGATTTGCCGATTTGCCGATACGAGTCCACCGCTTGCGCGAATAAAAAGAGCGCGCCCGCGCTCGGCGGCGAAAATTCGCACACCGCGCTTTTCTGCGTGCTCGCGCGCGCATCGAGCGAACAAACGATTTGCGCGTTCACTTGGCCGGGCGCGTACGCCCACAACTCGACGCGCTCTAATTCCGCGCTCCCCTGTCCCGCGAACGAAACGCGCAGAGGCGCGGGGCTGTTGAATTTGTCGGTCGGGAAAATAATTTGCGCGCTCGGCGGCGCGGGCGGTTGCAAGCGCGGCGTCGCGGTGGCGCGCGGCGTGCGCGTGCGCGTCGGCGGCGCGGTCGCGGCGCGCGTCGGGGTCGCTTGACCGGGACGTAAAACGAAAAGCGTTTGCGGCGCCGATTCTTTCAGCGCGCCGTTCGCGTCATACGCGCGCGCGGAAATCGGAAATTCGCCGGCGCTCCCGTTCGTCCAAATATATTGCATCGTCAGCGCGGTTTGCCGCGCCGGCTGACTGCTCGAAACGGTATGCGAAATTTGTCCCGCGCTCCATAACTCGATGCGTTGAATGCCGCCGGGATCGAGCGCGGTGATTGTGATCGTGATCGGCTCATTGATTGCCGCGTGCGCGCGTTCAACCGCGAGCGAAACGAGCGGCGCTCGCTCGCTCGCGATGAAAACGCGCAGGGGCGCGGAATCAGTCGTTTGATCTTGATTGTCGCGCGCGCGAACAAAAAGCGTATGCGCGCCCGCGCTGGGTGCCTGCCAGTAAAAAACGTTGGAGAGAATCGTTTGCGTGAGGGGAGTGGATGAGGTGACGTACGAATGGATTTGATTGTCCACCCATAATTCGATTTGCGCGACGCCGACCTCGTCCGTCGCGGCGGCGTAAATCGGCACGACCGCGCCGAGATCGTACTGCGGCGTTCCAATCGGGACGAGGATCGTTGCCGTTGGTTTGCGCGCATCGTTCACAACGCTGACGCTGATTTCGCTCGGCGCGCTCGCGAGATTTTGCGCGTCGTACGCGACCGCGCGCAAAACGTGCGCGCCGCTATTCGTCGGCGTCCACGCGAAAATCGCCGAGAGCGTTGCCGGATTCGCGTTGGCGGCAGATTCCGCGCGCACGAGCGCGTTGTCGTCGTACAATTCAATCCGCGCGATGCCCGCGTCGCTCGCGGCGTAGGCAACGACAAAAACCGGTTGATGAAGACTGAGTTGCGCGTTGTTCGCCGGCGACGCGATTTCGACGAGCGGCGCGCCGGCAAACGCGCGCGGCGCGAGCGGAATCGCGGAAAAAGTTGGCGATGCCGGCGCGAGCGTTGGAAAAGAAACCGGTGGCGGAGTGAGTGACGGCGTTTCGAGGGCGCGCGTGGGAGCGCGCGTTTCCGTCGGGGCAACGGGTTCCGGAATCGGCAATGATTCGCACGCGCTAGAAAATACAAACATCGAAATGATCCAGAATGAAAGACGACGGCTGGGCATTGAAAGGCAGGAGTGGTAATTGGTAATTTGTAATTGGTGAATCGAGATTGGAGATTAGAGATTAGAGATTAGAGATTGATTCGCATTATAGCGCGAACCGAGTGAGGGTCAAAGAACGCGCGTTGAAGATTCACGACGGGGATGGTATAATCGCAGACGTAATGCGTAATGCGTAGTGCGTGGTGCGTAACGGAATACGGGATACGCAATACGTGATGCGCGAAAAGTGAAGCGTGAAGAAGAATCGCCTATGTTGAACACGATCACTGATATTGACGGAATTCTCGTCGGTCATGACACCGATCTGGAAAACGCTACCGGCTGTACCGTGATCCTCTGTCCGCCGGAAGGCGCGATTGCCGGCGTGGACGCGCGGGGTCCCGCGCCGGCGACGCGCGAAACGGACTTGCTGCGCCCCGCGCATCTTATCGAACGCGCGCACGCGATTGTGTTGAGCGGCGGCAGTGCGTTTGGTTTGGAAGCCGCCGCCGGCGTGATGAAATTTCTGGAAGAAAAAAATATTGGGTTCGAGGCGCGCGTCGCGCGCGTGCCGATCGTGCCCGCCGCCGCGATTTTTGATTTGGCAATCGGCAACGCGTTGATTCGCCCAACGCCGTACTCGGGTTATCGCGCCGCGCTCGCGGCGAAGCGCGGCGCCGTCGCGGAAGGCAATGTCGGCGCAGGCACGGGCGCGACGGTTGGAAAAATTTTGGGAATGCAATTCGCGACGAAAGGCGGACTCGGCACGGCGAGCGCGCAGATTGGCAATGGCATTATCGTCGGCGCGCTCGTTGTGGTGAACGCGCTCGGCGATGTTGTGGACGCGCGCACCGGCGAAATTCGCGCGGGCGCGCGTAAGCCGGACGGATCGGGCTGGCTCGATTCCGCGCACGCGCTTTTGCACGGCATTGCGCCCGCCGCGCGCGGATTCGAAAACACAACGCTCGGCGTCGTCGCAACGAATGCCGGTCTGACGAAAGAGCAAGTCAATCTCGTCGCGATGATGGCGCAGGATGGTTTTGCGCGCGCGATTCGACCCGCGCACACGCTGTACGATGGCGATGTAATTTTCGCGCTGAGCGCGGGCGACGCGCGCGGTGATGTGAACGCGATCGGACACGCGGCGGCGGAAGTGATCGCGGAGGCAATTGGGCGCGCGGTGAACGCGGCGGAGTCGCTGCTTGGAGTACTCTCGCGGAAAGAAATATTTTCACCGCAAAGACGCGAAGAACGCCAAGGGTAAAGAAAAAAAAGAAAACCCGAATTTCTTGAGGTTGGTTCGATGGGCATTGAGGAAATTGCAAAAATAATTGTTGACGCGGCAATCAAAGTTCATCGCGCTTTGGGACCTGGGCTTTTTAGAATCGACTTATCAGGTATGCCTTGCCTGTGAATTGCGTAAACGCGCCTTGCATGTTGGTTGCGAAGTTTCCTTGCCTGTCAAGTACGATGGGCAGGAAATTGAATCTGGGTATCGTATTGATATGCTGATCGAGAACCAAATCATTATCGAAAACAAGTCGGTTGATCAGTTGCTACCTGTTCATGAAGCGCAGTTGCTTACGTATCTGAAACTCAGAGATTGTAGATTGGGTTTCTTGCTGAATTGGAATGTGAAACTGATGAAAGACGGCATCAAACGAATGGTCAACAAACTTTGAATTTACTTTTCTTTGTAACTTTGATTTTCTTTGCGCTCTTTGCGTCTTTGCGGTGAAAAAAAATGTCTTCACTCCTTCTGTTCGACATCGGCAACACGCGCATCACGATTGGCGCGTATCGCGGCGACGAACTCATTTCGACGTGGCACATCACGACACACGTCGAAGGCACGGCAGACGAATACGCCGCGCTGTTGCGTTCGCTTCTGCGACAAAAAAGCATCAACGACATTGCATTTGACGGCTGTGCGCTCGCGTCATCGGTGCCGCCGCTCGTTTCGACGTTTGAAGAATTATGCGCGCGGCATTTGCACCTTCGGAAGCCGCTCGTCGTGGGTCCGGGCGTGAAAACCGGCTTGAACATTCGCACCGATTCACCGCGCGAGGTCGGCGCGGATCGCATCGCGAATGCCGTCGCCGCGAAAAAATTCTATAGCGCGCCGGCGATTATTATTGATTTCAGCATCGCGACAATTTTCGATGCGCTGAACGATGCCGGCGATTACGTCGGCACCGCGATTGCCGCTGGCGTCGGCACGAGCGCGGACGCGTTGTATCGCACCGCCGCGCAATTACCGCGCGTCGAACTCATCGCGCCGGCATCGCAGAGCGGCATCGGCAAGAATACGGTGAGCGCGTTGCAAGCCGGTTTGATTTACGGCTACGTCGCGCTCGTGGAAGGCATGATCGCGCGGCTGAAAAAAGAATTGGGCACACGCGCGCGCGTGATTGCGACCGGCGAGATGGTGCATCTGATCGCGCCGGAGACGAAAGCGATTGATATAGTGGATGAGGCGCTGACGTTGAAGGGGTTGAAGGTGATTTGGGAGATGAACCGTGCCATCGGTTGAAACCGACGGCACGGCGCGCGCACATTAAACCCGCAGAGCGGGTTTCGTAAATATTCGGCGTCCAATTTATTCGATGCCGATGCCGCGCAGCGTTGATGAGACGGTGGGGGTTGAAGGAAGGAGATCATGTATGAAAAAGTGTTTTGTTTTTAGAGGAGCATCGCGCCCAAAACGCGGGCTCGGAGAATAAGCGATATGCCTGAACATCTTGACCACTCCCTAGAAAAGTTTCAGGACTGGGATCAAGCAAAAATCTTTTTCCGACGATTCTCTCCCGGTTGGGCGTTTAGAGGACAAGGGAATAGCAATTGGACGCTTACCACATCAATTGAACGTGCCGGAACGGGATTGGATTTGAGGAATGCTGAATCCGATCTATTTGATGCTTTCACAAGAGCAGCACATCAGTACTTGGATAGTAATAATGTACCAACAACTACTTTGGAGTGGTTCGCACTGATGCAACATCACGGGACACCGACAAGGCTTCTGGATTGGACGCGCTCTCCCTATGTCGCAAGTTATTTTGCGTTTGAAGATGCGGAAAGTTCGAAAGAGAATTGTGCTGTTTGGGCAATTGACACAACATGGTGCAAAGTACAAGCAATTTCAAATATTAAGAAAAGCCTTCCTGCTCTTGGCGATCTTGACATTAAAACCGATCTGAGTGCTCAAAAGTACTTCGATCAATTCTTCTTCCGGGAGATTGACATGGTGGTACCTGTTGAACCCTACCGACAGAATCAACGGATGACTACTCAACAAGGCATATTCTTGAGCATGGGGATTGTTAATCGAGGATTTTTGGGCAATCTACTGAGGTATCAGACCAATGAACTGTCAGAACACATTGTCAAAATCGAGTTGCCGAATACCCTGCGTGCCGAAGCTCTGTTCGATCTTTACAAGATGAACGTTAACCGAGCAACGTTATTTCCCGGAATTGACGGCTTCGCACAGTCGCTTCGAAGCATTTTGGTAATGCAGAGGGATAATGACTTTATTAGAGGATGGGTAGAAAGGAACAAAAGAAACGGCTTCCCATACTCATAAGGTGAACGAGACAGACAAGATTCCAACACCTCAAGAACTCCTCACCGCCATCAAACAAACATACATCAATCCAGTCAAGCAATTTCTCGCGCAAGATCGCGCTCGCCTTGGCAACTAGAAACTCATGACTCCCCGCCTCATCCTCAAGCCCCACAAAGAAAAACCCGTTCTGCTTCACCACCCCTGGATTTTTTCCGGCGCGATTGCGCGCGTCGAAAACGCGAACGACGGCGACACGGTTGAAATTTTCGACGCGGGCGGCAAATGGCTCGCGCGCGGCTATTACAATGCGCGCTCACAAATTTGCGCGCGGATTTGGACGTGGGACGAGCGCGCAGAAATCAATCGCGCGTTTTTCCGCGTGCGGCTCGAGCGCGCGCTTGCCGCGCGCGCCGCGCTCATTTATGCCGCCGCGACGAACGCGTACCGCGTCGTGAATGCCGAGAGCGATTTGTTGCCCGGCTTGATCGTAGATCGCTATGCGGATTTTGTAGTGATGCAATTTTTGACGCTCGGAATTGAAAAGCACAAAGAAGAAATTACAGAGCTTGTTGGGGAATTGATCGAACCGCGCGGCATTTTCGAGCGGAGCGACGTGGAGGTGCGCGCGAAAGAGGGCTTGCCGTCGCGCGTCGGCGTGTTGCGCGGCGATGAGCCGCCGGCGCGCGTTGAGATTCGCGAAAATAATTTTCGCTTTCTGGTGGATATAAAACGCGGGCACAAGACCGGCTTTTATTTGGATCAACGCGAGAATCGCTCGCGCCTCACTCCCCTTCCCTTTAGCGGAGGGGCTGGGGGAGAGGTCGCGATTCTGAACGCGTTTTCGTACTCGGGCGCGTTCGCGGTTTACATTGCCGCGCAAAATAAAAACGCGCGTGTCATCAATCTCGACGCGTCGCGCGACGCGCTGGAGCTCGCGCGCGAAAATATGCGGCTGAACGGCGGCGAGGCACAGGGCGATTTTGTCGAGGGCGATGTGTTTCAAGTTTTGCGCCGCTATCGCGATGAAGGAAAATTTTTCGACGCGATCATTCTCGACCCGCCCAAGTTCGTGCAGTCCGCCGCGCAATTGCAAGCCGGCGCGCGCGGCTACAAAGACATCAACTTGCTCGCGTTCAAATTGCTCAAACCCGGCGGCGCGCTCGTTACCTTTTCGTGTTCGGGGCAGGTAAGCGCGGAATTATTTCAGAAAATAATCTTTGGCGCGGCGGCGGACGCCGGACGCGACGCGCAAATCATCGCGCACCTTTCGCAATCCAGCGATCATCCCATCTTGCTTTCATTTCCGGAATCCGAGTACCTAAAGGGATTAGTATGTCGAGTCGTTTGATTCGGCGCGGCTCATTCTCCCCGCTCCCTCACTCCCCAGCGCCCCTGCTTTTTCTGCGAATCCATCTCCACGCCAAAATTCCCCCGCCCAAAATTTCAAGCGCGATCACCAGCGCCGCGACGCGCTCCACGCGCAAAGGCGCCGCTTCCATCGCGATTTCGCGCGCCGCACAGGAATCTACAATCGTTTCATTCTCTCCAACGCGATAAATCACGCGACCCTGCGCGCGCGCGCGCTGCCAACCGCTCTGCGCGAACGTCAACAGCGCGCGTTTGAGTTGCGCGACGTCGTCGTTCGCCGTTTGCAAAAGCGCGAGATTCTGCGCGACGCTTTCCAACTGCGCGGAAAAAACGCGGCACGCGCCGGACAAATCCACTTGCTCGCGATAGCGCGTCGCGCGCGCGAATAATTCTTCCGTCTCGCTCCACGCGAGCGCGGACGGCGCGATCACCGCGCGCGCCAGCGACCATTCCGCGCGCGTACCGATCTGGTCGGCAAACGCGCGCAAGCGGCTGTTCAAGTCCGCGGCGGCGCTGAACGGCACGACGAAAACAATCATCGTCTCAGCATCCACTGAATAATTCGCTT
>Ga0247727_10006847_pt1 | contig 22130 bp, 21 predicted proteins | sample WisWelCaveWW1625_FD_202498 | JGI IMG/M metagenome (GOLD analysis project Ga0247727, IMG submission 202498) | Biofilm microbial communities from Wishing Well Cave, Virginia, United States - WW16-25 | ecosystem: Environmental > Aquatic > Deep subsurface > Groundwater > Cave microbial mat | place...
GGGGGCAAGCCCTCGGCCAGCATCACCATCAGCGTTGTCCGCTCAGGCGCCGACAGATGATTGTAGCTCGTTCCCATCCCAACACCCTGACCTCAAGGTGTTGCACTTCAGTTTGGAGCCCGCCCTCTAAGAACCCTGCCGCCGCCGTGCGGGTGCGTGCGGCCATCCTCGAAACGCTGCAGATGCTGCTGCTCTTCCCGCATGCCGGTCGCAGGCAAACCGTCGAGGGCGTGCGCAAGATTGTCACGCGCCACTATGCATACATTGTGTACTACAGCGTGGATTTGGACTTGCAGGAGATCGTCGTCAATAGCATCCAACATCCAGCGCGCGAGCGCGAGTACAGGGATGTCTGACTCCATAGTGCGACGATGCTGATCGACCATCACTGCCATCTCGATGCGCCGGAGTTCGCGGGCGAGCTGGACGCCGTCATTGACCGCGCCGGGGCTGCCGGCGTGGCGGGCATGGTGACGATCTCGACGCGCATCCGCCGCTTCGCTGAGGTCCTGGCGATCGCCGAGGCGTACGCGAACGTCTTCTGCTCGGTCGGCACGCACCCCCATTGCGCGCACGAGGAGCTCGATATCCCGGTCGATGAGATCGTGCGGCTGGCGCGCCATCCCAAGGTGGTGGCGATCGGGGAGGCGGGCCTCGACTACTTCTACGACAACAGCCCGCGCGCCGCGCAGGCGCAAGGCTTCCGCACGCACATCACCGCGGCGCGCGCCACGCAATTGCCGCTCGTCATCCACGCCCGTGATGCCGACGACGACGTGGCGACCATCCTGGAGGAGGAGACGAGGAAGGGGCCGTTTCCAGCCGTGCTGCACTGTTTCACCGGGGGGATGGAGCTGGCGCGGCGCGGACTAGATCTCGGCCTCTACATCTCGTTCTCCGGCATCCTGACCTTCAAGAGGTCGGACGCGCTGCGCGAGGTTGCGGCCAGCGTTCCGCTCGACCGATTGCTGGTCGAGACCGACGCACCCTATCTGGCGCCCGGCAAGTATCGCGGCAAGCGCAACGAGCCGGCCTATGTGGTGCACACGGCGGCCGAGCTGGCCAGGGTCAAGGGCGTGTCGGCGGCCGAGATCGCGCGCATCACGACCGACAACTTCTTGCGCCTCTACAACAAGACGCCGCGGGCGGCGCTCGTGGCCGCATGAGTTTCAAGATCACGCTGCTGGGCACCGGCTCCTCCGTCGGCGTGCCGCGCCTCGGCCCGGTGTGGGGCAGCTGCGATCCGGGCAACCCCAAGAACCGGCGGCGGCGCTGTGCGCTCTTGCTCGAGCAACCGGGCCGGGGAGGGTGTACCACGATCCTGGTCGACACCCCGGCCGACATCCGCGAGCAGCTGCTCGATGCAGGGGTGGGCCGGCTCGATGCGGTGCTGTACACGCACGACCACGCCGACCACACGCACGGCATCGACGACCTGCGCGGGATGTTCTTCCTCATGAAGCAGCGCGTGCCGATCTATGCCGACGCGGCCACGCGGTGCACGCTCGAGCGGCGCTTCGAGTATTGCTTCGCGCAGCCGCCGGGCTCGCTCTATCCGGCCATCCTGAAGGCGCACGATATCTATCCCCCCGAGCCGCTGCAGATCGGCGGCCCCGGCGGCCACATCGAGGTCATTCCCATCCCGCAGGAGCATGGCGACACACAGTCGCTGGGGTTCCGGTTCGGCAACGTCGCCTACTCGCCCGATGTCGGCGGCATTCCGGAGGCCTCGCTGCCGCTGCTGCACGGCCTCGACCTGTGGATCGTCGACGCGTTGCGGCCGATGCCGCATCCGAGTCATTTCAGCGTGGCGCAGACGCTCGCGTGGATCGAGCGGCTCGAGGTCAAACGCGCCATCCTCACGCACATGACGATCGACCTCGACTACGAGACCTTGCGCCGCGAGCTGCCGCCCAACGTCGAGCCCGGCTACGACGGCATGGTCATCGACATGCCGTGACATTGTCATCCCGGCCGGGGCGCGAAGCGCGCAGAGCCGGGACCCAGCGTTGGAATGCTGCCGTGGGTCCCGGATACTCGCTGGCGCGAATTCCGGGATGACAATAGGAGCTAACGCGTCTCGCCGGTCTTGAGGTCGAAGACCTTGCCGTTGTCGGTGCAGGCGGCCTCGGCGAGGCGCACGAAGGTCGGTGCGACCTCCTCCGGCGTCTTCAAAGTCGCGGGGTCCTCGCCAGGAAAGGCCTTGGCGCGCATGCCCGTGCGGGTCGGGCCCGGGTTGATCAGATTGGCCCGCACGGGCGTGTTCTCCACCTCGTGCGCGTACACGCGCACCAGTGCCTCCAGCCCGGCCTTGGATACCGCGTAGGGCCCCCAATAGGCGCGCGGTGTGACGGCTGCGCCGGACGACACGAAGATGGCTCGGCCAGAGTCCGAGCGCCGCAGCAGCGGGTCGAGCGTGCGGATCAGGCGCCAGTTGGCGGTCAGGTTGATCTGGATCACGTCGTTCCAGGCGTCCGCCGTGACGTGGCCGAGCGGCGACAATGGCCCGAGGATGCCGGCATTGCCGACCAGGATGTCGAGCTTGCCCCAGCGCTGGAAGATCGTGGGCCCCAGCGCGTCGATCTTGTCGTGGTGCTTGAGATTGAGGGTGAGCAGGGTGGCGGCGCCGCCCTCGGCGCGCACCTCGTCGTCGATCTCCTCCAGCGCACCCGAGGTGCGGCCGACCAGGATCAGATGCGCGCCCTCCTTGGCGTAGGCCAGCGCCACGGCGCGGCCGATGCCGCGGGTGGCGCCGGTGACGAGGGCGAGACGTCCGGCCAAGCGTTTGGGCTGTTCCATGCCCACACGGTTAGCCTTGGCGGCACCGCCGTGGCAAGCGCGATGGCGGGCTCAGTTCTTCTTGGGCTCGGCGTCCGACTTGGACTTGTCCATCAGCTCCTTGGCGATCCGCAGGGCATCGTCGTAAGCCTTCTGCGCCGCCTCCTTGCTCTTGTCGACGTAGGGCTTGGCGGCGTCTGCCGCGCGGCCGGCCGCCTGCTTGGCCTGCTCGCCGGCTTCCTTGGCCGTCTCGAGCGCCTTCTCGGTGTAGGGCTTGGCCTTCTCGCGCGCCTGCTCGGTCACCTCGAGGATCTTGTCGGTGCTGCCGGCAGAGATCTCCTTGGTGCGCTTCAACAGGCGCTGCAGCAGCGATTCCTCGGGCAGCAGCGCGCTGGAATTGAGGGCACTGACGGTGCGGATCAAGTCTTCATGGTCCTTCCTGGCCGGTGCCGCCGGGACGCGGTCGGGGTGGCCGGTGAAGATCACCAGCGGCGTGCACACCGTCACGACCTTGCGCGCCGTCTTGATCCATTGCGCGTTCTCGACCGGCGTCTCCTGCGCGAAGTAAATCTTTTTGCCGCCGGCCTCCTGGCGCAGGATGGTACGGTCGATCACCGGCACCACGTGGCCGCCGAGCGTGCCCACGAGCGCGAAGCGCTCGCTGGCCGGGTCGGCGAACTGCACGAACAGGCTGACCGTGTCGTCGGCCGAGAGCGCCTCGCGGATGGCCGCCTCCGTCGACTCGGCATGCGTCACGCTCTTGGCCCGGCCGACGCCCTCCGCATCGATGGAGCGCAGGAACTGGAAGGTGCCGGCGCTGCCCGAGGCCGCCGGCGGCAGGATGAAACGCAGCCGGGCGGCATTGGCCGCGAGCTCACCGTAGTTGGTGATGTTCTTGTTGCGCGTGACCGCGAACACGCATTCGCGCACGTCGTCCTGCCTGACGATGGTGAGTGCGGTGTCGGCCTTCAGCTGGCGGCTCTCCTGCACGAAGGCGTCGAGCTGGCCGTAGCCCAGCTGGCGTGGATCGACCAGCACGCGCTCGATGTTCTCGCGCGTGCCCGCGGACGGCACGCAGCGAAAATCGAACTGCGCCGGTTTGATCTGGCTGGAGAGGACCGGGCAGAAGCTCCCCTGGTAGGCGCCGCCGGCGGGACCGCTGTTGATCTGGCTGGCGGCGGCCGGCAAGGCCAGGCCAGCGACGACGGTCGGGATTGCGGCAAGTGTGAAAGCAAGGCGCGGGGCACCCATCGTGTCCTCCAGGGCACGCGGCCTCGACCGAGGCCGCGACAAGCGAGGTCGTGCAGGTAGCGCTGAATGGTGGCGCAAATAGGCGCCGTGCAGAAGATTACTAAAATGTCATGCGACGGCGTGCACGCACCAGAGCAGGATCGCTTCGGATTGCACGACTTTGCCTCGATCGAGACGTGGCGGCCGAAGCGTGAAACCTGCTCTAGTCATAGTTGAGAGCAAGATTCACGTTCCATGATCGAAGCCAAGCGCTTCGATCAGAAACGATCTTGCTCTCGTCGGAGGAACCAGCACCGCTCCCGCGGCGCCTTCACAATGGGGGTCAGCGATCCACAGCTCCATCGGACGGAAGTCGACGGCGTAGCGGAGCCGAGCGCGATCTTGGCTGCATGACGTCTCGCTCGCATTGGCCCACAGGAGCCTGCCGCTCGCGATTTGCTTACTTGCTTTTTGGGCGGCGACGGGCCATATGCGCGATGCCGGTGTGTCCCACGCGGGGGCACGCCTCAAGAGTTGTGGTTACGTCAACTCGCCCGCTGGGGCCTGTTTGTCCTTCCCAAGTCTGAGCTGCCGGGCCGAGCGTGCGGCCCATTTCTGGCCGGCTTTACTCACGCATCTCTGGAGGACTATTAGGTCATGCGAGTGAACGGAACTGTAAAGTTCTTCAACGTCGCAAAAGGGTTCGGTTTCATCACGCCCGAGAGCGGTGGCAAGGACGTGTTCGTCCATGCGACGGCGCTCGAGGCTGCAGGCATCCGCAGCCTCAATGAGGGTGACAAGGTCAGCTTCGTGATCGAGGACGACCGCAGGGGTCGGGGCAAGCAGGCAGCGCAGATCGAGAAGGCCTGAGTTCGGCTGCGGCGGCCGCGCCGACGGCATCACGAGCGGCAGGCTCACAGAACCGTCTTCCGGGCGAAGTGCATTCGCCCGGAAGATTTATGTTCTGGGCGGCTCAGGTCGACGCAGGCTTCCACTCGCCCGGCGACGTCTGGCACAAGATCGACGTATTCGCGCTCTTGTTTTCGGCAGTCTGTTGGCTCTTCTTGGAGGGCTTGCTCTCCAATTCCGTCGTCACCTTGCGGCATCGCGTGTCCGGCGGCAGCTCGCCGACCTTGACGGCGTCCGCATCCTTTTCCTGCACCCCGCCCTGCTGGGACGTGGCGGTAGTCTGCTTCAGAGCGGGGTCATCCTTGAGGTCGGATACCTTCTGCACCGGGTGGGCCGTGATGGTGACCTGGTTGCGCCCGTCTTTCGTCGTATAGGATTCGACCACCCGATCTTCCGGATCCTTGTCCACGGCAATTTTGGCGCGCTTGGCGACCTCGCGGCGGTCCTTGTCGGGCAGCCGGTTCAGAATCACCGCGCCGACCGCCACCACGGCGACGATGCCTAGCGCGCGCCGGAAATTGCCGCGCGCTAGGCCCGGCAGGGGCAGGGGTAGGGCCCTGTCGATGCGGCGGCCGGGAAGGGGCAGCGGTACCCGGCGGATTCCGGGTAGGCCGAACTGCGCATGCGCCGAGACCGTCGTGGCCACGATCAAAGAGCCGGCGATCAGCAATCGAGCAGGTGCCGCAATCATTGTGATCCCTCGTAGCATTTTGTCCTCAACCCCAGCTTAGCAAGCAGTGTGCCGCGTATCCACGACTGTCGCAAGTGTCCCGCCGGTAGTTACCTCGACCCCGGACAAGAGGTTCGCAAACAGGTGCCAACGACCGTCACAACTGCTAAGAGATGAGGGAGCCAAGCACCTTTGGGCGAGCCGCTGACAAGGGCCTCGGGGGGTTGCAATGCGGTATATGCCACGATCCGGATTGGTGGGCGGCCTCTGCGCCTGCCTGGCGGTCCTGGGCGCGATGCTTGTAGCGGTGGCCGCCAGCTCCGGCGCGGCGGCGTTCGACGTCAAGCAGGTCGAGGCCAGCGTCTTCAAGATCTATACGTGGCGGTTCAACGCCAAGAAGGGCATGGGCTCGGGCACCGGCTTCCTGGTCAACGGCCGGCGCATGCTGGTCACCAACCACCATGTCGTCGCCAACGGCGAGAAGTTCTTTGTTGGATACCGGGATGGGCGCGACGGGAGGCTGGTCGAAGCGCGGCTCGTCAACAGCCGGTCGCACATCGACCTGGCGGTGCTGGAGACCTACGAGGACCTGCCGGGTAAGGCGCTGACGCTCGGCGACTACGAGCCGGAGAAGCTCACCAACGTGATTGCGGTGGGCTATCCGGGCGCCGCGGACGTCAAGCAGGACCCGACCGTCCGTTCCCTGCCCGAACTCTACCAGGCGATGAAGGAGCCGAGCGGCTTTGATTCGACGATCACGCCCGGCGTGGTGTCGCGGATCTATTCGGCGACCAATACGGCGCTCGGCGAATCGCAGGTGCTGAATGCACGCACCGTGCAACACAACGCCGCGATCAATCCGGGCAACAGCGGCGGACCGCTGTTTGACACGTGCGGGTCGGTGCTCGGTGTCAACTCCTTCTTCCCGAAGGGCGCGCAGGGCGTGTTCTTCTCCATCCACGCCGGCGAGGTCATACGCTACCTGCGCGAGCTCAATGTCGCCCACGCCACGATCGGCCGCCCGTGCTTTGCGGCATCGCTCTCCAGCGGCGGTGGGCTCATGATCCCGCTGCTGCTCGCCATGAGCGCGACGCTGGCGATGGCAGCCCTGGTGTTCGCCATGCGCAAGGGCAAGACCGTGGGATCGGTCGTGCAGTACGTCGGCAGCCTGTCGCGCATGCGCCGGGACGCGCAATCGCCGCGCGGCGAGGCCTACGGCTCCGTCTCACAGCTGCACCGCGCCAATGCCTCCGGCGCCGTATCGCTGGAATCGGTTGCCGACGGCCGCAGCCATGCGCTCGAGGCGGGACGGCCGGTGGTGCTCGGCCGCGGCAAGCAATGCGAGGTCGTGATCGACAACGACACCGTCTCCACCACGCACGCGCGACTGCAATACGACCCGCAGAGCCAGCGCGTGGCCGTAAGCGACCTCGGCTCGTCAAACGGGACGTTCCTCAACGGCAATCGCACCACCAGTGCGCAGGCCAAGGTGGGCGACATGCTGCGGTTCGGCACGGCCGAGTACCGGCTGGCGAGCGGCGGGGCACCCGTGGTGTCTGGCGGCCGGTCGGTGACCAGCCGTCGGTGGATGCTGTCGGGCTTCGATCCGTCGGGCCGCGCGCTGCAGTTCGAACTGCGGCCGCCGGAGGGCCACGGCGGGGGGGATGCTGCGACGAAGTGGGTTTTCGGGCGCGACGGCAGCCGCTCCCAATTCGTGATCGACGACACCAGCGTCTCGGGTGCTCATGCGGAGATCACCTACGACCCGCGGCAGGGCCTGGCGCTGCGCGATCTGGGATCGACCAACGGCACGCGCATCGACGGCGAGCCGCTGGGGACGCGCGTCGTGACGCTGAACGACACCGGGCAGGAGATCGCCTTCGGCGCGGCAAAGCTCAGGCTTTCGCGCCTGATGAGCTGACGCGAGCGATGCCGGAAACCCGTGGCTAGTGTGGTGTCTCGCAAATGCCTTCCCCCTCTGCGGCTAGGCTCTACAAGGCATTTGCGAGACGCAAACCACACTAGAATCATAGGTTTTCTAGTGTCCTCTTGTCTCCGAAATATCGCTCAACCGTGCCGCGAAGGATGACGATATTTCGGAGACAGGACACTAGTCGGTGCCGCCGAGACGGTTGCTGCCGTCGGCGCAGAAGGTCAGGCCGATCCGGCAGAACCCGAAATTGCGCTCGCAGTCGGTGCGGGCGAGCGACTTGGCCTCGTCCAACGTGGTCCCTGGCGCAGCCCGCCAATCGGCGAGATTGCTCGGCACCTCGGCCAGCGCCCAGCATTCCTGCCTGGAGACGACGCCGATCACCTTGCAGCCGTCTCCTCCCACGCGCCTGGCGCACAGGCTCATGGCGGCGGTCTCGGCCACGTCCTTGCTCGGCTCCTTGACGCGCGCGAACACGGCGCCGTTCTTCTCCACGACGACGCCCCAGCACGGATCGCGGCCGCAGGCGGTCGCCGCGATGCTCGGGCTGCTGGGGGTGCTCGGGCTGCTCGCCGGCTTGTGCCCCACCGCCATCTTCACGTAGGTCACCGGATTGACACGAAGGTCCGGCGCCAGCTGGTCGACCACGACGGCGAGGATCAGCACGGCGCCGAGCGCGCCGGCTGCCATGATCATGGTGCGCTTGCCGGGCTTGGCTGGGACGGCTGGTGTCGGCGACGGCGCCGGCACACGCGTGGTCGAGTTCATCAGTGCGCGGGTTTTGGCGGGCGCGGCAGCCACGGTGCCGCTGCCATCGAGCAGCATTTCCCGCCACTGCGCGATCGACTGCGGCCGGTCCTGCGGGCGCAGCCGCAAAGCCCAGTCGATCGCCTTGAGGAACTTGTCGCGGTAGGACCCCTTGGCGCCCTGGGTGGCCGGCTTCTGCTCGTCATGCATCTGCCGGGCGGTCGCCTCGCTCGGCCGCTCGCCGCTGACGGCGCGATAGAGCATGGCGCCGAAGGCGTAGATGTCCGTCCAGGGACCGTAGCGGTCCGCGTTCGAGGTGTACTGCTCGGGCGCCGAGTAGCCGCTCTTGAAGACCAGCGCCGACACCAGCTGGGAGTGCTGCTTCATCTCGAAGCGGGAGGCGCCGAAGTCGAGCAGGATGGGCGCGCCGTCCGACGAGCGGATCATCACGTTCTCGGGCGAGATGTCGAGATGCCAGGTGCGGTTCTCGTGCACCAGCTCGAGTGCGCTCAGCAGCGGCGCCGTGATGAGGTCCAGCTCCTCCTGGGTGGGCGGGCTGTCCAAGCCTTGCAGCCACTTCTCGAGCGTGCTGCCCTTGATGAAGTCGAGCAGCATGTAGGCCGAGTTGTTGGCCTCGAAGACGCGCCGCACGTTGACGATGTTGCTGTGATTGAACTGCGCCAGCAGCCGCGCCTCGTCGTAGAATTTGCGCAGGCCCCAGCGATAGTCGTTCTCGCTGTTGGGCTTGGACGCGAACCTGAGGCTCGTGCCCTCGCGCCTGACGAGGTCCTCGGGAAAGAACTCCTTGAGAGCGAAATCCTTGGCCAGGCCCTCGTCGCGGACGAGATACGTGATACCGAAGCCGCCGCGCCCCAGCAGATGACTGATCTCGTACTGATCGATCCTCGTGCCTGGCGGCAGCACCGAGGGGTCCTGGTCATTCATCGTACGGGTTCCCCAACGAGACTCTGTCCACAGCCTTCAACAGCCCCGTGAACGCGCCCAACCCCGTCATCCCGGCCCCTCCCGCGGGGCGCAGCTTGCGAGGCACCATGGCGTCTCCGCGGCGTGGGATCAATACGTTCGCATAGGCACAGTTGACGAGAATTTTCCTATCCACGGCATTCACCGGCAAACATGGCTTCAGGTTGAACGCACCCTGACACCAGCATAGTATGCAGTCGTTTTCCTAGGGAACAGCCGGGACGCCTGGATGTGTGCAGCCTTTCGCCAATGGTTTGCGGCAGCAACTGCCGTCTTGCTGCTGGCGGGCGTCGCACCGGCGCAGGCGCAGAGTACCAGCATCGTGGCCGAGTGCGCGGCGCCACAGGTCATCGCCCCGGCGGAGAGCACCTCCCAGTCCCCCCGCGGGACCACCACGGTAGAGTGTGACGTGCGCGCCACGGATGCGGTGGTTTTCAAGGGTGTCAAAGCCAGCGTAAAGGGCCGCGCCGAGGCGCTGGAAACGCAATTCACCGCCTTCGACACGCGCAATCAGGTGCAGGTCGTCATATTCCTGATCCAAGTCATGGAGCCGGCACGGCGCGCCACCTTCAACGATATGCTGGAAACCGTTGTCAAGCTTGCCCAGGGCCGGGATGGCAGGAACCGGTTTGCAGCCTACAGCATGGGTGACGAACTCAAGCTGGTCGCCGATTTCAATGCTCCCAAGGCTGATTTCGACAGGCAGGTCAAGGCGATCCGGGCGGTCAAGCAGAATACGCAGATCTACAAGAATGCGCTTGACGCGATCGCGCGGTTGGCGAGGGAGAAGGGAGACCGCAAGGCCCTGGTGATTCTCGGCGACGGGACCTCCGACGACCCGGTCGGGGGCTATATTCCAGAGCAGGTGGTCAAGGCTGCCAACGACGCCAGGGTGACCATCAACGCGCTGGGCTACATGGCGGAAAACGCCGACCTGCCGCAGTTCCAGATCTTGCGCCGGCTCGCCGACGACACCGGCGGGTTCCGGAGGGAGGTCCGCGTCGGCAGCCAGCAGCGCCTGGCCGTCACCGGGCAGTTCCTGGTCGAGGCGCTGGGGAACGGCGGGCAGGTCAAGATTACGTTCAAGGAACCGCCTGGTCCCCTCACGATCACTCTCAGCGCCGAGTTCACCAACGGCAAGGCCGAAACCGTCGACCACAATCTCATTGTTCCGGTGCCGCCCATCGCGCAGCCCGCGCCGGCTCCGGCGCCGCCGCCCCCCGTCCTGCAACCCCAGACCTGGTATCAGGCGCTGGGGACCTGGGCGCGCAACAATCTGGCGGTGGCCGTGGTGATCGGCACGGCGCTCTGCCTGAGCATCGTCGGCATGGCTCTGTTCGGGCTGAGCGGCAGGAACTGGCGGGGCGGGGCCGCGGGCGAGCCGCTGCTCGACGCGCAGGGCCGCGCGGCAGTGTACGGCTGGCTCGACATGATGGACGGCAACGCCTCGCGCTATCCGCTGCGCACCACGAACGTGCGCATCGGCCGGCATCGCGACAACGACATCTGCCTGCAGAACGACTCGATTTCGCGGCGCCACGCGGTGCTGCACTTCAACGCCGACAGCCGGCGCTTCGTCATCACCGATCTTGGCGGCGGCAACGGCGTCATCGTCAACAAGATCAAGCAGCAATCACACGATCTCAGTGATGGAGACCTGGTAGAGCTCGGCGAGGTGCGATTGCGTTTCCGGACCAATGCGGAGGCCACGGGCTAGCCGAGCGGCCGCGCGCGTTCCTCGCCTATCGAGATCGCGCCGCCTCGGACCCGCGACCCTCGCATCGACATCGGATCGCGATCGCAAAGGCAGAAAGCAGAAGGGTGGTTTTCGATGGCCAACGAACCGGGCAATCCGGGAGGCGGAGATCCCGGCGGCGACGCTGAAGGGGCCAAGACGAGGCTCGTGCCGCGCCCGGACGTGGTGGACCGCTCGGCACCGCCAGCCGCACCGGCGCCGGCGGAGCCGGCACCCGCGGAGACGCCGGCCGCGGCCGTTGCGCCCGCTGCCGGAACAGTCATTGGCCGTACGCGGCTGATGGGCGATCATGCGCAGACTATACAAGGGCCTGGACAGGGGAGCGGCGTGCTACCAGCGGCGCCGACGATGCGAATGGGACAAGCAAAGACCGCATATGTGCGTGGCGAGGTTTTCGAGTCCGACCCGGTTGCGGGCTGGGTGGTGGTGGTCAAGGGCCCCGGCCGCGGCGGCTTCCGCCCCGTGTTCGTCGGCATGAATTCGGTCGGCCGCGATACCAGCCAGCGCGTCAGCCTGAGCTTCGGCGACGATTCGATTTCGCGCGAGGAGCACGCTTTCATCACCTACGACGAGGAGCAGCGTACTTTCTACCTGCAACACGGCGGCAAATCGAACCTGGTTCGCCTCGCGGGGCAGCCGGTGCTCAGCCCCACCGAGCTGAAGGAGAATGATCTCATCCGCATCGGCCGCACGACCTTGCGGTTCGTTGCCTGCTGTGGTCCTGATTTCTCCTGGGCCGACGAGGTTGCCGACGCATGAGCTTCCACCTTGCGAGTGCCGCCCGCGCGACCGTGGGCGCGCGCTCGGGGCAGGAAGACGCGTTCCGACTGTGGCCGGCCGAAGGGACCGTGCAGCCCAAAGCGGCGGACGAGGGGCTGCTGGCGGTGCTGGCCGACGGGATGGGCGGGCATGCCGGCGGTGCCGTTGCGGGCCAGACCGCCTGCGCCATGTTCACCGAGGTGTTCGCCGCGACGGCCACGCCCTACGAGGAGCGCCTGGATACCGCTCTGAGGGCCAGCAATGACGCCTTGGCGAAGGGCGTCGAGCAGAACGCGGCCTTGCGCGGCATGGGCTGCACGCTGGTCGCCGGGTGGATCGACAGGACCGGCCTCCGCTGGACGAGCGTGGGGGATTCTCTGCTGCTGCTCTATCGCTTCCCGGACGTCATCCGCCTCAATGCCGACCATTCGCTGGGCTCTTACCTGGACGAACAGGCCCGTCAGAACCGCATCAGCGTGAGCGAAGCCAAGGCGGCCCACAACCGCAACGCGCTCCGCTCGGCCCTGACAGGCTCCAAGATCGACCTGATCGACGTGCACGCCGAGCCTCTCGAGCTGCGCCCGGGAGACTGGGTGCTGCTCGCCAGCGACGGCATCGCCTCGCTGGCCGGGGATGAGCTGGCCGACGTGATCTACCGCTACCGCCAAGCCACACCCGAGGAGATGGCCGAGGGCCTGGTCGACGCCGTGGCGCGCAAGGGAGTTCCCGACCAGGACAACACCACCGTGGTAGCCGTGCGCATCGATAGCGACCAGACGGCGGCGGACCTGGTGACGACCCGCATCATCAGGCCGGAGTTGGGCGGGGCGATGCCGCGCGGCAACGGGCGGGGCGCGCGATCGGCGCGGCAGCCATCGCTCTTCAGCACGGCCCTGGACGTGTCGCCGGCCGTGTGGCTTGGCGCGGCGGCGGGATTGTTGCTGGTTGCCATCGTGCTGGCGATGCGCATGCTGCCCCTGTCGGCTCCGCCACCGCCCGCGGCCACGCATACGGGACCCCAAGGGCCAGCGCCGTCATTCCCGAAGGGGCGACCGCCCGAGGCCTCGACGCCTTCGCCGCAAGCTCCAGGCCGTCCGGCGCCCGATTCGCAATTTCCGCCGGGCAAGCCCTCGGGCGAAGCGGACCGCAGCGGCCCGCGCTCGATCGCGCCCAAGGAGCCGCCGCCGCTGCCTGCGACCCCCGTTCCCGTCCCCGTGCCAGCGCGGCCGCCGATGGAAGCGCCAGATCAGATGCCGAAGGCCAAAAAGGAAGCGGAACCCACGACACGGTAGGCCAAGATGCGCGCGGCACGGTTTGTGACATGGACCTGCGAACGCTATAAGCGTCGCGTTGGGCGGGGTGTGGAGATCGGCGATATGCGCTGGCGTGCTCTGGGGTGGGTGTTGCCCGTCTTCGGCGTTTTTCTTGCGCTGGCGGTGCCGACCATCGCGCAGGCCGCCGATACCGGAATCGATATCGTTCGCATTCCTCCCAAGCGCGCGGCGGAGCCGTCGCCCCCCGCCAAGAACCCGCCGACAAAGCAAGCCGAGCCGAAAGCGCCCGAGCCCAAGAGCGACCCGCCGGGGCCGCAGCAGCTCGGGCGCTTCTACAAGCTGCCCGTGAGACTGGGCACCATGTCGAGCGACGCGCAGAAGGGTTGGCTCGGCGTCAGAATGGACCCAGTCGAGCTGCCGCTGGCGCTGTCGCTCGGCCTCGTCAATGCCAACGGCGCATTTATCGTGGATGCGACCCCCGGTGGGCCGGCCCACCAAGCCGGGCTTCGCTTCGGTGACATCGTGGTGAGCGTCAACGGCAAGCCGATCGCGCATATGGGCGAGCTGCGCCAGACGGTCTCCGCGTCGACGCCGGGCAGCCAGCTCGTGCTGGAGGTGTGGCGCACCATCTCCGACGATGGCGACTTTCTCAACACGTTGCGGCGACTGGCCGACGGCGGCAACGCCTACATCATGTACCGGCTCGGCCGGATGTACGCGACGGGCAACGGCGCAGCGCGCGACCAAACGGAATCCGTGCGCTGGTACCGCAAGGGCGCGGACGCCGGAAACCTGAGCGCCATGACGGCGTTGGGCCACATGGTGTTGGAAGGGCGCGGCGCCGCCAAGGACCCGCAAGAGGGCATTCGCCTGCTCAGGTCGGCTTCCGACAAGGGACACCTGGAGGCGATGCATGCCATGGGTCTCATCATGCTCGAGGGCAAGCACGTCAGCAAGGATGGCCTGGAGGCGGTGCGGCTGTTCACGCTGGCCGGCGACTCCGGGCACACGCCTTCCATGGTCGACATCGGCTTGATGTACGACAACGCCAACGGCGTGCAGGCGGACCACGTGAAGGCCGCGCATTGGTACCGGCGGGCCGCCGACCTCGGCAACTCCGCCGGCATGGTGAACCTCGGCTTCCTGTACGCCCGCGGCAAGGGCGTGGAGGCGAGCGATACCCTGGCCGTGAGCTGGTACAAGAAAGCGGTCGCCGACGGCAACCCTGCCGGCGTCCACAACCTCGCGGCCATGGCCGACAACGGCAGGGGCGTGGACCGCGACCCCGAGTATGCCGCCACACTCATCATGCAGGCGCTCGAGATGCGCTATCCCTTCTCCTATGAACAGATGACGCGCAACGCGGCCAGCTGGACGCGGGAGTTCCGCCGGGCGCTGCAGCGCAAGCTGCGCGACGCCGGCGTCTATTCGGGCACCATCGACGGCGAGTTCGGCGCCTCGACGACAGACGCCATCAAGGTCATCTACGACCGCAATCGCTAGCGCGCCTAGCGGGTCGAGCAGACCCAGCGCTGCACGGCACACCCTTGCGAATGCTTTCGGCAGCTCTCGAGTGCGTACGTCTCGGCGAGATCGCGGGTGACCCCCCAGCCCGAACCGTAGCCCGAGGGGCCGGTCGCCAGCGCGCCGCAGGCGTTGCGGAACCAGACGGGGATCACGCAATCCGTCGCGTACTTGCGACAATTGGTCAGCGCAATCCTTTCGGCCTCCTCCTTGGAGGGGTAGTCGTAACCCCACCCGATCGATCCGTTCGTGGGCGAATAGGCGATGGCGCCATAGTTGCCGGGGCCGAGCGCCTGGGGTGCGGGCGCAGGCGGCGTGGCGGGCGCGGGCCTCGGTGGGGCGGCGGGCGGCGGCGCGGGCGCCGTGGGTGCCGGCGGTGGATCGGGCGCACGAGCCGGCGGAGGCTCCAGAATCGGGGACGGGCGCCCAGGCGGAATGCGGACGATCGATTCACCGCTGACCGCCGGCAAGGCCGCGATCTGCAGGGCCGCAACCGCGACACCAAGGAGAAGCCTCCTCGAGCCAGATCCGAATTCCACGGCGGCCCTCCACTCCTTCAGATCGACCGCGTCGGCCAGGACGCTCGGATGCACCCAGCCACGCGCATTGGGGTTGTGATGACACGAAAACGGCGAAGACGTAAGAACGCTGGCTGCACTGGGTGAGCGCAAATCGTACAGCCGTGACGCAGTGTGGCAACTGCTCCGGAGAGGCTCCCGGACGGACGCGCCACCAAGTCGATCTGGGAAATTGCGTGCATGATCCGAATTCCGAGCGTGTTGCAGGCGCTGGTCTACGCGGCGCGAGCGCGGGGCGCTGTTCCCGATGTCACATGAGCCGCGCCACACGGCGCGTTGCGCGCCAAGTCGATGCCTGTGCCGGACGCACCAAACATAAGCCGGCCCCACCGCTGTGGAGCCGGCCGCAATACGCGCACGGTTGTCTCGTCAGCAGCGCCTGTCAGCAGGGCAGCGTGATCTTGCCCAGCTCAGGGACGTTGAACGTGCATTCGTTCTCTTTCGCGCGGGCCTGGCGCCCCTTCTTCTGCGGGCGGTCTGCCTTGGCCTCGCGGTCCGCTGCCGGCGGCGGTGGCTTGGCTTCGACCGCGGGCGGTGCGGCGGGAGGATTGGCCGGGCGCGGCTCGGCTTGCTGGACGGGGGGCTGTGCCGCGGGCTTTGCGGCCTCCGGCTTGGGCGCCTCGGGCTTCACCGACACGGTCGTCGTGCAGCGCTCGAGGTCGGCTGGCGCGCGCGTCCAGATCATGGTCTCGCTGAACAGCTTGAACCCGGCGTAGCCGAGGATCTTCAGCTTCTGGTCGCCGAGCAGAGAGACCTCGACGTCGTATTTCGCCTTCCGCTCGGGATCGTAGATCCAGCCGCCGTCCCACTTGGCGCCGGATGGTTTTACGTTGCCGATGATCTGCATGTCGCAAGCTTGCGCGTTGTCGGCCGCCTTGAGCCAGACGATGCGTCCGCACAGAGCGCCGTTGCAGTCGGTGATCTCGACGGCGCCCCGGCCGGTGTGGTCGATCCAGGTGCCGAGCGGGTTGGGCGCGGCCGCGACGGCGCCGGCGCTGGCGGCCAGCACGATCGGCAACACGGCCAAACTGCGCTTGATGGTCCTGAGCATGGCGAGCCTCTCGCATGTGCTGGTTGAGATTGTCAGGGCAGTTTTACCGCAATGGCCATCGCGCGCTGTTCCCGGCGGCACAGGGCGAGGCCGGCGAACTGGCGGGACGGTGCCATCATCGCGCAGGACGTGAGGGATGCCGGGAAGCTTAGGGTATTGAAATCATTGGTCGGGGCAGAGGGATTCGAACCCCCGGCCCCCTGCTCCCAAAGCAGGTGCTCTACCAGGCTGAGCTATGCCCCGACAGGGCCGCTCCTATAGCACGGGCAACGAAAATTAGTGAAGCGGTGCCCGGGCGAACCCGCGAATTCACTTCTTGGCGGGCTTGCGCGCCGGGGCGAAGAAGCGGTGCTCCACCCGGTCGCCGGGCCGCAGGCCCAGGCGCTCGGCCGCGCCACCCGCCAGCTCGAGGCAGGCCGTGACATCGCCGCGCGAGGTGACGATGGTCTCCGACAGCGGCTCGGTGCGGGCCTCGATGCGATGCACGACGCCGTCCGCGCGGATGAACACCATGTCGAGCGGGATATAGGTGTTGCGCATCCACATGGTGATCTCCTGCGGCGGCTCATAGAAGAACAGCATGCCGGCCTTGTCGGCCAACTGGGTGCGAAACATCAGGCCCTGCGCCTTCTCGGCCGCCGTCTCGGTCACCTCGATGTCGATCACATGCGCGCCCTGCGTCGTCATCAGTGTCAGGGTCTCACGGCGCATGGCATGAGCCGGGTGCAGGAGGCCCGCCAGCAGCAGAGCCATCAAAACAAGAAATGGGGCCGCCCGACGGGCGGCCCGGTGACAGGTTGCTCGCATCCTCAATGAGGCACGATCAGTGCTTGGGCGGCAAGCCCGGCGGCACGCCGTCCGGCCGCAGCTCGGCCGCCATGCAGCCCTTGGAGCCCATCCCCCAGCGGACCTGCACGATCTGGTCCGGCCGCAGCTCCGTGAAGCCGAAGCGGCGCAGGGTCTCCATGTGCACGAAGATGTCAGCAGTGTCTTCGCCACGTGTCAGAAACCCGAATCCCCGGACCCGATTGAACCACTTGACCCTGGCCCGCTCCCAGTCACTTTCCGGTGTGACCTGGACGTGCGTGCGCTGGGGCAGCTGGGAGGGGTGGATGGCCGTGCTCTCGTCCATGCTGAGCACGCGGAAGGCCTGCAAGCCCCGCGGCCGATTGAGCACCTGGCAGTGCACCCGGGCGCCCTCGTAGGCCGTCTGATAGCCGCCGGCGCGCAAGCACGTGACGTGGAGCAGGACGTCGGCCAAGCCATTGTCTGGTACAATGAACCCATAACCTTTTGATACGTCGAACCATTTTATCGCGCCCGCGATCTCGAACACCTCCACGTTGGTGTCCCCCGCCGCGTCGACTTCGCCCTCCTTACGCTCTTTGTTTGGATCACCTGGAGAAAACGTGTCGTTCTCCATACTGCACCCCCCGCGCTACGATGAAACGACTCGCGCCGGCAGCCCCTCTGGTTCCGATTTCTGCCCTCTCGGAGCGCCACCGAAGCCGACACAGCACAGGTCCTGCTATAGACTGAACTGCAGCAAGCAAGCCAGTAAATTTTCGATCGGCCTGAACAACCTCAAATGGATCTTTGTGCAGCGCCTGAGCATTGGGACTGTAACGTGCTGATGCAATTGAAATTCCATGTGCCATTGCCCTGTATACAACTGTCGCGAGTGCTGTGGAGGAGCCGCCGTTGCGCCTTTTCAGTGGATAATATTCAAAAGGTCTTGATCCAGTTGAGCAAAAATCGGCCCGTGACATTGATTCGTCACTCGACCAGGCGGACGGAGGACGGAGGACGGAGGACGTCTCACGACGGCGCCGTCCGCAGCAGCGTATCGGTTGCTTCCCAGGCTCGTCCGCCGGTGCCGGCCGCTGCGCGCTTGCCTTGCCCGTGACGACGAAGCAATGTGCGCGCAGCGTTGCCCGGATTGATGGCCGAGCCGGGGCGAAAGCGGAGGTGGACCGGTGTCCCTGCGATATTTGCACACGATGGTGCGGATCGGCAACATCGACCGAAGTTTGGAATTCTATTGCAGCAAGCTCGGCATGCAGGAAGTGCGGCGCGTCGAGAGCGAGGCGGGCCGCTACACCCTCATCTTCCTGGCCGGGCCGGCAGACAAGGGCAAGGCCGTGGCCGATCGCGCGCCCCTGCTGGAGCTGACCTTCAATTGGGATCCGGAGGCCTATGGCGAGGGCCGGAATTTCGGCCATCTGGCGTTCGAGGTCGACGACATCTACGCCAGCTGCGACCGCCTGATGAAGGCGGGCGTCACCATCAACCGCCCACCGCGCGATGGCCGCATGGCCTTCGTTCGCTCCCCCGACAACATCTCGATCGAGCTGCTGCAGAAGGGCGAGTCCAAGCCCAAGCAGGAGCCATGGGCATCGATGCCGAACACCGGCAAGTGGTGAGTGCGCTCCCGTCCTGATGGAGCAGCTCCGCATCATCGGCTAGGCTGGCCATTCCGGCGCGTCCCGGTCGCACGCCAGCCAGGCAAAGCGCAGGCCCGGGATCGGCCCGAGGCGCGCGGTGATCGCGCACGCATTTGCCTAAAAGTCTGATCAGTCGGACACCGGGTTCTTAAGCGCCGCTGCGCTAGCGTGCACCGCAGGATGATGCGTGCGGGGGCCTTGCGCCGGCTTGCGTGCTTCACGGGGATTGGGACGGGACGATCCCGCAATTCTGAGCGGACTCCAAATCATGCTTGCCGTCGAGTCCATTGCGCGGGCGCATGCAGCGCGTTCGTTGGCGAGCGGACGGAGCCGGGCGTTGGAGCAGGAAGGGCGACCTCGTTGATTGCAGTACGTCATCGGCTGGGCCTTCCACGGATACAGATCGCCACCAAGCTGTATGGCGCCATCGCCCTGACCTTGGCCGTGGTCTACGGGATCGCGGCTGCGACGACGAGGTTCGCCAGCGAGACCGAGCAGGCGGTCGCATGGGTGCAGGAAGAGGCCCTGCAGGGCGTCACGCTCATCAATGAGCTCGAGGCGGCGGTGGAGCAGCAGCGCCAGCTCGTGGGGTCGCTGCTGGCCGCGCCCGACCAGGCGGCGAGGGCGCACGACGCGCGCGCCCACAAAGTTCTCGACGACAGGATTGCTGCCCTCATTCAGCGCATGGGGTTGCGGCCGGCGCACAGGCTCTCGCAACTGGCCGCCACGCTCGAGCGGCAAGGCGCGGAGGCGTTCGATCTCGCGCTCGGCCGCCAGGACGAGCAGGCCGCCGCCGCCGCGGGGCGGTTCGCGCACGCGGCGAGCGAGCTGCAGCGCAGCTTCGTGGCCGAGCGCCACCGGCGTGCGCGCGTCGCCGGGGAGGCGCTCGGCAAGATCGCGGAGCGATCCCGCTCGCTCATCACCGGGGTTTGCGTGGCCGCGGCTGTCAGCGGATTGCTGATCTGCCCGATCGGCCTGCTGCTGTTGCGGCGGGTGCTGGGGCGCCTGCAGGGCATCGGCTGGGCGTTGCTCCGCCTTGCCCGCAACGACACCTCGATCGACATCCCGGGGCTGTCCCTCCAGGACGAGGTCGGCCAGCTCGCCCGCTCGGTCGCCGTCTTCAAGTCCAAATCGATCGAGCTGCTGCAGAAGAAGGCGGAGCTGGAGCGGCTCAATCTGCAGCTCGATGCGGCCATCAACAACATGCCGCTCGGCCTGAGCATGTTCGATGCCCAGGAACGGCTGACGGTGTGCAACAAGCAGTACGCCGACATGTACGGGCTGCCGAGCGAGCTGGCGCGGCCGGGCACGGCGCGCTGCGCGCTGTGGGATTTCAGGGAGCGGCAGGGCGCACGCCACCATCATCCGGCGGCGCTCGGGGGCGGGCTGCCGCCCGCCGAGCACCCCGATTCCATGACCATCGAGTTCGGCAACGACCGCATCATCTCCGTGACGCGCCAACCCTTGAAGGGCGGCGGCTGGGTGGCGCTGCACGAGGACATCACCCAGCGCCGCCGGCAGGAGCGGGAGATCGTCCACCTCGCCCGTCACGACCCCCTGACGAACCTCGGCAACCGCGCCCTGTTCCGCGAGCGGCTGCAGCAGTCGCTCCAGCATCTGGAGCAAGGCCAGGGCTTTGCGGTGCTGTGCCTCGATCTCGACCGCTTCAAGACCGTCAACGACACGCTCGGTCACCCGATCGGAGATGCGCTGCTGAGGCAGGTGAGCGAGCGACTGCTGGGCTGCGTGCGCCAGGGCGACATCGTGGCGCGGTTCGGCGGCGACGAGTTCGCGATCATCCAATCGCATGTGAGCGATCCAGACCAGACCGAATCGCTGGCGACGCGCATCGTCGAGACCATCAGCAAGTCCTACGAGATCGACGGCCAGCGCATCGACATTTCGACCAGCGTCGGCATGACGCTGGCGCCGCGCGACGGTGCGGACGCCGACCAGCTGATGAAGAATGCGGACCTAGCGCTCTACCGCGCCAAGGCCGACGGACGCAACGGTTTCTCCTTCTTCAAGGCCGAGATGAACGAGCACATCCAGGTGCGGCGCACGCTCGAGCTCGACCTGCGCAAGGCCTTCGAGAAGGAGCAGCTGACGCTCCACTACCAGCCCCTGGTCAACATCGGGACGCAGAAGGTGGCGGGCTTCGAGGCCCTCATGCGCTGGACGCATCCCCGCCGCGGCGCGATACCGCCGACCGAGTTCATCGCGTTGGCCGAGGAGATCGGCCTGATCGGGGAGATGGGTGAATGGGCCCTGCGCAAGGCCTGCCTGGAGGCGATGCGCTGGTCCAAGCCGGTGAAGGTCGCGATCAACCTGTCGCCCCTGCAGATCAAGCGCGACCTGATCGAGGTGGTGCTGCAGGCGCTCGCCGCCTCCGGTCTGCCACCGGAGCGGCTGGAGCTCGAGATCACCGAATCCGTCCTGCTGCAGGACAGCCAGAACGCCTTCGCGACCCTGCATCAGCTGCGCCAGCTCGGCGTGCGCGTGGCCATGGACGACTTCGGCAGGGGCTATTGCTCGCTGAGCTATCTGCGCAGCTTCCCCTTCGACAAGATCAAGATCGACCGGCTGTTCATCTCCGGCATCGACAGCGGCGACGAGGGAGCGCGGGCGATCGTGGAGACGATCGTCCGGCTCGGCCGCAACCTCGGCATGGCCACCGTCGCCGAGGGCATCGAGAACTTCGAGCAACTGCAGATGGTGCGCGCATTCGGCTGCGAGCAGGCGCAGGGCTACTATTTCAGTCCGGCCGTGCCGGGGTCGGAGGTCGAGCGCGTGCTGACCGACGCCTTCGAGCATGCGCGCAACGCGGCGTGAGTGTCGCGCAAGCGCCTCTTGCACAATTGCCGCAAGCGTCGCTTCCGTCGCCCCACGCCGCGGCGCACCTCCCCGCGCAAAGCGCTGCGCCCGTGCGCGTGATGGCGACGGGAAGGAAGTCGTCTACTTCATCGGCGCGTAGTCCCGCTCGCGCCCAAACTTGAAGCTCAGGCGGGCCATGACGACATCGGCGTCAGCGTCAACGCGATGGTTGCGGGGTGGCACTGCTCCACCAAAATTGTTGAATCCGGCGTGGATGTTGTCTTGCATATCGATGTGCAAATACTCCACCCCCAGTATCCAATTCTGCGTCAGGGCATAGTCCAAACCGACGCCCAACACCCATCCGCCATGACGCTGCTTGTCGGTGACGACAGGTATGCCGGCATTGAAGTTGAAGTCCTGGAACCTCGACGTAATTCCGGCGCTCGCGTAGCCACCGGTGACGTACGCCAGCCAACGGTCCCAGGCGTATCCCAGGCGGGCCTTGAACAGTTGGAAGGAGGCGACGTCGACCGTTCCGTTGATGAGAAGGGGACTAGTGGCTTGTACCGGCTAATTTGACTCATGTGCAGCCGCTGCGAACACTGATTCTTACCCTGTCGGGATAACAACCGACAGGGCAGATCGAGATGGCAGCCAAGAAATTCATCGTCGAACTCGA
>Ga0247727_10006848_pt1 | contig 22128 bp, 19 predicted proteins | sample WisWelCaveWW1625_FD_202498 | JGI IMG/M metagenome (GOLD analysis project Ga0247727, IMG submission 202498) | Biofilm microbial communities from Wishing Well Cave, Virginia, United States - WW16-25 | ecosystem: Environmental > Aquatic > Deep subsurface > Groundwater > Cave microbial mat | place...
GTCCTGCGCTCCGCCGGAGTCGTGCGTCGCGCAGAAATAAGCCGAATTCGCTCCCCACGATGGGTATAGACCACGACCAGGGTCCGTCCGAGAAAGTCCACGCCAAGCGCGACTAAGCGCCGTTCGTGAGGCGTTGTATCAGGCATCGAAAGCGCGTACGGGTCTTCAAGCACGCCAACGGCGTCGGCAAAATCGATCTTGTGTTTTCGAAGATTGGCGAGCGCCTTGTCTTCGTCCCACTCATAGGTCATACTCAACTGTATGTACAACAGTACACAACGTCAAGCCGGGCAACACCTGTCTTTCATCCCGTCCGCGCCATCCAGCCGAAGCGCCGCTCGCCCAGCTCGAACGCGCCCTGCACGATGAGTGCAAGCGCTGCGGCCGGGACCGCGCCGGCGAGCAGGGTCGCATTGTCGTTCAGCGCGAGGCCGGAGACGATGCGCTCGCCGTAGCCGCCAGCGCCGACGAAGGCGGCGATGGTGGCGGTGCCGACGTTGATCACGGCCGAGGTCTTGATGCCGGCGAGGATCGAGGGCATGGCGAGCGGGATTTCGATGTGCCAGAGCCGGTCGCTCCTGGAGAGGCCGAGCGCGAGCGCCGCCTGGCGCATGCCCTTGCCGATCGCCTCGAGGCCCGCGTGGGTGTTGCGCACGATCGGCAGCAGCGCGTAGAGGAACAGCGCGATCAGCGCCGGCACGGTGCCGATCGTACCTAGCAGGGCGATCAGGAAGGCGAACAGTGCGAGCGAAGGAATGGTCTGGATCACGCCGACCACGCCGAGAACAACCTGGGTCATTGCTTTTACTTTCTGAGAAAGAATTCCCAAGGGGACCCCAACGGCAATGCTCGCTGCAAGGGAGACGAACACCAGCACCAGGTGCTCGCCGGTCAGCTTCCAGAAGTCGGGACCGAAAAGCACTTTGAGAAAGGTTCTTTGGCTTACCTCACGCGAGTCCGACTCAAGCAAGGCCGCTGCTTCCGCAAAACTTTTCCCTTGCAGCTCGGCGGCGGCGTTCAGGCGGATCATGGTCCGCTCGTCGATGCGCTTTTCCAGTTTCTGCAGCCGCGCCCAGGCCTCGGGAAAGCGCTTGGGCACGTCCAGCCGGTAGAGCAACACCGCGTCGTAGCGCGGGAAGAATTTGCGGTCGTCCTCGAGCGCGCGCAGTTGGAAGCGTTCGATCTTGGCGTCCGTGGTGTAGATGTCCATGACGTCGATCCTGCCCCCTGCGATGGCCTCGTAGGCGAGACCGTGGTCCAGGCCCGACGGCGTCGCGGACGGCAGCCGGTAAGCCGCCTTGAGGCCCGGCCAGCCATCGGCGCGGCCGATGAACTCCTGCGTCAGGCCGAGCTTCAACTCCGGATGCTTGGCCAGGTCGCCGAGCGTTCGGACACCGAGTGCCTGCGCGCGATCCTCGCGCATCGCCAGCGCGTAGCTGTTGTTGAAACCGAGCGGCACCGCGACGCCGAAGCCGAGCGGCGCGAGCGCGCGGTTCAGCTCCGCCAGATCCGGATTGCCCTCCAGCTTGAGGATTTCCTTCGCGATGGTGCCGGTGTACTCCGGGTACAGGTCGATCGATCCGGACTTGAGCGCCGCGTACAGGATGCCGGTGTTGCCGAGGCCCTGCCGGTGCACGCCGCCGCCCGCGGTCCGGATGATGATTTCACCGAGGATGTACGACTCCGTGAACCTCTTGGAGCCCACCTTTATGGTTTCCGCTTCAACCGGAAAAACGAAAATGGAAAGCAAGAGCAGAAACCACTTCATGCCGCGCGCTCGAGCCTTCTTGCCCCGGCGTCGAGGAACTGCAGCGCGGCCAGGCTCGCGTAGAGCCCGCCCTGTTTCATGAGTTCGGCATGCGTGCCCTGCGCAACGATCCGGCCGCGGTCCATGACCACGATGCGGTCGGCGTGCTGCACGGTGGCCAGGCGGTGGGCGATCACCAGGCTGGTGCGGCCGCGCTCGAGCGCCTCGAGCGCCTGCTGCACCATGCGCTCGCTCGCCGCATCCAGCGAGCTGGTGGCTTCATCGAGCAGCAGGATCGGCCGATCGGCGAGCAGCGCGCGCGCGATCGACAGGCGCTGGCGCTGTCCGCCCGAAAGCGTGACGCCGCGCTCGCCGAGGACCGTGTCCATGCCCTGCGGCAGCCGGTGGATAAATTCCAGCGCGAAGGCCTGTTCGCAGGCGCGCCCAGCATCCTCGCGGCTCGCTTCCGGCCGGCCATAGCGCACATTGTCGAGCACGCTGGCAGCGAATATCACCGGGTCCTGGGGCACCACCGCGATCAAGCGCCTCAACGCCCGTGGATCGTAGTCGCGCAAGTCGGTGCCGCCGATGCGCACCGCGCCGGCTTGCGGATCGTAGAAACGCAGCAGCAGCGCGAGCACGGTGGTCTTGCCCGCGCCCGAGGGGCCGACCAGCGCCACGCGCTCGCCCTGCGACACCGTGAGCGAACAGCGGTCGAGCGCCGGCGTGCCGGGCCGCGCCGGATAAGCGAAGCTGACGGCGTCGAACGCGATCTCGGTGTGCAACGGGCGCGGCGCCGGCAGCGACGGCGCCGAGATGCCCGGCCGGGTGTCGAGAATCTCCATCAGGCGCTCGGTGGCGCCGGCGGCGCGCTGCAACTCGCCCCAGACTTCCGACACTGCGCCCGCGCCGGTCGCCACCACGAAGGCGTAGAAAACGAAGGCCGACAATTCCCCCGCCGACAGGCGCCCGGCGAACACGTCGTGGCCGCCGATCCAGAGAATCACGCCCACGGCGCAGAACACGATCAGCATCACCGAGGCGATCAGGAACGCCTTCTGGCCGATGCGCGAAACGCCCGACTGGTAGGCGGCTTCGGCGTGGCGCGCGAACGCCGCCCGGTCGGCTGCTTCGTGGGCGTAAGCCTGCACGGTGCGGATCTCGTGCACCGCCTCGTCCACGTAGGCCGACACGTCGGCGACGCGATCCTGGTTGTCGCGCGACAGCCGCCGCACCCGCCGGCCAAGCAGCAGGATCGGCACCAGCGTGGCCGGGATGCCGAGCAGCACGAACGCCGCGAGCTTCCAGCTCACCACGAACATCATCACCGCGGCGCCCGCCATCATCAGCAGGCTGCGCACGAACATCGACAGGCCGTAGCCGATCACCTGCTGCAGCAGCGTGGTGTCGTTGGTCAGGCGCGAGATCACCTCGCCGGTGCGCGTGGCCTCGAAGTAGCCCGCCTCCAGTCCGAGGATGTGGTCGAACACCGCGCGCCGCAGGTCCGTGACGACGCGTTCGCCGATGCTCATCATCAGGTAAAAGCGCACGAAAGTGGCCACCGAGAGCAGTGCCGCCACGCCGATCATCGCCGCCAGCGCCGCGTTGAGCAGCTCGGGGTTGGCGCTGCCGAAGCCGTTGTCCACCACGTGCTTCAGCCCCTGGCCGAGGGCGAGCACGCAGCCCGCGGCGACCACCAGCGCGGCGAGCGCGGCGGCGATTTTCAGGCGATAGGGCGCGACAAAGCGCGCCAGGCGCAGCACATGCCTCATAGGCAGGCACTCTACCCCGGAAAAGGCTACTGGTTGTAGAAGCAGCAGTTGTTGCGGCCAAGCTGCTTGGCGCGGTACATCGCGGCGTCGGCGTTGCGCAGCACGCCCTCCCCGTCGCCGGCATCGGCCGGGTACAGCGACACGCCGATGCTGGCGCCGATCGAGAACTCGCGCTCGTCGACGCGGAACGGCGACTCGAGGGCGCGCAGGATCTTTTCGGCCACCACCTGGCAGTCGCCGTCCTGGCGCAGGTCGGGAATCACCACCACGAACTCGTCGCCGCCGTGGCGTGCCAGCGTATCGGCCTTGCGCACGCAGCCGGCGATGCGGTGCGCCGCTTCGCGCAGCACCGCGTCCCCGGCGCGGTGGCCGAGCGCATCGTTGACCTGCTTGAAGCGGTCCAGGTCGATCACCATCACGGCGACGCGCGCGTCGCGGCGCTGCGCGAGAAACACTGCCTGGTTCAGGCGGTCATCGAGCAGCCGGCGGTTGGGCAGGCCGGTCAGCGTGTCGTGGTAGGCGAGGAAGCGGGCTTCCTCCTCCTGGCGCTTGCGTTCGGTGATGTCCTGCGAGACGCCGATCATTCGATAGGGCTTGCCGGCGCCGTCGGCGATGGTCTTGCCGCGCGAGGACAGCCAGGCCACCCGGCCGTCTTGGCGGATGACACGGAATTCGTTGCACCAGACTCCGGCCTGGTCCCAGGCCGCATCGACAGCGGCGAGGTAGCGGCCGCGGTCATCGGGGTGCACCATCTTCAAGTACTCGGACCAGCGCATGTTGCGCCGGGCGGCAGCGCCGACCAGGGTTGAGGGATCGCGGCCCCAGTGCAACTGGTCGGTCTCACGCTCCCACTCCCAGTACATCAGCTCGGCCGCATCCACCGCCAGCCGAAGCTTCTCGACGTTCTCGAAAAGCGCTGCCGCCGCGATCTTCTCGGCGGTGACGTCGCGCGCGGTGCCGGTCGCGCCGACCACCGCGCCGCTGGGGTCGCGCAGCGGTATTGCATTGAACGACAGGTCGACGTGGCTGCCGTCGCGCCGCAGGTGCCGCGTCTGGTAGTCGAATACCGATTCGCCGGCAAGGATGCGGTGGAACACCGCCAGGTCCCGCTCCCTCACCTCCTGCGCCAGCTGATCCTTGAATTCGCGGCCGAGCAGTTCGCCCGGCGGGCAGCCATAGATGCGCCGCACCGCAGCCGGGCTGAGGTAGGTCCAGTAACCGGCGGCGTCGAGCGACCAGATCAGATCGTTGGAGGTCTCCACCAGGTTGCGGAACATCGCTTCGCTCTTCTTCAGCGCCTGTGCCACGGCGTGCCGCTCGCCGATGTCGCTGAAAGCGACGATCGCGGAACTCTCGGGATTGTCGGCGTCCAGCGCGCGCGTCAGCAGGCCGCACCAAATCCGGCCGCCGTCCTTGCGTGCGAGCTCGAGCTCGCCGTCGAGCAGCTTGCCGCCGCGCATCGCCTGGTAGCCGTCCCCCACCGCGCGCCAGGCGCCATCGGACGGGTAGAGGATCCGCGCCGGCTTGCCGTTCAGTTCGCCGGCCTCGTAGCCGAGCATCTGTTCCAGGCGGTGGTTGCAGCGCACGATCATCCGCTCGGCGAAGAAGGCAACGCCGACCGGCAGCGTGTCGAGCACCAGCGCCTCCTCCGCGAGCACCGCCCCGTAGGCGTCCTGCGCGCGTCGCAACTCGGTGACGTCGGTGAAAACGCTGACGATGCCGCCGCCGCGGCTGCGCACGAACAGTCCCTGCAGCGATCGGCCGTCGCGCGTCTGGTACTGGCGCACGCTGCCGGCGCCGCTGCGCCGGCGGGCAAGGCGCTCATCGAGCCACTGCTTGCGCCGGTCGCGGTAATCCGCGGGCACCACCTCGGTCTCGAACGCGTTTTGCGCGATCACCGGGTATGGCGTTCCGGCAAGCTGCGTGGTGCTGCGGCCCGCGCCGTAGACCCGCGCATAGGCGTCGTTGCACACCACCAGGCGGTCCAGTTCGTCGTAGACCGCGATTCCCTCCGGGAAGCTCTCGATCGCGTCGCGCAGCTGCGCTTCGCTCCGCGCAAGGCGTCCGACGAGCGCTTCGTTTTCGGTCTTGGTACGCAGAGTGCTGACGAGGTAGCCGTGGAGGTCCCGGTAGACGCGGATCATCGCCGCGCCAAATACCAGCGCCATCAGCGCCAGCAGCTGGTAGGTGCGCCCGGGCTGCTGCGCCAGTTGCACTGCGGTTCCCAGGATCGGCAGCACGCAAAAACCGTAGAATGCCGCGGTGCTGGCGGCATAGACGCCGGCCGCGCCGATGACGGTGCCGCCGACAACCACGATCACCGCCATCTGCAGCAACGGATCGCCGACGGGAAAGAACACCGCGGGCGGGATGGTCCAGAGCGCGCCCGCCGCGACCGCGCCCACCGCGAAGCGCGCTTCCCAGAGGCGCGGTTCGAGGCGCCCCGGGTTGCGCAGATAATGGCGATGGAACGCGACGCGGGCGAGCGACACCGCGAGCAGGCTGCCGAACCACACCAGCAGCACGTCGGCGGTGAACGGCCCCCAGAGAATCGCCATCAGCAGGCCGGCGGCCACGAGCGTCGTGACGTACGCCGTGGGCGCGACGCTGAACAGTGCCGCCACCCGCGCCGCAGCGAGTCGTTCTTCAGTCATCGACCCAAGCTACCCCCGGTCAGCGTGTACGGCCGCAACTCCGGCACGCGATTCACTTTTCCTTGCAGTTACTCCGACGAACGGCGCACGCCCGTCGTCAGCCGGCCAGCTCCACCTCGACCAGGCAGTCGTAGAAGGTAGCCGCGCCGCCCAGGTCGGCCGTGCGCTGCGAGGTCAGGTCGTTCGCATTCCTGCGGTCGCGCGCGAATTTCTTCCACCACAGCGAGGGCGCCACCACCACGCCGCGCCGCGGCTTGCCGTTGACGCGCGCCGCGAGAGTGAAGCTGCCGCGGTCATTGAACACCCGCACGCGGTCGCCGTCGCTGATGCCGCGCCGCGCGGCGTCATCGGCATGCAGCTCCAGGCTCGGCTCGCCTTCGGCGTCGCGGAAGCGCGGCAGATTGGCGAAGGACGAGTTGAGGAAGTTGCGCACCGGCGGCGACAGGAAGCTGAGCGGATACTTGCGCGCCAGCAGCGGATTGCTCGAGGGCAGCTCGGCCGGCGGGTTGTAGAACGGCAGCGGATCGAGGCCCTGGGCCGCGAGCGCTGCGCTGTAGAACTCGCACTTGCCCGAAGGCGTGTGGAAACCGCCGTTGGCGAAGGGCGCGAACTTTTCCGGCAACGCGAGGCGTCGCCAGCCGTTCTTCTTGAGGGTTTCCCAATCCATGCCGGCCAGGTTGGCGTGGCCCGAGCCGATCGCCTGGCGCGCCAGCTCGTCGTCGCTGTCGCTGAAGCAGGCTTCGCCGAAACCCATGCGCGCGGCCAGGCGCCGGAACACTTCCGCATTGGGCAGCGACTCGCCCACCGGCGCGATCGCGGGATTGTTCGCCAGCACGTACAGGTGCCCGTAGGATTTGTGGATGTCGGTGTGCTCGAGTTGCGTGGTCGCCGGCAGCACGATGTCGGCGTAGTCGGCGGTATCTGTGAGGAACGAATCCATCACCACGCAGTAGAGGTCCTCGCGCGCAAAGCCCTCGATCACCTTGCCCGACTCCGGGCAGACCGCGACCGGATTGTTGTTGTAGACGACGACCGCGCGCACCGGCGGCTCGGCGGCAGTGAGCGCATCCCCCAGCTTCGAATGGTTGATGACCCGGGGCAGCGGCGACGGCATCAGGTCGGGGCGCTCGAGTTTCGCGTGATCGAAGTGGTAGTTGTCGGCGGTCGTCAGCAAGATGCCGCCGGCCGGATCGCGCCAGGCGCCGGTCAGCGCCGGCAGGCAGGCGATGTTGCGCGCGGCGATGCCGCCGCCGGCATGCCGCTGCATGCCGTAGTTGAGGCGGATTGCGGCAGGTTTCGTCGTGCCGTAGTCGCGCGCGAGCTGCACGATCTCAGCTTCCGTGAGGCCGCAGGTCTCGGCCGCCCACCCGGGCGGGTATCGTTCAATTCTTTTTTCCAACAATTCAAATCCCATCGTATATCTCGAAATGTAGTCGCGGTCGATCAATCCCTCTTTGATCAGCACGTGCATCATGCCCAGCGCCAGCGCGCCGTCGGTGCCCGGCAGCAGGGCGATATGCTGCGAGCACTTCTCGGCCGTCAGGCTGCGGTAGGGATCGATCGCCACCAGCTTCGCGCCGCGCCGCTTGGCCGCCTGCGCGCGCGACCAGAAATGCAGGTTCGAGGCGATTGGATTGGAGCCCCAGATCAGGATCAGCTTGGAATCCTGGTAGTGCTCGGGGTCCATGCCGTAGCTGCCGCCCAGCGTCACCTTGATGCCGGCCTTACCCGCAGAGGAACACAGCGTGCGCTCCAGCTGCGAGGCGCCGAGCTTGTGGAAGAAGCGCCGGTCCATGGAGCTGTACTGCAGCATGCCCATGGTGCCCGCGTAGCTCAGCGGCAGGATGGTTTCGGGATTCTCCGCTGCCAGCGCTTTCAGGCGCGCGGCGACCTCGTCCAGTGCCTCGTCCCAGCCGATGCGCTTGAACTCGCCCTTGCCTTTCGGGCCGGTGCGCTTGAGCGGATGCAGCAGGCGGTCTGGCGAGTAGGTGCGCTCGGTGTAATACGCGACCTTGGTGCAGAGCGTGCCATCGGTGAACGGGTGCGACGGGTCGCCCTGCACCTTCACCGCCACGCCGTCCTTCACCGTCACCAGCATCGCGCAGGTATCGGGACAGTCGTGCGGGCAGGCGGCGCGGACGATGGTTTCCATGCGGAAATTCTACTCTCGCGGCTCTGCGTCGAGCAGTTCGATCCAGTGCCGCACGGGGGTATCCGTGCCCGACTGCAGATGCGTCAGGCAACCGATGTTGGCGGTGGCAATCGCGGCCGGACCGCCCGCGGCGAGCGCGGCCAGCTTGCGCTCGCGCAACTTGCCGGCGAGCTCCGGCTGCAGGATCGAGTAGGTTCCCGCGGAGCCGCAGCACAGGTGAGCGTCGGCGACCGGCGCCAGCTCGTAGCCCGCGGCCTGCAACAGCGCCTCGACCCTGCCGCCCAGCTGCTGGCCGTGCTGCAGCGAGCAAGGGGACTGGAAGGCGATTCGAGGAGGAAAGTGTCTTTTCTCCATGGTCTTTTGCGGGACAACTTCGCAAAGATCCTTCGTCATTGCCGAGATCCGCTGCGCCTTTTCGCGGTAATCGGGGTCTGCATGGAAATGATGAACAAACTCTTTGACAAATGCCCCACAACCGCTGGCGGTCATGACGATGGCCTCGATCCCGCCGCGTTCGACCATCGGCCACCAGGCGTCGATCAGCGCGCGCATGTCGTCGCGGCCCGCTGCCTGCTCGTCCAGATGGAAGCGCAGCGCGCCGCAGCAGCCCGCGCCTGGCGCCTCCACCAGCGAGACGCCACCGCGGTCGAGCACGCGCGCGGCCGCCGCGTTGATCGCCGGCGCGAGCACCGGCTGCACGCAGCCTGCCAGCGCCAGCATGCGCCGCTGGTGCCTTGGCTCGGGCCAGCTGCCCGCAGTTTCGATTTTTCCGGGGATTTTTTCCCGGAGGGATTCGGCAAGGAAGGGCTTCACCAGCCTTCCCAAGCGGAGAAAGAATGAAAAAAGGCCGGTCCTGGGTAATACAAGCGAGAGCACCGCTCGTTGCAGCCGCTCCCATCCATCCCGGCGCGTCTTGCGCTCTACGATGCTGCGTCCGATGTCCGCGAGGCGCCCGTACTGCACGCCGGAGGGGCAGGTGGTCTCGCAGGCGCGGCAGGTCAAGCAGCGGTCGAGGTGCAGGCGCGTCTTCTGCGTCGGCGCCGCGCCCTCCAGCACCTGCTTTATCAGGTAGATGCGGCCGCGGGGGCCATCCAGCTCGTCGCCCAGCAACTGGTAGGTCGGACAGGTGGCGTTGCAGAAACCGCAATGCACGCACTTGCGCAGGATGGCGTCGGCCGCCCTGCCCTCGGGCGTTTCGCGAACGAAATCGGCAAGCCGGGTCTGCATGGGTTTCCCGGTCTGGTCCGGCTATACTTTCCGGATGACCATGCTGTTCTGGCTTACGGTGGTCGCGCTCACCGCCACGATGGTCGGGCTGATCGCGGTCACCCGGCGCAGGGCGGAGGAGCGCAGGCACGCCGAAGAAGCGCGCGCTGCGGCGTTCGTGTCAGGCTTTGCCCCGATGCCGAAGCCCATCGAGAGCACCCCGCCGCCAGCCCCGGCGCCAATCAACGATATCACGCTGCAGAAACTGCTGTTCGAAGCCGCACGCAAGGCGGGGGAAGCTGGCGAACCCGCGCTTGCGATCCAGCTGTACGCGCGCCTGCTGTCCAGGTATCCCGCCACCAGTTTCGCCGAACCGGCGCGGGCCGCGGCGGCCGCATTGAAGAAGAGGCTGGTCACGGCCTAGAATTCCGGGTAGAGGCGGCGGGGGTTGAGAATGCCCGCCGGATCGAACGCGTTCTTCAGTTCCCGGTGCAGCCGCGCCAGCCCCGGCGGCAGCGGCGCGAAGACGCCAGCCGGCTTGTCACGGCTGCGGAACAGCGTGGCATGGCCGCCCGCGCGCGCCGCGGCGGCGCGCAAGCTGGCGGCATCAGCGCCGGATTTCAGCCAACGCAGCGCGCCGCCCCACTCCAGCAGCTGCTCGCCGGGCAGCTCCAGCACTGGCGCATGCGAAGGCAGCGACACCCGCCACAGCGGCGCGTCGCCGGCGAAGAACGGATCGGACTGTTCGCGCAGGCCGGCCCAGAACTGCGCGGCCTGGTCCGGCGCCACCGTCTCGCCACCCAGCTTTTCCGCCGCCGCCCGGATCGCGCTGTCCGCGCCCGACAGGCGCAGGCCGAGTTCGCCGTCGCGCCAGGCGCTGGCCGTGACCGGCAGCGGCCGGCCCGCCCAGCGGTTCAGGCTTTCCAGCGCCCTGGCCTGCGGCAGTTCCAGCTCCAACGTCAGCTCGGCGCGCGGCTTTGGCAGGACCTTCAGCGAAACCTCGAGGATCAGGCCCAGAGTGCCGAGCGAACCGGCGAGCAGGCGCGACACGTCGTAGCCGGCGACGTTCTTCATCACCTGCCCGCCAAACGCGAGCAGCTGCCCGTGCCCATCCACGATCTTCGCGCCGAGCATGAAATCGCGCATCGCACCGGCGCTCGCGCGGCGCGGGCCCGACAGCCCTGCCGCTACGCAGCCGCCGACGGTGGCAGCAGGGCCGAAGTGGGGTGGTTCGAACGGAAGGAACTGTCCATGCTCGAAAAGTACTTTGTCCAAATCGGAAAGCAAAGTGCCGCAGCGCGCGGTGATCACCAGTTCGGTCGGCTCATAGGCAACGACGCCGGCGTGGCCGCGCGTATCGAGCAGCTCGCCCTGCGGCTCGTTGCCGTAGAAATCCTTGCTGCCGCCGCCGCGGATGCGCAGCGGGCGCTTTTCCGCCGCAGCGCCTCTTATTCGTTCTGAAAATGCTTTTGGATCTCCAGCGCTCAAGAACTCAAAACCTCGGCAATTCCGGCCGGTCCAATTCGCCCCCATGCACGTGCCTGCGCCCGAATTCAGCGCAGCGCGCGAGCGACGGAACGGCCTTGCCCGGGTTGAGCAGGCCCTTGGGGTCGTAGGCGCGCTTGATGGCGTGGAAGATCTCCAGCTCCGCCGCTGCGAACTGCACGCACATCTGGTCGAGCTTCTCCACGCCCACGCCGTGCTCGCCGGTGATGGTGCCGCCCACCTCGATGCATTTCTCCAGCACTTCGGCGGCGAATGCTTCGGTGCGCTTCAGCTGGCCGGGGTCGTTGGCGTCGAACAGGATCAGCGGGTGCAGGTTGCCGTCGCCGGCGTGGAACACGTTGGGGCAGCGCAGGCCGTACTTCTGCTCCATTGCGCCGATGAAATTGAGCACTTCGCCGAGGCGCTTCTTCGGGATGGTGCCGTCCATGCAGTAGTAGTCGGGCGAGATGCGGCCCATCGCCGGAAACGCCGCCTTGCGCCCGGACCAGAAGCGCAGCCGCTCGGCCTCATCGCGCGACACGGCGAGACGCGTCGCCCCGGCGGCGGCAAGCACATCCTTCATACGCGCGATCTCGTCCTCAACCTCGGCGGCGCTGCCGTCCGATTCGCACAGCAGGATGGCCGCCGCCTCGAGGTCGTAGCCGGCGTGCACGAACTGCTCGACGGCGTGCGTGGCCGGCTTGTCCATCATCTCCAGGCCGGCGGGCACGATGCCGGCGGCGATCACCGCGGCCACGGCATTGCCCGCCTTCTCGACGTCGTCGAAGGACGCCATCACCACGCGCGCCGTTTCGGGCTTCGGCAGCAGCTTCACCGTGACTTCGGTGGTGACCGCGAGCAGGCCCTCGGAGCCGATCGCTAGCGCGAGCAGGTCGTAGCCCGGCGCATCGAGCGCCTCGGATCCGAAATCCACCGCTACGCCCTCGATGGTGTAGCCCCTCACCCGCAGCACGTTGTGAACCGTGAGGCCGTACTTCAGGCAATGCACGCCGCCCGAATTCTCAGCCACGTTGCCGCCGATGGAACAGGCGATCTGGCTGGAAGGATCCGGCGCGTAATAGAGGCCGAAGGGTGCCGCCACGTCGGAGATCGCCGCGTTGCGCACACCGGGCTGCACCACGGCGATGCGCGCGAGCGGGTCGAGCCGCACGACGCGCGTGAACTTCGCCATCGACAGCAGCACCCCGTCTCCCGGCGGCAGCGCGCCGCCCGACAATCCGGTACCGGCGCCGCGCGGCACCACCGGCACGCCGAGCGCATGGCAGGTTTCGAGAATGCGCTGCACCTGCGGCTCGGTCTCGGGTAGCGCGACCACCATCGGCAGGCGCCGGTATGCGGTCAGGCCGTCGCACTCGTAGGGGCGCGTGTCTTCCTCCTGCCAGAGCACGCAACGCTCGGGCAGGAAAGCGCGCAGCGCGCTGGCGACCTCGTCCTGCCTGCGGGTGTCGATCAAAGCTAGAATCCGCAACAGAACGAGCACATGGACAACGACGCGAAAAAACCCTGGGGCAAACTTATCGCCACCGGGACCGTGACCGCGATCCTATACACGCTGCTGTTCGCCTTCGAGAAGGACGTGATGGCGAGCTTTACCCGCACGGACGGAATGTACCCGCTTTTGCCGGTCGCCGCCGCCTTCGCCTTTTCGCTGTCGCACGGGGCATTCACCGGCTATTTCTGGGATGCCCTCGGCGTAAAGGCGCGGCCGAAGGTGCAGGAGCGGTCCGACGACGCCGACGCGCTCTGATGGACGCGCAGTTCATTGAACTCACCGCGGGCAACATCGCTTTCCTGCTGATCGTCGGCTTCATCGGCGGCCTGGTGAGCGGCTTCATAGGCTCGGGCGGCGCTTTCGTGCTGACGCCGGGCATGATGAGCATGGGGGCGTCGGGCGTGGTCGCGGTCGCGAGCAACCTGTGCCACAAGTTCCCCAAGGCCCTGGTCGGCGCACGCAAGCGCCACAAGTTCGGCCAGGTGGACATCAAGCTCGGCCTGGTGATGGCGGCCTCGGCAAGCGTCGGCGTATGGATTGGCGCGGGCTTCATGGAATCGGTGCGCCGCAACCACGGCGAGGCGGGTTCGAACCTGTATGTGAGCGTCGCCTTTGTCGTCGTGCTGACGCTGGTCGGGCTGTTCGTGCTGCGCGACGCCTTGCAGATGATGCGCAGAGACGACGCCGACCGCGAGCAAACGCATCGTTTCGCCGGATGGGTGCAATCGGTGGAAATTCCCGGCACCATGATGACTTTCCACGTCGCGAATGTACGCGTCTCGGCGCTGTTCACGCTGCCGCTGGGGTTCGCCACCGGCCTGCTTGCCTCGACCATCGCGGTGGGCGGGTTCATCGGCGTGCCGGGAATGATTTACCTGCTCGGTGCGACTAGCCTCGTCGCCAGCGCGACTGAACTCGTGATCGCGTTCGCGATGGGCCTCGCCGGCACGCTCAAATACGCCATGGGCGGGTTCGTGGATATCCGCCTCGCGATGCTGATCTTGCTCGGTTCGCTGTTCGGCATCCAGCTCGGGGCGATCGGCACGACCTACGTGCGGCCGCACACGATCAAGCTGGTCACGGCGATGATCATGCTGATCGTCGCGGTCAGCCGGGCGCTCGTCATTCCGGTGTACCTCGGCGAACTCGGCGTCCTCGCGGTCGCCGGGCCAGCGGCGAAGCTGCTTGAGGGCGCGAGCTTCGCTTTCATGGTGGCCGCCCTCGCCGTGGGGACGTTCGTCATCGTCGGCGCGATGCTCAAGGGCCGGCAGTTGCCGACGGGGCCGTAGACGGACTGGCTGTGCTAGACTTTTTCTCCTCCACGCTGAACGTCACAGGGGGCATTCATGGGAGCAATATTCCAATCGCTGGGCCGCACCGTCATTGCGGGAATCGTCCTGACCGTCATCATGCTCGGCGTCGCCGGCACCTTCGGCAGAATGGGCGAGCACGGCTATTGGCTGTTCTTCATGCGTTGGCTGCATGTTCTTTCCGGCGTGCTCTGGATCGGGCTGTTGTGGTATTTCAATTTCGTGCAGATTCCTTCGATGCCGAAAATCCCGGATGAGCAGAAACCGGCGATTTCGAAAGTGATCGCTCCAGAAGCCTTGTTCTGGTTTCGCTGGGCCGCCCTCGCGACGGTTGTTACGGGCCTCCTCCTCGCAACCATGCATCCGGACTATGTGCTCTCGGCACTATCCCTGGCGCCCGGCCGCCAAGCTATCGGCATCGGCATGTGGCTCGGCCTGATCATGGCGTTCAACGTGTGGTTCATCATCTGGCCGAACCAGAAGAAAGCCCTCGGCATCGTTCAGGTCGCGGCGGCGCAGAAAGCGGCAGCGGCGCGCATGGCGATGCTTACCTCGCGCTTCAACACCATGCTTTCGATCCCCATGCTCTACTGCATGGTGGCGCAGCAGAACGCCGGGTTGTAAGGCTTTTCTAGCGCGGCGCGAGCTTCTCCAGGCCGCGCAGCCTCGCGCCGGCCCTGATGCCGCGCTGCGCGAACCAGCCCTTGTTCATCTCCAGCGCGTAGCGCGCCGGGCGCGCCGCGCAATGCGATTGCTCGCTGTGCGGCTGCATTTCGGCGATATTGATGATCGCGCCGGCCTCGTCAATAAAAGCGACCGAGAGCGGGATCAGGGTGTTCTTCATCCACATGCAATGGGTCGTGCTCTCGTCGAACACAAAGACCATGCCCGATCCCTGCGGCATCGACTTGCGATGCATCAGGCCCTGCATCCTCGCGCCCATGCTGTCGGCAACCTCGGCCCGGATCAGGTGCATGCCGGCGGAAAGCTGAATGGTGTGTAGTTGCGCGTGCGCAAGCGCGGAAAACCATGCCGCAATCAGGAGAACAATGTGTTGCACGGCTGCTGAAAAGAAAAAGGCAGGGACACGCCCTGCCTTTTCATCTGGCAAACGAGCTTACTTCTTTTTCTCGTCTTTCTTGTCGGCCTTCTTCTCCATCTTGTCGGCCTTCTTCTCCATCTTGTCGGCCTTCTTCTCCATCTTGTCGGCCTTCTTGTCCATCTTGTCGGCCTTCTTGTCCATCTTCTTCTCCATCTTCTCGTCCTTCTTGTCGCCCTTTGCCGGGGCATGCGAGGCGGCAATGGCGCTAACGCTCACCGCCGCGAACATGGCGGCAACAATCATCGACAGCAGCTTGGTCATTTCAGTCTCCTGATATTGGTATGGACAAACGGGGTGACGCAACGAGTTGCCGCTACTCCCCGCGTTGAAAAACGCGCGAAACCTGCAGCGGTTGACCGTTCCTCCCGGCTGACCCCGTTTTGCCTCCCTGCACGTGGGTTTCCCCTCGCAAGCCATTGTAAACAAAAGGAGAATTGACATCAAACCGTGATAAGCTATTGTTTTTACAGGATTGTGGCGATGTCCAGCGCATGAACGTCCACGGCCTGCTCGGCCCAGCCCTGCTCGGTACGGCTCTGGCGATCCCCAATTGGGCGGCCGCGGCGCCGTATCTGCCAAAGGACGACGCGGTCGTCCTGGAAACGCTTCCCGGCCGGCCGAATGATCCGGCTGCGGCGGAGTTGCGCCAGCTGCGCGCCGCCGCTGCGGCGGCGCCGATGGATGCGCAAGCCGCCGCCCGCGTGGCGCGCCGTTACTTCGACCTCGCGATCGCAGAAGGCGATCCGCGCTATGTCGGCTACGCGGCGGCGGCGCTACGCCGGTGGCCGGAGAGCGCGGCGGTGCCCGCGGAAGTACTGGTGCTGCACGGGATGCTGCGCCAATACCGGCACGATTTTGCCCGCGCCATGCACGACTTCGACCTCGCGTTGACGGCGGAGCCGGGGAATACCGAAGCGCGCGCCTGGCGGGCGGCAATTCTGATGGTGCAAGCCGACTACGCGGGAGCGCGGCGCGAATGCGAACTGCTGGCGCCGCACACGACAGAACTGCACGCGACCGCTTGCGCGGCCTATGTCGCGGCGACCACCGGTCAGGCGCGCGCCGCCTACGACCGCCTGAGCCGCGCGCTCGCGCAGCGCAGCGAGCTCGATCCCGGGTTCGAAGTCTGGATCCAGACCCGGCTGGCCGAAATGGCCTGGCGCACCGGCGATTTTGCCGTCGCAGAGCGTCATTTCCGCAGAGGCCTCGCGCTCGGCATTGCCGACAACTTCCTGCTTGCGGCTTACGCCGACTTGCTGCTCGAGCGCGGCCGTGCGGCGGAAGTTGTCGCGCTGCTCAAAAACTGGGTCCGTTCCGACACTTTGCTGCTGAGGCTCGCGCTGGCAGCGCGCAGGCTGAATCTTGCGGACGGCGATAAGTATGTGCGTGCGCTCGGCGAGCGCTTCGCTGACGCGGCACTGCGCGGCGAGAAGCTGCACCTGCAGGAGGAAGCGAGATTCCTGCTGGATCTCAAAGGCGATGCGCGGGCGGCGCTAGCCGCGGCAAGCGAAAACTACCGCAGCCAACGCGAGCCGCGCGACGCGCTGATCCTGCTGGAGGCCGCGCTCGCCGCGCGCGATCCGGCCGCCGGCGCGCCTGCGCTGCAATGGTTGGAGTCGTCCGGATACGAAGACAAACGTGTCCGTGAGGCCGCCGCGAAGCTGAAGGCGATGAAACCGTGAAATCGAGATACGCTTTCCTCGCCTCATTGCTGATCGCCGCCGCCGCGCAGGCGCATAAGCCGAGCGACAGTTATCTCGCGCTCAGCGTCGATGGCGCGGCATTGCGTGGCCAATGGGACATCGCGCTGCGCGACCTCGAATTCGCCATCGGGCTGGATGCCGACGCTAACGGCGAGATCACCTGGGGCGAGCTGCGCGCGAAGCATGCCGACATTGCGGCCTACGCGCTGGCGCGTCTGGCAGTGCGCGCCGACGGGCGGGACTGCGGGCTCACGCCGACCGGACATCTGGCAGACGAGCACAGCGACGGCGGCTACGCGGTGCTGCGCTTCGAGGCCGCCTGCGGCCCGGCTGCGCCGGCGTCGGTCGAGGTCACCTACAGCCTGTTCTTCGATCTCGATCCCACGCACCGGGGCCTGCTGCGCTTCGAGTGGGGCGGCGCGGCGCAGACCGGAGTGCTGTCGCCCGAGCGCCCGACGCTCGCCTTCCGTGCCGGCGAAGCCGCGCCGCTGGCGCAGTTTCTCGACTACCTGCGCGAAGGCGTCTGGCACATCTCGATCGGCATCGATCACGTCCTGTTCGTCCTGTCGCTGCTCCTTCCCTCTGTTTTCGTCTTAAGAAACAAGGAATGGAAAGCTGCGGAGCGTTTTCGAGACACATTCTGGGACGTTTTCAAGGTCGTGACCTCGTTCACCGTGGCGCATTCGATCACCCTGTCGCTCGCCGCGCTGGCGGTGATCTCGCTGCCCTCGCGCCTGGTCGAATCGACCATCGCCCTGTCGGTGGTGCTCGCCGCGCTCAACAACCTGAAGCCGGTCGTGGCGGAGCGGCGCTGGGCGGTCGCGTTTGCTTTCGGCCTGATCCATGGCTTCGGCTTTGCCAGCGTGCTGGCGGATCTCGGGCTGCGGCAGGGCACGCTGCTGCTGGCGCTGGTTGGCTTCAATCTGGGGGTCGAGGTCGGCCAGCTCGCAATCGTCGGCACGTTCCTGCCGCTTGCCTACGCACTGCGCGATGGCTGGTTCTACCGTCGCGTAGTGTTCGGCGGCGGCTCGGCGGCGATCGTGCTGATCGCCGCGATTTGGCTGGTAGAGCGGGCTTTCGACCTCAAGCTCTTATAATTCCGTCGTTCCGATCCCTCCCTGCGGGAGCATTCATGGCGTACCAGCACATCAAGATTCCGTCGAACGGCGAGAAAATCAAGGTCAACAAGGATTTCTCGCTGTCGGTGCCGGACGTCACGATCATCCCCTACATCGTGGGCGACGGCACCGGTATTGACATCACCCCGGTGATGCTGAAGGTCGTCGATGCGGCGGTGAAGAAAGCCTACGGCGGAGGGAAGCGGATCGTGTGGATGGAGATGTACGCCGGCGAGAAGTCCTGCCAGGTCTACGGTGAAAACGTCTGGCTGCCCGACGAGACGCTGGAGGCCGCCAAGGAGTTCGTGGTATCGATCAAGGGGCCGCTGACCACGCCGGTCGGCGGCGGCATCCGCTCGATCAACGTCTCGCTGCGCCAGGAGCTGGACCTCTACGTCTGCCTGCGCCCGGTGCGCTGGTTCAAGGGCGTGCCGAGCCCGGTCAAGGAACCGCACAAGGTCGACATGGTGATCTTCCGCGAGAACGCGGAGGACATCTATGCCGGAATCGAATGGGCCGCAAAGTCGGCCGACGCGAAGAAGGTGATCGATTTCCTGATCAAGGAAATGAAGGTCAAGAAGATCCGCTTCCCGGACTCATCGGCGATCGGCATCAAGCCGGTATCGATCGAGGGTTCCGAACGGCTAATCCGCCGCGCCTACCAGTACGCCATCGACAACAAGAGGAAGTCGGTGACCCTGGTGCACAAGGGCAACATCCAGAAGTTCACCGAAGGCGGGTTTCGCGACTGGGGCTACCAGCTGGCACAGAGGGAGTTCGGCGCCAAGCCGATCGACGGCGGCCCCTGGTGCAGCTTCAGGAACCCCAAGAGCGGGCCGGACATCCTGGTCAACGACGTGATCACCGACGCCATGCTGCAGCAGATCCTGCTGCGCCCGGCGGAATACGACGTGCTGGCGACGACCAATCTGAACGGCGACTACCTTTCCGACGCGCTCGCCGCGGAGGTCGGCGGCATCGGCATCGCGCCCGGCGCCAACCTGTCCGACACCGTAGCGATGTTCGAGGCCACCCACGGCACCGCGCCAAAATACGCCGGCAAGGACCAGGTCAACCCCGGCTCGTTGATCCTCTCGGCCGAGATGATGCTGCGCCACATGGGCTGGTTCGAAGCCGCCGACGCAATAATCGTCTCTATGGAGAAAGCGATCAGCGAAAAGATCGTCACCTACGACTTCGCGCGCCAGATGGAAGGCGCGAAAAAAGTGTCCTGCTCCGGCTTCGGCCAGGCGATGATCGAGCGGATGTAGCCGAATTCATTTCACGGTGCTTGGACCCTCTAAGTAAGCTATAATTGCCAACATCGTATTTCCTTGGACCGAGCATGAAGGTTCTCTCAATTAAGGTGCCGGAGGCGCTTGAGCGCAAGCTCGCCGCCGTCGTGAGGCAGCGAGGCGGCCGCAAGAGCGCGGTGGTCCGCCAGGCGCTTGAGCACTACCTGGATGGATCGGCAGAGGCGCGTTGTGGTTCGTTTCTCGAGCGCGCCGGCGATCTCGCCGGCTGCGTCACGGACGCCCCGGCGGATCTTTCCTCGAATTCGCGTCATCTTGCCGGTTTCGGCAAGTGACGCCGCGATTCATCGTCGACACTGGCCCCCTGGTCGCTCTGCTGAGCAAGCGCGACAGCTACCACCGCTGGGCGCTGGCCACGTTTGCCGGGGTCCATGCTCCCGCATTGACCTGCGAAGCGGTCCTGGCGGAAGCCTGGCACCTTCTGAGCGGGACAGCGAAAGGCCGGACCGCCCTTCTCGATCTGATCGCCGCCGGCACGCTGGCCGTCGAATTCGCGCTGATCTCCGAGATTGCGGCGGTGCGGCGCCTGGTGGCGCGCTATAGCGACCGCCCGATGTCGCTGGCCGACGCATGCCTGGTCAGATTGGCGGAACTTTTCGACGAGGCCCAGGTGATCACCCTCGACCGGGATTTCTCCATCTACCGAAAGCACGGCCGGCAAGCGATTCCCTTGCTCTCCCCGGCCGCCCGATAGCCGCGATGGTCTGGTGTTCAGGCTTCGGCCAGGCGATGATCGACCGGATGTAGCGCAACGTCTGGCTCAGTTTTCCGCCGGGAGTTACTTGAACGGATTCCTGCGGCGCGGTAACGCTCGCCGCCTGCGCGCCAAGTCGTCTATGCTCGTCGGACAAACCTTCACTACGTCCAGCCAGTCGCTCGCCGCGGCGAGCTTACCCGCATGGCGGGATCGTCCCACCATCGCGTGCCGACGTCGAGAAACCCCGTTCACTCGATCACCCGATCTGCGAACAGCAGGACGGTCTGCGGAATAGTGAGCCCGAGCGCCGACGCCGTCTTCAGGTTGACGACCAGTTCGAAACGTGTCGGCCGCTCGATCGCAATCTCTTTCGGTCTTGCGCCTTGCAGAATCTTCGCCGTGACGCCTCCTGCCTGCCTGAACATGCCCGCAAGGCTCGGCCCGTAGGCCATCAACCCGCGGTCGTCAGCGAATGGGGGATAGGGCATGATGCTCGGCAAGCGGTGCTTTATGGCCAGATCCGCGATCTCCCTGTGGGCCGAATAGAACGCCGGTGTGCCCAGCACGAGAAGTGCATCTGCTTTTTCCGTTGCCGCTGATTGAAAAGCGGGGGCGAAATCCGCCGGACCGCGAGCTTCCAGCCGCACGATGCGCACGCCGATCGACGATGCGGCCGCCTCGACACCGTTCAAGAGGGCGTGTCCGATGGCGGGATCCCATAAGACGGCGGCGCGGGTGAGCTTCGGCGCCACCTCCTTCAGTAATTGGAGCCACTTGCCACCCATCTCGGGAAAATCGAGAAACAGCCCCGTGATGTTTCCACCGGGGCGAGCCAGGCTCGCGGCAAACCCGCTTGCAACGGGGTCCGACTCCGTATCCACCGCCACGACGGGAATCTGCGTGGTCGCTTTCGCTGCCGCGCTCACTGCCGCCGGAGAGGCCGCCACAATCGCGTCCACCCTGGCGCGCACCAGTTCGCTCGCCAAGACGAGCATCTCCTGCGGATTGGCGGGCCGCACCCGAAGTTCGAGCGTCAGATTTTTCCCGTCCGTGAATCCGCGATCGCGCAGCGCTTGCAGGAATGGGTCGAAGTTTTGCCGGAAAACGGCATCGTCCGGCCCCGGCCGGAGTACCCCGATGCGCCATATCTTCCCGGCCCGCTGCGCCTTGGCGACGAGCGGCACGGCAAGAAGCGCCCCCGTTGCGATCAAAAACTGCCGGCGTCCGACTCGGCCCATGCCGCTTCTCCCCAGCGAGACTGCCGCAAAGTCTACGCTTGAATGACTGTTCCGAATCGAAGCCTGCGCAGGGATCTCCGCTTACGCAATGTCAATTACCGACAACGCTCGAAATCCGCCGGGCAAGGGAAAGCTGTTCGGCGCGCGGCAGACCACGGCGCCTCCTGCAACCCGCGCTTTGCCGACCACGTCGCGCACGAACGCGAGATTGGCCGTGTCGGCGGCCGACGGGAGTTCGGTCCACTTCGCTTCGAACTGTTCCAGGCGCCCGCCCAGGTCGACGACGAAGTCCACTTCGCGGGTGCGGTCGCGCCAGAAGAACAGGCTCCCGGCGCGGCCCGCCCGCCGTTCACGGTGCCGCAATTGGGCGAAGACGAACGTCTCCCAGACGGCGCCTGCCGAGGGCGACTGGCGCAGAGCGGCTTCCGAGCGGATGTTGAGCAGCGCGCACAGCAGGCCCGTATCGGTCAGGTAAAGCTTGGGGCTCTTGACGATGGATTTGGTGCGGTTGGAAAACCACGGTTCCAGCAGCGCCACCTGCCCGGAGGCTTCGAGCATGGAGAGCCACTGGTTGGCGGTCGAGGGCGCGATGCCGATATCGCGCGCCAAGTCGGCCTTGTTGAGAAGATTTGCCGAACGCAGGGCGCAGGCGCGCAAAAAGCGCTCGAAATCGCGCAGGCTGCCGACATTGGCAAGCGAACGCACGTCGCGTTCCAGGTACGTCGCCACGTAGGAGTTGTAGAAGGCAACGAAATCGATCTCCGGATTGGCGTGCAGTTCGGGAAATCCCCCGTGCACGATCGCTGCATCGGTGCTCGTCCCGGGAAGCGTCCGGCGAATTTCGGCAAGCGAAAGCGTTTCCAGCTCGACGATATCCGAACGGCCGGCAAGCGATTCCGAGACCCCTTTCATCAGCGTGAATTTCTGCGAACCCGTCAGCAGGTACTGACCGCGCCGGCTGCGGCGAGCATCCACGGCCAGCTTGAGGTGCCTGAACAGGCCCGGCGCGTACTGGACTTCGTCGATGACAACAGGCGCGGGATGGCGGTGGAGGAACGCCGCCGGTTCCATCTCGGCCTGCTCGGCCTCGGTCGGTAGATCGAGGGACACAAAGCCAT